>Ga0179593_1558581_pt1 | contig 10709 bp, 9 predicted proteins | sample CZODoug2_1_08_16_FD_185931 | JGI IMG/M metagenome (GOLD analysis project Ga0179593, IMG submission 185931) | Vadose zone soil fungal communities from Angelo Coast Range Reserve, California, USA - CZODoug2_1_08_16fungal (PacBio error correction) | ecosystem: Environmental > Terrestrial > Soil >... | reverse complement strand
GCTGTGTCAGTTTTCCACCCCCCGTTCCGTTTCTCGTTGGCCGCACTTCTTCCGCTGGTCCCCGATCCTTGGGTTTCCAGGCTGTCATCAAGTTTTTCCCAATTGGTCCCGGTCCTTTCCCCCCCGCCCCCATACCTTTGCTCCGTCGATAGCCGCCCCCGGTTTTGTGCCCCCAATTCTCACCGGACGCCTCCTTTTTCCCCCTTTCCATTAGGTAACTTGACCGCGACGCTGGGTTTTAACGTTCAGGGGCGGGGTCCGACCGGACTGGTCTACAGGCGCGACAATCATTGGCTTTTGTCATTCCGGGCCGGTCACTGCTTCGTGAAACCCACCATTAACGGTTCTGGTTTCCCCGGCTAACTTTCCCGAGCGGAGTTTCCATTCACATTTAACGAAGAACCGGCGGTTTAGGCCCCGTGAGACACTTTTCCCCCAACCCCTAAGTCGCCTTGAATTTGCAAGTTGTGATGGCCCCTCGGACGTCTCCGTCTTTCAATCCTTCCCCTCCCCCCCTTTTCCCTCACGGGTGTGTCTTACGTCATCTTTCTGGGCGGGGGTCCTCTACCGTGATCCCAGGTTTTTCCGGGCCGGCGTGACAGCTGACACTCCCCTAACTCCTCCGTGGACGATCGTGCCGCTTACCAGGAGCAGCCTTCTCTTGCAACCGCCTTGCGGACTCTGTTGTCTTTGACTCCGACGTTTTTTTTTTTCTATTACTCCCCCCCCCGTACTAACTTTTTTTTGGTTCTACGCATTTTATTGTTACCCTTTTTCGATTGCACCTACTCGTCCAGTTTTGTATTTCCCCTCGAGACGGCTTTTTTTATCTGAGGGCTCTGCCGCGGCCCCCCCCCACGCGATGATGCCTACGGCCCCATCCTGGCGTACTGCTTCGGCGTTGCGCTTCTTGGGTTTGGGGTTACACTTCCGCCCAGGCGTCTTCGGCGCTTGGGTCTTGAGCAAACTCACCGGATAGGCACACCGGATTCCCCACGCTCTTACGGCCGCGTTGCTTTTCTTATCGTCTACCGCCCCCAGCCTCTAACGTAAGGCGGGAAAGCTTTCGTTCGACTGTTCCGACCAACCTCCCTCTGAATCGACCATGCCCCTTCTTTGGATGAGTCCGCTGTTCGAACGATGCTTCCCTGCATCTGGCCTCTTTGTTCTTTCCTGACTTTTCGTGCGCTCCAACCCCCCCATCTCCTCAGATTGATCGGGTGCCGTTAGTTTTTGGAGCTTATCTCTCTCTTTGTCCTTTCTTTGTTGGTAGGGTCTCCGCTTTCAAAGTCCCCGCGTGGGCGCCCTCTGACGCTATGGGTTGGGCGCTCCGATTCAGGTCGACGGTCCACCCCGGTAGTGCCTTGGTTTTTTTTCCATAGTTGGGACCGATGGCTCACGCCGCGAACAGGTCATTTTCTGCTCGCGGAGTGTGGCACCTTTAATTTTTTCCAGTCTGATGAGGCCTTCTCCCGTCCTGTAGGAAAGGGTTCTGATGCCGGTCGCGTATTCAGTGTTTACTTTGCAAGCTGCACTTTAACATGGCGGCCCCGCTTCCAGTACTTTTGATTGCCGATCACAGGTGAGTGTGCTAACTCCCTTTTGGCTCGCTTGGTCGGCCCTGTTTTTCGCAAGGGACTGACCCCCTACCCCCCGAAAGAGCGGCACTCGCCGCGCCCGTTTTTGTTTTTTTGGCTGCTTCGGCGGATCCGCAGCACTTGTGTGGGGTTTTCGGAACGGCCGACGTCATTTCCGCCGGCGCGCACGCCACCGAGCTTGTCGGGGTTCCGAGGTTTTCCGTCTCACCCCCCCTTCCGGTGCCGACATTCCCCGTCGAACCCTTTCGTTTTACTTCTTCCCGCCTTTGGCTTCCTGCAAAAGTTACAACCTTCTTGCAAGGTGCTTTTGCCCGGGCGCGATTTGTTTCGAACTTCTTTCCAGGGGCGCCTGTTCGCTGTTGAACTGATTAGAGTCACTGCCCTTTTTTTTTACTTTTTTCGTTTAGTCTTGGCCCCCGTGGATGGTCGTGGCTGGGACCGGTTTTTTCGTCCGGTCCGCTAGTAAGAGGCCGGTGGTGGGGAATCCGGTCCGTTTTCCCTGAGTTCCAAGCCCCGTCTTCTTTCCTTTCCTCCTATTTTTTTAGTTTCGTCTGTCGCCGACCCCTTTGTTTTCATTTTGTGAAGTGTTTTCTGAACTTCGTTCGTGAAAGCCTTTTGTTTCCCCCCCCACCCCCCCGATGGTTGCACGGAGCTAACTGAGCCTTTAGGCCGGAACGTGCTCCCCCCTTTGTCCGCATGCTTCCTTTTCTGACCCCCCGGACGTTCAGACCCCAGACCCCTCTCTCCACTCTTTCCCCGGTTCGGAATTCGGGAAACAGGCCGGTCGTGATCTTCGTTGGAAGGCCACACCGGAGGAGTGGACGCGGTCCGCTCTCTTCTTTTTCCCTTGCCGACCTGGTCTTTTCTGTGCCCGACAGGCAGGATTCCCTTCTTACCCCCGAGACACGGTGTTGCCTTGAATGGTTTCACCCAACTCCCGCTCCCTCATCCCACGGATCCTTTTTTTCTCTTCCTCTTCGACGACTTGCCCCTGTTTGCAAAGTATTCCCCCTCGATTTCCTTCCCGACCTTGCTAGCCCCTCCCCGATGCCCTGGCCGAGCGGCCGAGCGAGGTCGGGGGGTTTTCTTTTTTTTTTCTTTTTTAGAGGATCCAGTCCGTCTCGTCTTCTGACCTTTTTAAACCGCCCGTTTTGTTCAAGCCACCAGATTCTTTCCCCACGGAGTGGACGTTCGTGAGGTTGCGTCGTCATTCCGGAGTGTGGCTTTGGTTTTCGGCTTTTTGGCGCCTCTTTTTCCTAGAGACCGCCATGTCTTTTTTCCCCGATCGCAAGGGTTCACGTGAAAACCTTTCCGTTTTCTTCCCCGGTGCGAAGAGTTTCCCCCTCCGCAGTTGCGTTTTCCCCCCCCCCTCCGTAAGCGTTTGTTTCTATCTCCGGTTCAAACTGCTGACTTCTGGTTCCGGCCCCTTCCTTTGGGCTCGGTCACGGATCGTCGTTGGATCCCCCTTTTCCCCTGGAGTTTTTACCACCGAAGTTCCCCGCAGTTTTTTACGACCCCCATTTTTCCTCACTGGTGTAAGATGGCCCCACGCTCTTCCCCGGGCTTCTGGCGTTTGCATTACGTTTGTTTGGTTTTCACCCTTCTAGTTTCACCTTATAGTATAGATTTTCCTTTTTTTTTTTCTAGTTCCCCATGCTTGGGCTCTGGCCTTGGACGTGGTGATTCACCTGCCCCTCTCCCTCTCCGTACGTTTTCCCCCGGTGTCAAATTAACCTTCGTGGTTCATGGTCGGTTAAGGTAGCTCCCTAAGCCTTCCCCTTTTTTCCCCCCTTTTTTGCGTGAAGTCAGGGGGCTTGGTCCTTTTTTTTTTTTGTCTTGCAGTCTCCCCCCCCCGTCTTGGTGGTTCTTTTTTCTTTTTCAACCTGTCCCCCCTGTCTGAGCGGTGATTACCCCTCCCCCTCCCCCTTTGCTCATGGCCGTTGGGTGCCCTCCAGTGAAATTCGACCCGACTTTTACAGTGATTCCCCTTCCTTTTTGACTACGAGTTTTTCTTTAGTTCCGTCCCCCCCTTTTTTTCCTGATCGTATTTTGAGTAGTCGGAAGCTTTTTTTTTTTTGGGCTCCTTTGTGACCAGGCCCTCTTTTTTCCATTCCTCTGAGGTCTCCCAGCCACGCTCTCCCTGACATTCTCTAGACCCCTGGTAGAAGATCTCTTTTCTCCTTTGTTGTTGCTCTTTTTTCCTTTAATCGGTCGCTGATTCCGTGCGACTTTTTTCGCGTCCTCCCGTCCCAGGAGCCTTGCTGGGCCTCCAACCTCGAAAGGTGGTTTTTCTTCTTAACTTTTGCTTTTTCCCCCGCACACGCCAAAGCTCGTTTACTGCTTTTTCTACATGTTTGCGCGGCTAATCATTTTCATCCCAAGGATTTCCCCAGATCACCTGGGGCTCTTGCAACACACCTGTTAGGGGCCATTCGATGTTTTCACCAGTCTCTGTCTTGTTGTTCCCCCCGCTTTTTTTTTCTGTCTGGTTGGATTTCTAGTTTTTTGAGGGACTCTCTTGCTCTTCCCGTTGGCGCTTTTGACGTTTCATTCAACCCCACACCCATCGGGTGGACCGGCCCCAAGTCGAAAGTTTTTTTACTTTTACCCTCTGCTCGGTGGGGCACACCGCGTTCCGCGGCCCCTTCGCGACAATTACAACCGGATACTGTTTTTCATTTTACGATTCACAGAGATCAATTTTTGGGTCGTGCTTTTTACTCTGGGCTTTTCTCCACTCCGGCCCCCCCGACCCCCCCATTTACTTGTTAGACCCCCTTCCACTCTTACGATCGAGAAAATCAACGATCAGTTCATTTTAAAACCGGTATCCAGTTCCCTCCTTCACGGCGGTCCGCCTTCGTTCTTTCCCATCTCCCCCCCCCGGTTATGACCCCCTTGCTTTTATTATCCTCAAGGCGTTATTGATTTACACCCTGTAGCCTTTCTGCATCAATCCGAAGTCCCCGCCCACGAACGCTGGACAGGATTTCTTTTTCCAGGCTTTTTTCTTTTGTCACCCCCCCCCCCGCTTGTCTTTGCTGAAACTACAGGTGAACGGAGGGGGCACCTTCCTTGCCCATTTCTCCCGGGGGACAATTGTTTTTACAGTAAGTTTTGTACCCCCTTAATCGTACCGCTGATCTCACGCAATTCTCAGGCTTGAGCCCTTCGCCGGCTCTACCCCCCCTCTACCTTCAAGACCAGCCGTTTTTGTGACTTCCCGGTGACCGTCCTCCTATTGGGCAATTCTGATCTTTTCCCCTTCTCCAGTGGGCCGGTTTTCAAACGGCGCTTTTTCCCGGCCATCCGAGTCTCCGTCTTTTCGCCTCTATTATCCCATGGCCTGGCCAAAAACGCTCGCTTTTAGACTTGGAATCCCTTGGCCGACTTTAGGTGGAGGGGCTAGGCCTTTTCCTAACCTCCCACCCTTTTTCGATCCCTTGGGGGGGCCGAAAGGTCTTTTTTTTTTCCCTTTCCATCCCTCCCCCAAATTCGGATAGTGGGTTGCAGGTTGGGTCCAGTTTTTCCCCCCTCCTGGGCTAAACGTTCTCTTGGGCCCCTCAACAGCTACTTTTTGCTTTTTTTCCCGTTTTTCATCCTTTTGCCGTTCCTTGTGAAAGCAACCCCCTTCCCCATCTGTCCTTCCCCCTCCCCGCGAGTGCGCGAACCGTCGTCGTCTTGAGCCCCCCACTTTTTTCATCACCCGGATCGGTTTTCTTTTTCGTTCTTCAGAACCTGACCTGACCTCTCTTTTGTTTCACTGGTTCCTTTGGGGGGGTCAAAGACCGTGGTCCTGTCTTCCTCCCGGACATCAATTTGGGCGAAGTCGTCCCGGCCTGTCAACGATTCGGGATCTCCTTTTGAACCCCCCCACTTTTCCCCTGCTCAGGCGAGTTTACTTTCCCACCGTCTCCCAACTTTTTTTTGGCCGAAGTTTTACGACCACCCATATCGTTTCGTCCGTCAAACGTCCTTTTGACAAAGGTTTCCGAGTCCTCTCTTCCCCACCGCCCCCACGGGGCCCACCGGACTCTCCTCTTTCTGACCCCCTTTTTTTAACTCCCCGAAATTTCTTGCACCCCCTCCCCTTTGTCTTATAAGTGTGTCTTTTTTCCGTTCCCTTTCCTTCTTTGCTCTTTCCCCCCCAAGACCCCCGACCCAAGCCGTGGCTCTTTCCCCTTCTTCCCTTTTTGAATGCAGCCTTTTTTGCATTTCCAGCATTGGCGGACCCACCGCTTGTCTTCGATCCGACGTGCGTTCCCAGATCTTTTCCCTTCCCAGGTGTTTCGCGGCCATGGCCTGACCCGGCGCTGGTTTTCGTTTTTAGCCCCTCCGTTGACCCCCCTGACAACAAGCCGTTCCCACGATTCCTTTGTAGTTCCCTTCCGCTTTCCGTTTGCGTCATGTGCCCTTGCCCCTCCCGACACACACCACGCGTTCTCGCCGGGCAGTCGCTCGCAGAACCTCTCGTTCTTCTCATGGCGTGTGTTTTGGTCAATCCTTTAGAACATTATCCCGCTTTTCCGTCGTTTGAGAACTACCTGCGCGTTGTCTTCTCCGGCTGCCATCTGCCCATTCGTTGCGCGTTTCTCTTCGCCCTCTTTAAGAAAGTCCCTTTTCCGTCCCCTTTCCTTACTCGGACACGGTCCCCTCTTTTCGGGACTGGATTTTCAATCCCGGTGCCTTCCCCGTCTCCTTTCCCCTTAGATCTTTGTATTTGAATTGTTGTTCTTCCTTTCGTTTACCTTCCGGCGAACGGGTTGGGCCGGCTTTTTTTTACCCTTTCTTCGAGGCGCGACCAAATCGTTCCCCCTTTTCTGCGGCCCGATAGAGTTCTGAGCGCGGAGTGATATCCCCTTTTGTTGTTTTTTTTGGAGAGATTTTTCATCTCGCTCCTCCCTTGGATTCTTTGGTCACAGAACCTGGCCTCTTCGTAAACCGTTTCTTTGACATTGCTCGCTCAATGTCGGACCCCCCTTCAGAAAGATGACAGTTGGTAATTTCCTCCCCCCCCAGAATGTTTACCCCCCCGCCAACTCATTCAGTCGGCAGGGGGTCGTGGCATTCTTTGACGGTCTTTTCTCCCCCTTCCTGCTGGTTAAGTGGCCTCAGGTTTCCTTCTAGTACGTTGGGAGAATGTCTCACGCGGGGCCGTAACTTAGCGCTATTTGCCTGATTGCCGAGTAGGTAGTTTGATCACTTTTCTGCTTCTTCTCTAGGTGATTCTCCCCCTTTTTTCCTTTCCTTCCCCACGCCACCCGACCTGTATTCGCCGACGCCCCGGTTTTTTGCTTTGATTGATTCTTTTCAGGCTGAGCATCCCTGGAGTCTGGTGTCGAGTCCAAGGCTCCCTTGTGACTGGGACCTGCTCGCTTTGACCGGACACGGAGTCATTTTTCTTTTCCCCCCTGCTTTCTTTTCATAGAGCAACGCTTCTGGGGGTCCCCTGCTTGGGGGGGGGCCCCCCTTCGTCCTTTTTTTCCTTTGTATTTTTTTTCGGTCGGATCGGCAACTCCAAAGGGCTGGTGGTGCCCCTCGGAGGTCAGGGTAGTGACCACTCCCTGGGGACCGTCCCCCCGGGATGGGAGGTGAGTGTTTTTTTTTTCTCCCAGATGTGTCCCCTTTAGTTTCCCCGGTCCTTTTATTGTGGAGACATCACCTTATGTTAGGCCCGTCGTGGCTGGTTTTGTTTTTTCCACAAGTGTCATTGTTTCAGCATCATCGGCCGTGGAAGTGTTGAAGACGGAGGCTGGTGAACTTTTTTTTCCACCTTCCTGACCAGTTGTGCACCAGTTGGTCTGACGAGTCGACTTTTTTTTTTTTTGTGTGATCGTGCCGGTGGGTGGAGAAACCGCTCTGTTTTTTTCCGCCTTTAGTTGTTGCTGTTTTTTCCCCAACTGATTTTTTTGAATTTTGAGAGTTTGAAACAGTGATTCCCCGTTTTTCCAAACGTTCGGTGCTTTTTGCCAGGTCCGTCTCTTTGTCAAAGCCTTTGCCCCACTTGACCACACGACCGCGCGCATTTTTGTTCGGCCGCCGTGAAGGACAAGGTTGTTTTTTTTTTTTTTTGTCCCGGAACCCCCGAAACTCGTTGACGTCGGTGATCGTTTTGAGGGTTTCTTTCGGCACACACAGGACGTTTGGCGGATCGACCCTTCCTTCTTCTGCGGCTTTTTCCTGAAAGGGTCTTGCCCTGGATCTTGATGTGCCCCAAGTTCCCTGCACTTTTAGGATGATTCCCAATTGCCAGTTTTTTTAGTTTCGGCCTCTGAACGTTTTGTTGAAAAGCCGCTGGGCTATGACGCACCGAAGCTTTCCTTTCCCCCCCAAAAGGACTCCGTTTGGGGCCTATGTCCTTTTCCCTGGCCGACCCCCGGTCTGGTCCTGTTTCATCGCCAGTATCCTCTTGATTTTCTGACGATTGCTAGGTACACCTTCAATTCCCTGGCTTGGTCCCCCCTTTCCCCCCCTTCCCGATCGGTTGTTTTTTTGATCTCTCCTAGGCGACAGTTCATCGGGACGCTTTTGAATTCCAAACCTTTAAAAGTTGTAGGTTTTTCTTCCCTTTCCCGATTCCAACAGAGGCCTGAGCTTCCCCGGACTTTTCCGGGAGGGCGGCCTTTTCCACTTTTGTTTTGAGGGATGCCCTTTTTGCATCTTCTTTCGAGCGATTTTTCTCTCCTTATTGTTTTCGCCTTCTCTTCGACTTGACCTTTTTTAACCATTGCCCGTCATTCGACCCCTTGCGCGTAGGTGGCTTTGCCCACTCTGGCTGTTTTTTGTATCCGCCCCCCTCGAATTTTCGTTCAAGTTCAGTCTTTTGTTTTAAAGCGAACTCTTTCGTGGGCATTGCGTTATCGCAGGCTCGCATCCCGTGATTGACCCTTCCCCCTCCCTTTTTTCTCGTTGTTCCCCCAACAAACTCCCGTCCCTTTCGATCTCCCGGGGTAAGATGGGCCCCCCGTCTCTGCGTCCCTTCCGTGAAAACAGGTACGGTTAAGTTGCATTCCCCGGTTGAGTGACGCACTGTTATTCCTTCAGACTCTTATATGGGCATGTTCGGTGAGGATACTGGTAAGGGTAGGTGCCCTCCCCCCCTGGCTTGCGCTGCCCGGTTCTTGGTTTCCTTTTTCCTATTTTTTTTCACCTGTGCCTCGCCCGTTTATTCTTTCGGGTGTTTTCCTTTGAACCCGTACGGGTCTCGTTTGAATTTCGCCAACGCCGCGGTCACCCCGTCCCCCGCTTACACGTGGAGGTAGTTTTTAGGATTTGTCGTCACACCCATAGAGTTGGTTTTTTTTTTTTTGCAACCGTTTAAGGTTCGAGCCACCTTCATCAAACGAAGTCATAAGTTTTTTGCCCCGTTTTCTGAATGTCAATCTGAAGGCCCCTCCTTTTGTGTGCAAGCTGTAGTTGCCATTCTCAGAAGCAGCCCACTTTTTTTCTACCTTTCTTCTTAAAACGTCTTCTTTCGGACACTCTTTTGGCGTTCGTTATTTCTTTGCCGATCGCCACCTTGTTGGACCTGGTTCTTCCTCGGCATTGCCTAATTTTTTCCCCGTTTCGTGATCCATTTCCTCTGGAGGCTGGCACCGCCCTCCGTTTTTTTTTTTTTTTTTTTTTACTCGTTCTCTTGTTCATTCCGTCTTAGCGAACTTGACTCTGTCGCAGACGCTTCTTTTGCAGATTTCTCAAAGACTTTCATTGAAGTGATCCACTCCAAGTTTTTTGACCCTTCATCGGTTCCTTTACCTGGGTGGACGGCTTTCCCTTCCCCGCTCGCTAATCTTAGCCCCTGAGATCCCAAACAGTTTCGGGCGCCCCCGAGTTCAACTTTTGGGGCCACCCCGCCTTATGCCTTTTTTTTTTGATGGTCCCCCTTTTTTTTCAAAGTTTCACACGTGGGCCGGTTGACTCCACCCTCCTGTTTACGAACGGCCCGCCCCCTTGTGTCGAATTCCGACTGATTTTTTTTTTCGTTCTCCTCTGTTTGTTCAACCCTCCCCCTGCACGTGCGGTTCCCCCCCCCCTCGCTAATCCTGTTGGCTGTTTGACCTCTTTTTTTCCGTGATTCACGGCCGGCCCCCGCCCTTTTCCTCTTTACCCATTTTTATAGATCGAAAAATTTGATTCTTCCTGAACAACACGTCTACGGGACTTTTCCCTTCAAGGATCCGGTCCACAGAGCGGTTTCCCCTTTTTCCCTTTGATGAACTGGGGATGTGTCCGGTTCCCCCCCGTTCCCCCTTGTTTACAGAACCTTGTACTGGCTTTGGTAAGATTCCCTGTTCGGATCCGCAACGACGAAAATCCCCCTGATTTCCTCCTTTTCCCCCCCGATTACCGGGGTTTTTTTTCTGTTTGACTTTTGTTCTTTTTTTTGGCCGCTGAACCCTTTTTTCCCTTTCTTGACCTTTTTTTCCCTTGGCTGGGCCTTGCGTTCTCTTTCCAAAACTTGGCTTTTTCTTCTCCCTCACCTTTCTGGCACGTATTTAGCTCTCCACACTTAATGATGGATCCTGACCCCCTTCCGGGACGTGTCTTCTGGCAATAATCGTATTCCAGTCCTCCCTTGGGCTTTTTCCGGGATCGGCAAGCACTTCGAACTTTTATGTCTTTGAGCTTCTTCTTTTTTTCCACCTAGCGGAAAAACGTCTTGTGTTCTCCCTTTCAGGCTTTTCTGCGGGGCTTGATCTCCTTTCCAACACCCTTCCCGCTTTAATTTTGGGCTCCATTTGGGGCCGAGGGTCGGCTCATTTCTTTTTCCAAATCTTTTTTTTCCGTGGCGAATTGTCTGATTTTTCCGGTTCACTGAGCTTTCTGCGGGGTCCCCCCACAAGTGGACGCGGGGACCTCACTTTTTTTCCCCCTGTGCACCCCAAAGGAAAAATCTGCAGCTTTCACCTGTCCGCGCAGCCCTTAGTAGTCTCCGTTTCTCCCCCCCGGCCCTATAAAAGACCTTCCTGACCCCCCGATGCCTCGGGGTTAGTTTCACTGGGGCGGGAGTTTTCAAACCGGTAGCTAGACCTTGACTGTCCGGTCACGCCAATTTTCGCTCCCCCCGGCACCCCCCATTCCCTTTGTCGGGTGACCATCCCCCTCACCTGG
>Ga0179593_1540196_pt1 | contig 10709 bp, 19 predicted proteins | sample CZODoug2_1_08_16_FD_185931 | JGI IMG/M metagenome (GOLD analysis project Ga0179593, IMG submission 185931) | Vadose zone soil fungal communities from Angelo Coast Range Reserve, California, USA - CZODoug2_1_08_16fungal (PacBio error correction) | ecosystem: Environmental > Terrestrial > Soil >... | reverse complement strand
CACGGCCATCTTTTTAATCGAGCCCATACCCGCCCCTCACTAGGCCGCAGGCGCGCAAGGCGAAGCTTCCCCTCCCTTCCCCCCCCCCTTTCTTTTTTGTGGCGATGGCGGATGGGCGGGGTCTTTTTCCCTTTTTTTCTCCCGGGTTCAGATCAATTGTTTTTTCTTATTGAGGCGGGGGCAATGCCATTTTTCCCCCCTTTTTTCCTTTAACCACCAGCGCCAATATTTTTTCCCCCCTTACGTTAGGGTTTCGGGGTCGCGTCTTTGATCGGACTTTTTTTCTTCTTGGCCAGATTCTAAAGAATGGGAGCTATTTTTTTTTTTTTACCTCCCCCTGACTTCCCCCAATGTTGTGATCGTAATTTTCCATTTTCTCCCCCTTTTTCTCTCCCCCCTTCGTCATCGGACATTTGGGCACTTTATTTTCCTTTCCCTATATTTAGCTGGAGCGAGGATAGTATCCGATTCCCTTTTTTTTTTTTCTTCTTTTTTTCCCCCCCCTTCCGTCTGCGTTAATATTTTGTCCCCTCCAGAAAGTTTTTTTTGCGTGGATTTCGTACACCCCCCCCTTACATTCGAGCAACCGTTTCCCCCCCCCCTTTTTTCTTTCCCGTCGGAGGGACTGATCATTTTCTCTCCGGAGGAAGGGTTTTCACTGGGGGGAGAAGGAGTCCCCCTCCACGGGCCGGAGGGAATTTCTCTGTGTTCCCTTTGCTCTGTTTTCAATGACGTTCTCCGATGTGGCCCCTGCATCCCCCCGACAAATTTTCTTCTCCACATTCGATGGGCGACATCCCCCTCCCTTTTTTTTTCTTTGTGCGAACGGCAGGGCTTTTTTTTTTCTGTTGGTCGACGATTAACCCTTGGGGGACTCCTTTCCTCTCTTCGTCGTATAACTCACTACCCTTTTTTCTTCTTCCAGTGTTTTCCCAATTCTTTCCTAGGAGGAGTGTCCCCCTTGGGTTTGCCGGTCTTGCGCTCCCTTTTCCCCCCTTTTCTTCCTTGGGCGAATCGAATGCGTTCCCCCCCCCAGGTTCCGGATCATGTTTCAACCCAGCGATGACACCCCCCTTGGGGCATATTGTCTCTTTTTTCCCCTTCCCCCCCCCCCCTTTTTCATGAAGTCGACTTAAGGGGTACTGTTTCTCTTTCTATTGTTCACTTTCTTGGAGCATGTGCCAGGCCCTCCTCGACCTTTCTTTTTTGCTCTCGACAATTGGCTTTTTTTCCGAATTGGACGATCTTTCCCGCACTTTTACTTTTTCCCTCGTAAACTTCGTCTTTCAGTTACCTCAGGCTCGAAGCGTTGTTTTTTAGATTAAAGGTCCCCCCCCCCCCCTCCCCCTTTTGATCGGATCTCTTCGTGCAACTCTTTTGGTCTGATCGAACGGTTATGAGCAATCACATTGTTTCCCTTTCGTTGGCCTTCCCCTCCCCGGGAACTACCTTGCTCCATCCGGCCAACCCCTTTTTTTTCGCTCTATAGAGCCCCTTCTTCCCCCCCCCCCCCCCGAGTTATGTTCTTTCCCCCCCTCCCTCTTTTCTGGCTATCCAAAAAAGTACCCCCCCTGTTTTTTTTTTTTTCCCTACTGCTTTTTGGGTTCCCCCCACCACGTCGCTGTCACAAGGGTTTTTTTTTAACAAAAGAGTTGAAGCTACTCCCTTTTTCCCTCCCTTTCCTCCCTCGTTCCGCGATTAGCATCGGACGTGTTTCTCCTTTCAATTAGGTTTTCTTTTTCGTCGAGAACACCCCCCTTTTTGTCAGCCAGGGTTTCTTTTTGTTTCATGGCGTTGGCGTGTTTCCCCCCCCGCTGGTCCACTCCTTTGTCTGTCACCGCCAACTTCCTCTTTTTTCCCTCTCCCCCCCTGCATTTTGAATGCGGCGGCTTTGCCCCTTTTTTCCCCCCCAATTCCTCCCCGTGGAGCCCGGCCTTTTTTTTCCCTCGCGAACAGACGACCCCTGTTTGTTGATTATTCTTTTTGTTTTTAATGGAACTTAGCGACTTTCCCCATTCCGTTGTTTTGGTGTGCTTTTTTCTTTTCCAAGTAGGCGTTAAGGTCATTCCCTTTCCCCCCCAAGACGAAGAATAAAAAACTTTTCTCTGTTTCGCGATTTCTTCCCCTGCGAGGGTGCTATTTTTCGGGTCCTGTCGGAGGAAAAAGTCCTGCCTTCCCCTTCTTGGGAAAAAGCGATGCAATTCTTCCCCCCCCCAGTTGGTTTTGAGGACTGGATCGAATTTGAAAGATGGGACCCTGAATTCCTTCCCCCCCCTCGGGAAGTCCCTTTTTTTTTCATCCCGCCCCTAGGTGTTTCTCGACCTCACGACCTTGTGCCCTTTCCTCGAAAAAAACCGTTTCTGGACCCCCCCTTCCTTGTCCACGAGGCAGAAGCTTGCACTCCTTCCCAAGTCCTCGGGCCGACAGGAGGACTTTTTACCGTCCGCTTTGCCTCCCCCAATTCGCCTGGGGTGTTTTTTTTTTTGGGTACCTTTTTTGGTGCCCTTTTCAGGTCGTTTCCTATGTATACTTCCTTCCCCCTCTCTCGAGCGACGAGGTTTGGGGAGATTTTTTCGGTGGGCTTGTCTTACCTTCCTTTTTTTTTCCGTCCTGTCGGCAGAGTGCCCCCTTGGAAACAAGGGCTTGCTTTGTTTCTTTTTTCCTTCTGTTCCAGGGAAAGATCCCCCCACCCTTTCCCCCCATCGTGGAGTGTGTTTTTTTCTTTTTTTCAATCGCACGGCTCAAAAGCCCCTGTTGTGACCTTGTAATTCTTCCTCCCTCTCTTCTCCTCCGTCCTGCAGGGACCTGGTTGTTCCCCCTTTTACTAGGTTTTTGACGCCTCGGTAAAGTGCGGGCATTCTCCCCCCCCGGACGAACAGGTCGAAAAGTTCCCTTTTCTTTTTTTCTCCCACGGAGCATGTCCTCTTCGTTTGTTCACATGCTCCGGGCCACTTTGATATCTCTTCCCTATCCTCCCTCCTCCCCTTGGGCCTCACATTATCAACCCTTTCCCCAACATCATTGTTTTGCATCGCTGGTTGAACTTTCCCCTTTCTTTTGAGGATTTTTTTCCCCCTTTTCTTTTGCCACGGCATTCGATGCGGGGCTTTCCGCTCTTTATCTTCTCAACCCATTGGTTTTTTTTTCCCTCCCTTTCCCCTCCTCAACAGGCCATGCCTCCTTTGGGATTTTTTCCGATATCTTTAGGGGTTTTCTTTCCCGAAACGCTCTAAACATGGCCCTATTCCCTTTGGTCACGAGCTTAATCGGTCGTCCCTTCCCCCCCCTTTAAGCCACCATTCGAGGTGTCCCCCTTTCTTTTCGCCCTCGAATGTTATGGAACCTTCTTGAGCGGATGAATATTTTTTTCCCCCCCTCTCACGGTCATTGACTGCGTCACCCTTTTTTTCTTCCCCTTCCCTCAGAAAGGAGGCCCCCTTCCTGGCGTACCCTTCTAAGGACACGGTCCTTCGTTTCCCCCCCTCTTATAAGTTCAGGGACTTTCCTTTGTTTGTGACATGTAGATGGTCCGCCCGATTTGCCTAGGTCGTGTTCGTTTTCCTTAGTGTGACGAAATTCCCCCCCTTGGCTTTCCGTCAGGAGACGCTTTCCCCTTGGCGCCAACTTTCAACCAGACGGCGTTGCGCCCCTTTTTTGGAATAGGCTCCTCGGGGTGCCGCTCCCTTCCCCTCCCTTCTTTTTCCTTCCCTTTCCCCCGCAGCAGAATTTCTTTTCCGTCCCCATTGCGCCATTGGTCCTCCTTCCGCCGACGTGTGTGTGTTTTTTCTCCCTCCCCCCCTTCCCTCTCACAACATTGTTGCAGAGCTCCCTCTTTCTGGATTTTTTTCAGCAAAACAGGACCTCCCCCTCTCCCAGTTTCTTTAGACTTTTTCTGGTCCCCTTTTCCCCCTTTTCTTTTCTACGCAAAGCGGCCTCCCTTTTCGACCCTTAAGGGGCGCGCCTTTTTTCCCCGAGTAGGCCAATGTTCCCCCTTTTTTTTTTTTTTTTTTTGGTTTTAACGACCTTTTGGCCCCTGGCCTTTGCCGTTTCGCTAGTTATACTCCTCCTTTCTGTTCTGCCCACACCCACAGGGACCCATTTGTGATACAGCATTCAGACCTCCCCCCGTCCCTGGCCTTGGCGGTATCTTCTGACTTTTTTTTTCTTCCTTTTCCCCCCGAAAGAGTTCATCGTGGCCTGTACCTTCGCCTTGGTTTCTTTTTTCCAGATAATTCCTCTTTCCCTCCTCTTCCGTTGTTTGGTGTTGCTTGCTTCTCTTCTTTTCCTCGAGGAATACCAGCCCCCCTTCCTTTTTTTCTGCCGGACTCAATCTTTTTTTTTGCGCAAGTCGAAGAGACCCTCCCTCTTTGTGTGGGCGATGTCGTGGGTTTTTTTCTAAACGATCCCGTTGGCCCTTTTTTCCATTTTTGACCGTCTGCTGACGATTCCTTCTTTTTGGACCCATGCCAGGGGGTGCCAAACCCCTTTTCCCCCCCCCCCCCAGCGATATGGGTCGTTTTGTTTCCCCTTTCAAAATTTTTTTTTTCCCCTTTTGTGGTCGGCGTCTGGCCTTTTTCTTTTTTTTCTTCTTCCCTCCGGGTGTATGCGATGATTTTCTCTTTCTTAAGACCTGTTCGTCTGTTGCTTCCAAAACCTCAGGCCCTTTTCTTTCTTTCCATGCACTACTTGGTTGTGATCGTCCTTGGCCCCTCCCCCCCCCTTCTTTTTTCCCCCCTTCTCCCCTTCGTTCATTCGGACATGGCGTCATTTTTCCTCCCCATCGCTTTCTTTTGTCGCTGAAGAGCGTTGGGACGGTCGGTACTTTCTATCCGATAAGAGGTTTTGTGTTTCTCCCCCCCTTTCTTTTCATATTTTGGCACAAAGGCATTTTCCTGCGTCCTAATTTTCGAGGATTTCTTTTCCCGACTCGACATAGCCGGCCAATTTTTTTTTTTTCCCCCCCGCGGGGCCAAGGATTTGTTTTAATATCCGCGGGACCGGTTTTTCTTTTTTTTTGTGGCCTGCCGTTATTTTCTTTTTCGGAGAACGTTTTTCTTTCCCCCTTTTTCCCATTGCTCGTCAATGACCCTTCTGGCAGTGGAACTAGGTAAAGCTGGTCCCCTTCCCCCCCCTCCTTTCAGTTCATAACATCGTCTTTTTGCGGTCCCCTTTTTTTCCCTTCGACCGGCCGGGTTTTTTTTCCGACGATTAAAGCTTCTTTTTCCCTTCCATGTTTAGAGCTTTTTTTCTACCCACCCCTCTTAGGACAGTGGTCTCTCCATGTGCCTAGGATTAGTTTTTTTTTTTTCCCTTTTCCCTTTGTTGAAGGTTATTGCGATAACCCTTTTCAAGGTTTTGTTCTCGGAATTGAGTTGCCCCTTCCCCTTCCGACTCTCCCCCCCTTTCTTCCCACACCAAGCGATGAACCCTTTTCCCATTTGCCGGGTTGAGATGTGAGGGCTTTTTTCTCCCCCCTTTTTTTGGAAAGTGAGATATCGGGACCCCCTTTTCTTTTTTTTTTGTTCCTTGTCGAAAAGCTTCATCCAAACTTCGTCTCCGTGATCTAGGCCCCCTTTTTTTCGACCCTGTCTTCTTTTGAATATCCTTTTTCCCCTTTTCTCCTTTTTTTCACTACACTGAGTTTCCACCCTTCGTTCAGGTCGCAGGCTCGAAGATTGCTGTTTTCTCTCCCCCCCTCAACGTTTCACAAGAATCCACTTTTCTCTTTCTAGGAGAACTCGAATGTGTTCCCCCTCCGTGGCCCTTTTCCGGCTCGGTTTCTTCTGCCTCCTCCCCAATGACCGTGTCCCCCCCTTTTTTGGACTCTGCCGACCCTTACCGTACCCCACCCCCTCCACCCCTCCCACCGAGTCCTTTCTTTTTTATGATTCTACCGGGACTGTCGCCCTTTTTCCCCCCCCCCTCCCCCCGCGACCGAATGTATGTGGCGCCACTTTTTTCTTAAAACCCCCGTCTTTTGTTGGCTTCTTTTTGGCTTCTCTTACAACCTCTGTTTTTCTTTTTTTCCCCCTCCTTTCCGCCGATGTTCCCGATTAGATCGGCTTTCCTTTTTTTTCTCGACAGCCGGATCTGTACCCCTCTTTTTTGGCGGAATGTCTCCCCCCCCCCCCCCCCCCTTAAGTGGGTTTTTTCTTTGGTTGTTTATTTTCAAGCGAATAGTTTTCCCTCTTCCCCCCCCACCTTTGAGGATTTGCAAAGGTGCCTGTTCTTTTTCTTTTTTGAAATGAGGCGGATTGGCCTCCCTTCCCCCCACTGTCCTCTTTGAAGGGAACGGAGACTTTTTTCTTTTCGCGGACACAGACGGAACTTTCGGTTTTTTGTTTTTGAGGGAATGTGCTTCATCTTATCTTTTCCAGGTTTATATTTTGGTTGATATTTGTTTAGATTATGGTTTTTTTTTTTCTCTTTTTCCCTTTTTGTTTTAGTTTTCCTCCCTTTTGGTGAGATGCCCTTATTACTTCCTTTTTCCCTTTGCTCACCACCCCCGGCAGATCGCAGCACAACGCCGTGTGGGTAGGAGGTTTTTCTTTTTTTTCCCCCCCCAATGAAAAGGAGGCGTCTCCAATTTCCTCCTTTGTGTTCCTGTAGGACGGACCAAAGCCGGCCGCAGTTTCCTCCGCGCTGAAATTCCGTTGGCGGTGTGATCCTTTTTTGGAACCGAGTTTTGGCTTTTTTTTCCCCTTCTCCTCCCCACTCACGTTAGTTCCCTCCCCTCCCCTCCAAAAAATAACCTTTTTCTCAGAACTCCCTTCTCCGGGCTTTCTACTTTTTCCCCCGCCGATATCCCATCGCTTTTTTTTCCTTCTTCCCCTTCCTTTGAAAGAAGTTGTTTTTTTTTTCCTTCTTTTTTTTTTTTTTTTTTTTCAGAGGAGCAAGGAGCCTCACAGTCTTTTTTTAATCGCCCCGTTGGTGGGGGTTCCTCCTTTTTCCCCTATTGCCTTCGGTTTCGTGGGTCACTTTTTTGGGGTCTTGTTTCTCCCAGACGGCTGGAAGGGATTTTACTCATTATTTTATATTCCTCCCCTCTTTTCCGATTTTTCATGGAGCGTCCATTCGTGTTGGTGCTGGTGGCGGAGCCATGGATGGTTACGTTCCCCTTTTCCGTCCCCAGGAGGGCACAACCCTCTTTCCCCCCCCCGGGAGAATGTCATTTCCCCTCAAACTTTCGAAGACGCCCCTTCCCTTTCTTTCGTATGTTCGCCTCCTTTTTCCCCACCGAGCAATTGGTTCCTGTGACCCCCCCCATCGAAAGAAAGTTCGAGGCCCTTTTACCTCCCTGCGACTACTTTCTCCTTTCTTTCCCTTTCTGTCACAAAAGTGCCCCAAAAGATTAGTTTAAACAACCGGGAAAAGTTCTTTCACAGTTTCGAGATAATCCCCTTTTCTCCCTTTTTTTTTCTTGTTGAAGCATTGGGGTCCCCCCAGGAGAAGGGCCCACGGTTCCTCCCCATAGGGCGGAAGGACATTTCCCGGCCTAAAACATCTCAATATTTTTGCATCAGGTTTTTTTTTCCCCCCCCTTTTTTTTTTCCCTTTCTGATTTTATGGGGGCACCGGGCCATTCGATGCTTTTTTGCCTTTCCCCCACTTTATCGCCCACCCCAAGGGGACCGGCAACTTTGCAAACTCCCCTAGGCCATTGCCCGAAGCTTTGACTTCCCCTTTAATCTCGGGAGTGTCATTTTTTTTTCCTTCTCTCAAAACATGGCCCCTTTTCAATTGTCTTTTTTAATTCCTCCCCTTTTCTACCACCGGCAGACGCCCTGTCCTGGTCGCATACGTCCCCCTGGCTGGATGGTAGCCCCACCTCCTTCTTTCCCCCTACGATTAACGTATTTTTTTCCCTTTGAGCGATATGACACTAGTTTTGTGCCGAAAACCTTCCTTTTTTTTGCTCCCTGAGAGACCCTTCCCCCCCTTTTTTCTTGGTGCTCGGAGTCCCCCCAGACCCCCCTTTCCTCTCGGGTCCCCCTGCTCTTTTTCCCTTATCAGTACGGAAGACCCTTTTTTTTTTTTTGAATGTCGGGTGGCGCGATGGTCCTGGTTTTTTTTAGTGTGACGCCTCCCCCCTTCCGCGCACGGCTTTCCCTTTTTCCCTCTTCTGCCTTGGCCAAAAATACTTAACCATACGGCCTTTTTTTTTTTCCCCGTTTATCGGGGATAGCTCTTTTCGTCTTTCCCCCCCCGAGACATACGCTCTTCACTCTTTTTAGAAGTCGATGGAGTTCCTTCATTTCTTTCTTTTGGACGAAGGGGTTCTCCCTTCGTTAGAATGCCACATCCCTTATGAGGATCGATTTCCTGGTCTAGGTTTTCTTCCCCCCTTCCCTGAAATAGCTCCCAGTTTCTTTTTCTCCCCCATTATGCTCCCCCCCCTTCGATATAGCCAACCGCCCTTTCCCAGACGGCGACCCCCCCTTTTTTTGAGCGAAACGAGGGGCGCCCGGCCATTCGGAAACAATATGCGTCTTTTCCTCCCCCTTTGGCACTGGCCCTTCCCTAAATACGTTCCCAGCAGACGGAATTTGATCTTCCCAAACCCCTTTTTTCCCCCCCTTTTCCCCCCTGCCCTCCAGACAATCCCTCCCCCACCCTCCTTTTTTTTTTTTCCTTCCTACTTAGAGGAGCAGCGGCCGTTTCCTGGTAATTGCTCGTTCCGATCTTCAGGCGCCCTTCTCTTGTTTTGTTGTTTGTTTCTGTTTTTTTTTTTCCTGTATCGGAAAATTCGCGGTTTTGCCGGGAGGAACTTCTCCGCGGAGCGCCGTCGATTTTCTTCCCTTTCCTTTTTTTTTTCTTCTTGGCGGATGGGGTATCCACTTTTTTTTTCATTTTGTGCATTTGGCTGCTGGGACGAGAGACCTTATTGAGTTTGGCCCTTTTTTTTTTCCCTTCTTAACCACCAGCGTCTCTTTTTTTTCCTCGCGGGAGCCTCGGACGCTTGGGCGAGAAGAGAAGGTGTCTGCGATGTAGATTCTACCATCCTTTTTTTTTTTTTTTTTTTTGTCTGTTGCTTCCACCTCAGGTTTCCCAATCGAGCACATGACCCTTTTTCCATCCACAGACCAGTTTTCTTTTTTTGTGTTTTGTTTATCTTTGTACATTGGGTCATGACGTCGACCATTTTGACCCCTCTTTTTCTGATGAGGGTGAGCCGAGGCGCCCATCCTCCCACTCCCCTTTTCGGCTTTTCCCCCTCCCCCCCCCCTTCGTTTTTTTTGACAGACTTCCCCTGACCCTTCCCCTTTTTTTTTTTTTATCCGAGTGCGACAGCGGGATATCTTCCCCTTCCCTTTTTTTTCCAGGAAGGAAGCGGTCCTTTGTGGCAGGATTTCGTCACACTATGCTGTTTTCGACTCCCTTCCCCCTTTGTCGCCCCCCCCCATGAAATGCCGCTTTTTTTTCTTCATGATACAGCAGGCCCCTTTCAGTCATATGTTTTCGGGAGGGGCGTTATCCCCCCCCCTCCCCCCCTTTGTGGCGGAGGGGCCGGGTTTTTTTTTTCGTCAATGGACGGTTTTTGAACTAGTCAGCTGCAAAACTTTGTCTCTCTTCTTCCCCCCCTTTCTCTTTTCTGTCCCAGCCGCCGTTGGCGGCTCCCCCTGCGGATGCCGGTGGGCCTTTTTTTTTTTTTCAACGCTCGACCCTTGCTCGGCCCTAGAGGCGGTCTTCCCCCCCCTCTCTTCTTTCGGACAGTGCTCTCCAGCTTTTCTCCCTTTTTTTGCGAGCGAGGTTGGCCGGCTTTTCCCTTCCGGCCTTCGTACGCCGCATATCCTGCGTTTTGGCATAAACCCCACCCCCTTCCTTTTTCCTCCCCAATGCTTTCAAACCCAGCTTTTTGGCATATTTTTTTCCTGTGAGGCCTTGCCATGAACTTGACCCCTGGACCCTGCCTCCCCCTTTGGCCCCGGACCAGCTTCAGCTTCAAACAGTCCTGCTCGTGATTCTCGAAAATGGACTTTCGACCCCTGTCTTCTTTTTTTTTTTTCCCCTCTTTTCCTTTTTCGATTTGGCGCCCCCTGAGTAAACTTAGCTTTTTGACCAGGTCGGCATGGCTTCGAAGCGTTTATTTCCTAGATTACCTGTTCAAGATCACGCCTTGCTTTCGGCGAAAACTCCTTCGTGCTTCGGCTCGAAAGGTTTTGTTTGCGTCTCCTGTCCCCCTTTTTCCCTCTTTGGCCTTTCTGCCGACCTTCCCCGGCAGGGGGGATACTCCGCCACTCCGTCGGCTCTATCGAGAGAGTATTGTTAACCGGATGAGTCCCTTTTTCCCCCCCCGTACCCGCGACCGAACTGCTTTTTTTTTTTTGTGAAACCCACCACGGTCTCCTTTTCCCCCCTTTTTTTTTTCTGCTCTCTTACAAAGAGTGCAGCTCTGTTACCCAAAGCTTTTCCCTTTCCCGCGGATTTAGATCGGCCTTCTTCCGATCGACAGCCGGATTCGTGTTTGTCAGAACACCTAATTTTTGCGGATGTCCCTTTTCCTCGGAGTGGGTCCCTTTTTCCCCCCCGGCTGGCAAAGCGAACTCGGTTCCCCGTTCCCTTCCTCCCTTGAAGATTTGCAGGCGCGTTTTTTTTCGGCTGGCCGCGACACTTTTTCTTTCCTCAACGTGGAGCCCGCGCCGGATAATGCAGTGACCAACAGGTCCGTTTTTTTTTTTTTTCGTGGTGAGCAAACCTTTTCGCGACTT
>Ga0179593_1448233_pt1 | contig 10709 bp, 12 predicted proteins | sample CZODoug2_1_08_16_FD_185931 | JGI IMG/M metagenome (GOLD analysis project Ga0179593, IMG submission 185931) | Vadose zone soil fungal communities from Angelo Coast Range Reserve, California, USA - CZODoug2_1_08_16fungal (PacBio error correction) | ecosystem: Environmental > Terrestrial > Soil >... | reverse complement strand
CTGCCTCCCCTCAAAATGTGCTTTTTCCCTTTTAAATTTTGAAGTTAATGCACCCATCGTCGCTTTTTTGGTTACCCCCCAACCCGGATCCCTCCAGACTATGAACTGCCTGTCAGGGACGCCAGTCTTTGCCTTTTCGCGACTCTTTTGCTGCGTTACTAGTTTGCTCCCCTCTTAAGGGGCCGACTGCTGAGCGGCAGCACACCCGTTCTTTTCTTTGCTCTTCCTTGACTTCTGATCGTTTTAGGGAAAAAAGTGATATTTGCGTGGATACCCACCCTGGAGATTGCAACTCCTCCCCTCCCCTCTTCTGCCGACAGCCTCTGAATCGTCACGATGGAGGCCTTTTTTTGACCTCCGTCTTTTCCCTGAAAAAGGAATTCTTTGGCTGTTTTGAGAACCCGTAACTTTAGTTGTTTGTTGTGAACTCCCCCCGATTCAGAACCATTGATCGTACTGCTTTCCCCCCCCCCCATCCTTACTGCGCGTATTTCTCCATTCTACCGCACGACGGTGCGCCTCGGCGTACCCCCTTTTACTGGCTCAGCCCCCCTTTTTGCCCATCTAACCTTGTCCTTCTTCGCCCTGATGCGAAAGTCTCTCCCAGCACCGCACGGTCCCCGTTACGCCTCAAAATGCTCTTCCTCGTAAGTCCGAACCCGCGACCCCCGTTTGCACCGGCTTGAGCGCCCGACTGGACCAGTCCCCCCTACTTGGCCAGCGCTACTCCCCCCCCCCTCTCCCAGCGACGTTTTAAAACCACTTCCTTCCTCTCCTCGTTAATTGGGGAGCCGCTCTATGCCTTTTTTTGTTTTAACCGTCTCACTCGCTTTCTGGTTGGACTCAAAAGCCCGTAGTCTGACCCAGAGCCGACAGGCCCCCCCCCCGTCCCCCCTTCCCTACCCCACCAACCCTTTTATCGTGCGAATCTTTTGTCTATCCCAATCCCCCCAATATTCTTACCCAGGATGACAGGCCTGACTCCGAGGGCCCCCCTGCTCTCTTAACTACACGTTGCTCTCTCACCCTACTAATTTTCCGCCTATGCTAGTCTGATGTATTTCTTTTGCTCCTTGATTTTATGTTTGAAATTTGATAACTTTCCGCATTTCTCTGGCCGTTATTTCTTACCGCCCTTCTCTTTCCTGCGCACGGTCCGACTTTCTCAGACTTCCCAAAAGTCGCTCGATTGGAGCATGATTTCATTGATAGTTTCCTCTAGACGTCCCCGGTCAAGTCTCAACCTTCAGTTTCGTAATAGTTTACTCCCTGCGGAATCAGCCCTTTTTTTTTTGCCGTGTCACAGGACTAGTTTTGGGTTTCCTATGAGCGCACGAGGGTTTTGGATGAAAGCACATTCATACCCTTTTCCTCACGCATACTTTAGCACATAGCGTTTCGTTTTCCACGATCAACGAATCCTTGTCTCTTTCTCTTTTTACCTTTTTGGTTGGTGAAATTTCTCCTGCGGGGTGACGTTTTCGTTTTTACAAGACTGGTTATTGGATTCGTCCCCCCCCCCCCCTCCCCCCTTTTTCTTCTTTTCTCTCCGTTGTTTCTCCTTTTTCTTTCTCTTTTTCCTTTTCCTAATGCCACAAGACCCTAACCGCCTCTCCCCCCCCGAACGTATTGACTCCCGACTGTGCCTTACACAACCACCCCCTTTGACAAGATGCCTCTGAAACCCCCCCCAACATTTCCTTATTGACCTTGTTCCACTCCTGGCTCATTGCATTCGGCCGGTTTCCGGAGCTGTTTTCTCGGAATGGCCTTTTGCTTTTCTGGCGTTTCTTCCTCCCCCGCTATGCACCCCCTCCCTCCTTGGAGCGTCACGTGTTTGCCTTTGTTGACACTCTTGGTCCCGCCGCCGGTTGCCCTTCCCCGACTGGATGTGGTGCGAGTGTTTTCCTGCGCGCGGCGCTACAACTTGAATTTCCGCGCCCGCTCTTTTCTGGTGGAAAGCCTCTCTATAACAGTCTCTTTCTCTTCCGTACCAACTCGTGAAAGCTTCGGGGGTACGTTTAATGGATTCAGGACGCAGATCCTCTAGCGAAAGAATCGAGACTCTACAATCGCGCGCGGCGGAAGGAACTGTTTATGATCTTCTTTTGCATCCCTCGTCTTCCGTCAATTTTGAGCTCTTTTTATTAGTGGGAAACCTGATTCCTTTCTGCGGACAGTTGTTGGGGTCCGACACTTACCGGTCCCTTGGTAATCTGTCCTCCCCCCCCCTTCTAATCGCTTTAACGATGGGACTTAGCCACTTTTTTTTCCCTCACCTTGTGCCAAGAGAGTACTGTACCTTGGTCTTTGAACAAATGTGATTTTTTTCCTCCTTTTTTTATAACATTCCCATTTTTCTATGTCTGGCGTCTTCTTGTTCATGTCACGCTGTCGCGCTTCCTCCCAAATGCTAGGTCCCTTTCTAAATTTTACTCACCGGTGCTTTCCGATTTCTCCCTACTTTTTGAATTTGTTCTTGCCCTTTTAAGAGAGTTGTCACTTGCTTTCCCTTTGTTCAGATTCTCACTTTTTTTTTTTTGCCCGATCGAGAAATCCCACAATGTATTGTTTGTAAGAATCTCTGAACTTTCTAGACCCCCTGTGCCCCTAAAAAGATTAATTCCCCCCGGTTTCCCTTCATCGCTTTCGCTTTCCTTGACTACGATGTCTGGTTTTTTTTAGATAGGCTTTCAAGTTTTCTGGTACTCCACGGCGATAAGGGTTCGTTTTTCTGGAACAGATGACAAGTAAAGCTATAATTGTTATTTTCATTCGTCCCTTTTCAACATCAAGGATACTATTCCTCCTCCTTTCTCGCGGCGGCCCCTCTTCCGGTACAGACCACACCCCCCCCCAACCCACCCCCCCCACCCCCCCCCCCCCCCCCCCCCCCCCCCCCCCCCTCTCCCCCCCCCCCCCCAACCACTTTCTTTTTGGTGTCGCCACGGACCCGCTGCGACTCTATGTTTCTTTTCATTATCTTTTTCTCCCCCTTATGGCTTATTCTCCTCCCTTCTCTCTTCATCTCTCTTCGTTTTGTTTTTTTTTTCCCGCCTTCCCTTCTTCCCCCCCTGAGGCAGGCACCCGGAGCCGAGTTAGATGGCTGTTGAAGTCAATTCAAAACATAGCTGCAGCCTGTCCGCTTTTTTCAAACAATTCGCACACCTCCTACTATCTTCACCTGCTCGCGAATGACGGCGTCGGAATTTCATAGTGCTATACTGGTCCTTCCAAGCGCCTCTGTAGCTTTCTTGGCCCCCTCTTCTGTTGCCCTTCTCCCCCAAATCAGTTATGCTGAGCCAAGAGGTGAGGAATCTATTCCGATTGACGAACCATCCCGTACTCTAGAAGAGCTAAACTCGTTTTTACACCCCCCAACAGTGCCGTCTTCTGTCTTTTCGTGAGACAGTCTGTCCGATGGTCCCTTTGCATCTGAGTCAGAGGGAGTACTTGCCACCCACCCGTTTAAAGTCCAACGCGAACAATGATTGTAGTTCTGCCCGGTGCCTTTGATCTAGCTACAAAGCACCATTAACGGATGCAACGCGTCCATCCGACGTTTTCAAACTCCTGTACCCGGCTCATTCGTTGATAAGGACGGTGGAACTGTCATCTCTCCCAGGCGACTTCATTCTACAGCTTTCCCCAAGTCGGGCCTTGTATATCTCTTTTTTTCTCCCTCCCAAGGAACGCCCGCATCGACTGTCGAGCGCAGGCTTTAGTAATGATCTTCTTTGGATTGCGCTGGTCTCTTTGTTATAATAGTTTTGACTGCACGGATTTTCCCCCCATGGCTGGAAGTCCCCCAGTCGGACCCACAAAATGAGTTTAGCAAGGATCGTTGTCAACTTGCCGGTCCGGAGACAGGTTCGGATCTTCTACCTTCCACCCCTATGCTCACCTTTCTTTGCCGCCTCTTCTTCTCCCCCTTATATCCTGGCGTCAGCTTTCTCGATTGGATGCTCATGGGAGAACACTTTGTTCCCACGTTCCTCCTCTTGTGATTTTCTTCGTTTTACTTTCCCTCCCTTTTTCTGTCTCTTTTTTTCCACCCTTTTACTTAGGTTAGAGTTTTGATGGAATTCTTTAGGTAGGGAACGTCTAAGTGAACGCCTTTCATCCATCAGTCGGTAATATGTCCCCTTCTGCCCCTTCTTCGCGTGTTTCGTTTTACCACGCGGTTTTGAGTGATTTCGTACTGGTCGTTCAATGGAGTGGTTGTTCCACTCCTCGCGTTCCCTCCTCTGCTTGTATGCGGCCTGCGCCATCGTGGATTGGATCCGCCCTCCATTCGAACTGTTCCCGTTCCTCTCATGATGTTGTGGTTTTCGTCGCTGCCATTTGCTTGCAGATCCGGCGGATACCCCTTTATTTGCAGCTGGCGTAGTCTTTTTTTTTTTATATAGGTCCGTTGTTGGGCGATTAGCTTGGATCTCTGCAACAGGACGACGCCGTCTACTGCCCTTCGATCTTTTTTATAATCCGTCCTGTATCCCCCTTGTTTCCCCCTCCCCTTCCTCCCTCCTCGACGACTGAGGACCCAACCCACATTTCATCGCAAATTAACCCGGTCTGAGAGTGGAGTGGCGCACCGCCACCCCCTTGCGCGTCCTCTGTGCCGAATTTTTTTATCCTCGCCTCCCTCGCTTCTCATCGCGTGCCTCCCCCAAGTTAACAGGGGTTTTAAGGTCCAGAAAAGCTCAGATGGAAGAATAACAGTGCCCAACTTTTTTTTCTGGAAGCGTCCGTACGTCGGCTCGCAATTGCCCTTCCCCTTCCAGACGGGCTCGGCCTATTGCAAGTTTCTGAAATTTGACTTCTTTAAAGATTAGGCCGTGCGCCTCTAATAATTTTTCTTATTTCCTGCTTCATCCAAGTGACTGTTAAGGTTTTCCCAAGGGCTCCTGAGATTCTCTTCTCTTTGCTCATGTTTGGTCGGTTTTGAGAGCGGGAAACCCCGTTAATTGTAGGTTCCCATCATTGTCCTCCCTTCTCCCCCCGATTTTGAAGGACCGCTTTCTTCAGAGTGTCTCACCAGTCCCGCTTTTTTTCAAGTTTGGCCTAGGGTGTTATAAGTTGTCACTTACACCTATTTTAAAAAGTTCTGTCCCTCCCTTACCCCGGAGCCCCCAACCTTCCGTATCCATTTTTTCACCAATCAGCCCCTAGTCGGATGCGTTCTCCTTATGTTATGTATCTTAGTTGATAAAATTTCCCCCCATCCTTGTGGCGTTTTTATTTTTACATTGTCCTTACATGTCAACCCCTGCCGATTTCTTATACACTTCTTCAGTACAGTCCCGCATGTAATCCATCATGGCTGGTGAACCTTTAATTTAGAATATCGTTTTTATATCCTGACCTATTTTTCCTCGTCCGACCTCCCGTTTCCTCCCTTTTTTTAGTAAACTACTGAAGGTTCTTTCCGGAGCGCAGAGTAGCAGGCAAGGTATTTTTTCTGAGGTAGCACATCTGGCAAAGGCCGGTAAATAGGACACCTTGTTTAGTCTCCCCCACCATAAGGTTGTTCAAATTGGGAATGAAGATTCGTATTGATTCTAGATCTCGTCCTTCGCGGTCTGGGTAGTCAGACCGGCTCTGATGACACTCTTTGTCCTTTATTACATTGCTGTGTTTTCTGCAAGCCCAATCCTCTTCCATTGAATAAATTTTTGCCAACTCGAGGGAAGGCAGTTTTTTTTTTCCTAAGGGGACCAGTGTTTCGGCTTTTGCCCTTCCCCAACCCGTATCTTGACGCACTGACCTTTTTGACGACACCTCCTTCTTCCCCCCCCTATCTTTGGATAAGTGCGCTCGCGAGAGCCTCTTGAGGATTGCCCCCTTTGGAGCGTCTCGTTAGAGTCTTTTAGTTTCCCAGGGCACTTGGTCTTCTATTCGTAGTCCCTGACTGGCCAGCTCTGATTTAATGCTTGGAACCTGCAGCCCCACTTGCCATTCTCTTTCTTTATATTATCTATCCTCTTTGGGGGGTTGATTCTCCGTAGGTAAGAGGGGTTTGTTATCAAACAAAGAAAAAATATCTTTCCCCCCTCCCCCTTCCCTTCCGACTCTCCTTCGCCGCGCCCTCCTATTCCCCCCCTCCCCCCCTCCCCGCTCCTCCTCCTCCCCCCCTCCTCACTCCTCCCTCCCATCATCTTCACCCTCACTCCATCCACACCCACACCTTTGTCCCCCCCTCCCTCCCCTCCTGCCCCGCTTCACTCCCCTTCCCTATCTCCCTCCCGTTGCCACCTCCTGTCTCCAACCCCTTCGCTTTTCCTCCCCCCGCCCTCCCAGTCCCCTCTTTCTCTACCTCCCACTCCCCCTCCTCTCTTTTCCTCCCTCCCCTACACCCTCACCCCCCTCTCATCCCCCTTTCCCCCCCCCCCCTCCCTCTCCCCCATCCGCCCACCTTCTTCTTCTCCCTCCCCCCCCTCACCCCCCTTCCCTCTCGCCTCCCCCCCCAACCTCACTTCCCCTTCTCCTTCCCCTCCCCCCCCGCCCCCTCCCTCGACCCAACTTCTGCAGATTTTTTTTTTGATCTTGAAAGTGATTCGACCATTCCCACAAACATTTGGGGTTAACCCCCGGTCTCAGACAGATGAGGATTTCCTTCCTTTCGAAGGGCTTCCCGTCTTTTCCTCCCTATCTCCGCGCGGTCTCGTCCCACAGATTGCCGGGTCATGGCCTAACAAATCCCCTTTTTTTCCCCCTTCCCCCCCCCCTACTCCCCTCCCCTTCCCCCCCCCTTCCTAGCTTGCTGATGCATTTCCTTGCACCACCAAGCCTGAGTCACCCAGTTACCTCCGGCTTCCTCCTTCCTTCCACTGCCCCCCCCGCGAAGTCTCGATTTAAGCTTTTTTGGTAAACTGTTCCCAACGGGGCCGTCTTCTTGGTGAGAGAAACTCGGTTTTTTTGACGATTCAGCACCATTCTGCGTTCTTCGAACCCCCCCTCCGTCATCCTGTTTCTTTCCACTCCTGCTTTAGAAGGACTTTGTCCCGAGTAGCTGCAAGGATTTTTCTTTCCCCATCCAGTTACCTCAAATCTTTCTAAGTCTTCTTTCCGCCCTCCCCTCCTTTCATCGTAAAGGCCTTAGGCGTTCCCAATTGTAACGCGCGATACAGCCCGTTCCTCCTACTCCGCGAACACCTCGTCCCTCCTCTGGCCAATTTTTTTTTTTTTTTTGTAGGCGCGCCTCCCTACCCTTCACCTCCCCCCCGCTGAGTTTTAGTCTAACTTTTTTCTTCTCCTCGGGCATTTTTTTCTTTCTTCTTTCTCTTTTTTGTTTTATTCGGAAGGCGTTCTATTATAGTTGTGTTTTTACGTTGTTCCCTAGGCAGTGGACCCACAGTGCTGAAACCCTTCCCTTTAGCCTCCATCTCCTTCTTCTTTTTCTACCCCCTTGACATCCCCGTTACCTAAGCCTACAGTTTGAGAAGTTTTTTTTTTCTCGACTCATAGATCTATTTCACGCATTTTCTTTTTAGCTTCTCCTTTCTTCGGTAGCCTATCTCTCTCTCTCTCTTGCCCTTATCTCCCCCACCTGTAAGAAACTTTCTCTCAGGGCGTGGGAGGTTGGGGTCCAGTTCTTGTCTTTGGATCCCCCACCATTCCCTTCCTTTGGTTTTCTTCTCTTTACTTCTTTCGCTTCTCGTACGATGTCTTGGACCCCATAAAAGCGGTCTCTCCAGAGCAGTCAAGTGACTGTCTACCCACTACCCCCCACCCCCCCACAGCATAGATTTTTTTTTTTTCCCATTTTTTTCCTTACCGATTTTCCTTTTCTCCTTTCCTCTCAGGCCCCGGTGGAGGCCCGTCCTTATCACCAGTCTCCATCGTTTTCTTTATTCTGCATGCTCCTTTCTTCTTTTCAGACACCCCTTTTTTGGGCGAAGTTCCCCCATATTTCAGATGGTCACCCCCCCCCTTCACCCGTTTCCGCTTTTTCAGGCTTTCTCGGCGGATTTATGGCCTTATCGTTTTTTTTTTTTCGATTTTTCTCCCAAATTTTCCTCATTGTTTTGTTATTTTCCTTTTCTTCCTACAAAGAAGACGATAGAACCTTTTAATCACTCACTTCCCGTCGAATTTCGCCCGTCTTGAGCGCCTAACTCTTTGATCTGAACACCCCCCCACCTACATGCTGTGTCTTCCCTTCCAACTTCGCCCCCCCTCCTTTTTTCTTTTTTCTCCCCATACCGATGCGCAGCCTCCCCTTTAGGACGGAATTCGACTCAGATCGTCCTCCATTCTCGCGATGACTCCACTAAGGTAGCTCCTTTCACCCCGGTGTTTTTGGTCCCGGAGACCCCTGTCCCCCGTCGTTCATTTTATTCATTCGGAATGCTCTCCGTTCGAGTTCCTTTTCTTTCTAGAGTTCTCACCTCCGTAAAGCAAGCCGATCCCCTTCCCTCCCCTCCGCCATCTTCGTTCCTCCTTTCATTTTTACATCCCCCCTCCGACTTCCCTTTTGCTGTGCGCCTAATGGAGTAAGGAATCACGTCCCTTGGACCTGGATAACTTTCCCTTTAATATCATCGATCCAGCTGGACGCCAGCACTAAGCTTCTTTTCCCTCCCACCTACTCTTTTCTTGAATTCCTTTGTGAGTTTTATCACCGTTTATTCTTTAAACTCGTCTCAAATTTCTATTGATCTAAGGAAGGCACAATTTCTTAGTTCCCTCCCCCTCAGTTTTTTTTTTCTTCTTTGGGCGACCCCTACACTTCCATGTCTTGGTCAATATTTTTTTCCCTCACCTGCCCCGGAGTCCTCTAGAGCCCAAATCGCCGCTTCCTCTCCTGCTGGTCTTCACAACCGGAATCCATTTTCTTTCTGCGAGGTTTGCGGAATTTTACCCAAGCATCCCCAAGTAGCGTCCGCTGGGATAATTTATCACATCCTCCTCCTCTACTTGGGCTTTGACTGGAGTACTCGGAACTTTGGCAATACATTTAGCCCGCCTGACATCCAATCTTCCTAGTACTCCCCTCCTTCCGTCTTCCCTCCCTTTTGGTTGACGTTCCGTTTTTTGGTTTGATGTCCTTCGCTGCCTGGAACTCCGAGTGAAGCAAGGCTGTTCAGATGTTGCCCCCTCGTGCCGGAGCGCGAATCCCCCCCCCTTTTCCAGGCCACTTTTTTTTCTTTCCTTCTACGCACCTTATTTCTCCCTCCCCAACCAGTCCATTTCTACGGATCCCTAGAAATGGTTTTCCGGTCCCGCTGGAGTCTTTCGCGACTCGTCTTGTCTGGTTCGGTCCAGAGGCGATGCGCGCGTTTGTTTCCCCCCTCCTCTCCTCGGGTTCTTTTTCCCCTTCTTTCCTTTTCCTGCAGCTCCGCATCAAGTGCAGCAATTTGGACAGTATTGTATCACGATTATCTTTGAGTAGTCGGAGTCAAGCTGGCTCCTTTAGACTTTCCCTTTGGATTTTTTAGTTTTTCCCTTGACTAGGCTTTCCCCCCAGCCTTTTCTTTCCTTCACTGCCCATCCGCCGCGTGACCTTTACTGATTTTTAGTTCAGATAGAGAGATTTTGTGTTTTTTGTTGATGTAGCTGCTCCTTCCTCTCCATTAAGTTTCACCTGCGCTTTTACGATCCTTCCTCTTCCTTTTTCCCTATTTCCTGTAACCCTCCCTGGTACGTTCTTCGCCCTATAGTCCTTTACTCGAAGGCGAACGAAGGCTTTCCTCCGCGGCGCGACTGCGCTCATTAACCCCCCTCCATGGGAAGTTTCCTTTTTTTTTCCCGCCTTCCCCATTGATGTAGGCAGTCGTGAGCCCTTTCCCTCGGAACATAATTTTTCCCTCCCAGGCTCAGTGAGATACCCGCGGCCTCCCTTTTCTTTTCCCTTTCGCCTACCCTCTCCGCGAATTAGCGAAGAGAATTTGCCAAAAGGCCGTGGCTAAGTATCTTTTCTTTGCCCGGTTACTTTTTCTTTATTTTACTGATCCCCCCATTTCCCATGTTTTGGTTCTTTTTCCACCCCCCCGCTCACGTTTTCATCCACAGGGCTATTTGAGTTAAGGGATAATAGGCGGCACTTTCCCAGGCAGGAGAGCCCCAAAGTGTCCCCTTTCAGCACATTATTTCTTCCCGGAAAAATTTTCCTTCCTTGTGATTTACCTTCCTGTCGATTTTGCTGTGGTTACTGTCCTTCCCCCTTATTTATGTATTTTTGTTTCCCATTAACGGCTGCCAGAGTCCATCTCGTTCCCGTCCCGCATTGGCACCGCGAAAACTTTTCTACCCTCAGTAATACGTTCCCCCTCCCCCCTCCCCCTCCATTCCTCCAGTTCCCCGGGACATACGCTGTTTCTTCTTTTTTTCTTTCCCCTTTCTTTTCTGACTTTTGGTCTTTTTGGGTGCTGAGCCCCCCAAACCACAGGTTATCCCCACGTTTTTACAGTTCCCCCCCCCCCTTTCCTCCTTAGCTCCTCCTATTCTTTTTCCCCCTATGGAAGATAATCGCTAAGGATGATTTGGGAGGCCCCCTCAATCCAAGTTCCCCGCGATCTAGACTCCCTATTTTAAGTTTTGTTTCCTCCCCCCTCTCTTTCTCGATCCCCCCCACTTTTGATCCCCACTTCACATTGTCAGTGTCAGAGTACGTTTAGGAGTGCAGGCAGTTAAGAATTTTCTGATACCCACGCGGCCCTAGCTGCTTCCCTTCTCTTTTTTCTTTCCCGTTTCCCCTCTCTCTTCTC
>Ga0179593_1354858_pt1 | contig 10709 bp, 14 predicted proteins | sample CZODoug2_1_08_16_FD_185931 | JGI IMG/M metagenome (GOLD analysis project Ga0179593, IMG submission 185931) | Vadose zone soil fungal communities from Angelo Coast Range Reserve, California, USA - CZODoug2_1_08_16fungal (PacBio error correction) | ecosystem: Environmental > Terrestrial > Soil >... | reverse complement strand
TTTCTCCCATCCTGTGTGTCTCTTTCTGAGTTTCCGCTGTTTGAATTGATGACCTTGTTGTGCTCTGGTCTGACCCTCGAGTCCTGTCTCCGTGCTCTCCTCGTAGAGCGTCGTGGTTAGGAGCCCCTCCCTCTTTTGTGGCGCAGAGAGCAGGGCCTTGTTACCTGATGTTCTCTTTTCCTCTAATATTTGTTATCTCATTTGACCTGTTCGACATGCGGCCGTGCTACTAGGGTTCGGTTTTGATGCGGTTCCACGTCGTTGAGTGATGTTTTTTTGTGACCAACATTCTTCTTCCTATACTTTTTACCTTTTGCGATCAAAGAGGATTCCACCTTTGATTCCCTGCCCAAGTACTCCCCCCATTTAGGCGTCCACTCGTAGTTTTTTCGCGATCTCTCAGTAAGTACGTTGAAATGGGAGACTGGTGTCAAAGGTCTGGTTTCGAGGACGTAGGGAGTCTGAGCTTTTTCAACACAAACCATCTATTGTTCCGCAATCAGTGATGTGTTTTCTCCTCTCGAGAACCATTTCTTCAAGAATTTCCTTCCGGCTTTCGGATTCCGCCTTTCGAAAGTTGAGCTTTTCTTAGGGGTTCCTTTCTCATCTTTCTATCTTTCTGAACAGGGGTTGTGTTTGGTTTTTGGTTTTTGGTTTTCCTTTGTTTGGTGTTTTTTTTGTTGGTTTGGTTGTTTGGTTTCGTTTGTGTGTTGTTTTTTTTTTTTTGTGGACTTCCCCCGCCCTTTCCCGCAGCTGCTGGCCGCTCCACTGAGTTTCCTTTTCGCTTCCCTGAGAGCTTTGCCTTTTTTCTCTTTCCATGATACTTTTCCCGGGCTGGTGAGGACATTCCCCCCCCCCCCTTTTTGTCGTAATGGCGCTTCACACCCGCCGTCCATGACTTTTTAGGATTCTTTTTTCCTCTTTCAATATGCCTTTCCCCCGATCCAGCGATTTCCGCTCCCAACGCTTTTCACTTTATCTCTTCGCCCTTTTGCTAACTTCCTCGGTTTCTCCTCGCCGTACAGAAAGTTCTTTGCTCCCCTCAACATCTGAAGCAGTTCTCATTCCCCCTTTGCTGGGTTTCACTGTCGTCCTCCCTTATTTTTCTTCGAGGCAGTCCTTTTTTCTATGTCTGGCTGAAACTTAGCGGATCCTTTTGCCCGCTGAAATTATTTTTTTTGAGGTCTCTTTTTCTTCTCCCAGTTCTTTTATTCTAGTTCCTCATCCTTTAGAATTTATTTTTCCCATCTCACCCCCTTGGACCCCGCTTAACAAGCCCTTTTCTTTCCTTTTTCTTCCGCGGGTTTCTCTTTCCGACATTACGGTACTTTATATTGTTTTAGTATCTTCCCCACCCCCCAAAAAGGACCTTTTAGTTCCAAAGCTTCTCTTTTGCTTTTCCTCTCTGTTCTCATGTTTCGTTTTTTGGCAGCTCACCCCGGTTCGTCACTCACTGATCGTACTCGCCCCCATGATTTCAATGGTCATAATTAGGTGTGAGCACAAGGAGAACAAAACCGTTCGTTGGACTCCCTACTTATCTCTCCTCCTCCCCTAATTTTTTTTGCTCGAAGTTTGTTCCCCTCCCCACTTGCCACGGTTTGAGTGCTCCTTTGATGACTCACGTTCGCAATCTGAGTCCTTGCCGTATTGGCTGAGACCCTGATAGGGAGGTCCCTTTTTGCCGTCTCCCCCCTCCTCTCCCAGAACAGACGTCTTCTCCACCGCAGCCCAAGTAGCTGGCAAGTCCAGGAGCCTTTGCGTATTTTCGCAGACGCTCTTTTCCTCCCGACCGGAAATTCGGCCAAAAGCCAACTTCTCGCCCCCCCGCTTCCTCCTCAATTCGTCATCTCTTTTGTTGCTCCGGTCCAAGTTCTGCGATTTTCCACATCGTCTGAAATATCTTCTCTCCGTCACTCTGTTTTGCAAAACATTTCCTTTGAGAAGACTCCCCTTCCCCCCTCCTCCCTTCGGCTTTCCTCTCTCACAGATCCTTCAGTTTCGCCCATAGAAACCACAGAACCTTCCTCATGCATCGCACGCCCTCATGGCCCGAAAAATTCCCCCCCCCGTCGTGACCCGATCCAACTGTTGGAATAAAGACCACGTGTTGTCCTCTTTTTTCTTCGCAATCACTTTTCCCGCTCTTCAGCCCCCACATTTTCCCTCGCTACGTGGTTTTCTTCGGGATGAAATTCGGAACCCCGCGTTGCGCGTGTCCCGCTGTCCTTGGCATTAAGCTTTTTTTTTTAAACTATGCCCCCCTCCTCCACTACTTCTTCTTTATCTCATGCTGAACCCCCCGTTTGGTGAGACGTTAAGCCCACCAGTTGAAGACGAAATTTCACATGAGAATGCATCAAGACTGCTCTCCTTGTCCTCTACCTTTAACCCCATTCCGATCCCCCCCGCTTCTCCATCAGGGTGTCCTTCTTGTCAGCTCTGCTACCCCCCCCGAGAAATTTGCCTTTACCAAGACTCTTTTCCCTTTTCCCCTACGTCCCTCGATAGACTTTCGGCTTCTGAATCGAACGCCTACCGTGACTCTTACCCGTTTGAGCTCGTTTCTGAGTCCTCACTAACGCACCCTTCAAGATTCACTGACAATCTCTTTGTTTTACTTTTCCTAATACCCTCCGTAAAGTAACAGTACTTTCCCCCCCCCTTAGGGTGGCAAGTTCGCTGACTTCTTCCCTCCCTAAACCCGGCATTTATCTCTCCTGGCGATTTGCCGTTCCTCCTCTGAATCTTGAATCCCCTCCGGCCAGTTACCAGATAGATCACCGAGTACGGAGATTTGTTATTCCTTTTTTTTCGAAGCGTTTGAACCCCGTATACCCTTTTTTTTTTACTTTTTGCAATCTTCATTCTCTCATCATTCTCCCCCCGTCCGCCCTCTTCGCCCCTGTCTTAGGCTGAAACAACGATTTTCTTTTCCACCCCACGCTCTCTACGGCTTCGATCCGAACAGGCTTTTCTCTTCTACGTGAGCACCAAGTTTCATCGCGGGGTTTTTGCCCATCGGCCCCTCTTTTCCTTGAAAGTCTGTCCGTACTCCTCCTCTTTTATTTTTTTGTTGTTTAGATCCCTTCCTGACTCATTTGTTCGTGTATTTGATCCACAGCGGTTCTTTTTAGCTGCCCTTTTATGTGTTAGACCCCCTTCTTCCCTTTTTTCGTTTGTGCTCAGAGAGTAGAGAGTAGGTTCCATTTGCATATTCGTTTTTCCTATGCGTTTTCATTGGCGAAGCTTTCGATCTTTCGATCAGTCATGAGTTTTGAGATGTCCGCTCGATGCGGCTTCTAGGGTTTTTTGTTTTCCTCTTAGGACTGTTCGATTGATGAAAAAGTTATAGATTCTTTTTGCCTTTCCGTTCCCTCAGAAAAGGGATTGCTTTTCGGCCCCGCATCCTTCCCCCTTGCGGATCCATGCTTCTCCTTTCTGCGTTTTTTCAGTCCGCAGAGTCTTTTTTGCCCCTCACCCGGTGTCACCCCTTCCTGCGTGAAGGGACGGATTGAGTTCTTTTAACCCCCAAACCCCCTCTTGTCAATTATCCTTGATAGAGTGGGTATCCCCCCATCATCCTCTATTTAGCTCCTGCTTTTCCTCTTTTTCTCGGTTTGTTTTTCGAAGTCCTTTCGGAGTGCGTTTGGATTGGTATCTTCTTGAAAGTTCTCTTGCCTCATCTAATTGAAGGCCAGGATACAATTTCCTCCTCTTGGATTGCCGTAGTAATTCCCCTTCTTATTTAGTTTCTTTTTTCATCGTCATGGCTTTTCCCTTGCTGGCTTAAACTCCAACATTTTTAGTTTCATGAAAGAAATCCAGAGAAGTCAGCCTGCAAACAGCTTCTTGTTGTGCTTTACAACTCGCCCTTGAGACCTCTGATTTTAGAACTGCGTTTCCACCTTTTCATTCTTGCTTCGCCTATTCGATTTTGAGATTTTGTTTTTTTCTGTGGATACTCGAGTTAAACTTATTTCATAACAACATGCGAAGCCGTTGTCTTCATTACAAAAGTGGAGTTCCTCGTTGAATGTTCCTCCTCTTTCTTATACTCTTGATCTCCTTCTTCTTTGGTTTTCTGAGTTCTTGAAACATGTTGAGCGCTTTTTTCCAGATGTCCCATTTTCTCGTCGTCTGCGCTCTTCTTTTCTCAGGATCCTTTTGTTGAACTTTTCAGAGCATCCTCCTTTCGAGCTGTTAACCATACAACCTTGGACCGAGCACCCTGCTCTCTCTCTTTCTTCCTTGGTTTGAGTACATTTTCTTTTTTCTAATTCCCTGTACGTCCTATCTTGGGGTTTTCTTTGACTAGCGGATTTTTGCCTTATTCTTTTTTCTCCCAAGTCACTGAGTTTCGTTTCTCCTTAGTAGAACTTTTCCCTTTCTTCGTCTTGCTCGTTAAACGGTTCGACCTCTTCTTTTTCCGCCCTCTTCTTCCCTTTTCCTCATTTTGCTCATTTAGCATCCAGGAGCCCTCCCGTTTTTTTCTCACCCTCCTTACCCTCCCCTTTTTGTTGTTGAGTTTCTTTATAGTTGCGGCCCCCACGCCCTTTTTGAGATCCTTGATGATCACCCTGAAGAAGAAATTTTCCTTCCCCCTTAAGACCTTTTCCGATTTGAGTTTCCTTTTCCTAGCACGAGCCCCCCCGACCCATTTTTTTTTTTCTTGTAGTTGACCCCAGCAGCGAAAGGAGCTGAAACGCAGGGCGTTTTCCCGCTCGTGCCAAGAGATATAAGCTTTAACGGTCCATTCTTCCCCCACCAAACGAGACTCTTCCTTCCAAGACTTCCCTCAGCTCGTTCTTTGCTTTTCCCGGTTGCGATGGCCCAATCTGTCGAAAGGCTTATGTAGCCTCTTTTCCCCCACACAGGCAACGTGGATAGGAATCCTGAGCCCCTCTTTTTGATCATTCCCCCTTCGACCGCTCATGGGCAGCTTTCCCAAGACCTGGTTTTTTCGCCCTCTAGAACCAACGCATAGACTGATCCTCCTTCCTCCACTCGTTTTGTTCGCCCCCCCCCCCAATTCCCCCTCTTCCCTCCCGTTAGACCCTTTTTTACCACTGTCCGCATTTTTTGTGTCTTCGAAAGACCTTTTAATCCTCTTCAGCCACACCCATTTCCTCGCTTTCTGCAAGTGCGGAAGATTTCCCCCGTGGAAACCGTCCTGTTGTTCAGAGCTCTCTTTCTTCCTTTCCACTTCAAGGTGTACTTCTTCCCCTGTCCTTCCTCTTATGGCCCGGTGGTCAAGCTACCGAACAACTGTTTTGGCGGACTCAGTTTACGGCCCCAGAGTGAAGATAAGAATGACATGAGGGATTCCCCAAAACTTCAGCCCGTCCTTTCTTGAATCCCGTACTCTTATCTTCCCTCCATTCCGCGTGCCTTTTCCTTTCCAACGCTCTTCTCAAGATGAATGCGCCCTGGAAGCCCCTTTCACTCTTTTCGTCCTTCGGTCACAGAGATAATCCGAAAGCCGTCACCCGAAGCCGCTGGACCTATTGAGAGACTCTTTTGACTCCTTCCCCTCCCCCCCCATCAATTTTGTGCAAGATATTTTTTGTTTTCCCTGATACATACTCTCCCCTTCCCCTCCCCTACACCGGTTCTTCTCCCATGGTCCCTTTTTTTTTGCTGCGACTGGAAGGATCATCGAACGCAACCAGCCTGATCCGCTCCTGGAGATTTTCCACTCTTTTTTCTCCTACTTTGATCTCCGGCCCAATTCCATAATCCCTAGTGGCATCCCCAAGCCTCAATTCCCCTGACAGCGTTGGACTGCGCCAACCTGAACCGCGGCCCCGTCCCCCTAGTTATTTTTTTTTTTGATGCTGTCTCCTCCTTTCCTGTCTTCAGGACACAGCTTCTTCACTATGTCCCTTCCGACATGCCTCGAAGCGTTGACCAACTGTCCCCCCTTTCTACTTTACCAACCAACTGACTCCCGTTTATTTACGAGTCTCTCCAGTTGAGATCGGTCTACTTGCGACAACCCCCCTTTTTCTCTTTTTATCTACATTCACCCTTGGTGACCTTTAACTCTGTACTAGCCCATCTTTCCTCTTTGTTGTTGAGCTTTCTCCCCTCCATCATGTGTCGGGTTTCCTCTCAGAGGTTCTGGAGTTACCCACCTGAGGCTCCCTTTTCTCATGCTATCCCCTCGCGCCTTGGGCGAATTTTCCCTTAGCTGTCTGTTGTCCAGTCTCCGAATCGGGACCTTCTATCAGGCTGGTCGATGGCCTCCGATTTCTTATTGCCATTATTCCGTCGCCGACGATCGCCCCTTGCGCCTCTCTTGGGTGTTTGACCGCGGCCACGCTCCCGTTTCTTTAGTTTTCCAGCGCCTTCTCTCTTATATTTTTCCCTTCTTTATCTCACCTTTTTGCTTGCCACCCTCGACCCCTCCTCATCGCCAGTGATTGAGTTTTGATCAATCCTTTTTTGATTCCCCTGCCCTATCGCCAAATGGTATCTTCCCCGCGTGTAAAGGTCGGTTTCTTTTGTCCTTCTTCTTCTGTCTCGTTCAAACCCCCCCCCCCCTCTTCTTTATTTCCCCCACCATGATTGTGAGCTTATTTTTTTCAGACAGAAGCTGTTCGTCCCAGAGTACGATTCTTCCTTGCGTTCGGCTTCGCTTTTTCCTACCGTTCAGGATTGTTTTGCGTGAGAGGGGCCTTCCGGCCCTCCCTTTTTCTTTTTTCAATCTCGCCCTTATTCCCCCCCCGCTGTTCTCCGCGTGGAGTAGTACGTAGTCTCCGTATCGTCTTATGCCTTTTCTCATTCTCTTTAGGCTTATATTCAGATTGATAACTTTCCCCCCAACATTTTTTTTGTAAGTAATGGAGGCCCCAACAGACGTCCCCCTCCCCCCTCTGGATCTTTGTTATCGGTTTTTTCCCTCTGTTCCATGATTTTTGTGGGTCTGTTGTTGTTTGGTGTTTGTGTTTTGGTTTGAACAAGGCGAGCGTCGCCCAACTCTTAAACATTGAAATGCCCTTCCTCATATCTATTAGTGTTTTGGCTTTCCTTCTCCCGTTACCATCTTTTCTCCGCCCCATGTCCTGCCGTTCGTTATTCCCCGTGTATGTTTTTTCTCTTGGTGAGAATTGTAGCCCTCACGATTTCCGTCTTGAGGATAGCCGGTTCTTTTGAGTTTTTTTGATTTTCCTCCCCTCGGTTTCCGTGCCCTCGAGCGAGGCTCTTGGGGGGGCTGGGTTTTTTTTTGGGCTTCTTTCTTCCCCCCATGGTCCTGTTTGCCCTTGTCTTAGAGAAGACGCCCTTTGACAGATTTTTCCAATCGCAAAACCTTGCACGAGCCCCAACGCAGAGGAGATGAGAATTCTTGGTTGAGTCTTCTTTCTTTTTTCCCCTGACTTTTCCGGACTTCTCTAGTTTGGTACTTTTTTTGATCGGGTCGCCCATTTTCTCCCTACTTTTAGCTCCGTTTCTACTCACCTCGTCCCCTCCCTTGTTGTGCTTCTGATGCCCCAGTTTAAACCTCCAGTCTAGACCCCCCCTCTCTTCCCTGGAAATAATTCGAGCTTGAGCTAACCCGGTGCTGTAACCTTTTTGTACCATAACGATATATCTCTTCTCAAGATCCTTTTTCTGTTTTTCTCTTCCCTGATTTTCCACGTTCACCGGTTTTCTCTCCTTGCTCTCACTCTCAGAAGGTTGCCCCCCCCCCATGCTTGATACGGGCGAGACGATCGTTGATTTCTTTTAACCCTTGCTCAGCCAGTGACCTCCCCACTTTCGACTGAGGATAACAGCCTCTCCCAGGAGCTTGAGAGACCCCCGTTCCTTCCCTCTTTGATCTTCCGCTTCTCTCCGACTTCCCGGCCCCAGCCCAGACTCCCGCGGCCCAGCTTGTCGCCCTCTAGAGTTCACCATTTGTCTGTGTACAAGGTTGACGTTGGGAAACCCTCCTTTTTTTTTTCCCTTTTCCTTATTGTGTTCACCCTTCCCCTTCATTTTTTTACGCTGGTGTGGCCCCCCCGTTTTTTTCCTCCGGCATTCCAGGTTCAGCGTTTTCAAAGATCCCTCCGGTTTCGCCCTCTAGACACCCACGATTCCTGCGACCTAAAGCGATTCCTCTTAGTTTGGGCCCCCCAATCCCAATTCCGTCATTCCCAACGTTGGACCCCCAGTACCGTTCCTTAGCATTTTTCTTCCTCAGCCTTCCCTCTATGATGCACACAACATCTGACCCTCTGCGGCAAACGTGCGTCAGAGGATGCAGTGAAACCGAGGGCGCAAGCCTCTGTTTCCTTTCCCTCCCTCTTACGTCACTATCCTCTTTTTGTTTCCCATGCTATTTTATTCCCCCCCCACCAACAGGTTGTGTGAGAAGTTTATCAACAGCGTGAAGACTAATGCCTCAATGCTTTTTTTTTATGCCAATTAACGCCGCCCTCCGATGGCATCTGATGTCACTCACCGTAGTCCACCCCTTTTTGAGTTTTTTGTTGACTTTAGGTTGTATAGGGTAAAGTCTCTTCTCCAGAGAAAAGCGAACTTGCCGTTTTTTTCCTTTTTCAGCCCCCTCCTCCCCCCTCCCACATCTTCTTATGAACATTCTGACCCGTCCCCGCCGAAGTATTTGCTCTGAGCTTGACTCTGTCTCTATGTGACTTAACGCCCCCCCCTCAATGAGTGAAATGAAACGTGTGGTTTTCCCCCCGCTCAGACTTCCTTAATACCGTCACCGATCCCCTGAGGCGGCTCCCCTTGTTTCCCCCTTTGTGGTGTTTTTCCCTTTCACTTTATCTGTAACGATCCTTCAGTGCCTACGACGCACTGGATCTTTTGCTTACTTTTTTTTCTCTCTTTGATCTTCCCCCCGCAAAGCGGAAAGTTTTAAGAGCTAATTTTGGTCCTCATTTAGGCAGTCCCTTTTTCCTTATTCCCCTCCCCTCTTATCCCCTGTTCCCTCTTCCGCTTTTCTTTCCCCTGTTTTTCCTATTCCCCCCGATTTACCTCGCCCCGCCCTTTTCCTTATGTCTGTCTCCTTTGCAAAAAAGACTTATATAACGGCTTCGAGCCCGAAAGACGGATTTTTTTTACTGTGTCCAACACCCTTTTTTCCTCTGCAATTTTTTTCTCTCCATCTGAACGCTGGTGGACTTCGTAACCTTTTGCCATTAATTCCGGAAGACCCCCTCCTCCTCTCCCCCTTTGTTGGTGTTTTCATGCCTCACTTCCTTCCCTTCCCTTCCATGTGTCGTTAAGCCATTTTTTCCGCTTCTCTTCTCAACTGCGGAACTCCCCTTTTTGTTTTCCCCCCAGTCGTACCTTCCTCTGTCTCATTGATCGGAATCCGTAGTCTGCGTTTTTCAGGAGCCCCCATCCCCTTTCGTTGTGGAGCACGTCCAGGTCTCCTGTTGCGATTCGTTTTCAGAGTTGCCTCGTCCAGTAGTCCCTTCCGCTTGCTCCTGTGGCTATACTTTTGGGCCTCCTGGTTTCCACTTCTTCTTTTCGGTGATGCCCCAAGAGAATATAGTGCAGTGCCCTTGCGCCCTGTTCTATCACTTTCCTCCACATTTTTTGCGCATGCACTCTTTTCCCCTTGAGCGGATTAAATGACCTTTTTCGCTTTTTCTAGATCCCTTTTCATCGTTGAACCCCTGTTTTTGGGTCCCCACGGTTTTTAACGGTAGGGGACGGTTTAGGGGACTTCTGAGATGTCACCCCCAATGGCATTGCACTCGTTTGGTCGTTTTTATTTTCCTTCCTCCCAGACGGTTCTTGCCCTTCTCTTTCCCTTTCTTCCTTCGTTCGGCTTTCGCTTAATCCCCAGTTCCCCCTTTTCCTTTTTTCATTTTATTTGTTCTTGCCCGGTTTGCCAACGCTATTTGATTCATTTCTCGGAACAGAAGGCAATCCCTTCCTGCACAAGCTTTGATATTTTTTGTTGTAGTAAGATGCACGTCTTATTCGTTCTTTTTCATTTTCATGTTTGTTATCCTTCCCGTTGACATTCGTCCCCAATTATAACCCCCCACAAAACTTTTTTGGTCGTAATGGCGCAACCGAACGTTTCCTTCCCACCCGAGTATTGCTTTTATCGTTTCCTCTTCCTTTTAAAGAGAAATCGGCTTCTCTTCCAAAGTCTGGCCCTTGTTATCTTACGCTTGCACTGACCCCAGCCTCTTAAGATTGTCTTTTTGACTCTCGCGTTAACAGTATAAGTTTATCCCAACATGCTTACCTTTTGTCTTCTTCCCAAGTTTCGTACCGTTTTCCTTCTCCATCACCCCGCTATTTTTCTTCTAGCGGACTCTCCTTCTGTTTTTTCTTGATTTGGCGAACTTTTTTATTTAGAGTGGGACCGCTTCCCCTTCTCCTGGGGAGCTCTTCTTCTCCCGTTTAAGTTTTCCACTCTTCTTTCGTGACGACACTCTCTCCTCTTTTAACGTCCCCTTGACCGTCGCAACTCTGAGGACTTTTTTTTTTTCCCGGTTTTCTGGCTTTTATTTTCGTCACCTTTTACCTTATCTTCGTGCCTCGCGTTTTCTTTTCTTCACCTCTTCTTCCCAATGCTCTTCTAGGAATTCATATTTTAACTGTGGTCTCTTATTGATCGGCCCACCTGTATTCGTTCACCTACCACACGATCTTTCGTTGCCATTTCGCGAAAGGGACCCTTCCTTTCGGAGAGTCCTTTCCCTTCTGCTCAAATGTTTAGCTTGGAATTTTTTCCC
>Ga0179593_1661371_pt1 | contig 10710 bp, 13 predicted proteins | sample CZODoug2_1_08_16_FD_185931 | JGI IMG/M metagenome (GOLD analysis project Ga0179593, IMG submission 185931) | Vadose zone soil fungal communities from Angelo Coast Range Reserve, California, USA - CZODoug2_1_08_16fungal (PacBio error correction) | ecosystem: Environmental > Terrestrial > Soil >... | reverse complement strand
CTTCCCCTTCCCCCCCTTCCCCCCCAAGGCTGAACGGAATTCCCGAGCAACGTCCGGGCGATGGTCCCCCCCTTTTTTTTTTTTTTTCCTTTTTTTCCCCTTTTGAGAAAAGTAGTCGGAAAGCTTTACGTAGAACGCTCTTTCCTCCCTCCTTCCTTTTCCTTGCAGCAGTCCTGTGGTCGACGATTTGGTGAAAGCATTCGATCGCCGACCCCCTCCTTTTTTTTCCCCAAAGCGGAAGGAAGAAGGTTGAAACTTTCTCTTCTTCTTTCCCCCTTCCCCCTTTTTTTCCAAATTTCACGACTAATCCTCCCTTGAAATAGTCAGGGCGACGCGCTCTCCCCTTTTCGTACAAAAAGGCAAAATGGACGAAGCTAAACCAGGAGATCGATTCTGCCACACTCTTTTTTTTTTTCGGACGGGCATTGCAGTGAAACCTGCATCTCAAGGGAACGCGCTGAACTTCTGCTTGCGATTCTCTTCCCCTTTTCCCCCCCCGCCGTCAACTACGGGGCGGGTCTATTCTTTTTTCCTCGATCATTCTGCACGAGATCAAGTCACGCTTCGACGGACCAGGGGCAGCCCTTCTCCCCCTATCCCCTCGGCCAAACTGGTGGGAAGAAAGCAGGACCTCTCTCCTTTCCCCCCTTTTTTGGGGCGAGGCGCTAAGTCTCTTTTCTTCCGGACGCCATAATAAGTTTTAAAGGACATGCGGTCCAACCTGTTACCTCCTCCCCCCTCTTTTCCAAAAAACCTCCCCGCCGACCTGGCGGGATGGACGCTGCGTACGACGCTTACCCCTTTCCTTTTTTCCTCCCACCTCTCTTCATCAAGCTTTGAGCCAGGGGGGGCTGGCGGCGCACGGTACTTTCTCTCTTTCCTTTTCTCTCCGGAAGTTTTCGCGAAAGGGGGAAGGTCATGATACCGGATTTTTTTTTCCCTTCCCCCCCCTGTATCCCTGGTAAGGGACGAGTTTAAGTGGAATCACGTTCATACTCTTTCCTCTCCCCCTTGAGATTTCTTTAAGGGAGGTGTGGTAGGGATCTTCTCCCCTTTCTTTTTTTTTTCCCGGGCTATATGAGAGGAAGTTTTTAGTTTTCCTTCCCCTCTTCCCTTTTCCCCTTAGAGAATGTATACCATTCTTGCGAAGGAGGGGCCCTTTTTCTCCTTCACACCTTTATTATGGAAGCGCCTTTTCTTCTCCTTTTTCCTCCCCCAACGGTGGTAATAGACCGCCTTTTCCCCCTCCCTCTCCCCCCCCCTTGTTCACTAAGGGTGCTACCCCCCCCTCCCTTTTTTCCCGATAGCGGGCAGGGATGAATCCCATGAGAGCCACCCCCCTTTTTTTCCTTTTCGCGCCGTCGAGGTGCTCTTGGAAAGAGAAAACCCTTCCCTCTCTTTCTCTTTCCAGAACTCAACATATTTGGAGCGCGCTTTGGGAGTCTTTTTTTTTTTCCCTTTTTCTTTCGTGGGAAAAACGGAACGAGATCTTCCCCCTTCTTTTTTTTTTTCGCGGAGGGGCGGGAGGGGAGGGGCCGGGAATTTTTTTTTCTTCCCCCTGGCAGTAGGCGGAATCCCTACGGTTTTCTCTTTTCTTTTTCCTCCGCAGAAGTGTCGGCCGGGAATATCCGGGATATCAGCCGAAACAAGCCCCTTCTCTTCGTCCAGCAAATGCGACTGGGGTTTGCGGAAAGGTGAACGGTTCCCCCTTTCCCCCCCTCCTAAACAGTTGGGCGGCGACCTTCCGGATCGCCCCTTTTTTCCTTTTTTCTTTTCCCTTTTTTTAAGCAAACCGCCCCACACCACCCCCCCTCCTTTATCTGGCAAACGATATTACGCTTTTTTTCTCCCCCCACGAGGAGGCGGACGGTGCCGCCTGTCTTTTCCCCCCCCCTTACCAGCACCGGCCTTACACGAAGCATCGGCCTTCCCCTCCCTCCTTCTTCATCGAATACGCAAGAAGCGTCCAGAAAGGCTCCACTTCCCTTCTTCCAGACCTCCACTCCTGACGGTAGACACAACACCCGGTTCCCCCCCCCCCTTCTTCTTCTTTCCCTCGTGCTTCCAGCAGGTTCGGAGGGAGGGGGGGGACTGGTTGGGAAAGGTTTTCTTTTTTTCCCCCCCCTCTCCCCCCCCCCGAAGCGAGTTGCGACTTCAAGTTTTTTTTCCTCTGCCTGAGAGGTCGGGAGATTAGCAGGGGGTCGGGGTTTTCCATCCTTCCTTCCCTTTCCTTGGTCGGGGCGAAAAGAAATTCCGCGTCCTTAGTCACAACCCCTTCTTTCTCCCCCACTCCTCCGGATTCAGGGAGGGGGTCCTAAAACATTCTTTTTCCCCTTTTTTCTTGCAAATCCCAGAAGGTTGTTAGCCGGCGGTCTATGACCGGCTTTTCTTTTTTCCTTTTCTTTTTCCAAAGGGAAGCGGCGATACAGTTGATTGATCAGAGTTTTTCCGCCGATCCCCTCCCTCCCCCTTCTTCTTTGCAATGATTCGGTGGTTGTCGTTCGTTCCTCCTTTTTTTTCCTTTTGCGGATGGAGGGAGGAGCGCGCCGGAGGGGCAGCCTCATTCCGTTGTTTTTTTTTCCTGTTAGGAGGGGAGGATACTACAACCCCCTCCAAAAGCAGTTCCCCCCCCCCCCTCCCCCCCCCCCAAAGGCAGGACAAGAACGACAAACCCCCCCCCCTTTTCCAAGAGGAATAAGGGAAGATTGAGCAGGGCTGGCGGAACCCCTTTTCTTCTTTCCTTCCCCCCCTCTTGCGCAGGTTGAGGCGCCGGTTTTCCTGGGAATCAACGAAAATAAACCCCTTTTCTTTTCCCTGGATTGCCTCATTGAAAAAACATTTTCCGCAGGGCCTGTCTCCCCTTCCCGAATCCGGAGGAGCCGTGATTGAAAGAGGTCTGACTTTTCCCTATTGAGTTAGGTGGGTTGTGACTAAGGACGCTCTCTCTCTCCCCTTAGTCTTCGCCTGATGCGGAACACCCTTCCCGTTTTCATCGCCGACTCTCAGGGCCTTTCCTTTTTTTTTCCTTTCTGAAGTCGAACTCCTTTTCTGGGTTTTTATTGTGACGGGGGACACTCCCTTTTTTCCCCCCCCCCGCCTACGACTGATGGAAAAGACACTCTTTGACGAATAGAAAAGGACAAGGTCCCCCCCCGAAAGACCGTAGATGAAGCCTCTCCGATGTGGGGAGAACCGGTTTTCCTGTTCAGGAGTGGATAGAGTATGTGAAGCTTCCCCCCCCCTTCCGTTGCGCCGTTTAGGGAAACGCTTCTGCTATTTTTTTCCTCCCCTCCCTTTTTTCCTTCCCGTGCTTCGTGTTAAGGCAACGGTTTGCTGTCCTTTCCCCCCCTTTTTTTGCGCACAGGGCCGCCTCCCTCGTTTTTGAACAGCTTTTTTCCAAAATCGGGAATATACGTTTTCTCCTTTTTTTCTTTGGTGGTGGGTGCGGTTTTTGATTCATATTAGTATTTCCTTTTCTCTGCGAGGCGATTTCAGCTTTTTTGGATTTTTTCCCCCCCTTCTGTTCTTGAAGGGTGTGGAAGGGACTTTCCCCCCCTCCCAAACCCAGGTAGAATTCTCCTCCTCGTGGGGACTTCTTTTCTTTTCTTCTCGTCCTGGGCTATGGTTTCTTTGTTCCGTCCTTCTTTTCTTTCCCCCCGGATATTTCCGGCCTCCCTTCTTCTGCGCCTTATTAAACTCGCCACCGCCGGGAAATCGCCTACTCCAGTCTTTTCTTTTCCCCTGCCCCGCAGGACGCTTCCCCGGCCCACGCCTCCCTCCTTTTCCCCGTAGCAAACCACGCCGGGACTTTTTCGTTATTTTAAAGGACAGGGACAGCCCCCCCCCTCCCCTTCTCGATTCCAAAAAGCGCCAAGATTGCTTTTTCCCCCCCCCCTTTCCCCAGATGTCATGATTTTTCTGTTCCCTGCTCCTCCCTCCGGCGCGATCCCTTGGCCGCGGGTTGGGATCTCATGGGATTTAAGTCCCATTTCCCCCTTCTTTTCCCCGAACTGGCTGGTGTCGCAAACCTTATTTTCCCCCTACCTCTTTTTTCTTTGTTTCTATGGACAGACGGTATTTTGTTGATTCCCAGGTCCCCCCCCCCCCTTCCCCTCTCAGAAGTTGTGAAATGAAATTACAGGTGTCATGGGGCCCTCATTTTTCCCTTTTTTTCCCCAAAAGAAGGGGGAATAAATTTCCGGGGAATTCATTCCCCCCTCCTTTTTCTTTTTCCCCTCCCCTCTATTGAGCGACGATTAAAGGGCCATACTCCTCTCCCCCCCTTCCCACACCGCGGACGAGATTTTTGGGGATCGAGAGATACCTCTTTTTTTCCCTCTTTTTCTCCCCGCGTAAGGGTTTAAAAGGGATCATGTTTTTTCTTCTTTTAGTCCCCCGGTAATAGTACGGAAGAGCATGGACCTTTCCTCTCCCCATGACTCCTCACGAGACTTCTTTTCGCCCCCTCCCCCTTTTTTTCCCAAAGATTTCTTGAAAAGAAAGAAATCCTGATCCCTTTCCTTTTTCCTTTCCCCTTGTGCGTTTAGTACGGGCAGCGGCCAGCCCTTCCCTTTTTCCTTCCCTTTATGAGGGTATGATGTTCAATGACAAGCAGGGTCGGGGAACACTTCCTTCTTTTCTTGAGGCTTCTTTTTTGGCGGCCCCCTCGCCCGCTGGACACTTGAAATGATCTCTTTCTTCCTTCGGGCCTTTTGGCGTTCGGAAAACTGCCTGCCCTTTTTTTTTTTCCCCCTCTTTTCCAAATGCTCTCGTGAAACCGATGATCGCTCCCATCGCACCGATGTGTTTTTTTCTGCGGCCTTCGGGCAGCAGGATCGAAGAATGGCGATGCAGACTTCGTCGTCCTCTCCTTCTCCCCCTCGCGTTTGGAGAGGGGCAGGTTCACTGCATTCACCGTTCTTTCCTTCTTTTTTCTTCCCGATCGCCTGGTTTGAAGGATTCGACAGTTGGCCTTTTGACTCTCCCCCCCCCTTTATCCTCCCCTCTTGAAGGTTGCGGGATTTCTGTCGCATTGAAGATTTCCAAGGGAGGAGGTAGTGCCTTCCTCCCTTCCCTTTAAAGCCGAATCCTACATATAAAACGTTTTTAAACTTCTCCTTGCGCTTTGGTTTTTTTCTTTTCCTTTGAGCGCGCGATTCGGACAGATCGAAGATTGCACAGATTCGTCTACCACCCTTTTTACCTTCTTCTTTTGTTTCGGGCGAAAAAAAAAAAAAAAGCGTTTTCCTCTTCCCCTTTTCTGTTATTCGGCTCCGCGATGCAATAGCGGACGTTGCTTTTCCTTAATTTCTTTCTTTCCCCCCTTCCTGACCCCTTCCGTAGAAAAGTGAGTTATTATCTTTTTTTTTCTTCCCCCTTTCTACGTCACGTCCGTCTTGACGGATTCCACGAGCAAACGTCGCTCTTTTCCCCTTTCCTTTCTCCCAACGACAGCCTTCCGGAGAAAGGGTAGCGGACAAGCTTGTACGTCGAACGCTATTTTTTTTCCTCCTCCTCCCCCTTTTTTTTCTTTTTGGTTTGACAGCATTCGATCGCCGATCGGACGCGCTCGGCTGGATGTCGCCCGCCCCCCCCCTCCTACCCCCCCTTCCCTTCGGAAAGTTGCCAAACGTTATATGTAGGAGTCGGCTATCCGACAACTTTTCTCCTTCTCCCTGGCCCGGACGCGTTCGGAAAAAATTTTCAGCGCTACGAATTGTTCGTCTTCCCCCCCTCTTCCCCTCTGCCCCCCCCGAAGCTACACAAGGGCGATTCGATTTCTCCCTCCCTTTTTTCTTTTTCTCCCTTGTGAATTCAGTGAACCTGCCTCTCAAGAAAAGCGGGGCTGAACCTTTTCCCTCCCTTCTTTCCCCATACCGCCTCTTATTCGGATCCTGCTGCGATGGGGCCGCAGTCAATTCCTTTTCTTTTATGGGGAGGCGGGATAATAGTCACGAGCTCTCTTTCCTCCCTTCTTTTCCCAGGGCCCCCGGCCAGTTCGAAGAAAAGGCCGCCTAGCCCCCCCTCCCCCCCTTTTCCCTCGCTCAATTAAAGGAAGGGGGGCTGCGATGGCGTCTCTCCATCCTCAGTACGACTTGGACTAATCATCCGTTTCCCGACCTGCGGTCAACTTTTTCCCCATTTTTTCCCTTTTTCTCTCCCTTTCCGGGCTGGCGGTGCGTACGCTTTCCCCCCCCCCCTTTCATTTGTAGGGCAAGACTGCAGGGATCAGGATTTCTTCATCATTTTTTTTTTTCTTTTTTTTTTTTTTTTTCGGAGTCTGAGCGCCGGCAGATTCCGCGCCGGTACGTTTTTTCTTCCGAGTACCCCGGCGCCCACTGTTCCGCAAAACCCTTTCCCTTTTTCCTTTTTTCGGTGAATGAACGTTCCTCCTCTTTCCCTTCTCTTCCCCCCAAAGTTCGTCGGGGCGTGTGGTAGGGGAGTGCGCGGATCTTGCTGTAATCCCCTTTCCCTCCCTTCTTCTTTTTTTTTTTGGTTTTTTTTTTTTAGGTGGGAAGGAAGCTGTGAATGACTTTTTCTCCCCCCCCCTCCTCCCTTTCTTGCGCCCCTGAGGGGGAATGCGGAATGACCTGTAATTCATTCCCCCCCTTTCTTTTCCCTTTTTCTCCCACCAAAAATACCGGCGGTCATATTAGGACGTGCCGCTTCCTCTCCCCTTCCCCGCTGTTCTAAGGTTTTGCGACACCAGCTCGGTGCCCCTCTTTTTCTTCCCTAGCCACCCAGACGGACAAGGGACTTCCATATCCTCTCTTTCTTTCTTTCCTTTCCAGACAATCACGAGCAGGAGGATTGTCCAGAACAGATTTTCTTTTCTCTGTGCGGCATTTGGAGAGTTGATCTTTTTTTTTTTTTCCGTCCCTTCTTCTTGGAAAAAACGCGAACGGAGATCTCCCTCCCTTTCTTCGGGGGGCCGGGAGAGGATGCGGCAGCTGGCCTGTTTTTTCTTCCTGGACAGGTAGGAGATCCCTCCGGTTTTTTCTTTTCCCCTCTTTCTTCTAATATCCGGGATCTCCAGCAGAAACAAGAAATAGCCCAGGGACGACGCCTCCCACTACCCCTCCCCCTCTTTCCAGCCTGCGACCTGGTTTGGAGAAGGTGAAAAGGTGGCCGCCCCCCCCACTCTTTTTTTTTTTCCGGATTCTCCGCGCCAGAAGGATTCAATGAAGGAGCCTCACCCCTTCCCCCCCCCAACCCAAAAAAAGGTCACAGGCTTATCGGCGTCACCTCCTTTTCCCTTTCCTTTGTACCAACGAGGAGGCGCCGGTGGCCGACGTGGGTCCACGACCCTCCCCCCTCCTTACACGAAGCATAGCATTCAAGAAGAAGTTGAGTTTCTTCTTTTTTCTCCCGAACGGCGCACGTAATGGAGAGAAACAGGAACTCTCTTCCCCCTTTTCCTGACCTTTGGAAAGCCACAACAACCCGGTTACATAATCGCGGGGCTTCCTCTTCCTCTCTTTTTTTTTTCCAGCAGGGGTCGAAGGCGGGGGTTTCCTTGTTTGTCCTTCTCCCCCCCCCCTTTTTCCCATACCCGAAGGCAGTGAGAATTCAAGGCTTTCCTTTTCGTGCGGATTCGGCGGTCGTGTCCCAGCAGTCCGGTCTCCTCTTGCGGCAGGCGAAAAGGACTCGCGTCCCTTTTTTTCTTTCCCCCCTCTTTCCAATTATCAGCCTCTTCAGACGCATCGGATTTTCGGGAGGGTCTAAACATTTCTCTTCCCCTTTTTCTCAGGGAGGTATACGAGATGTAGCGGCCGGTCTATGGACCGCCGGTAATTCGTTGATTCCCTTTTTCCCCCCCCATCTTCCCTGTTGTTGTCCGAGTTTTCCGCAGGGCCTGCTATAATCCTTCTTACCTTCTTTCCTTCTTTTTTTTTTTCCGTCCTCCTTCTTTGTGCACGCTTTGGGAACGAATTGGCTCTTTTTCTTCTTCTTTTTTTTTTTTTTTTGAGGCGGAGATACTACATCATCGCAATTCTTTTCCCCCCCCTCCCCCAGAACGGAAGAAAAGGAGGACAAGAACGCAAAAACCCCCCCCCCCCTTCCCCAAAGGAAGGATAAGAAGGATGTAGGCAGGCTGTCTTCCCCCCCTCGTTCTTTCCCTCCTTTTTCCCCTTTTGGCGGCTCTGTTCGGAGCGCCAGGTTTTTCCGGAATCAACGACTATTTTTTTTCCCTTCTTCTTGGCCTCCTTGAAAAAATTTTTTCCGCAAAGGACTGTTAGGGTACCCCCTTTTCCTCCCCTACTACCGAATCGGAGGAGTTTTCTTTCTTCCTTTCCCCTTTTGTTGGGTGTGATAAATTCCTACCGCGCTTCTTTTCGCCTTCCCGCAGTCTTTAGGGCCTTTTTTTCTTTTTTCTAATCCCGCCGACTCTTACAGGATATAATTGCTTGACTTCCCTTCTCTTTTCCATAGTCCGCACTAGGCGTAGGGTTTATGTGACGTTTTCCCCCCCCCCCAGGGCCCCCGCACCTTCCGACTTTCTGGTTTCCCTTTCCCCCTCCGCGTGACGAAAGAAAGACTCTTTCCGCGATTGGTTGGGAAACCTTGTTGTCTGTTTTTTTCCCCTTTTCCAGGAGCTGAATCGAGTCTTAGCGGCCAGGACTCTCCTTTTCAAAGCTCTGCTATTCGATATAGAACGACTCAAAAATTTCGTCTTTTCCCTTTCCCGATGATTCGTTGTGTAGGGCCCCCCCCCCTTTTGTCGGTGGACAAAACGGCGGCACCTTTCCTTCCTCCCTGGTTTGACACGCGATTTCCTGACGCGATAGCCTGGGGACCCGTTTTTTGTTTTTTTTTCGGTGGCTTCTCCTCTTATGCCTTGCTGCGAGGCTTTTTGAGGGGGCTCGCCCTTCTTTTTTTCCTTTTTTTTCTTTTTTTTTTTTTTCCCCCCGGTTCGAAGGCTGGGAAGATTGTCGTGGGCTTCTCCTCCTGGGCTTTTTTCTTGTTTCGGCTGGGAGGGATATTCCGGCCTCCACTTCTTAGCATTAATGGGCGCTTCACCCTCCCCCTTTTTCTCTTTTTTCCTTCCAATTTCTATTTTGAAACAAACAGGCCAGCTTCTCTTTTTCCCCTCCGGCTCGCGCACAGGCACCTTTTTAGTGGGGATCTTTTTTTCTTTTCCTCCCCCCCCGACCTTCTCACTCTCCAAAGCGAAAGATGCTGTTCTGGACCCTTCCTCCTTCCCCTTTCCTTTCCCTTTTTTTTTTCTGTCCCCAAGAGGGACATCCTCGACTTCCTCCCTCTTGGGGAAGTTCCTTTTTTTTGCTTCCTCATTGGGATCAGATCAGGCCGGCTATTTTATGCAACGTACTTTGGTCTTTTTTCTCAACCTTAGTGAACAAAGCGGTTTACGTCTAATGTAGCGGCTTTTTTTCCTTCCCCCCTCCGGCCCTTGTTGTTTGATCCAGGGACCCCCCTCCCTGAAGGTGTGTGACTTGCCCTTCCCCTCTTCCTTTCCCCTCCCCCTTCGCAAGAAGGGGAATACATTCGGGGCGAATTCATCACATTCCCTCCCCCCCCCCTTTTTTAGGGAGCGCCGGATAAAGGCAAGCCGCGTCCACTCCCCTCCCCCCCCTTTTCTCCGCCGCTTTTGGGGATCGAGATACATTTATTCTGACCGGGAACCCCCCCCCCCGTCCTGGCGTACAGGGATCCAGGGTTGAGGAAATTTTCCGAAGACTGGTTTACTCTGCATGGGACCGTCAGTAGAGATATGAGGAAGCTCCGTGACTTCCCCCCCCTCTCTTAGCTTCGCCAAGACATGAGAAAAAAAAAAATTCTTCTTCCCCTCTCCTTTTGCCTTGCCAATGAAATGGTGGTATACCTCTTCTTCCTGCAGCGTCCAGGGCCCGGCCGGTAGCGATGTTTCTCGATGAGGGTACCTGATCTTTCTTTTTTTTTTCCCCACGGTCGAGGGAAAACGGATGATAGGGCGTCGTACTTTCTCCTTCCTCCTCTTTCCCTAGAAACGTCACTGAGGGATAGAGGGTACTGTGCTTTTCTCTTCCCCCCTTTTTCTTCCCCCACTTGGGCTGGCCCTGGTCCGTCGAAGATTATTCATTGATCTCGTGGTGACCTATGTCTCTTTTCCCCTTTCTCCCAACCGCTTTGACGGCCGGCAATCGGCCCCCTCCATCGGCACAGGCAGTGATGAAGAATGGCCTGCTGCAGAAATAGCAGCAGGAAAGTTCATCCTTTTCCTCTCATTTTCACCGTCGCGCGTCATCCACCACTCGGTGCGATTCGATTTTTTCTTTTTTCTTTGATTCTCAGGCCTTCGGCCAGTTGACTTTTGTACGCGAAACCAAATCTTCTCCCCTTTTCCTTTTTTTCCTCGTTCGTCCCTGACGATTTTAAGGGGAGGAGGTAAGTCCGTTTTCCCCTTTTTTTTCCTTTTCCCTTCCCCTCCCCCTACATATAAAAAGTTGTAAACTTCTCCTTCAGCTTGTATTTTTCTTTTCTTCTTTCCCCCCCCCTTTCTTCGATCGAATGCTTTCACCAGATAGTCGACCACGGCGCGCAACCTTCGCCCTTTTCTTCCTTTTCCCCCCCCTGTTCCAACCGTAAAAAAGGCTTGCCGGACTACTTCTCCAAGGGACAGGCTCCTTTTTCCCTTCCTCCCGGCTGAACGTTGCTCGGGGAATTTCCGTCAGCCGAATTCAGGAGGAAAACAGTGCAGTTTATCCCTTC
>Ga0179593_1612045_pt1 | contig 10710 bp, 11 predicted proteins | sample CZODoug2_1_08_16_FD_185931 | JGI IMG/M metagenome (GOLD analysis project Ga0179593, IMG submission 185931) | Vadose zone soil fungal communities from Angelo Coast Range Reserve, California, USA - CZODoug2_1_08_16fungal (PacBio error correction) | ecosystem: Environmental > Terrestrial > Soil >... | reverse complement strand
GTAGTTCTTTCCTTTGGAAGGTCCTCCAGGTTCCCTCACCGGCCTTCTTTCAATTAAGACCCCCCCTGCTTCCCTTTGCTGAGTATGACACGCTACTTCGAGAGAGTCTTTTCTCTGGAGCGCCCCCTTAAGTGGGTTGGGTACCATTTTTCGTGTCCCCTTCGGGCCCTCTTTTTCTCAATGGGTTCCCTCTTTCCACGAAGGAACTGAAGACTTTGCATTTCCCTTTTTCCCCCCGGCTCTCCAATGACCCGACTTTTTAGGCGTGCGACAAGCTTTCTTCCGACTTCCCTCCTGTGCATGGCTTAAGTAATTGTTACTTTTCTTCCCCTCCCGAAAGGTCTTTCCGAGATCGCCGGTCCCTTCCTTTTATCCCGATGAGGCGACTGCGGGACAAAGGCCTTTTAAAAGAATCCGTTTCCTGCCCTGCCCCCCCGCCAGGGATAGGATTTCCCCCCCTGGAGGAAATAATTAAACAATTTTTTTTTTTTCCTGGGCTCGTTTCGTCAATGCAACTGGCCAGCTGGAGAAGGCTTTCTTCCAATTTTCTTCATTGATTTGCTCTTCTCTCCTCTGCAAGCCACGAGTGAACCTTTCATTGACTTCGGTGCCTCTCGACTTTTCCAGGCTTTTGGGAAACATTTTTTTCTTTCGAATGTTGGCCTCACTGGGCCTTAATCGTTCGATGATTTTAGTTAAGTCTTTGGGAAGGAGCCCTCTCCTCTGGCAGTGTCGTTTGATGGAGTGAGGAGACCAAGTCTTCCACTTGTTTCTCCCCCCCCCCCTCGAGATTACTGGGTGAACAGTGGGGATGCGAAAGTCCCTATTTCTTCGTGAAGCGCGTACGGAAGATTTCCTTCGAGGACTTACACGGAATAGGTTCCCCCCTTCTCGTCCTTCTGAGAAGGTTTTTTTCTTTTTTGATTCCTCACGCATGAGAACGTACTCGCGTCCCCCAATACTTTCAGAGATTTTTTCTATCAATGCCACCTTTAGGTTCCGGCCGGTCCAATTATCGATAGTAGCAAAATCGTAGCATTCACCCTGCCTAAGGCTCCTCCTTCGTTGGGATGACCGGGTCCCCCTCCGCCGAACACATTCCCCGAGGAACACGCTTGTTCCCGGCGCATCCACTTCGGATTGGCCTCCTAAAGCTGCTTTTCTCCACTCTCTTGCTCTCACGTAGGCATCGGGCGGGCATGCATCTTCTAGCAGGCGCCCTTTTGGAGAGTTTGCCAGCGTCCAAGGATTTAAGAACGACCCGACCTTCCCTGGGGGAAAGATCTTTCCTCCTCCTCCTTTGTGACTAAGGCTCTTTCCACACGGGGCTAGTCCTTTCACTTCTCGCATTGTTTTCCCCTTTTATGATGGGCCCCCCCCTTATTGCTGCTAATTTTTCGAGACACTTTCCAAACGGACCATCCCCAAGAGCTAGGGGAGAGACCAGCATCGTGGCTATCACGGGACCCCTAGGGAGAAGCCCCCCCCCACAGCGAGGGGACTGCCCGCCGTGAGGCCAGCGATGATCTTCTTTCGAGCCCCCCTAAGGATCCCACAGACCGGACGCCTCTGCCGATCCCGTAGAGGAGCACCTAAAAGGAGTTGTGCAAGCGGAATGGCTCATTGGGGCTCTCACTTTACGAAGGTTTTTTTCCCAACGGGCCGTCCTGGAAAGGGAATCATATCCCTTGAAACTTTCCTTACATGCCCTCTCCCTTTCCAACATCCACCCTGCCCCCCCCTCCCTAAACAGGGCCTTTTTTAGCCAACGACATATAACTCTGCCTCCTATTCCCAGGCGATAGTTTTCCCCCTTTCTCCATTAATAATCCGTATAATAGTCTCCATTGACCCTACCCAGTTCAGTAAAACTTTCACATAAATTGGGAGCCCGGTGTTTCCACCTCTCTTTTGTCTTCCCTTGAAAACTTCGAGACTTATCCTCCCCCTTCCAGAAGGTCCCCCCTGTTCCCTGGCGGAAAGTTGCTGCTCGCCCCGCGCAACCCCATATGACGGGGTCCCCTCCCCCCTCCACCTCCCTTCTCCGCTGGAGGAAGGCTCCGGAGGGTGTTGCCCCGCCTTTTTCCCCGCGCAAGGGTGGACCCTTTAGGAAATAATATTTTTTCTCCCGTGTCATGACCCTTCAGGACATTTGTCCGAATGCTTCGTGCTGCCATTGGCTCTGGCTTTTTACAGTCGAGCTCTTCCCCCATAAAGGTTTAGAGGAACTTCCCCTTAACCTTTCCCCTCCGGCAACGAGGACGCGGACTGATCTACCGCTGTTCACGCGACGTCGTCCCTCCCTGCCTTCGTGGTTCATTTTCTTTTCTTTTCTTTTCAGGTCAGTAGTGCCTCCCTCTCCCTCTCATCGTTCACCCCCGTCTGGCCTCCACGAACGTTGCCCAGACCACCAGGAGTTCCTCGTCCCCTCAGACTTCCGCTTTCTGTGTCATCAGCCTCTTCGAGCCAAAATGTATATCTTTTCCCCTCTTACTCAAAGGAGAGTTTCTCTGTGCTCTCCGCACGCCCTTCGATTTTGACTGTTCAACGTATCCGCCCCCATCATCTATTCCTTCGCTGCCCCTCTTTCATTTTGACTGACCCTTTTCGAGACCAAATTCCTTCTCCCTTTTTATGGCCGCCGCCCCCCCCCCTCCCCTCGGCAAACAACGACGTCTATTTCGTCCTATGATTCCATTCGGTCACTATCATTTTTTAATCCATCTTTTTCTTCAATATTCAGAAACAAGGTCCAGTCCGCCCAACTTAAAAGGGTCCTTCTTTCTTCTTGATGTTTTTCCCCTCATAAAAAAGGAATTTTCCTTTTTAAATTTCTCTCCTGAGGGTTTCTGGAAAGGACTGGAATGTTGTGTTTTTTTTTTTTTTTTTTTTTTTTTTTGGTTTTTTTGTGGAAAGCAAGGGGGGAAGTTCTTTTCCCCCTTTTTTTTTGTCCGATTTAGATTTTGTCGGGGTGTGGCCCTTTCCAACTCTTGTCTAAGAGAGTATACCCTGGATAGTTCCTTCCCTTCTCAGTAACCCACTACCCTCTCTTAATACACAACTCGAAGGGACCTTTTTCTGTGTTTTTTTCCTCTTTGGCGGACGCTGAGATTCCTTCCTGTAAAGAAAGCAAAGTTTCCTTTTCCCCTTAAAATGAGGACCATCAGTTCTTTCGCCTCGCTTTGTTTCTCCTTTAACCTCCCCTTACCCCTCCCCCTCAGCTTGTCCCGTGGGCATCTTTAGCCCCCGAAAATAAAAGCTCCCTTCCCTCGCCTCTTTCACTTCCTTCCCCCCTTACTAGGCGCGAATGAACACGATTAGAGCTTAGTTGCGACGAGGGTGGATTTTGTGCTCCCTCCTTCCACATGCCAGAAGCCTCTCCAAAGTCGATTTACCGTTAAACCGCCTACATTTAACTTCTTCTCAGTTGGGGGGATTTACTTCAGCCAGATGCGTTCTTTCAAATTGGATGACTCTAGTAAATGAAGAGCCCCCTTTAACCACCGGCACCTCTTCCCCCCCCCTTGATATCCTGGAGGCGACACGTTCCTTTTTCAATGGAAAGGAGAATTTCAGAGTCTCTTTTTTTTCTTTTTCCTCCGACCCAGCCTCCTTTTCCCAGTCCAGAATTTAGATTGGTAATCCAGGAAGCTGGAAGTGCTTTGATAAGCTGTTCACTTTTGTTGGTACTCCCTCCCCCCTTCCTCCTCAAACTAAAAGAACTTCAATAAGTGTTTTGTTGATCCCTTCTCGGGAGATTTTGAATACTCTTCTTCCCTTACCCAGAGAACGGTCTGTTTAATTAAGGGGACGTCCGGCACGGTGTATTGACTGACCTCCTTTCTTTTCTTGTATATGAGAGACTTTCCTTTCTTCTTTCCTTTGGCCATAGCAGAAACGCTTCCCCCCAATGCGAGAGGCAATGGAGTCTCGAGGGAAGTCCGATTGCCCTTTTTTAGCTCCATTTTTGTCGCGTTTTACGTTCGCCGATTTCCTCCACTGCAGGGACGGACTGCAAAAACCCCATTTCTCCCCCGAAGCTGGCTCGAGATCGTGGCGACCCCACTTCGCGAGCTCAAGTTTTCCCTTGTCCCGTTTATAACAAAGCCTTCTCTTTTTCCCCTTCCTTTTCTTCAGGTGGCAGTGGAGCGAGCCTTCTTTCCCCCTCTCGCTCCCTTTTCTCTGAAATCGTCAAGCGCGCATCCGATGGTTCCCGTTTCCCCGGAGATACCTTGGGGTACTTTTTCTGGTATTGGACGAAAAGGCCGCTGAGTTTCGATGTCCTTTCTTCCTCTTCCTAATGAATAACCCCTCTTCCCCTTTTATTTGGGAATTGAAACTCTCGGGACATTCAGCCCTGAGTCCTCTCAGGCGTTTTCCGCGACAGAGCCACCGACTAAGAGTAAATGGAGCATTTATTGATGGTCTTTTACGGGTAAGCTTCCTTCCTGGCATCGCGTAGAAAAGAGTTTTGTCGTCACCCCCTCGAAATATTCCTGCACTTTTTTCCTTCTTAGGTCCCCCTTCGACCAGGTGAATTCTCGTTTTACAGTCAAACCCATCCTTCCTTTCCGCTGACGGGTGATGAGGAGGACTCAGCAAGATCCATTTTGTCCCCTTTATTTGGCTCAGATGATTGGTGGCGGAGTCTCCTTCTCTTTGTTCGAGTCCATTCAGAGACAATTGCCTCGTCACTTCCTGAGTTGGAGGTGTTAGGCGGAAATCAGCAATTTTTTGCAGCGGATCTTCTTCGCGTAGTACTGTATTTTCCTTTCCACCCATCCGGCTGCTTTAAATGCCTTCCTCCTTCTTTCCCCTTTTCTGTCGGCGGAGCAGTTGAGTAAGGTAAAATTTTTTTCTTTTCTGTCATTCATCCCTTGCGTAACTCGAAGAAGTGGAATAGAAAGGCTCCTGCCCAAGTCTCCTCTCCTCTTTTATGAGTGAGTCTTCTTTGGAAAGTTCGTGCTGCAATCTGGTGACCCCCTTACTTTCCTGATCTTTGATTCCTCTTCGTGCACAGACTTTTCTTAAGTTAAGAGAAGCCCCTTTTTGGACGCTTACGCTTTCTTCTTTTGCTTATATGGTAAGAGGATACGGTTCGTGAAGGTTCGTTCCGACGAATTCTTGAAGGCGAAACTTTATTTGTTTCCCTTATTTCGAGATAGAAGAGTAAGAAAGTCCATTCACTTGCCAGCAACCCTCTCCTTGAGGACCCCCCTTTATAAGTGTCCCCTTGGTCATCCACCCCCTGTCTAGGAGGCAAGACCGGAAACAACGGAGGGACCCCTCCCTTGAGAGTTTTTTCCTTTTTTAGGTGATCCAATAAGTAACTGACCGAGCCAAGAAAGACTGGATCCCTCTCAAAAGGTATGATAGGAGTTCAGCGTTCCCAGGCGCCAAAAATCCAATCCGCCGATAGGGCCAGCGGGTCTGTCTCCGGAAGAGCAGCCCGTCCCCCATAACGAAAAGAGGGGAACCAGTTAATTCACACTGTTAGGTCCCCCTTCAGATTCCCCCTTCCATCCCTCCCCTAACCTAACGAATAGTACGCGGCCCCTTATGGGGTCCAGCCGTCATAACCTTCCCCGAGGAGGGTTCAGCCCGGGAGCCCCAAGCCTCGTTAGTAAAATCTTTACTGAAATGGTCGGGTAACGCTTCCCCTAGTTCGTGACGGAGTGAACTTGAACCTGAAGTTTTTAAGAGACTTCCCTGGCATGAAGTAGGATTTATGGGCGAAGATTCCCCCTCTGATCGAGAGCCCGTAATGGGACAGTTTGGATTGCCTTTCCGGCTTCGCGTTTCTGGCGCTTGCTGCTTTTTCTCTTCGGCCAGGAGCGACGGTTTCCCCCCCTCTGATGTGCCGCGCGACCAAACTCCTGGTCGAGAGACGATCCGTGCCCCCGGCCTGCGGTCCTTTTTTTTGTCGGTATTTCTCCCCTTCCGATTCCGAGATTCGTTCTGTCGTCCCCCCCCCCCCTCCCTTTCGGATACAGTGAAACAGTTAACGGTCTTCCCCCCGCATCCCTCCCCGTCTTCTGGAGGGCATGGCCCTTGGAGCATCCTGAGCCGAAATACTACCTTGGGGAGATCCCCTAGGTAAATGTAACCCCCTTTTCCCCATTTCAAATGACTAGCCCTGTTTTCTTTCACGATATATCGATTGGAATCCTAACAAGGACGTGTTTGTGAATATCTTTTTTGGGCTAGTAATTCAATTTAGGAGGTAGTTCTTTTATGGGCAAAACTCCCCTTTCTATTGCTTGCTCCTTCTTCTTCAATGAAAGAAAGAGCTGTCCGAAGTTACTACGACTTTGCCTACCGCCTTTATCATGAACTCCTATTTCTTCCCCGTACAAGTTAGAAGATTCGTTCATTTTCGCCTTCTCCTGCACCGGCCCGAACAGTTCTTAGCCGCTCCCTTCAGTATAATAGCACAGGAGGTTGGCTCGGTTCTCAGGGCGGTGATTTTTCCCCTCTGCCGGGGGCTTCCAAAAGTACTTTCCCCCCCCCATAATCAAGCGGCCGAAGCATTTTTCCGCAGTTCCTTTCCCTCACCCTTCCCCCCCCCCCCTCTCTCCGGGATCAGGAAACCTCTTTTTTTCCACGACATCTCACATCCTGTTTTCTTTTTTTTTTCTCTCCCGGACCCACTTTTTGTCCCCCTCATAAGATTATCAGAGTACTATTTACCCTGACAAGTTCTCCCCGTCCTCCCTGGCTTCAGGTTTTTCCCATGAGAAGGTCCTTTTTTCCCTCTCCTCAAAGAAAAGATTTTTTCCCTCGTGGTCTGCCTTTCGCGCCGGAGAGGCAACTCAATATTCTTTGTCACTCCCCAGCCGCCTTCCCTTTTGCGTAAGAGGTCTCTTTTCTTTTCAGACGTCCCGAGCAAGTGGTGGTCTCTCCTTTTCCCCTGTTCGGATCCTAGCCCTGGCTGTTCCGGACATGAACAAAGGATTTTTTAAGGCATTTGTCGCCCCCCCTTCCCCTCGTTGTCCATGAGAAGGCGGTCCTTTTTTTGTCGGATCGCCCCCCCCCCCCTCCGTTTCTCCTTCCTTTTCCCTGACTACCATCAGGAAAAGAGGCAGCGACTTTACAGATTTCGCACGCCCCTACCCGGTAATCTCCCTCTTGTTTTTCCATTCTCGACTGACCTTCCCTTTCCGGTAAGTGCAGTGCTCGCGCTCCCCCTTTTCTCTCATCGTTTTTTTCCCCCCCCCTCTTCCCGCTGCACCAGCCCAAAGTAGTGCGGAATCGACTCCTCTCTCCCTCTCCGCTTTCTATCCCGGCCGGACTCGACAGTTGTACGGAAAAGGATTCGTTCTTGTCCCCAGCGCAAAGAACCTTATTTGGACCTGACCCCCCCGCCGGGACATGAAATATCCTTTTTGCTCATAATGAAACGACAGTCTGCTGCTGGGTCCTTTTTTTCAAATTCCCCCCCTTCATACGAGGCCATGCTTGATGGCCGGCCCACTTTCCCCCCCCCCCTCCCCCCTCCGTTCGATTTTCCTTCTCGTTAACACTATAATATTGAGCCAGCCTTCCTCCCCCAGCCTTCAGCCCCCTCCTAAGCCACATACAAGGGCCCACGATTGCCTATTGCGGCCTCCGCCACACCCCTTTGGAAACTTTTCTTTTTGTTCTGGAACTGACCGGGTTCCCTTTGCGGCAGATCCTTTTTCCTTAAAAGCTGTGATGAAGAATTTCCGTGCGGTTTTTTTATACCCCCTCTTCTCTCCCTCCTTATTTCAAGACTTCCCCCCGGAACCATCAGATCATACCCCCCTTTTTCCTGTAACCTCGTTCTCTTTTTTCTTTCGCGGGCGAAGAGGAGATTACCCAACGTACTGTCCCTCATCCTGTTGGAGCAAAAGACCCCTTTTCCTTACAGAACGGGATCCTCCCTTTCTCCTCCCTTGCCTCTCCGAAGATGAAGTTTCCCCGGCAGATTGTAGTCCCTCCACTACACTTTCTTTCCCCCCTCGAAGGTTACCAGTCCACTCTTATGGCTCTGGATATTACAGAGAGTATTGCAGTCTTTATTTTGCTCTGAACCTCCCTCCCCCTGCCAGACTGCAGGAGTCTCTTCTTTTTCCCTCCCCCCCCCAGATAGCCTTTTTCTCCTCCAAGAAGAAGAACTTGAGTTCGCGCAGTGGGAGTTTAGCCACTCGTTTCTCTTCCTGCGAGTGGACCCTCCCCCCTCTTAGTAATGAAGAGGCTCCCCCCACCTCCTCCTGTCCCCAAAAGATCATAGGAGCTCCCGGTTCATTTCTGAATTCGCCCTCTCCTCCCCGGCCAGCTCGCGCATTTTTGAGGCGGAGTTTTCCCCTCTTTTCTCTTCAGCAGGTTAATCTTCAGTCAAGTCCCCGATTTGTTCCCGGCCGTGGACTTCCCCTTCCTTCTCCGTACCGTTCCCCCGTGGACTCCACTACCTTCCCTCCAAGGATCTAAGGCTTTACTCCTCCTTTTTTTTCTCCTCCTTTGAGATTGACTCTCGGTATTTCTTTTAGATTACCAGTGAAAGGTCTCAGTTGACGGCAGCGGCCTTCCTCACTCGGTCAATTATGGACTGCTCTTTTTTTTTTTTTCTGCAATATTGCCACTCGCCGCACCGTCCTCCCTTTGCAATGGGAGCGATGGGCAGGCTCTTTTTTCTTTGGAAGAAGCAAAGGAGAGCGCTTTGACTTTGCCAGGTCGGTTTTTGTCCCCGGGCTTTTGCAGAAAAAAATGTTGTTTTTTTTCCCCTTTTTTCCCTCACGCACGCTGTTTTGGAGAAGAAAACTTGCGCGAGATCGTTTTTCCCCTTCTTTTCCCCTTTCTGCCTTGCTCTTGGCGGTAATTTTTTTTTTTCCCTCTTGAAGTTATGGAAGGCCCTCTGTCATGAGACAAACTCCACCTCTTTCTCCCGGAATAGGTCAAAGAGAGACCTCATGGTTCAGTCCTTTTTCCAACCTTGTCCCCGAGGTTCAATCTTCCTCTCTGTTACCTTGGTCGGTTCCTTTCAACGGCAGCATGCGGAGATGTTTTTCTTTTTCCCTTCCCCCTGCACGAAATCCTTTCTTTTCCTCCTTTTTTCCTTGAATTGACAACCGGTTGATGAGGGGAAAGTTCAGTCTGTGTGTCAATTTTCAAGGCTTCTCCCCTCCTAGCCACAGCTCCCCTTTTTTTCTTAGTTGATCTATGGTCGTTTACTTTCCCCCTTCCTCTAAGTCTGGAATCGCGTAGCCTATTTTCCCTACACTCGAAATTATTCAGCACCCCGTTGCCCGGTTTATGCAAACTTCTTTCTTCCCTATTTTCCACATTCCTTTCTAGAGAATTTAACGAGCCGTTCTCCGCATAAGGCAAGACAATCTTTTTAGGTGGCTTAGATGAACGTGGGTGGCTTCATCTTTATTTCCTCCCTCAATACTAGATTGTTCCGATGTTACCTCCCTACAGTCGGGTTTGCCGATTTCTTGATGAGTCCCTCAGTCCCCCTGAGGAGTAATGGAATTTTTTTCTCGACTAGTCTTGAACGTACTGCCCCATCTTCTTGAAGGACCTCCCCTTAGGGGGGGGGGGAAGTTCCCCCCCTTCGAAGTTTTTCTTTTTTTCCCCAGAGGAAAATATCCTGCGTACCAGAGCCTTCTCGACCCTCTCCGCTCCTCTCTTGATTCGAGTTTTTCTTTCTTTTCTGGGGCAAGTTAGTGCTGCCATCTTTTTTTTTTCTTTCTTCTCAGTTCCACTGGTGTGCCCTATCCCGACGGACCTGAAGAAGATTCGAATCCCGTCCTCCCAGCAGAGTTCCCTTTCCCTCATGGTTTTTCGATTACGCTTTTTTTTCGCAAAGCTTCTTATCTCCGGTGAGTTCCTGGTCTTCGAAATTTAAACTTGAAGGAGCAAGGGGTCTGGTGTGATATTTTTTTTTCCTAAGCAGTAGCCTTCTTTCCCTCCCTCTGCTACTGCGGGACACCTTCCAAAAGAATACGTGGTACATGTACCGGGAGAAACTCCATTGAGGAGTCCGAACCCTTTCCTTCTGCAATACTTAAACTTTTTTCCCCTTCGGGTCCCCTCGTCACTGCACCTTCCTTTTTTTTTTTCCCTTCGGGTCTGGAGAGGCCCCCCCCGGTCTTTCTCGGCGCGAGGGCTCGGCAGCAACTCTGAACAAGGTTTATTACTCTGTCGGTTATTTATCTCGCGAATTTTTAAGTTTCTCCTAGGGAAAATAATGGCCTCTTTCCCCCTTTTGGGGAAGGAACTTTTCCTGCTGACTCGATGATATGAGGCGTATTTGCCCTTGAGCCTGACTGCCTCCCCTCTCCCTTCCTTCTATCTCTTTTTTCGCCCCAGATTCCTTGTAGAGAGCGTAATGTGCCTTTCTCCCCCCTTTCCACTCTGTCTTCCTTTTTCTCTTTCCTTCCAGGATCCGGTTGTTACACCTCGGACTGCTTCCTTTTCCCCACTTCCTTATCCGCTTCTAGGACCCTGTAGATGAGACTTATTCGCGGCTTCCGGTAATCTTTGCTTCCTGTCTGCTTCCCCTTCCGCGAGAGCCCCATAATTTGCAAGGATAACGGTCCCCCCTTTAGCACACTCTTCTTTCCCCCCGACGTCGGCAGAGAGGGAGGTTCATGGCGAAGTTGTATCTTAGCAGACAACCTCTTTTTTTTTTCCATAAGAATGCACTGTCCTTCCCCCCCTTCTCATGAAATTCCTAGCCGCTTC
>Ga0179593_1560115_pt1 | contig 10710 bp, 9 predicted proteins | sample CZODoug2_1_08_16_FD_185931 | JGI IMG/M metagenome (GOLD analysis project Ga0179593, IMG submission 185931) | Vadose zone soil fungal communities from Angelo Coast Range Reserve, California, USA - CZODoug2_1_08_16fungal (PacBio error correction) | ecosystem: Environmental > Terrestrial > Soil >... | reverse complement strand
GGCATAGTACCTTATGACGATTTCCCCTTTCTTCTCTGGGATGGTTGAGAGCTCGTTCCTACCCTTGCTCCTTTCATATGACCCCGCCTTTTTGATTTTTTTTTTTTTCGACGATAAAAGGGTTCCCCAAATCTTCTTTCCTCACGTATCTCCCTTCCTTTTCAAACCTGCAAAGGCAATTCGCCCCCTTCCTTACTCGACCACCCTCTTTGCCGACTCCGCTTTTTTTTTAACCTTCGGACCAATCAAAGATAATTCCCAATCCTAGATAGCTTTGTTCCTTATTGCCGGCCTGATCCTTTCTTCCAGATCTTAGTTAACGGCACCGCGGTTTTCTTTCTTTCCTTTTCCGTTGTTTTTTTTTTTGAACAGGGGAATGGTTCGTTAAGCTCACCGCGTTATCCGGCAAACGTTTTCTATATTTCTGCCCTTATATTATGCCATGTCCCTTTCTGCTTCTTTAGACGTCTTGTGTAGTGGCGTCAGAGTTGGTCTAGTTGAGAACACAAAATGACGGCCTAGTCCCAATTACTCAAACCACCCCTTTACAATCTACTTCATTTTCAAGGACACTAGAAGTGACTGTCTCTTTTTCGTGCAAGACGGACCCTCTGTCGGTCTATCTTGGGAACGATCTTGAAGTTACAGTAGCGTTTTTGCATTTTGATCATTGAGCGCCTCGAACGACCCTCTCTTTTCCGACTCCAGGATCTCCTCTTTTAACCCAATCTCACATAATTCCGGGACTCCCCCCCTATTGGTGGTCCACGACCGCAAGTCTTCTCAGATTCGACGTTCACAGATGAATACCCTTCGGTTCCCGTCTCAAACGGAGCCTCTTTTCTGCAACCCTGTTTATAAGATCCCAGCTTGGAGCGGATCAAGTCTAAGGATTTTTCCCGACTCGAGCAGAATCACACCGATCTTTTTTTCTCTGCGTTTTTTCAGATCCCTTTCAAGTGGTATTTTCCCTACCGTCTTTGCCCGTGCTTGATCAGGAACATTCTTAGTGTTCTTCTGTTTGGTGTTCACTTGGCTCCATCCCCCTCGCTTGGGTACTCGATTGTTTCACCTTATTTTTCAATCTCGGAGGTCGGGTTTTCGTCTACCCCCTTTTACTTTTTTTTCCAAGCATTTGGAGCGAATGTCAACGTTGACATGCAAGCCACTACCTCCCTAAAACTACTTCGGTTGGACCACCAACTTCGACCTTCCGAGAATGAAGACTTCTTCTCTTCATGCATTACTCGGTTAGACGGTTGGGACGAATACTGGTTTATCATGCTGAGACGATGGTGTCGTCCCCCCCGGTTTTTTTTTTTTGGTTTTAGAAACCTGACCTTTTGGATCCCCCATGAACCTCCGCCACCTCCCTCTGATGACTATAACCTTTCCCCCTCTCTGTCCGAATGTTGAGCAACGTATTTTTCAGATAGTTTTCCCCTTTTCGCGCCTCGCCGCGAGCAGATCCCAGGTGTGTATTCGCTGTCTCGTTCTTGCCTTTTTAGCTCAACCACTTTGAACTTAGGCGGCGCGATCGATTTTAGATTTTAATTCGTCCCGACGCGCTTCTCTTTCTCCCTTAGCCAAAGAGTAATTGGACAGACCCCTCCGTGGACGATTAAATTATCGTTTCGTGACCTTTATAGTAGGTATGTCGGTCCAGTTTCGTTACCAGGCGTTTCAACTTTTGAGCTTAGACCGGAGGAAGACATCTGTACTACCACCTGAAACCATTTTCTCTTAGATGACGAGGGTCCTCCCGTAAGAAATTCGAAGCCGCCCTAAAAGAAAACGACACTCGAACACACAGACTCCCTTGATATTACCTCGTCGTCGCTCACTCTGAATTCTCCTTCCCAATATTTTTCTATGCACGGGGATTGGACCTCAGTGTGAACACGAAAAATAATGGCATGAGGGCTTTGTCGCTTTTTGCTTCGTGCCGCGGTCCGTTGAGTTTCATTAACCCCAAAGACATCTTGTTGAAGAATTCGAGCCGAAAAGCCGCCGTTTTCTTCGTTAGCTAGGGGGAGCGACTGCATATTCGCTAGCCCTTCCCAGGTTTGATTATCCTACGTCGAAAGGTTCTTGAACAGAAGATTAACGTGATCCGAAATTTTTGAAATCAGTCGCCTAGCGTGGTCCCCTGGGATTGTCCTTTTGCTTCCTAGCACTGATGCACATTTTGCCGTTTCTCTTTTTGATGGAAGGTCGATTTTCACTATTTGGCCGTTTTCATTTTTAACAAGCAGGAGATTGCTTTCGAGGCGCCTTTTTCGGCACTTTTAAATCGCCATCCTGCTTGTCTGCCGTATCTCCGGACTTAAAAGTCGCGGTTTGGCTTTGATTGCTTCTGGGGCCTTTTTTGATGGTCAGTCTTGCAGGCAGAGAGTTTAAGTCACTTCTCTTTGCCTGCCCGCACCCCTCTCCCTTTTTTGAGCTCCGCACAGGGCCACCGTAGGCTTTTGCTCGCTTCTATGCTGTTGACATTACGGCTAGACCGTGGTTGGGATTGCAACGACCCGTCAGGGTTCCATTTTTCCCATAACCCGTCCCTGTCCCGCTCCTTCTAAACATTATCGCCTGCGGCCTGCTGCCTCTGAGCTACGCCATCAGCGTCAGATCCTGCTCAGGGTCGGCAAATCCGTTTAGCCCACCCTTTTTGAATCTATCTTTTATATTTTTGGCCTAGATGGACTGCTGGGCTCGAGGATACTCGGGGTGTTTTGCCCCAACCCTCGGGCATCGAGGTACTCTAGGCTTCGGATTTTTCTCGGCGGAAGCATTTTCGGGCGAGAATTTAGAACTCGAGTTATTTGCACCGAATGACATGGGTCGGGTCTGGCTCCGTTTCTTCATTCGTTCTTTCGAACTTCGTAATATGAGACGCGAACGTCCTCTTGCGGTTAGGCCGCTTTTTTCCTCCTCTTATTTTTTTTGGTTTGGCGGTCGAGCGACGCATCGCAGTGTTTTTTTGCTGCAATTCCAAACCTCGGCGCCCCAGACTCAGCTTTCACACTTCTTTGCCGCCTTCCGTGAAAAGCGGATGCCATCTCGGGATTCTTCCAGTTGTTTGCTACGGCAAATCCCGCTTCTTCTCCCTTTTAACCCGGGGACACATAGTCCTCGCCACCCTGAACTTGCATTTTGCTCTCCTCGTAGTGCCAACGGGCCACCGCCAACGTTCCCCCTCTTCAAAATTGTCATTTTCCCCAGGTTCTGTATAAGCGTTAATTCTCCTTTTTGATCACAACGGAGGAAGTTCTTCTTTTGACGTTGCTCCCTACTCCTCTCTGATGTTCGACGCGGGATTGCTTCCGCCAACCCTCGGATGCTTCTTTTTATTCAACCAACTGTGGGTTCCGCGCCGTCGAGTTGCCCATTTTTATTTCATTCATTTTGCTCGTCAGAGGTTCCACTTCTTACCTTTTGTATCTTTCCTCCGTTGTCGCGAGAGAAGCGAGGAAGAGAGGATAGTGTTCGACGGCATATGTAGTGAGGTACACGGAGCTTTTTATTTTTTCAGCCCCCCCAACGGCCTGACTTAAACGCGGCGAAGCGACTGCGATGGGGGGGTGTCGCCTTAATTTTCGCTCTCGCTTCACGATTTTGTTTTTCTCGCCCTGGTCCTCCAAGACAACGACGTCACGTGGGCGTCATATTTCATCCACCCGCTCTGGGAATAGGTGGCAATGGTTAAGTACTAGGGTTCCTACTCTTCAAGAGATCTCTTCCCCGGCCTCATTAGCGCTGCTCGATTAGATGGATCGCGCGGGGTGACACCTGTTCCGGGCTGCTTATAACTTTGGGCGTTCTCTAGTTTTCACTGTGATCGGATGATAGGCGACTTTTCATCGCCTTTTTATCCTCCTCTGCGGGTTCTGCAGTCACCCCCGAGGTGAACCTGGTATACTAGGCGGGCTTTCTTCAATGGTGCCAATCTCGTCAGTTTCCCGCGAACCGTTTAACTCGATAACTGCGTTTCGCCCCCCCCTTTCCTCGTCGGTAGCATGATCACCGCAGGCTTTCAATCTCCTGAGTGACCGATGGCCCCCTGATTCGTTTTAATGGCCTTGCTAGTGGACGTGCAGTTCCTCTCCTGGTGCGCAGTTTAGATGAGGTTCTTCCTTTTATGATGCCCCCTCTTTTTGATGCGCTTTGCACAAGATTCTGAAACCGGTTTCCCGTCATCGCGCGAGTGGGCTGGTTTTTCACCCCAATTGCGCTGATCCCTAATGGATCCCCGGGGAGCATGTTCCAGCTTCGGCCCAATTGGGTGCGTGTTCGTTCCTCCTTGGTGAGTTCGCGCGCGGATTCCTCCGCGTGCTTTCTCCCGGTCTGGGATCTATGCGAGTGCGAGATCTTTGAGGGACCCGAGGCTGCCGACGCCTTTTCAAGGCGGTGGTTTCGTCTCTCCTAACATGGTTCTTTTTTCGTTTGACGTCAACTCTGAGGTCGAGTGATCTGTTTTCCTTTCCGGCGACGTTGGCGTGATACACCTGTTTTTCGGCGAACCTCATCCTCGCTCATTTTCCCCTTATCGTAAAGTCCCCATGCCAAAAGGCGGCCGTCGTGAGCATCACGGGTACTTCGGCTCTTGGGTGGCAGGGTCTAGCCGTGGCAGTGTATTGTTCGTTTTTCTCTCTTTGAATGTTCAGGGACTCTCCGGTTGTCGCGCATCGGCAGGTTGTCCGACACCGACCGCTTCTGCTTTCCCGATTCTTCCCTGACGACCTAAAGGGCGACATTCACCGTTCCCGCACGATTGTGTCTTCCTTGTGCGTGCTTGCTTATGTCGACACGTCCGCTTGGGTCCATCCAACCGTTTCCTCCCCGAAAGCCCAGGCGGTTGCGTTATCTGCATTTCCCGCATCCAAGGAAATAAGTTACCAAGTTTGGAAGGTGCTTTCCCTGTTGCCTCTGGGGCTGCCCCCCCAACTCCAGCTTCCTCGAGGTTTTGGCGGGACTAATTTTGTTTTCCTTTTCCTTGTCCTCCGAATGCGCGCGTGGCTCCTTCCCCTCTTCCTTTTGAAAACCCGTTGACTTTCGGTCTCCCGATATGAGGCGTCGCACCGGAAGCGTCTTTCCCCTCTCGTATCACCCAATCGGCCCATTTTGGAACGCCCCCCCTTCGAGTATCTGCCACCTTGCGCAGGTACCGGCCCCCCCCCGCGTCTCAGTGGGCAGCAAGCACTCGCCGACGAAAGTGCGACATTTTGTTAATACCCCGCGCGCGAATTTATATCGCGCCTGACAAATATTCCAATTGAGAGTTACGATTTTTTATATGCAGGAGGAGGGGGTCAGTGAGGTTCTTTCTTCTGGCTACTCTTCCCGTGTTGTTCTATCGCCCCGACCACGCGGACGGTTTCCCGACTGGAAGCTGCACGTCTCTGATAAGCGTGGTCGTCCTTTGTATAGAAGATGGATGTTGAGGTGCGCTCCTTTATTTTACCTCCTTTTTCCCTTTGTGAGGATTATGCAATGCGGCCTCAAGCCTCCTCTCCCCCCCTCGACAAAGAGGCCGACCTCCGAGTTTTCGCAGAGAGTACAAGCCGTACCCGCGCTTTCTTCGGCGGATACGACAAAACGAGAGGCCCGTCCTCCGAACGCCGCTCCCGTGGGGACAGTCAAATTTCTTTTCGCCCTAGCTACATCCCTTTTCTTCTGGTCGACGGATTCAACGCTCTCGGGCCGGGTATATTACGCCTGTCATTCGGTGGGCGTCAGGATGCTTCTTTTTTATCCCATGATCCGGTCTTGTGCTGCCGGTAAACAAGCGGTGGATAGTAACTCCCATTTGTGCCAATTCCCTCTCATGGAGATGTTGAGTATCGCTGACCTCCTCCCGCATAGTCGCGGCACCGCAGACGGCAAGGTTCCCCCCACGACATCGACGGCCTTTCCTGCCTTTTCAGTAGACGGTCCAGCACTGACGGTCCTTCCTCCCCCCCCAAAGCAGCTTCTGGCAGCAATCCTGTGGGAGCCAATTGATAGGAAAACAAGACCAATTCTGTTACCGAGAGCCTTGTCCTTCTTTCGGTTTACGTTACCTCTCTTTTTCCTTCCCCACAAATCCCGGGTTGTTTTTTCTCCATTTGGTCCCCCCCCCGTTGACGTGTCGAAATAAGACTGCTCTTTCCCTCCCCGACGGTTTCCCCAAGTCCAACCTGTGAAAACCGCCTGTCCCTTCCCCTTCCGGGCTTCATGCTCCGTTTTTTAGGCTCATCGCGGTAGTCGCAAGCGGCGGTGTAGTTTTGAGAACCTCCCAGTTTCTTGTGAGACGAACCACCCCCCGCCCTTCCTCCATCTGATGCACACCTGACAATCTCTGCCCGGTTGCCGGCCCAAACTTCCTCTTCCCGGGCCGTGAGCCCAGACGGTGCCCTTTTTGCTGCCAGCCTTGCCCCCTCTCTGATGGGCCGGGTCCAAGTTCGCGTCTCTTGGCACGCTGTTTTCGTGGCCTCCCTCCGCGACTGCCCCTCGCAGTGCGCCCTGCAGGTAACAGCGTACCTAGTCAATCCCCTTCTCTTGGTGACGTACCCCTCCGCAGCTAGACCAGCTTCGACTGTTCTTCCCTCATCGCGATCCCCCGACGGGAAGGCTTTGAGTCCTCTTTTTCCCGCAAAGATCTCGCATGCCGGCCCTGAGTCGATCTTTTCCGGGTATCCTTGCTGACACCTCGTCTCCCCAACCCCCTGCGTGTTTCATCGCCGTGAATCTCAATTGGGTCTCCGAGACGACTGCGTTGACATTCTCCGTTTTTCAATTCCGAGGACTGGGTCCGCGCATGGTTCGCTCCACCACGCGCGGCGTTAGCGCTGTTTCAAAAGCGATCGGCGGGTTTTCCCCCTCTTTTTTTTCCTCCTCGAAACGGCGCCACGGAGCGCCTGCAATCGATGTGCTCCCTTCCCCACTAAAGCAGAAAATGCACACGACTTGGTTTTTTCCCCCCCACCATACATAGTAACCGCCGAGACTGCTCCCGTCGCAATCTATCATAAGTCCATCCTACCCCCTCCCGGGGTCGCAGGTATCCGGGCAGAATTTCTCTGATGTGTTCCCCCCCACCCTTTTCACTCCGTTGAGAAACTCCGAGTGTGCGCACCATTGACTCATTTGCCCCCCCTACCTGGAGGATCCGATACCCCCTCCTCTAGTAATCAGAATGTTTGAAACGGCTGCAGAACAGCCCTAGCGAGAAAAGCGGTCCTTTCCTTCTACCCATACGAGGAATCGCGATAACTCCCCTCTCTAGCTTGATGCGTTGCCCATCTAGTACATTTCAGCTTTGTTGCAACCCCGCGGCCCACTCCGTCGTGGCGAGCAGCCGCATCGTCTCCGTTTTCTTCCTATCATCGCGAGGAACCCCTATGCCGCCACCTTGGAACCGAGGCAAAATTCGTTAGTTTTTTGACCAGAATGCTGAAGACCTAGATCTCGTCTGGGTAACGTTCTTCTCCGCGATCTGAGCGGAGAGCTTCTGCCCGGGTCCATGCCCCCCATCGCAGTAGATCTGCCTTTTAAAGTCCTGCCCCTTCTCCTCGTTTTTTCCCGCCAACGACCTATTCTAGTACAACCTGAACTCCATTTTCTCCTTCTAGATCCGTCGCGACAATAGCACTTCCCGACTCCAGCAATAGGGATAGCGGGGCTAGCGTGAGCCCAGTCCCCCCTTCGAGGGCTTGGGTCCGTTTTGTATCACACCGGGCTACAGTGGTTCAATAACTTCATATGTGATACCGGAGGAGCAGAAATCGCCTACATCCGCCGTTAGGTTTTTTTACGCATTTTCGGGTACTCACCGGGAGATCCTACACGCTGACGGAAAAAGGAAACTCGTACGTTCATCAGCACATGGGGGAAATGCAAATTTTTTTCGGATTCTTTTGGTAACTTTTTGGGAAGTTTTCCAAATATCAGCTGTCGGCTCGAGTGATGGTTCAGGGAGACCTAGTGGCAAGTTGTTCAACCACGAGATTCGATTGATTTCCGGGTCGCACCGAAGTCCCTTGCCCTTCTTGGCCACATCTTCCATCGCCACTCTTGTCGGGCGTTGATCCGAAGGCCGTCTCTTGATGCTTGGGGCGCAACGAGCGGGTGTTCGGTGCGGCGTACGTATGCTTCGGTCTGTTTGGCTGAAGCCCCCGACCTACGGGAGTTGTCCTGCGGCCTCACGGGTACCGGAGTTTTCTCGTCGTCTAATAAGAAAAGTTACTTTTGTCTCCGTTTAAGATGCTGGGAGAGCCCCCGACCAGACCTGGAGCAGCTAAGTTTTTTTTTTTTTGCGATCCTTTCCGTAGTCTCTTCCTCCGCCGATGAGAAGCGAAGAAGACTATCAGTCGGCACAAAATCACCACGAGATCGAGACGCTGGATTTTGTTATAGATCAAGTAGAATTTTTTTCCTTTCGGTCGTTGGTGATTCCCAACAATGAGTCATTTTCCGCTGAGCCTCTTTCGGCAAGCTGCTCTGCGAGACGGTGTAGTCAGGCTGGGTCCTACCGTTTTTCTTGGTAGGGTCGTTCTCCCCAGATAAGCTTGTCCTCTCTGTTTTTTATCTAGTCCTTTGTATATAGCGCAGAGAAACTCCCTGTGGCTATCCGATTACACTCATCTTATGTTCTGTTCGTCGATCACTATACCTATACGGTCTCCTTCAAGAACCCAACGTCTCTGACAGACCTCTTCTCCAAAAGCGACTTTTACCATTCTCTTGACCCTTGGAGTTGGCGATTGACTGAAGTGGCAGTTTGCCGCCTTGAGACCTTCACTAACTCGATTCTTTCTCTTGTTCCCCTATTCATAACCTCACAAATAGTACTAGAATTCCCCAATCCTCCTTTAAGCGAATTGTGCAACCACCCCCCCCCCCGAAAATGTTACCACTCGATAGAAAGTCCCCACCCATTTTTCTTCCTTTTCTCTTAGCGTAGTGTTCTACGAGTTCAGTTTCCAATTCCCCCTTTTAGGATGCAACTCCACTATTTCTCCCCTACTTTCCCAAGCATCTTTTTTCAGGCTAATCTTTCTTTTCACCAATGAGGATTTTTTGTAGCGTTTGCCTTTGGACCTCTCCTTCCTTTTTCTCCCCACAACTGAGGACCAGCCCTAAGGTCAGTTTACGTCCTTTCCCCTTCTCTACCCTGCATAGAACTCTTCGTCTCGTCTCTTTTAGACCTTCTCTTCCTCTCCTGGGTCCCGGTGTTCTAAGACTGTAGTTTCGTGAATTCTCTTCTCTACTTTGGTTTAGGACTTTTACACTCTTCCCCTCCGGCTTTTGCAGGGTGTGCCCTACCTCCGTGTTCTTTGCTCCCCCTGCTACTATAGACTGGCGCCTTAAGATTCCCCCCTTTTTCCCACAAGGATTACACCTCTCTTCTTTTTCGTTCCTCTTGTTAACTAAAGCGGTCTCGGGCCCCCCCCGCGCCTTTTTTTCTCGGTGTTATCGATTTTTTTGCAGAGAACCTTTTTTTTCGTCCTTTCCTTCCTTATGATCAAGAAGTCTCTCCCTCCCCCCCTCGGGCAAGGAGTGTGACCCTTTCTCCCCTGGCATTTTTCTTCTCTTCCCTTCGCCTGGGATAGGCTTTGATGTCCTGCTCTTTCTTTTATCGCTCGGGCGTTCTGCCCTGTCTGCTTAAGATCCCCTTTCTTACAGATCTGAGGAATATCCTTCCCCGTTTTGATTTCTTTTTACTCTTTCGTAAGTTTTTCTACCCGTTGCAACCCAGGTTCCTCAATGTCTCCTTCTTTTTCTCCAGGACCGCCCGTTGCCCAATGGTCATGCTCCTGATCTTTCTTCCGGCGTCTCTTCTTTTTTGTGTTTGTCAAACCTTTTTTTTTTCGTTTAATGCATTGCTAGGTATGGCTGCTCTCATTTTCTATCGTTTCTCCGTTTCGAGGAGGTGCGGTTTGCACCCGACCATGACAGTTGATGCAACTTCTTTGACCTTCTTCCCCCTCTTTGGGGACTGTTCCTCTTCCCTCATTTGTATCCCCCATCCTCCCTTGGCCTCCCAGTCGTTTCACCTCAGTCGGTTTCCCCCTCCTTTCCCCCCATTTTTTTCGCTAGAAGATGCTTACGTACCGCTAGTGGTGCGCGCCTCTGATCCGCCTTTTCTCTCCCCCCCCCTTGTTTGATCTGTCCTGGACTTGATATATCTCTGGATGTCTCCCCCCTTTGGTTCACAAGCCCCTTCGTTACTGTATTAACTTGGTTTTGATCGCCTACATCTCCCTTGGTATACGTTTCTGTGTCTCCCTTTCTTTGTGCCCCTTTCTCAGGTCGCCGTCCCCCCGCCTTTTTGTTCTAATGAGATGGAGGTCGCGGTGCTTTAGAATCTCAAACAGCGTGCCGCCGCGAACGCTTGCCTAGGAACGTAACCTCTCCCCGCCGCCTACTTCCTTTCCTAACTTACAGGGTAGTTTTTGTTTTTCCCCTTCCCCTCTCAGGCATTGTGCCTTTCTTAGGGCCTCTCTCTTTTCAGGGTGTTTGCATTCCTATGGGCTTTGACCTTCATCCGGAATTTGTTATCGACCACTCCTGCTTCTTCTTTTTTCCAGACCGCTACGCTTCTCCCCCTTAGCTTATTTGCGAGTCTTTTTTCGAGTCTCCAAGTCAAGTGTTCACGCTTGTTTCTGCGCCGGTTGCTTCTTTCGCTTCTTTGTTGTCAAAATGTTCCTCTCACCGGATCCCTTCCCCCCCCAG
>Ga0179593_1465504_pt1 | contig 10710 bp, 10 predicted proteins | sample CZODoug2_1_08_16_FD_185931 | JGI IMG/M metagenome (GOLD analysis project Ga0179593, IMG submission 185931) | Vadose zone soil fungal communities from Angelo Coast Range Reserve, California, USA - CZODoug2_1_08_16fungal (PacBio error correction) | ecosystem: Environmental > Terrestrial > Soil >... | reverse complement strand
GGATTAGCGCTCGGTCGTTCTCTATGTTGTAAACGCTTTCCCCCCGTGCCTTCGGCTTTTCTTTTTGGATTTTCTGCTACGTCACTTGCTGATTTTTTCCTCCCATTGTTTTGACGAGCACCTAGAGCTGAACCTTGCCCCCTGTCGGACATTTGGCATGACACCCCTGCCGCTGCCAAGAAAAGCCTTTCGTTAATCCCCCGAAGTTTTTTCACTCACCGATTCTTTTCCTACGCGCTTCACGGTTTTTTTCCAGGGCCAGTTTTATTCTCATTCATTCCCCTCGGACGGCTGTTTTGGCCCAAAGAAGCCGAAGCACCCCCCGTGCCATGCGCTCTTCCTTTCGTAGTCGATCCCCTCTCTGGTAAGGAAATCTTGTAAATCTGCTCCCCCCCAACTTAATTTGGCCTTCCTGGCCGGGTCTTTCCTTTCCCCGAGCCGCAAGCTCTCGTTCGTTCGAAGTCCCTTCTAGGAAGGATGTCCCCCCCCCTCTTTGTGCTCATTCCTTCGGTTTATGGCCCACCGCCTCCCGCCTGTGTTGCAGCTTTGCTACCCCCAGGACCCCCCTGATTTTTTTCCACAGACTTTCGAACCTACTCTTCCTCCGTGCTCCGGTTTTCTCCAAATTTTGGCGGCCGTTGATATGATTCCCATCGTTTAGTGCGCACGCTATAAGCGGCTAGTGAGCGCATTCCTTAAGCGCAGAGAAGCCTGCGTCATCCTTTTTTCCTCCCCCCACTTGTCACAGTCCCCGCTGTTGCACTTCTGCAAACGTCGCGGCGGCCTTCATTTTTGTTAGCGCGAAGTTCCCTTGTGCCGATGCCCGCGCTTCTCGATGTGTCATTTCAAATCTTTGGTCCACCCACAAGATATACATCCTTCTTAAATGCTAATCCGTCTTCGGATCTATCTTTAGGGAACAATTCCAGACGGGTTCGAGAGTCAACCTTTCTCTTTTTTTTTTTTTTTTCTTTCGTGTAACCTTTCGTTATCCCTGACGCTCCAGAGCCTTCACCGCAGACAAGCCTAGTCGGGCACGGTGAATGGATGGCAGATCGGTTCCCTCTATTTTGCCCCCTGCAGTCTAGAGTTCATTGTTTGAAGTTCCTCTTGCTCAGAAGCTTTGTGCTCTTTCCGACGTCCTATTTCTTAGTTGCGCCGAAGAATACCTCCCTTCCCCACGATTGGCGCATCATCGAGCGTGGGAAAGGCAGCCGTGTCGCACCACGCATCGTTCGCCACAGCGAGACCTCTCGAAATCGTTTCTCGGAGAATGGTAGCAAGTCCTCTCGCCTTTTGAGCGACTCTTTCCACCTCCCCGATTTATTGTCGCCCCCATCGCTTTCTGGGACTGCGCGCATTGGCGCCGGTTTCAAACCAAGGGTTTTGTATTTTCTCCCCCACACACTTGATGTTGCTCGATGTGCTCATTGGTGCTTCGCGCTCCAATTCCGATCTCGAACCGCATTCTCCCACTCCAGAAGAACAAAAATTCTGGCCTCATGAAATTTTTTCTCTTTCCTGTCTCTCAAGAAGTTTGTTGAGTCTCTCCACATTTGGCGACGCCCGGTGTCCAGAATGTAAAGGTTACGGGAATGGCGATGCTCTGATCGCCTTGGCGCTCTCGCCAGCACAGAGACTCATTCCCCCTGTTCGACTTGCCTTTTGTATTCCATCCGGGAAAGCCGCGCGCCCCTATCTCTCCCTTCCCCGCAGATTTTCCAAGCGTGTCCAATCAGGCACCCCGAGATCGCCTCGATAACCCTTTTATGCAGCTTTCCTTACCCTAGTTTCGTATCCAATTGAAGGTTATTAGGGAAAGAAGACGCTCCTGAGGACTTTTTTCGTGCGATGGCACGGCTTCTCCCCAACGCTTCAAGATGTATTTAGACATCTCCCGTCCTTCTGGGTCTAACTTCTTTTCTTGAGAGGCTGCGAAAGGTAGCTAGCCGAGTCCTTTCTACTTCAATTCTTTTTACGACACCAGGGCCCACGCTCTCCAAGCACTTCCTGTAATCGATCATAGGAGTGACATTGCCCTACCTTCCTTTTGGTTCAATTCATCGGTTGCAGAAAACCTGCCGTTTTTCCCGTTGCCGATCCGTGCGGGAGTCGCCGTTACTTTTTTCTCGAGCAGCTTGCTCAAACGTTTTAGAAGCGTTTTTCGGTGCCGGTTCACAGCTTTGATTTCGTACATTCTTAAGCCCCTCTTCTCAGATCTCGCCTCTCTGCGGCAGTTAGAAGTGGGGATTAGGTTGCCACATTGATGGGGATGCTTTACTTCTCGCTTCCTAAGATTCGTCGCACTTCCCCCCCCCCCTTTGCGACTCTAATTTGCTAAGTATTCCGCGCTGCCCGTGTTGCAGAATTCTCCGCAGAGGGAGCCTTTTTTTTTTCCTTTTTTTCCCTTTTTTTTTTTCCCAGCGCTTTCTTATACTAATCCCCTAGGTGAGGTCTGTTCCCTCTCTTATCGCTTTAGTTTTGCGGCACTAAACCCTCAGTGATTCCTCTCAAAATTTCTCCCTCGTTTTGCGCCCCCTTCGGAGGAGTTTTCTCACCTGGATGTTTGGTCCCCAGTCCCTGATTGGTTTCGTTGGTGTAGATCTTACCAACACTTTTCCCTAGCCTCTTTTACATCCGGATCGAGCGCGGTGGCGCCAACTTCCTTTTCCTTCTTCCGTCCAAACGGACCGCTCTCCCCGTCCCCCTTCGAGGAATTTTGCAGGCGAGTTGGAACTTCTCCACGGCCAATCTCCCCAGGCACGCCCTTCTTTTTTAATAGTCCCCCCCAAGCCCCCCTTTGTTCCACAGGGGGCTCGAATTTCTATCTTGCCTCTTTTCTTTTTCTTCTGCTGTTTTCCCTCGCCGCGACTTTTCTCGCACATGGTCCCCCCCCCACACCCCCTTTCTGACTCGAAGGACGCCGTAGGACAAGACCGGTGTTGTCCTTTTCCTGGGTTTTTTTTCTTACCCCTAAGCTTTTGGCAGTGGCTCTTATAGTGTACTTTTGGCCCCCTCCCCCGTGGTATTAACCCAGGCTATTTCTTTTCTTTCTCAACTTCCTTTGGCGATTGCATTCCGAAGACCTCAGTCTTTTCTGTTGATACTTTGATCCTTTCTCTCTTAGAGATCAGGTGGGTTCCCCCTCGCGATTTACCTGACTGAGGGTTCCCTTCTACGACGAGAGCCATAAACAAAACCTTTTTCTCTTTTCTCTCCTGGTCTAACTTTTTGGGATAATCCGACTTGGGGTCTAAGAGTTCGTCCCCGGCTTCCCTCACTCCCCCTGCTTATTCGGTTGAGATTGACGACCACGTTGCGGGGGTGACAACCCTTTTCCCTTCTTTCTCTTTTGTTGCTAAGATTAAGTGTTTTTTGGGCGTAAGCCCCTCCTCTCTCTTTCTCCTCTGTGTGACATCTATGCTTTCGCCGACCACCCTGAAAATGCAACCAACCGTCGACAATACCGACCGCGCGATCTGGCAACTTATGGTCCCAATGTGCGTTCCCCTCCCATCCGCTCTCTTATCGCAGTTTGGATTTTTGCGTAGAGAACTGTTTGACGACACTCTCCAACCCCAAGCCCCAAGTAATTTCTGATTCTCTTTCCGCAAAACGGTCACCGCCTTTTGAACAGAAATCTGATGAGTTGACGAGCTTCCCCTGTTCCTCTTTTGGTTTTCTTTTTTCACCGCATTCCCCGTATTCGCGCTTCTAAGTTTGTCGTTTCCCATTTTGCCCAATATCCAAAGGCTTCGGTTTTGGCTTCACTTCGCCTTGCGGGTTTTAGACCCCCAATATACCCCTTCTTGGCCACCGGTCCAACTGTGCGTTTCTGCCCCCCTGAATGCAATTTTTCCAGAGCTGGTCCCCACTCCCCAGAACGTTCACCCTGTCTCTACCTCGTCTCCCGTGTTTTTGCTTTCCAGATTTAGGGTACTCCTGTGTTTGCTTGTTTTTCTAAAGCGCGACGAACCAGAGCAGAGAAGGGTCCCCTTGCGCAGAGTCCCTTTAGCCAATAGCATTTCCTGCCGTTTTTCGCGTTCCCTCCTTTGATGAAAAATCCGGCTTCGTTCCTTCAATTGGCCGGGATCCCTGTCCCCGCGCCTGCAAGTTCTGTCCTGTGCAAAACGTGCTTCCTCCTTCCGCAGTTAAAAGACCGTGTCTTTTTCCCTCCCCTTTATTACAGTCTGGATGGGCCCCTCCTCTCGTCCCGATGTTGTTTTTCATGTCACCCCCTCCCAATTTTTTTGCGTTCCCCACAGAAGGGAAGGTTTCATAAATATCTAGGTCTTGATTTTCGGGCACACAAACCGTGGCGGCTTTGTGAATCTTTTGTTTTCTGACAAATCAGCTCCGGTGACTTGGAAGACAAAAGTCTACTCCCCCCTTTTTGAACGGACATTTTTTTTTAGAACCAACTTGTTCTTACCTTCGGCGAAATCCTACCTCGCGGAGATCGCATTCAAATTCCAACGCTTTTTCCAGGTTTTTCCCCGCTAGAGACCTTCTCTGCTTTTCCTTGTCGTGACGTTCCCGCATCTTGGTAACCCCCCCTGAACACCTTCAACTGCCGCGAAGACTCCGAGATACTTGAGACCCATTGTGTCATTTGAACCCGAATACCTCTTTTCTCCCGTGAAAATTGCTTTGCACCTATCTTTCGCGCCGGTCCACCCCATAATTTTGCCTTTCATTTTTTTTCCTGCGCCTGCCTCTCGGCCAAAGACCCGATCGGCTCGTTTCCCATCAAAATTCTCCTCTTTTGCAAATGTGACTTCGAGCCTAGATTTGAAGCTGGATTTTTTACTGCTTTGCCCTTTTTTCTCCAATCCATGTGGCCGACTTATACGACGCAGCTCAACGCTGTCCCCTTCTTTTTCAAAAGAAGTACTGTTTTTGCATAATATTCCTCTTTTTTTGATTTAAGGTGGCCCGCGCACACGTTTTTTTCTCGCAAGTTCGTCTTCGGCTTGGCCGTCCTCACCCTTTCCCTATGCTTTTTCTTTCCGTATTTCCTATGGGAGAAGGCTTCTCTATCCTTGCATTCTATCTTACGTCGATAGAGTTTTGAATTTGCTCTTCCAGAGTTCGGTCCTGGGACTGCAGCGTGCTGAGACTAAGGATCCCCCCCAGGTATCTCTTTTTTCCCCCCATGGGAGTAGGGGACCGCGTTTCCTCCCTCCCCTTCCTCTCCGTACGCATCAGAACCCACTTAATTCTGGCGAGGAGTCGATCCCTTTTTCTCTCTCTTCTCCTCCCTTACTGCAAGGCCCTCAGGATCTGCCACCTGTACGTGGGTTTTTTTTTCTTTAGAGGGAGGATCTCCTTGGCGCTTTTCGCGCGCACCCCCTGCTTTGCACCTTATCCCACTGTGGTGTTTTTTTTGTTGAGCCGAATTCTGTTTGTATCTCGGCCAGTGACCCGCGCCCCTTCAGCAGCCCCACCTCTGAGCCAATCCATGAAAGATCTACCGTGCTATCACTTCCTTCTTCTGACTGCCCTGTCGCCCAGCGCCCGGAGCTTCGTTCTTCTCAGGCCACAGCCTAAGCTTGCGTCTGACATTGCCTTGGGGCGAGTCATTCTCACCCGTCAACAGATCGCAAATTTCTCTACCCCCTCTCTGTTTTTTGCCCGTAGTTATGAAAAATATGGATTTGAGCGGTGCTGGTGTATCGAATTTTTCGACTGAGGCCCCCCCATTCGTTGTGATTTCCATTCCAAGCTCGCTCAACTTCCACGGCCCAAGTCATCTCGTTTGACAACGCGAGCCCCGCGCTTGGTTTCCTCCATGACAAAACGTGCACAGAGTTTCTGTTTGCCGAAAGAGCCTCTCTTAGGCTGTTTCTTCCAACTTATCGTGACGCGACATATAGGGGCAGCCGCGTTTCTGTGGCCACTGATTTGGCCGTCCTCTCCATGTCTTGATATGTGGACTGAATTAGAGCGCTTAGATCGATTCTCGGTATTCCGGTTGGGTGTACCCTCGGTGGTTCCACAATGCTTTTCCCCCCGGAGTTGTCCCCCTTAGCTGCGTGCGAAGGCTTGTCCCTTCTTCCCGCTCTTTTGCATTTAATTAGGTAGGGAATTTAGTTTTTTTTTGAATGAGTTATCCCCGCCGCTCTACCATTTCGGTACGTAATCTCCGCTGATTCCCTCTCCTCCCTCCCTTTTTGCAGATTCCAACGAAGGCCGCAGCGTGCCCTTCCCCCTTCGGAGCCGGCAGCGTTCGTTTTCCCAAGTGCAGCCTCGTTGGTTGTGGGTGGCAAGCGTTTCTCCCCCCCCCGTCAGGTCCAGAGGAGGCCATTCCGCCTTCTACTTTTGTCTGCCCCTTGGATGTAATATTCTCCTTTCGCCTCGCAGAGGATTCTGCAGGCGCGGGGATTCTCCCGGTCCAATTTCTCGCTCCTTTTAGTTTCCCCCCAGAACAAGGTGACCACAGGTCCCCTCTCTTGTCTCCTACTACTGCATTATTTTTTTTTTTTTGACCTCTGTGTGTGCTTTTTCGGCTTTTCATTCCTCTCTTCGACATCTTTCCCCCCTTTTTCTCCAACCAACCCTTTGAAGCGATCCCAGGAGGAAAAGTACTTTCCCAAAATGTTATGTCCTTCCCTGCCCTCTTGGTCTGGTTGGCAGGCTTATCGTGTCAGCCTCCCCCTTGTGACCGGGGTTTTTCGTCCTTTCTTGAGGTTTTCTCACCAATTACCTCACGGAGATTGGTTTGTTTCTTCCGCCCTATTTTCCAGCAGGTAGCGTTGTCTCTTGTCGTTTCAAGATGTCCTCCCGTAGGCGACGACCATTCCTTTTCCCTTTTTCGTTTACACCAATGATACGTACGAGCTCCCTAAACGTCCCTCACCCCACCTAACCTCTCTTCTGTGCTTAGATTGTTCCCGTTCATTGGTTTATTTGTCGTGGGATTCTTGTGGAGAGAGAGTTCTCCCTGATTTTCTCTCCGCATCCACCTTGCTTATCTGTCGTATGGGATTTTTGACGGCACCAGGTTGAGTGGACATGTGTGACCTTCATAGGCGCTGGTTTATTGTGCTCTTTGTGTTCCCTTTCGAGCCCCCCAGCCCATTTCTCTTTTAATGTTGAGAGTCCCTCGAGTCTGTCCTTTTCGCCACTGAGAAACCAAAAATACTAGTCACAATAGAAGAGCTACTTTGGTCCGTTGAACTCCCCTTTTATTTTTTTATCCCCACCTCCACCCTCCCCCCAAGGTGGGGTATCGCCCTGGTGGACGAATTGACCAAGCTCTTCGGAGCCTTTCCCCTTCAAACAGTGGAACTGAATTTGTCCCCTTATTCTTCTTTTTTTTCCTCTAATGCATGGAGCTTCCCCGGATCTTTCGTATTCTGTTTTCACCCGCATTTTTACAGTCGAATCCCGGCTCTTTTCCCCTACGTTTTCTAGGAGCACATCCTCTCCTACATATTTCGGGCTTCTGGCCCGCGGGCTTGATCCAACTCAATAGAGCTGACCGGACCTGGTGTCCCCCCCTTCCCCCACTTTGGAGAATCCCTAACGAGCCTGATGCCCCTAGTACCCTAGCCGGTCTCCCCGTCCTTTTTCAAAGCCCCTTTGCTTTGTTTACGGCGTTAGCTAAGAGTTTTTGTTTTCCTTGACCTCTTTCGAGAGGAAGTCGCGAGGATTTGGACAGCCGAAGAATCACCCCCAAGAATGGTCTCGCATCTGTGTCGTTCGGGGATTCAACGTGTTTGTGTTGCAACCTTCTGTGTTCCGTTTGGTCTCCCAATTGTCGGTCATCCCCGCGAAATTTCCTTGCGTTTTCCCCTCCCCGCCTCGCTATCATTTGCCGGCGGAAATGAACACTTTGTTTGCGCCCCCGCCTGACATGCGTCCACTCGTTTTGTTTTTTTTTCCTCTCCCTGGTTGTCAGCAGCTGAAAACCCCGACCCCCCCAGCAGTATCTGCCATCTTTCTTACCAAAAATATTCAGTTTCTTCCCCCCCCTGCTGGCTGCCTTGATATAATTCTCTTTTCGTGAGCGCCCGATCAGGAGACTGCCTACCACATCTTTTCTCTTCCTTCACTCTGGTTCAACAAATTAAGAACCCTTCAATTTCCTCCCGCTCATCTTCCACTCTTTCGGCGCTTCAATCTGTGTCCCTGGAAATTTCTCAGTTCGTTTTCCACGCCTCCTGAGCTGATCTATGTTGTACCTTCCAACTCATATTTTTCCCAACCACCGTACTCCCCATCTCTCCAGGAGTCAATTTACATCGTTTTTCCTCTTTTCTGCCAAACCCCTGTGGGCCCGACGAAACCTGCGGCGCACCCTTCTTTTGGATATCCCGTTGGTAAAGCGCCTCCCGTCGCTCTTCCTCTTAATCTGACCACCGTTTCCTAGATCACGTTTATGCGTTTACACGTGATGTTGCAATTATCTCCGGAACGTTTTCTTCCTTTCCCTGTTGAGGTCTCTCCTGTGGTTAACCCTCACTGTGGGCCCCTGTCGACGAAGTCTTTTCCTCTCCCTCTCATTTAACCCAAGTGATACCGGTGTCGAATAATCTTTCCCCCCCCTTCGTTTTGGTTTTTCCAGGGAAAGAGTGTCCGTCGCACGTCAGTCTTCTAGCAATGGCGTTTTGTAACGCTTTGGGCGCTGTTTTCCTTCCGTCTCTACTAAATAGACTCCGACACCTTCTCTCTCGTTTTGCATGATTGGCTGAGTTCCCATTTCTGCGGGTGAACAGTTATCGTGGCTCGTTTTCGTTTCCGGGTAGCCCTGTCGTCATCCCCAACAATTGATGGAGTTGTAGATGCTGTGATCCTCTCTTTCCCCCTCACTGCCTTTCTTCGTCCATCGCCATTTTCGACCCCATTCTCTCAAGCAGGTCGTAGCTTTTTATTCTCTTCTTTTCATTTCCGCTCCACCACATTTCACGTGCTCCACCATTCAAGGGGTCGGGAATGGCTCTAGTGTGCTTCTCTCATTTGGCTCGATCTCCCCAGTGAGGTTCACATTTCTTTTCCACCATTTTTTGCCCCCGACTACGGATTGGTCTGATTAAGCGAACTCTCCTGCCCTCTTCTATGTCCAGTCCGCAGAAATGGAGCGGGCGACCTTCCCAGGCCCAACTTTGGCGCCTTCCTTTTCTCCCCCTTGAGAGACCGTGGGCGCGCCCAGGTTTTCGTCCCTTTTTTCTCCCTCTTTCATTTCTTCTCTTAAGCATCGGCTTGTTAGCCATCCGTGTCTGCGTGCTTCCTTTCCCACCTCTCGTTTTCCAGATGAGCGTGAGACGTGTTGACCACTGCTTGTCCCATAGTTTTTCTTGCCGGTCGTAGCTTCGGCCATTTCGTTGGACGCCCTGGCCATCTCTTTCCACCACGTCTGATCTGCCGGACGCCTTTTCCATCCATCTCTGGTCACGCATTTGTGCCCGCCCGCCCACCTGCGATCTCCGATCGTTGATTTTCCTATCGGTCCGCCTCGAGCGGTCGGTCTCTTGTTTTTTTTAATCTCGAGGTGCAAGAGCAGCGCCCCTCTCTTGTCTCTTCCCCCATCGTACTTTTTTAAGATCACGGACGTTTGGTCTCAGTCTCGCTCGTTTCATTCTGCTTTTTCTGGATTCTTTTTTGTGACCAACTCGGTGTCTTCTTTTTTTTCCCACCCGCGGCCGGCCAGTGCGTATGTGACTGTCGACATGCGTTTTGGACATTCCGAATGTGCCGATGCAATGACCTTTTACTTTTTTTTTTCCCCCTTTTTTCTTTCCTTTACTCTGAGATTTATGGAGATAAGGTAACCTCGGTGCGGTCGGTCCCTTTTCTCCGCTGCCTTTTTAGCAAATTAAGTCTATCAAACAGGAAGAAAGAGTTTTGCCGGTCCCCTTCTTCTTTCCCGAATTAGCGTCGTAGCGAAGGCAGGCTTACCCCCACCAGGGAGCAATCGGCTGGTCCCAACACCAGCGGGCCAGTTAGGGGTGGAAAATTGAAATCCTGCCTTTTTTTTTTTTTTCCACATTTTTTTTCTTCAGTTAATTATAGGAGGGTAGTCCTCGCAGAGGTGATTTGTCAATTTTCCCGTTGATCCACGATATGACCGGAAAGCAACTCTCCCCCTTCCTTTTTACTCCAGTGCTTAACCAGACCGTTGCCTACCAACAGGCTCTAGTTTCTATTAACCTATCTTCTCACCTTTTGATTACATTTTAAACAGACAGACCCTTTACCTTCTCCTACCCTTCTTTCTTCGCCCCCCCACGTTGGAGGACCGGCCAAGACGGTGCGTTTGACTGTTCTGGGTCATTTTTTTTTTTTCTATTTTCTATTTTTCCTTAGGACTCTTAGAAGCAAGGACCCGTTTCCAAGTTTTGTCCCCCGCTTTAGTTTTTCTCTCCCCCCTCCGTTTTCCTTCCTATTGGATCCTCCCGGAATACTTGAGAAGGTTCTTTTGATATTTCTTTTTTTTGAGAGATACTTGGGATCTACCACCGTTTGCCTTTTTTTACAACTATACCTCACGAGAAGCCCGGTCAAGTATCTCCAAACCTCCGCTTTAATAGGGCCGGATCCTTTTAATGAAGATGGGATTCGACTTTGTAATAAACCTTCTATTCTCTTCTTCTTCTAGGTGTCCTCATCACCTGGTTGGTCGTTTTACCACTGGTTTGCAACGTAATAGTTCTGCCAGTCTAGTTCCATGTCTTTTGGCCTAGGCCGTCAGTCTCATCATTTCCAATT
>Ga0179593_1350892_pt1 | contig 10710 bp, 16 predicted proteins | sample CZODoug2_1_08_16_FD_185931 | JGI IMG/M metagenome (GOLD analysis project Ga0179593, IMG submission 185931) | Vadose zone soil fungal communities from Angelo Coast Range Reserve, California, USA - CZODoug2_1_08_16fungal (PacBio error correction) | ecosystem: Environmental > Terrestrial > Soil >... | reverse complement strand
CTTTTCATTTCTGTTTCTCCCCACACACGTAAGCAAGGTTTTGAGGGCGTTTTTTTTTATGATATCCGTGTAAGAACAGGCGAGATTGCCTTCCCCTAACTTCACGGTTCGGGACACCTTTATTCATTGGCGGGATTGGTTTCTTCTTTTTGAGGCTATAATTTTCTTTACAACCCTCCCCTTCCCGTTGTAGTTTTTGTTTTGGATCCCTCTGTTCTCCATGAAGTCCCAATACCCCCCCCCAGATGTTCCCGAACGCATGTCAGTGGTTTTCCATGCCCCTCGGGCGTAGGTTTTCGAAGGGTTTCGACGCATTCGGGTTCCCGGAAGGTCCTCCCCCAAGGCACCCAACTCCGTGGCCCTTTTTTGCCAGCTCCTCCGGGGTTGCCCGCAGGCCCCCGTCCCCCCGCCCCCACCCCCCCCCCCCCCCCCCCCACCCGGTTGCGACAAACTGGCGCTCACCGGTCGCTGGCTTTAATCCACCCGTGTCCCTACTCTTCTTTTCTATGCCAAGCACTTCTTGAGCTATTCCCGATTTCCCTTCCTTCTTTTAGCTTAATTCCCCCCGTCTTGAGATTGAGGCACGTGCTTCTCCCTCTCAAGCCCCATCAATTTTCTCAGCCCCCTCTTGTCTGTCAACGATTGTGTTTTTTCCTTGTACCAAGATCAAGTGTACACACATCAACCCTTTTTTCTTTGTGATTTTTGAATCCGCTATCTTCCCCCTTTCTGACATCTTCTGCTGAAGACTCGTTGTGAATGACCTCTTTGACAAACATCACATTCCGTGAGTCTTTTATGCTGATTTTTCGCTTGTCCATGGCGGCCCGATTTTTGGACCCTCGTCCGCCTGACCCCAGGTACAGTTTTTTCGCGTGCATATTTCTGCGCCTCCAGGTTTATCGGGTGATAGTCCGGTACCACCTTCCAAGGCCCTCCCCCGATTTCGTGGGAACCCTTCCCTCTGGTGCCGGGAAGGCTCCAGTTTTTCCTTTTTCCTCCTGTATTTTTTCCCTTTTCTCTTCCCCATCCCTTCTGCTCATGCTCACCCCTCAAGATTCTCCAAACACCCCCTACCTTGGTGGTCCAAAACTTGTTTTTAGCGACACCGTTCTCGCGGTTCACCCCCACCCACGTCATTACCCCCGGCTGATTGCCACGTCCGTCTCCTTTTCTTTCAAACGGAACACTGAATGGAGGGTTGTCGCTTGTCCTTGGACTGTTAATTTATTTCCTGTGAGCGGGAACGAGAGTTTGCACCCCAAGCGAATTCCCAATAGAACCCTGTTCACTGTTGGCCCGCTATGCCTTAGTACCCACCAAGCGTTCAGCAAAGCGGTTAAGTCTTTAGGAGTGTAGTTTTTACCAGACTACCCAGAACATGGTAGACTGTTCCTCATCCCATTTTTGATGTTCCCTTTTCGGTCATCCTGAATTTCTTGTCTCTCACCCACGCCCCTGAACCATCCCCCGCTTCTTACCCATTCCCTTGTTTGAACAAGTTTCCCTCCGTTCGAGTTCTTTACCCCAAAAAAATCACTGGTCCCGCCCCTCTTCCATACTGGTAGCACGTCCCTTCGTTTCTGAACCAGTGAACTGTCTTCCCGCTCTTCCCGAGCAAGTTTCCCGTGGAAACAATGTGACGGTTCCTCCGGCCCACTTTAGCTTGCGGCGTCCAACACCTCGGCTACCCATACTGCGAATCAACAAATAGTCCGCCCATATCGCGCACCCGCCACTTTTCCCTTCCCTTCCAGATGTAGACGGTTTTCTGCGGTCTTTTTAATTGTCTATTCCAGGAAGATTACTCTGTATCACCGGTTTCTTTACAGGTTGTGAAACCCCGCCAACGTCCCCCCCGTGATTACGTTTTATTTTTTCCAACCCCCTCGGTGCCACACTGTTACGTTTTTTGTTTTCCCCAACCCATTTGTGACGTCCCTAGTTGGGCATGGTTCCGTTTTTTTCACCCATGTGCACCATCAATTCACGGGTTTCTTTCAACCTTCTCTTTTTTGATCTTACCCCAGCCTTGGCGAGAATTTCCCCTTTCCCAACCTTTCTGTTTCATTGTAGGTGTCTGGTAGGGCGAAAATCTGGAACCATTTTGCCAACCCCCCCGTCAGTCTTATTTTTTTTTACCTGTCCCCCCCCCCGCTGATTGGACCGGATCATGAAGAAGTCCCCTCCTACCAACTCCAAGTTAGATGACCATCTCCCAAGACTCATCCGCCCGTCCGTGTGCCGTAAGTAGCACAATTCCCACCTTGTCTGCCACTTCCTTTTTTTCACGTACCGTTAGCCCTGTCCCCCATTATTCTATGCTCGGGCACGTTGTTTTGTTCGAAAAGACGTTCCTTGTTCCAACCCAGTGTTTTGTGATTTCCATTCTACTTTTTGGTTGCTTTTTGAATTTTTTACATATTTCCCACTCCGATTTCCCTCCCCTCAGTTTTTAGATGCGATGAGCCTGTTATGTCGTTCTCTAATTTGTTAGGTTTCCTTCCGTCTCTGTTTAACCCCACCTCAACCCCCCTCCCCACCACAAGGTCACACACTACAGGTCCCGCTGTGTAACCTTCTTTGAGTAGTTTTTTTTTTACTGAGCGTCCTTCTGGCTCCCTGTACTTTCCGGAAAGGGGAAATAGAGCTCCTTTTGTTCGTGACAAAGATTTTTGTCGAGTCCGGAGTCAATCACAGATGATCCATGGAACCAGAATATGCCATCTTGATTGCTCCTATTTCCTTCCTTTTCCTGCAACTGTACATGAATCTTCCAAAAGATTTACTCCCCCCACTTTCTCTCCCCCCACCTAGAGTTGCCGATGTGCCCGTTCCACTTTTTATCCCCCTCAGTTGACAAGCATCAGAGCACCGCTTATTTTTCTCAGGTCACGTCAGTCATTTTTTCGCTACCCGGGTATGGGTTCCCCCCCTCCTTTTTAACTCTGATCCCCGGTGCACTAGTGCCCCACTCTTTCCCCATCTCCCCCCCACCCCCCACATTTTTTCCCTCCTTCGTCCAATGACACTTGTCGCTACTCCCCCCACTCGGATGACCTTTTGCCCTGGGTTGTCTGCCTGTCCGCCTGCTTTCTTTTTTTTCGTTTCCTATTTTGTTAACACGACACTTACTTTTTCCCCCCCTCCGTTTGAAGTTGATGATTGCTGCCCGCCCTTTAGTGTTTGCGCTTCCTTCCACATACTCCTTTTCCCCCCCTTTTATTTTGATTGTTGTGCCCCCAAGTGGTACGGCGCCGGTCTCCTGTTATTCCTTTCTCCGTCACTTCTGGAGCCTCCCTGCAGTTTGAACAGAAACTCTGGGTAATCCCCTTTTTTATTTTGACTCTTACCCCACCGATTCGAGCCACCCTTCCTCAGGTCCTCCCTCTCCGTTGCACTTCACCCCCAGTTGACTGGCGAAACACTAACCCCCTTCCAGGCGTTTTTCAGGGTCTTGCCCTTCAAAATACTTTTTCCTTCCTCCCTTGTCCCCGATCACATGTTCACGTGATCCCTCCAGGCTTTGTGCTTTTGGACGTTTTCTTACCCGAGCTTTTTTTTTTCCCTCCCCCCTCCTTGGATTGGTCTTTGTCTACATACGCGCCCAATGTCCACACACTGGCCTTTCCTTTTCTTTTTTTTTTTTCTTTTTTTCCCACACCCCCTTCCGTCCCATTGCTTCCTTGCTTTAATTTGTCCTTCCCCTCCGTCAGGATTTTCTGGCCGGCGCTTGATTTTTCACTCTCTCCTCTTTTCTTCCTACTTTTTTTTTTTTTTTGTTTGTGCTAGTTGTAAATTTTCCTTATTTTTAATGGAAACAACGTTGACTCGGTAGGCCGTCCCCCTCTGGACATATTTTTGTTTCTTTTTTTGTTTCCTCCCCCACTCACCCCTTATTTCTTTTTTGTTTAGATGGGCCTCATGAAGACAAAGCCCCCCCTCTCCTAAAGAGTCTGGCTGACAGCTCAAACCCTGTTTCATCCCACGTCCTTGAAATTTGCTTCGTCCTTTTTTATAGACTTGTCCTCGTTACCCGGTCCCACGCTTTGACCACCCACGTGTACACTTCTTTTTTTTTCTTTTGTTAAAGAAGCGCCTGCTGGGCAGGGTATTCTCTTGACTCCCTGACTCTCACCTTTGTTAAGCTCTCCATCCCCCCCCCCCCCAAGGCCTAACTGGTTTTTTGTTTGTTTCCCTTGGATAGATGTAGGTCTTGCCCGCTCCATCCCCCGATCTTCCCCCCTTTTTTTCGCCCGTACCACATCACTTCCCCCCACTCCCACACCCGGGGTATGATGTCGTGGAATACTTGTGTGAAGCCGCGGACCCGTGTCTCCGTTCCTCCCATCCACATTTTCAATCGGGCCTTATTTTTTACTTTCTGGTTGTTCCCACTTTGATCTTTCAATGCGCCCATGAAACACCAATCCACCGTAACTACATTTGATCCCTTCCTCCCCCTTCCTCCAGCCAATAATTGTCTGCTTCGTTGTTTATTTGCTTTTTCACTTTTGTCTCCCTCTTCTCTTTTTGTTGGTTTTTTTTCCCATACTTGGGATTGCCTCCGGAAGTGTGAGGCTGGCATTTCCCTTTTTCCTGTTTTAAGGATGAACATCGGAGACCGATACCCTCTCTTTTTCTCTTGGCTGCCTTTTACTCCTCCATCAACGCTTTACTACCTTGAATCGGCTCCTCCCCTGTTTCCCTCCGAAAGTGAGTACACGCGTCATGACGGCGTGGTTCTTCTCCTTGCCTACCCTTTTTCCCACTTTTCTGGTCATTCACTCTGGCCCCCCCAAGCATCCCCCATTTTCGAGTTTTCCCCTGACATAGCCGCCAGACGGCCGATGGAACTTCCTGGGTCCCCCGATCTGCCTCCCTTGCGGGCACCCCCCCCTTTTTTAGTGCCCCACCTCGACCATCCCCATTCCGGCCCTCGCCCTTTTTTGGCAGGCTGACAAAACCGGTTAACTTTCAGGTCTTCCCCTCGTTTGAACAAACCTGTCCCCTTAACCCCCACCCTTCTGCCCCTTATCCCTCCCGTTTTTTTCAAAACAATTGTTTTACGTGTGTTCCCCCCCTTCCTTTTCTTCCCAATAGGCCATAAAGTTCGGGTTTCGTGACCCTTCTTACCACCCCTTTTGTTTAACCTTTTTCTACGGCCCTGTGATTTCCGTCATGCCCTTTTGTCCTTTTCTGGACTTTTCCGTGGTATGCTTTCAGAAGTCAGTCCTTCTCGCGTCCACTCATCCGCCACGATTTAGTGCCTCTTTTTGTTCCCATCCATTACATACAAGACAAATCATTTTTCACCCAAGTGAACCCATTCCCACCGTCTCATCCCCCGTCCGTTTGTTTTTCCGGTTATTTTTTGTTAATCGTCATGCCAACTTTAGTGCATGTGACCCTTATCATCCTGACTCTCCCCCCTTGCATACCAGTGTACCGCTCGCCCAAACACCCCCCTTTTTCGGATGGTGGCACAAGGTCATCCCCCTTTTTTACGTCCCTTTCTTTTTTTTATGAAGTTCCACCCATGCCTTACGTCCCAACACCGCGTAGTTACCCATTCTACGGCCTACCATTGCTGTTTTCACCTTCATTCCTTGATCTGTTCAACGAGGTTAGTTTACTTTTCTTTGTGTGGTTTTTTAGAAAGAGCCGAGGGAGTAATGTCCACCCGTCAGTTTTTTTTTCCTTCCTTTGGTGATTCTATTCGTCAAGGCTGTTTTTTTTCAGGGAAAGATTTTAGTGTTTCCTCCCCTTCCTAGGCTGCCCAACCCGTAGGACTTATTGCACACTTCTCCTTTTTGCTGTTTTCAGGGATTGGCACCCCAATTGTCCGTATTTTCAGTTCTTTGTCCTTGCTCTCCCCGGACCTCCTGTATTTGCCTCCCAGGGACCCAGACTTCCAATGTAACATGTACGGCAGAGTCCAAAATTTCATTCCCCTTCCTTTGCATGCCTACTTCCAGTCCGATGTTTATTGGCACTGACGTCCAGTCTGGGCAGGGCTCGTATTCCCTCTTCCTTTTCCTCTTTCTTTCCACCCCTATTGTGAAACTAATCCCTGCTTTTTCCCGCAGAACTGCTCCTTAGCCCCGCCATCCAGGACTCCCCCTCAGTGCCTACCTCCTTCCCCGTCGCTGCAAACCGGAACTTTTTTTCCCCCCCTCCCCGGTGTTGACGATCGATGCGTTCTTAACTTTTTTTCGCTCCACCCTCTTCCTTTGCTAGAGGGAACACTGCATGATGATGGCTCTGTCCCTTTCTAAGATAGGTCGTCCTTCCCCCATTCGTTTTTCCTTTGAATTTTTTTGTCCGAGTATCAGTGCTGTGCATGACACAAGTTTTTTTTTCCTCCCGACTCATGAGGTGTCTCAATTATTTTTCCTCCCATGTGGACACCTGTAAAACGTCAAGCTAGTTTTTCCCTTCTACGTGTTGATTTATGCATGGTGTTGTTGTATTTGGTGTTTTGGTGTTCGTTGTTCTCCACTTAAATTGAAACCAAGAAGTCGGGGGCCATTTATGTCTTTTTTTACCTTCCTCATTTTTCCTCACATGAAGTGCCTGGCAAATAGTCTTTTTTCTGCTTGATATTGCCCGCGTAAATTTCAAACCCCCTCCGTGGGACCCTTGAGTGTCACACTGACACAACCACTTCCCCTCTAGAAGACGACCGTCGCAAAATTCCTTCCCTCTTTTTCCTTTATACAAGCCTTCGGATAGATTTTCCATGTCCTCCCACCAGTGTCTTCGTTGATCGAAGGGTTACTTCTTTTGCCTTCCCCCCTGCTTGCCCACAATGATAGTCCACATCTTCGCCTAACATTTGGTGGGTTGTGTTTTCCCTGAAGGCTGGGGATGTCAAACCCCGGTTCTGACCTTTTTGCCTGGTGGGTAGATTGCCGGCCCTTCACCGGACAGCGCTTTTCTCCGGGAGAACTCGCCCCCCGTTTTAGGTTCCCAGTTTCTTGATTTTGTTGTTTTTATTGCCCCTTAGCGATCATCATTCTCTCATGATATCCGCATTTTTGTTGTTTTTCTTTATCAGGCTTTTCCCCCCAACTTTTTGTCACGGGTCCCCCCCCCCCATACCAAGCCCACCTGACAGGCAGAGGTTCTTCCCCCTGCAAAATGTGTCCCGAATATCTCATAGACGTTCTTCCTGTCAGGCCCCCCTCTCCTTTCCCCCTCCCCCAGGACAACCCGGGGCTACCCCTGTTCTTTATTTTCATTTCCCTTTCGTGCCCAAACCCCCACCCACCAAAAAAGGTGCCGCTCTCTTTTTCTTCGTTCTATCACCCCCCCCATTTTCCCTCATCTTAGAAGACACATTCATGTGCCTGCCATATTTCCGTCCTCGGCCCTTTTTCCCCTTCCTCAGTTCTTCAGATTTCCGGCCATTTGTGCGCATATTTCTTGAGTCGTCATATCGGAATTTTTCCCTTGACTCCCCCCTCTTGCTCCCCTATTGGTTGGTTTTTCCTTTTGTACCCAGGACTCTTTTTTTTTCCACTGGCCCCCCTTTGCCCTTTTTTTTCGAGTCTTGATCAGGCTTTTCCCTCTTTAACAAAGCCACGGCACGTGATCAGTTCCCCCTATCCCCCTACAACAGCATGTTTTGTTCATTTTACTCATTGTTCCTCCCCCCTTTTTTCCCCCCGGCACGAGCTTGACAGTTTTTTCCCTCTGTCCATTTTTTTTGGAGGACTCCTTTTTTCAGGAGTCCGCGCTGCACCGGTTCAGTGCCCCTTACTTTTTCCCCTGCCCCATGGTTTAATGGAGTTAGACAAACCCATGGGGCCAAAATTTGCGCCACCTGATTTTCAGTTCCTCAATTCCCGTTTTTTTCATTTACCGGCTTACCCCCATCGCCCCCCCCCCAAGGTTTTTTTTTTACTCCCCCGTCAACCCGGCCGATTTCCTCTTTTTTGGTCTCTGTATGTATATGCTCCCCCAACATGTCCTCCCAAAGAACGAATACTTTCACCCAACAGCAAGGTCACCTGTTCGTCCCCTGTGTTCTGCTTCAGTCGACCCTTCTCCCCTCTGGACCCCAGTAGATCACCATTCGCCAACGGCTAGATATGGAGGAGTGAGGCGCATCAGTCTTTTTTCCACCCCCCCCTACATGGGAGGTCCAAGGGCAGCTTGCCCGAAGCAAAAGCAGACAAGGTTTTCCAACGCTTTTGCACCCACTGGAGCCAGGGTGCACCCCCCCCTCGTTCCCACCATCTCCCGTGTCAAAAAGAGTCGCAAAATGCAACCACTCTCGTCGAAGTTACCAGACTGTATTTGGTTTTATTTTTCCTACCAGACCCCCTTTGGTTCCGATGTGTCCGTCTTGCCTTGCCTCCCGTAATTGGTAGCTCCACCAAATCCCCTTCTCCCCCCCCCCCCTTGTCATTTTTGTTCCAACCCGTGGCCCCCTCAGGATGATTTTTGCACCCCAACCCAAAACCAAAAACAATTACTTCGGGGTTCAGTAGCTCCGGTAAGTAAGTTGAAAGGGAATCTTTTTTCTTTACCTTCCCCTGCATGCTCCATCTTCAAGAGTGTTCCCCCACCCCCACCCCCCCAAACCGCCTTGTTTTTTCATCATTTGCCTGACTTCAAGTTGACCGTCTTGACGCAAAAACCTCTTGCTTTCAGCCCCAACCCCAATTACTTTCGCCTTTCCCCACTCCGCCGGGCATTTGAGCACCCGCCCCCCCTTTCGTGTCCCTTCATTGGTTTGCACGTTACTTTTTGTTTCACGTCCTGTCTGGCCGGCCAGACATCTCCCCTGTGCCCGTCCCACATTTTTTTTTGTCTGGACACTTACGCTTGCACCAGCCGACGATTTTGGTTTCTTTGCCAACATTGTGAGTCGTGTGTATGCAACTTTCCCCACTGTTGATTCATCTTGTAAAAGCACCTCTCGGTTTGATTGCTTCGCCCATCTGGTGCCCCTCTTCCCCCCCAACTTACCTTTTTTGTGACTTGTGCTGTCTTTTTATTTACACATTTCTTTTTTCTTGTAGTTTTGTTTGTCTTGCTGTTCCCCACAAGAGGCCACATCCCCCGCCAAACCCCCTTTCTGTATTATTTGTTGCACCCCTGACCCCGCCCCTTGCTTTTTTACCTACCCCTTCCCTGCCAAGAGCCCCCCTCCCAGCGCCCCACGCCGATGCCCCAGTTCCCCTGCCCAGTGCCCTACAGCGTATTTTTCTCCCTTTTTTCACACATGTACGTCTTTTTCCTTTATTCACGGAACTCCCCCCTCCCTTTTCTTCTGCTTACTTTTTTGGTTCTTTTTTTACCGTCCACTTTCCCCTTTTTTCAAAACAGCCTTTCTTCCCGTCAGAAGTGGTTGTTGGGACCCTTTTGCAACAGTCGAATCCTCTCAAGTCCCCCTCCCCCTTTTTTAGCGCTGTGCGCTTCTCATTTTTCTTTTGAGTTTTTTTTTTTCCACATTTTTTTTTTCGCGGTGTGGGTTTTTTCTAGGGCTTTTGCCCCCCCTCAGGTCCGCGTATGACTACGTTTGTCCCCCTTTTTTTCCAGTCCCCTTTTTTTTGTCAAAACTCGGGTTTGCTTCCCGCAATTTTTACGACCTTCGAGTGGAGACCTCCTTCAGGAAGCTGTAGTAGACACGCCTTTTTTCCTGTTAATCTCTGGCATTTTTCCTTGTCAGTGCTATTTCCCTCTTCATGCATAAGACTCATGCAATCAACGACGTTACGCCCACTTCCCCTTCTGTATTCCCCACTTATCGCCCCCAGTTCTCTTTCTTTTTTTTTTTTCCCCCCAAGATTTGACCCCAACCTCAAGAAGACCCAGTCGCCTCTACCGGTTTACGGCGGCCCCTTTTTTTCCCCCGAAGTCCCTTCTTTTTTTTTTTCCAGTTTTTCTTTTCCCCGGCACCCTTCATTTTTTCCAGGCGCCATCGTACCCCCCCAACAATTTATCATCGTGTCTCACCCCCCCCCCTTCCAAAAAGTGCGCCTCCCTACCCCCCTTCTGTCCCCCCCCCCAATAATTTGGAGGGGGCGCGTTCTTGTAGCCCTCTCCCCTCTTGGTTTCGTTCCCCCCCCCCCCTGATAACAACGCCCCCCTCCCGTTTGTTTTTTTCTGATGCCTGCCAGTGCCTTGCTTGCACGCGCTTAGGAGTGGTTCTGATGCTCCGTTGACTTATGCCCCCCCCCCCCCTTTTTCGGGAACCTTTTTTTTTATGGTAACGACAGGAGTGCAGTCTCGATAGTTCGGCCCGTCTTTCCCGGTCTGACTTCCCCTCGAAGTCTCAACTTTAATATTACCTTTTTCCCTCCCCCCTTAGTCTGACTTGGTGCTGAAGCGTAACACAGTTTTTTTCCTTCCACTATCTGATCAACACTTCCCACTTTCTTCTTGAGCGTCTTTTTTCCCTCCATAAATAAGCCATAAGTAGTGTGTTCTTGTCTTTCCTCCTTTTGGTACCTCTTTGTTGCGTCCAGTTTTTTTTAGATAATACCAGAGAACCTTTTTCTTTTTGGATGTGTTGGCCTTGAAGCGTGTTCGTAGTTTTTTGATTCCGTTTGGTTTTAGTCTTCCCATCCTCCCCGCTCAAAGCTAACACCGGGACTTACTGTCTGTGATTACAACCCCCCCCCACACCCATTACCATTCTGGTTTTTCATTCCGATTTTTTTTTTTCCTTCCTGAGGAACCCGTCCCATTTCCCCC
>Ga0179593_1300831_pt1 | contig 10710 bp, 10 predicted proteins | sample CZODoug2_1_08_16_FD_185931 | JGI IMG/M metagenome (GOLD analysis project Ga0179593, IMG submission 185931) | Vadose zone soil fungal communities from Angelo Coast Range Reserve, California, USA - CZODoug2_1_08_16fungal (PacBio error correction) | ecosystem: Environmental > Terrestrial > Soil >... | reverse complement strand
CTGTTCCCTTCTCTTCTTTCCCTGGTCCAACAGACGTACCCCTAATGGCCGTGTATCTCCCCCCCGAAGAAAGCCCCCCTTGACGGCCTCCCGTTAACGCGAACGGTTTGTGTACAGCTTTTCTGGGTTCATCCCTTAACCATGTTTCAATTCGATGGTCGCTAAGCCCTCGAGACCACTTCTGTCTCGCCAGCCCCCCCAATGATTCCTGAGGCGCTGGACGCACTGACGTTGTATTTTTCCCCTGGTCAGGACCGGCGACTCTTTCTTATGAAAGGTATTCCCATCGCAAGTATACATCGCCTCAACTTTCTATCCCCCCCCCTGGTGCCTCTTGAAGGGGTCATTCGCCTTTTTCGACTCTGAAGACCTGGAAATACCAATCACTTCCCAAGCGATGACCCCTGTCCTTGAGTTGACAGGTGAGTCGGCGGCATACGTGAAATCTGTCTTTTTTCCCGCAGATACCCCAGAGAAGTCGAGTGGGAGCCTTTTGCTTTCCTATAGAGCTGAGTTAGTCAGCAGTCGACGGTGTTGCGCCCCTGCTTCCTACGGTCGGATTCCTAAAGTGTCCGGCAAGTCGCACCTTTTTTTGCCCACTGCGGAACGCCCCAGCTCAGATTCTCTCGCTCCAGAACCGAGGGTTTTCGATTCAAGTGAAGCCCTCTCGTGATACACCCACCCTTTCGCGTTCACCCGACCTGGTTCGCTTCAGAAGAACGGTCTTCAGATCTAGTAAAGAATGAACGGCATTCCTTCTTTCGCCATTAATTTTCCCTAAGGACCCCGCAGGGGCTTTTGGCCAGTTCATTCTTCCCCCGAGCCCCAACGAGATTGCAAATTTTGCATTTTCCTTGAGTCATTTCCTGTTAAAGGCTGCTCTGGAGTCTGACCCCAACGGAGCGGATTGTGGCGGGTGGATTTAAGTTTATGATCTCGACAGGGCGAGAGGCCCCGCCCACCCAACAAATGGCTTTGATCCCCCCCTTCTCGGCAATACGACCCTGATAAACTGCTCAGGTTGGGATCCACTGCCCCTGCTTCTGACAGCTACAGCTTGGTTCCAGTCGAATAGAGCGGTAGTTTCATTCAGTTAACACATCCAGCAGGTTCGATCTGTAATACCCTTAACCAACAGGCGATTGCTGTGGCTTTCCCCATTGAGAGGCGAAATTATCCCGCAGAGGCATTCCCGTCTCCGCTGAGACGTGGCTTTTCATCACTAGTGAGTTTTTTATCTCCAGGCCCCGCCTGCCCCTTGCCCCTTCTACCTCCCTTCTTCTCACCATTCCCCTTCCCGCAGATTACACGGATGGTTCTACACCCTGTGTCTTTTGCATGGCCCCCCAAACCAGCCGATCAGAGAGAACCCCTCCCTCCACCGCTCCTTCTAGGAGCCTTGCTGAGACCCACTTCCCTCTCGAAACGTGCGACGCAGCGGTCCGCATTTGATTAAAGGAATCGCCCGGCCAGAATCAAGAGCAGCCGAGTTCGCCTTTTACCCCCCCCTTTTCCCCTGCCTAAGAGACTTAAACTTTATCGAGCCGATGCTCCGAACTAGGTTTGGTTCTATCAAGTCGATTACGTCGGCCGCCCCCACTTGCCCTCGAGACATGGCGTACCGAACCCTTTCTTGTCTTTTCGGCACCTCTCGCTCGGTACCCTCCAACACAACGAACTTTCTTAGTGTTTTCTTCGAATCGCGAGTGGAGAGCGATTCACCGCGACATTCAACGCCTTTCCATCCTCCCCCTCCCCGCAGAGTTATCACCCTCGTTTGCTCTATAAGGGATTCTTATGCGATAAAACCCCGAGCGCTACAGATTTTTCTTTGACACACCTGATGTCCAGATCCCTGTTCGGTGGCTTTTTTCTTCTTTATGCCTCTCAGAAGCTTTCTGTTTTAATCATTTTCACAGTATGTGTACTATTTGCCGTTTATTCTCTGATGCGAGGGCAATCCTCTTGGAAAGTCACGAGTGGCTCTTGACGCTTGATTGTATATATATTTTACCTTTTCTCCTTCCCCTTTGTTGTCTTTTATATTCCCAATCATTTCTAAGAGCACTGAGTCACTTGACCCCTCCAGGACCTGCCCTCCCTAGCTACTTCCCCCCCCTACACCACGATGAGACTTGCCCCGATTGACAAACTAGTCCCCCTCTGCTGCGAGGTATTCTTAGACTCTTCCAAAATCCAACTCAAGACAAGTATCGCCATGCCTAGTCTTTTCACTCAATGTACTGACCAATATTGGCACGCTCCTTGCGCAATCTCCTACTTTCTCCTCCCCCATAGACGGTTGCCTTACCCCGCTGTTTAAGTCCATGTGAGATTCCAGAAGTGTCCTGCGTCGAGTTCATCGACGCCATCTGCCCCCCATATAGCATAAGGTCACCCACCGCACTTCTAGGTTTTTTGGCGGGCCGGGCCCTCGAAGCGCGTGTGTAAGCGGACGCAAGTCCCGTCCCACTGTTCGGCCTCGCAGTTGATCAGATTGCAGTTTCGTAGAGTCAGACACTCTTCATGTTCCCTCAGCATTTCTTTGTAGACTCCTGGCTCGATAGGTGATAGATTCGCCGAGTTTTTTAAGGGCACCCCAAGGTCCGCTTCTCTGCCCTCCGCTTGCCATTCCTTCTGGAGATCGTTTCCTTTCCCTGGCAGTCCCTGTCCTTAGCCGGGCGGTCTCCCTTTGCTTTGCTCCCCCCCCCCCCCCCTGACTCCCTTTAAGCTATCTGGGCGCGTTTCTCGAACTGATCGCGCTTGTTATTTCCCTCACGCCTACACCAATTTTTTCCTCCCAACCATACAGGTTTTTTTATTCTCTTCCATTCTTCGGTATCTCCGAGAGGGAAGTCATTTACTAATCGTTCCCGGCTTTCCCGCTCCCGTGTTTTTTGTATATTTATAACCCCCCCTCATAGAAGTACACCGAAAAACGTTCGTTTTTCCCCCTCGCGACTTCAACGTTTTCATGAGCGGCGTTTCGGAGGTGTCTCCATCGCACTTGTCGAAAACCCTCATCAGGGGTCATTGCTTGACGTCTACAGGGTCTTCTGTTTGAAGAGTCCCACTTAATCTTATTCATCGCCGGCAAGAAATCCTCTTCTCGATCACCGCAAGCCGGTGGCCGTTCTTTTTCCTAAAGAAGGGATGCGATTTTGATAAGTTTCGTTTCTTTGCCGGAGCACAGATTTTTATTTTTTTAGCTCCCCCTGCCCTCGCAAAATTCAGATATATGCCCGTCAATCAACCAATCAAGGCCCAAGAGCGTCTCAAGCGTTTGTGTCAAATGCCAGAGGAAGAGAAGCCGGTGCCCAGGACTCCTCCGACCCGCCGTACAAGAGAGTCTGTGCGATAAGAACCCGATTCTCCGCCAAGCCCGTGTTCCCCTGCGGATTCCCCCCCGTCAGGTAGACTCTCGTTAGATGAGTTCTGAGGTCTAGATTAGAATACCTTTTTTTTTCTGACGCTACAAACAGGCTTGCCCTCCTCCTGGGTTGTGTGTATAGAATGCGCTTACTCTTCTTATCTCCACGTTTTCTACTCTCTTGCCTCAAGTCTTGTGCGCTGTTCCCTTTAGCCTCCGGATTCCCTGGCGAGAATCAGCCTTCTCTCAAGCAGTCAAACCAAACAACCTCAGCGCGAGGTTCCCTTTTTTTAGACCTCTTCGGCCTCTCAACCCCCCAGCAAGAAAGCGCACTCCCGGTCCCTTCGCTGATATGACATATGTCACCCCAGGATGAGCCGGACTCCCACCTGAACTACACGCCGACTGGAGAAGAAGGTACGGAGGTCTTTCCCTGCTGACCCCCCGGCCCTTCGCACGCATTTTTTTAACCCTCCCCCCCCCCCCCCCCCCCCCGCCCCTCCCACAAGGCGGACGGGCTTATGTATCTGCTGCTTGAAGCGCCCGTGTTACTCCAGCTGCCCTGTATCTTTTAACACACACAACGTTTTGATTTCCCCCCCCCTCCCGCACGCCCCTTGACTCCTTCTTGCCTTTAGCGCGTTTCTCTTCTGGTGTGCGACACCCCCGTCCGTCCGTGGCAGGGTCGGGCGCCCCCCCTCTGTCCCAGAAAGTTCCTTCCCTCTTCCTCCCCTTTAACGGTGTTTTTTTTAGTACCTCAAGCAAACATTCCCCCCTTTGATGTTTCGGTTCTTGATTAGATGTCCAGAGAATGCACCCAGCTTTCTTCCGTTTTCCTCGTTCCTAGCCAGCGACGAGGCACCCTTGCCCAAGGCCGTATCCTCACATTGCTTTGAATGCTTGCCCGTTTTCGCCTAAATCATAAGGTATGTCGTTGCCCATTGTGCTACTTTTCAAAGATCGCAGCCTTTGGATAGTGGCTGACTGACACCTTTTTTTTCTCGATCACCCCCTCACTCTTTTCTCGTGCGCAAGTCTAGTAGACCAGTCCCGGCAACTGCTCCCTCGAGGCTGGCAAAGTACCCGGAGTTTGCTCCCCTTCCCGATTGACTGTGACACGGACCTGAATGGTCCAGGTTTGAAGCGGCTTCGATAATTCCCCCCCCACGGTTCACTCGAAGGCGGCCGGACTCGCCACTGCCGCGCAATTCCCCCGCATCGTCGTTCCGCAGCCCTATTTTTAACCGGTTGGTGAATTTTTCGGGAATAGTTTCTTGTCGTCGGTTGTGCACCCCACTCCCCATTAATCCCCCTCTCGGTTTTGCATTTTTCGTCGAAAATGCCCCGATTCACCTCCTCTCAACCAGTGCCACAACCCGTCCAGTGTTTATGTCGGTGGTTGATCGTTGGTTTCTTGACGCTATACCGATTCGTCCCTTCCAGATATTAACCCTCACCCCCCTTAGGTCGTCTATACTCGTCCAGGAGGGAAGTCTTCGTACACATAGAACACGCTTTGCCCAACGGATTGATGGTTGGCAGCGGGTTTAGTTCGTACAACTATCCCCATTGCGAAGCAATTGTTTTAGCACGTACTGTACGCACTTTTTGAAAGGTCCACCCGAGCCTTCGTTCGTTCCAAAAGATCTTATCACTTTATTGATGATTGTTGTTGGTTCCAGCATTATGATCGTTTGGTACTCATCAGCAGGTTTCTTCGGTCATTGTTTATGCCCTGTTCGAATCGGACACAAACCGAAGTTAAAGAAAATCAGCAAGTAATAAATTCATAGATCCTCTGCCCATTACCTTATTGTAGGTGTATATGTAAGGTCTAACTCGTGCGACCCGCGACGCTGGAAAAACGACAAGGTAGAGTTTTGTTTACTTTTTTTTTTTTTGTAGTTGTTATGACCCTTGGCAGGTTTTTTTTTTTTTTTTTTTTTTTTTTTTTTTCTTTTTTTTTTTTTTTGTGTTTCTTTTTTGGTTATTTTTTTTTCTTTTTTTTGAACTCGGGATTAGAATGCTTCTTTTCCTTGATTCTGATTAACTGATGTAAACTTTTCTGCGGGAAAACCTGTTGTGCGGATTTCTTCAAAGCCGTGGCCCCTTCTTCTGTTGGTTGCGTGACTGAAACTTTTGATTTTCACCGTAAGTAGCCCCGGAAACCTTCTCATTTCCTGTCTTTCAGTCTAGATTATGAATTTTCTGGTAAAAACGGCGGTTGTTGTAATGACTTAGTGGTTTCTCACGTCGACCGTTTCTGACCTTTTAAAATCCCAAATCTTTCCTCCCGGCGCGGGCGTCCTCAGCCCAATCGTTCCTCCTGTCGGAAGGAAGAAGGCGCACCTCCGATTCAACCCCTCGACCAAGTTTCTACTTGTTCCAGATTTTTTTTTGTCTTCCTCAACTTACTTGGGTACCGGGTCACCCGGTGAAACCGCTTTCCGCCAGGGGATCTCCTTCCCCAACCTATATAGATTTCACCCCTCCCGTTTTGTTTTGAGAGCTCTAAAGGTGGTCCTCGATCACCCTTCGGGTGCCGGCCGTGGTTCCTTTCAAACTTCGTACGTTTGCTCCCCAGCATATTCGGAAACCCAAATGGGAGACCATTACGGGCGTTTTCATATTTTCCCTGAGGAAGACGATTTTGTTATGAAGACAGACCTCGGCGAAGATTGGCGTGCCACTCCTTCACTCGTCGCCGCTATGTCCGCAGTTTAACCATTTCCTCCAAATCTGCACCCTCCGGGCCCAGACGGAACTCTTCCATTTACTTTCGGCTCACTACTTTCAAACAGCAACACTACCTTCCCCCCACTTGCCTTTTTTCACCCGAAGTGTTCCGAATAAGTGAACAGTGTTCCGCCCCCCTATTTTACCTTTACATGCCCCCAAGCACTGAAAAGCATTTCCTTTCCCCCCGGACCTTCTTTTTCGCTGCCCAGACGACCCACCTGTGTCTTAAAGCTTTTTCGCCCTTGTCCTCTCGGCCCAGACCGTAAGTCCTTTTTCAACAGAATTTGTCTCGATGCCTTCTTCTATCACTGCCGGTTGTTTCCCTTTAGACCTTTTTCCATACAAATGTACATGCTTTCTTCCAGACCACCACCCCCTCTCTGAATTCTGTCCGACGACGATAGCAGCCTCAGTTGTCCTTCTACTTTTTGTGCGGAAGGAAAGTTTCCCATTCTCACCCAATTCCCCATGGCAGTTCTAAAGGTGTACTCGTGGAAGGCCCGCTCCCAGATGCTCCTTTTCCCCGAGAGTTTACTTTTCTGCACACCGAAAGTTCCCCCCCTGCCGCAGCGTCCTTCTAGACGACCGTCCTGTGAGTTGTGGCGTCTCTGGAATTTTTTCTGGATCGCGCACCCGACAAAAATTTTGAGATACCACCCCATTCAGTTTGTCCCCCTCTGTTCGATTTCGTTCTGCATGGTCGCCCGTCAGAGCAGCCCAATTCACAGTTTTCGATTAAGGCCCAGGTTTTGAAACTCCTCCAAATATTAACCGATTCATCCCATAGAGAGGCGGAACGTCCCTTTTTTGACATGGACCGAGGTCTGTCTATCTCAACGCATTCGTTTCTGTTGATAAATTTGAAGTTCGGCGCTCTTTTCTGTCTCAGCTTTGAACCCAGCCCAAAATTCTTCCCCCCCTCCTTGACAGGTTCTAGACCCAGACGGACGTTCCCCCCATTATAGCCTAGCCTTTGCCAGTACGAGGATCCCTGCTTCCGCCAGATCTTTCGATAGTCGAGACGACTCGTCAATTCTCTTAGGTCTCCACTATCCCTATTGTTTTTTACAGATAGGCGAAACTCGTCCCAACCCCAGCAGGCCCGTCCTCGACTTCGTAGCGTGCCCCCCCCGACCAATCGCGCCCCGTTGAGTACCTCGGTTTTTAATAGTACTTCCTAATCCTGCCCGTCAGCGACTCTGGGGCTGCCCTTCTGTTCTCGTCCCTAAAGACCCCAACGCTAAGTTGCCCTTCTCCCCCGCAGCCAGGCCCCTGTTCGAGCCGGTTTTTCCTCCTGGGTTGAAGCTTTTTCTTCCGATGCAATGGCTTCGTTTTTTGATCCTCAGCCTCCGTCGCTTCTCTTCCGTGCCCAGATTCTAATTCCGGCCTCTAGAAAACTGTCATTTTGTTGCGTTTCGGCAGTACCTTAGCTGCTTTTGATGGACCGTGCCTTAAACTCTCCTCCCAATAGAAATGGTTTTTGGAGTGAGAGCTTCGGTTTACTATTTCCTCAAGGCTCCCCCATCTCTTTACTCCCGGAGTCCTGTTGCTTGCGGTGCCTTCTGGAGTCTCGGACTATGTTCTCATCACTCACCCCTGACGATTTAATTGGCGAGATGTTGTGCGCGCCCCCGATATGCTCTTTAGCCTTTCGCCCGGGACGGTGTGCGCTTTAGAAGGCGGATCGCCGTGCCTCAAGGCCCATGAACCCCTTCCCTGCAACCTAACCGCTGCCAGTCGACGCGATTGCGCCACTCGGGTGTTTCCGACGAGAAGGGTCCCCGACTTCGCTACCCCCCACCACCCTTCGCGGTCCCACCCTACCCTTTTCTTTTTCGCCACATGCCAGGTCTTCTCTAGAACGCCTCAAAGACTAACCTGATGTCTCCCCGATATCCGGCCACCTCTGGGACGGTTTTTCTTGCGCTGTAACGCTTCAGCAAAGAAAACTCATGACACAATGGCAGGGGCCCGTGACCTCCCCCCACCCCCCCACCCCCCTTAAAATAGCGGAAGTCCCGAACCCTGCGCATTCTTTTGAGGTTTCTGAACATTGTTATATAGTGAATGGCGTTTCCCCTACCCCCCCCGTAAACCATAGCAGGATACCGGCCGACGACCTGATAATCGCATCTTTCGAGATGCACGGCCCCCCCCGGTTTTTTTTTCGTAGTTATGGTTATCCCCCTGGCACCACGAGGGAGTTTCCCCTCTTCCACGAAGACGGAGCTTTTGGTATAGACCCTACCAAGCTTTGCTTTTTTTATGTCCCACTTTTTCTTCGACTCGCCTCTCTGCTTCAAACGGTTCGCCCTCGTAGACGTGTTTTTTACCTGAGCGGTTGCTATTGAGAAAAAAGGGCCACGGAATTTCCGGGACGTCTTCTTTTCCAGTACCTTCTCGTTGCCCCAGATATCCGACATTTGTAGTCAACTTTCCCCCCAGCCGACTGTCGATACCGCGCCCATCTTTTCTTCGGATCAATTCCTGATACATTCGACATCGCAGAAGCATATTTGCCTTGGCGAACGGCTACCGGCGAATCCGTCCCCCGAGTGTATTGCATTTCGCAGAACGTTGATCCCTTCTCTATGCTCGAAATCTGTTGCTATCAGTCCGGACGTCCTGACGCGCGACCATTCCCTGACAAACTTTTGTGAGTGCCACCGCGCTTCGCCGGGCGGGACTGAACGCCCCCAACACGGGACGCAGTTTTCCGTCTTCCTTTCGAATCCGCCATAGGAGCGATCTCGCCATGAACGCCTCTCAAGCGCCCAGCGAGTTATACGTCTCTGCGCTATACTTGGGTCTTCTAAGATCACCGAGCGCCGATGTCTCAGTTTATTTACCCCCCCCCTGCTGCGCTCATGGAGTGGCTTTTCCTCAAGAGAGCCCCTCAGCGTGTCTTTTTTTCATAGGATTCTCCTAGCTTGTGATGGATAGATGAGTTATTTATTTTTTGATGGATGTACGGCCAGGGATTTCTTTAAGGATTTTTTTACCCTCTCCTCATCCTTCCGTTTGTTGAGTACCCATGCGTCAACAGACAGATGCTTCCCTCGCAGGCTCCACACCCATCGATAATCCCCAACATAGAGGATGGCGTTTGTTTTATTACCACGATCCACGTCTGCGGTCCTCGTCCCTTAAGGCGCTACCCACACCTTTCTGCCGGGTGGGAACTCCACTACGACCATCGGTGCCTCTTTTGATCGCTAGACGAACTCCTGCTCCCCAGACGGTTGTCCCCCCATACCTGTTGGCGCTAACGGCCGAATGCGCGGATCACCTTCGTTCGACGAAAACCCTTCTCCGTCTTGTTTGTTTCTTTCCTCCTCCATTCGATCGTGTTCCCCTCCTAGCCCAGGCCCGAAGCGTTACGCGTCATGAGCTGAGGCAGTTCGTGTCCCAGCCTGACTTTGCCGCATTTCGTTTTGCGACAATGCGTCTGCCGGTGAAGCGTCAAAAGGTACGATCAGTCCCGCGGCTTAAATGCCCTTGGCCAGTTTAGTTGCTCAGACAAGTGCGTGCCTGCTAGTTTCACTTGTGAATCGCCAATTTCTCGTCCAGCTTCTGGGCCGGTTCGGAGTTATGCCTCAGCCCTTCCCCGGTGGATGCAAAATCCTTTTTTTCTCCGTTCCTTTCCGTTCTGTATTGGGTAGTACGCTTTGCCGTGGTCCTCCAAAAACCCGCTCGGACTTCACCAGCCACCTTTCTTCTCCTGGACTATACAAGTTCATGCTGCGCGCGTCGTCGCCGCTTAGTTGAAGAACCTTTTTAACCCGTTGGTAATTGTGTCTTTCTCACCGTTATTAGTCTCTCCTTTCCCGTCTCCGCCGCACCGATCGTTCCTTGACAGCCCTCCGGTTGCGTCCTCTCCTCATTTATGCGTCTGTTATCAGTTCTTGCTGGTAGAGAGGTGACTGCATGTGGTGTGGTCCGGTCCATGGAGAACGGTTCCCAGTCCCTGTGCATCCCCTCCGTTCAATGGTACAACTGTCAGCCCCTTTTTCATCCACCTCACTGACCGTGTTTTTTTGCCTGTCGGCCGGAACCGTGTCCCTTTTTCTTGCTTCTTCCTCGCGGTTGCACGCCTCTTTTTGCTCCACAGGTGTGGCCCTTTCCTTCCGTGCGGATCTTGGGTGTGCGAGGGCCCGTGACTTACATGAATGCAGACAGTCCTTCCTAATTTTTGATCGTGATCCCCGTTTTTTTCCGGGTGTACCTTTTTCGCGTGTTGATTTTGTTTTTTTTCCCGCGTCCGACGGCTTGCCCAAGTGAGCTCCGTTCTTTCTGGAGTGCCCGCCCACTGGGAAGCCAGTCTTATTGCAGACATGCTGTGGCCTGCAAGGGCCGCACCGTCACCGGTAGCCAGGATACCGGCCCTCCTAGCCTTTATCCGCTTTGCTCCTTGCAATGCGGCGCCCTTGCCGTGGGCGAGCGCGAAGCCTGTCTTGTGCTGTCACTTTATTTTTTGTGGGAAACCACGCGGCGCCCCGGAGGTGATTTCCCCTGCTTTAACCCGTGAGAGATTTTTTGTTTGTGATTGGTTGTTCGAGTAGCGACGGGAAACCCGTTTGCCAATTGACATGACCAGTATA
>Ga0179593_1396526_pt1 | contig 10711 bp, 17 predicted proteins | sample CZODoug2_1_08_16_FD_185931 | JGI IMG/M metagenome (GOLD analysis project Ga0179593, IMG submission 185931) | Vadose zone soil fungal communities from Angelo Coast Range Reserve, California, USA - CZODoug2_1_08_16fungal (PacBio error correction) | ecosystem: Environmental > Terrestrial > Soil >... | reverse complement strand
GCTGTCCCCCAAATATTCCGACCCTAAACACGGGACAATTTGACACCCCTTTCCTTTTGAACTTTTTTTTTGCCCTTTCGGATACAACTTCCTCTCCTTTTTTTCTCCTTCCATTTCTTTATACCTTCCCTGCATATGGCAACCTCTTTACCGACACGTAAAAGGGGTTTTTTTCCTGGGGTAACCCCCCCCCCCCATAACAAGATCGGTCCCTTTTACCCTGCTCCCCCCCATCCCTTGTCCCTCAGCCTTCTGATGAAACCACCAACCTTTGCTTCCTTTCACCCAAGACCGTTATTTTTGGATTCTCCCTTCTTTTTCTATTAGTGGGTCCCCCCCACGTATTCCACTGCACCCTCTAAAAGGGATACCCCCTCCCCTTTCGTGTTCTCGATCTGGTTGCAACCCAATTTTTTTTTCCGCCCCCCTTTTTTTTTATAGGCTTTCTCCCTGACCCACTTCTGTTTTGTGGTCATCCAAAAAAGTATTGGCTTTTCCATTCCCCGTTCTACTTACCAAAGGGAGACCCCCCCCCCCCTCCCCCTTTGGTTTTCGCTTTAAAGGACGGCGGGCTGACATAGGAGTTCGAGTGCACGGTTTTTTCCTTTCCAACTTCTGCGTCAGGTACTCCCTCACCCCCCACATCGACTCCAAAGTATTATCGGACCAGCTCTTTCTTCCTTCTTTCAGTCCCCGCACCATTGGGAACCGTATACGTCCTCGTCAAAGTAAGCACTTTAGAACATGAACCCAGCTTTTTTTGGACTCTTAATTTGTTTCGATTATTGTCGCATCAGGATTCGGAGGTCCTTCTGAGTTTTTTCCCAGTTGTGTCTCTCTTTTTTTCCAGTACTTTTAAGCTTTTTCCGGGCATTTTTTTTCAGCTCGACAACTCGGACACGTTTAGGCAAAGACCATCCCTTTTTTCTCCCCCCCCCTGCCATGACCCCTACCTTGCAGAAGTCCTTAAATGTGTAACGGACTTGGGCTAAATAGTAGTTTTTTACCTGACCTTACTTTGATTTTTTTTTATTCCGCCCCGTCCTCCCACGGTGTCGGCTTCGCCCAAAAGGGCGATTTCGTCGGCTTCCCCCCTTCCAGTAAGAAATCCACCTCCCCCCCCGCTTCTTCAACCCCCAGTCCTCGGGCAGGCCAACCCTTTGCCTACGCAATTTTTTTGAAATTTTTTTTTTCCTTTACGGTTGTTTGTCTGACACCCTACCGATACCACCCCTTTTCCTTCTTTTTCTTATCTTTCCCTTTTATTCCCCCCCAAACAGCTTCAGTGGACGGTTGTCTCCCCGTTCATTGGCCATTCAGGAGCAGGCCCCACCCCCCCCCCCCCCCCTTTAAACCACGTTTTCTTTCTTGGCTTACCCCCCCCCCCCCCATTCCCTTTTCGGACTACTGCTTCCCCCCCCTTTGGACAAACTCATCAAGCGGGTAAAGAGCTGTTCCTTTTTTTCTTTATGATCCTGACTTGATCCCCCTTGACTCCTTGACCTTAAGGTTTTTTTGTTCCTTTTGCCCCAATACAACCAAACTTTTTTTCCCCCCCTCCCCAACGTTTTTTTTTCGTTTCCCTTTCGCCTCGCTTTCGACGGAACGTCTTCAACATTCGACCATCAAACAGAATTTTTTTGCTGCCCCCTTCCAACCCTTGACAAACTCCCGTCCTATGTTCCATTGCTTTTTTCAAGCGCCCTTGTGGGTTGCAAGAATCGTAAAGGTTTTACCAATTTGAGCTTTAGCACGCGCTCCCCCATTTATTGGATTCATTGTTTATTATTTTTTTCCCCACCACGCCTTTTGGGTTAGTTTTCTTTTCTTTTGAACTGATGGTTAATTTTGCTTCTGGCTCTTCCGCATCCATTTTTGGTTTGTTGTATAGGGAGAACATTTCTTCCTTTTCCCTAGGATTCCCCAACGAAGAAGGGAAACCCCCCCCTAGCTCTTAAAATTTCCTCCCCCTGCCGAACTACATAAAAGAGATTTCTTTTTTTTTCACCCCCCCCACCCCTACTCATGTCTCAACCCCTCCCCCAAGCCATCAGTTTACCTGTTTTTTCCTTTTATACGCTGAACCGCTCGATCGACCTTTGTACCCTGTGGGGTTGCTTCCCCCTGCCGTGACCCACACACCCCCCCGCCAGTGTTTTTTATCACAGTCCAAGGGATCGTAAGGTTCAAAGTGATTTACAGATGGACTCCTCTTTGTTTCCCTTTCCCCCCAGACACCGAAGTGTTTGTTTTTCTTTTTTTCTTGAGTCCCACCCACCGCCAATTTGCGAATCTCCTTCTTCTTTTTCACTCTCCTGTTGTTTGTTGATTTCCTCTTTTTTTCCCCCCCATGTTTCTCCCATCTGCGGTAAACAACCCCCCGTTTCCCCCCCCCCAATCCCCCACTTTTTACCCTGATCTCCCATATATCACCTGATGCCCCTCCCTACCCTCCCCTTGGCCCCCTGGTGATACGTTTCTCTTCAAGTAATTTTTTTCCCTGTCTCCCCCTCAGAGGCCCTTTTCCTTTTTTTTTTCTCCCTCAATCTGTCCAACTCGGTGTTTTTCTTACGGTTGATGAGTTTTTTTGATCGAGATTCTGTTCCGGGGCAGATGTTCTTTTTCTTCGCGTGAATGGTCCCTTCGCCGGACTTTTCCTTCGTTTTACGTTGAGTAAAATTGTTTCTGCCCCCCCCCTCTCCTTTCCTAGCCAGATTAGATCATTTTCCCCCCCACAGAACGACCCCCCCGTCCCCCCTGGGTGGGGAGTCCCCCCCACCCCCTGTTCAACTCCCCCGACCTCCCAACTTTTTTGATATGCCCTTTCCCCCCCTTGAAGCTTTTCGGCGGTTCTTTCCTCTCCCCGCCTGAACGCCTTTTTGGTGTTGGCTTTACAGGCTGGTTTTTTTCCCTTCCATGCCCCTTTCTGTCGAGCTTTTTTTTTTTCTCCGTATCGCGCCCTGTTTTTCCCCACTCTGGCAAACCCCCTGGGCGCGTGGTTGTATTGCAAGAAGTTTTTTTGTGGGAGATTCAGTTCGTCTCACAACCTGACCCCCCCCTTCATATCAGTTTGTTTTCGTTCCGCAGCTTTGATCTCAGTGGCCGTTTGAATCCCCAGACCCGTGTACTTTCGCTTTTTTTTTTTTTTTCTTCGATTTTTTCCTCAACCCACGTGTTATGGTTTTGTGGAGGCGTCTTTCACCTGGTTTTTTCGCTATGCCCCCCCGTTCCACGCGTCAGCTTTTACTTGACTATGGAAGTCCCTCCCTCCCAGAATTGTGGTTTTATTCCGTTTTGTGGAACCGCTGCCTCCATTATTGTTGGCTTTCATTCAGTTGGTCGACCCGAGATGATTGTCCCTTGGATTGTTTGCGAGGTACTTTATTCTGTCTTCTTTTAGAGTGCTCCCGTCCTTTTTCAGTGATGTGGCCTGTTTTTCTTTAAAGTGGTCGTCGTAGTTGTGAGGTAATATTTTTTTCGGTGCCCCCTGTGGAAATTGATGGTCCTTCAAGTAGCCCACGCCTTTTCTGTAGGTCGGCTCTTTGCGTTCCGTCATGTCTCTCTTTTAATTCCCGTTTTTTTCTAACAATACCTAACCCCCCTGCCCCCAAACGGAGAGCGAGCTCCCTCCCCAACTGAAAACTTTAAGGGACCCCACTTTTTACAAAGGTGGTAACTTTTGTTTGTTTTTTCCCAATAATTGTCCGTGTCTTTTCCCCCATTCCCGGTTCAAAAGCTTTCTGTGCTTTTGTCGAGCCCCCCGTGCCCCGTCACTTTTTTCCCGTTTTTGAGGGCTGACGTTGGGGTTTCTTTTTCTTCATTTCAATACCTGCCACTCTTGTGATTCTTCTCCTCTTTTTTTACGATATCCCCTGCTGTTTCTTCACTTTTTTTCTGGGATGTGACCACCCGCGGTTCTTTCGTCCTGGTGACTTTCCCCAGACGTGGTTTTTTTTCAGGTTGGAGATCCCTTTACTAACACGTCATCTTTTTTTTTCCCCGATTGCGTACCGCGTATATGTCTCGTGTGAGCGAAGTCACTGGAGCCTCCTTTGGAAAGAATAGGCCCCCTCCCCCCGTCCACTTCCTTACCTTTATGTTCTTTTTTTCCGTCTCTGAAAAAATCCCACCGGTGCCAGGTTTTTTTTTACCCCCTCGTACACCCGTCATATTAGGGGTTTTTGTTGTACCCCCGTCCCCCTTTTTTGTTCCAGTATGTTTCGTTCTTGTCTCCCCCCTCTTTTCCTCCGCAAACCCCCAAAGCTCTATTTGTTTCTTGTCAGCCCGTCTTTTCTTTGTTTTCGTTTTTTGTTAGAACCTCTTGGTTGTGTGTCCTTTTCATTCTCCTTGTTGATTGATCTCCCGGCCCCCCTTTCCCTCCTTGCAAACTCAAAGCACCACTTTTCCCCTGTTTCCTTTTTCGATTCCACAGTCCCCCAATTTTCCCCCGCGGTTACAAGTATCTTCCCTATACAGGACTATCTTGGGGCTTTCACCACAAAACCTTCCCTTTCTTTTTTTTTGTTTCCTGTCCCCGGACCGCGGGGTCCAACAAGCTCCTCTTTTTCTTTTCCCCCACGCAACTCGTCAATTTACAAGTCACGGCTTTTTTCTCCTATTTTTTACTAATTGTTGCAATTCTTGGGCCCACCTCTACGTGTCCCCCCTTCTCCCAACGGCGAATCCCTTCAGCTTGCACCCCTTTTAGTCAACTTTTTTTTTTACCGGTGTACTACCCTCCCTCCTCGCGATCTAAACCCCCCCCCTGCAGAACCCCCCACCCCTTCTGTTTCTCACATTCACCCTAATATTAGATAATACCCCCCCCCCAAAGGCGCAGCAATCCCAACCTTCGGGCCCTTTACCATGAGGTAGTCCCAGTTGGCGTTTCGATTATTCGACACTTAGCGGAAGGGTGTGTTTCCCCCCCCCCCCTTGGATCTATTCACAATTTCTCCCCCCAACGGTTTCTCTGCCTGATTAGTTCTCTTGTTGTTCTCTTGTGACCTTTGTCCCAGCCACCAATTGTTCAACACGTGTTCCCCCCCCCTCCAGATCCCTTTGTTTGGTCCCGACCAACCGTTGATCAACCCCAGCGTTAACTGTTTCCCTTCGCTTGTTCCTACGGTGTTTCTTCCCTTCTCTTTGAGTTTTTTTTTTACTTTCTTCCTTCGTTGATTGGGCGCCGCTTACCACGGATCAGTCTTACCTCCCCTGTTTCCCCTGGCCCGCTCCCCGCCTCAGCCCCCTACGGGTTCTACTTTCGAGAATTTCCTTACCTCTCTATGGACCTCTTTTCAGTACACTTGCCCCCCCAGTTTTTTTTTCTCCGGGACCCCCCCCTCCCCCTTTTTCTACCCTCCCCGAACCGGCGTTTCCTTCGTCCCTCGCGGACCTCCACCTTTACCTTTCCCATCCGTTGGTCGATCACCACCTTCTTTCATAGGCCTTGCTTTCGGGCCGCCCCCCATCTGCAACACATGCATTCCTTTCTTTCCCTCTTTTGCCACCGCCCCCCCAATTCCACCACAAACTTCCTGGTCTCTCTCCGAGCGTTAACCCCCCCAGTTGGCGGCGCGGAAGTTTTGGCGGATTTTCAGGCTCCTTGCCAACCACCCAACCACCAACCCCCCCTTTTACTTTCCTGCATACCCCCTGGATCGGAGGCTTTTCCTTTGCTGACTTCACCCCCTTCCCCAAATATTGCATTTTTTCCCAAGCTTCTTTTACGCGCTGTTCCTTTCTTTTCATGTTTTTCCCCCCCCTTTTACCCCCTGATATCGGTGTCTGTCACATAAAAACCCCAACCTCCTCCCCCAACGGTGTGGGTTCGTTCTGCTTTTCAGGGTCGTCGGGGAACACCTTTCGGGGCAGTCGTTTTTTCTTCGACTTTTTCAACGCCTTTCAAAATACCACCACATCCTTCTTTTTTTCTTTCAAGGGGCCGGGGGGGTCCGCGTTAATTTTTTCGCCACACGCCTGAAGGGTCCTGGTTCCCGCATAGTGCCCCCCTGTGTTTCTGTCTCTTTGGCATCTTATTATGGAGTAGGCTTCCGGTGTTTTTTAGGTTCACCAGACAAAAATGGACGGGGGTCTGTCTGTTTGCAGTTTTTTTGGATTCCCCCGACTTTTTTTTTTTTATGGCCCTCCTATTTGCCCTCCATTCCTTCTGTTTCTCAACTTTGCCCGTCCCTGGGTCCCCCCCTTGCCTTTCTGCTTTGCAGCCCCTTTTCCCCCGAGTCCCCCCCCCCCCCCGCGCTTCTCCCACCCCAAAAGTTTGTTCCTCACTTTTTCTTCCACCGTAAACCTTGAACCCCACCTTTGTTCGCCTTCCTTTTTTTTCCCCCTTCTGCTGTTCCCTCATTGCTTTTTTTCTTCCCGGTGAAGATCATGGGTGGGACAATACGTACCCTGTTGGTATCAGCCACATGTGCAATCGTTCGGGGCTTTCCCGATTGCTTCCTGTTTCCCTTTACAACCCAGTCCCACTTTGAGGGCGGGAGTTGTCGGTCCTCTTTTTCGTGACTCATCAATGTGCAGACTTTCCTTTTTTCCTCCTCTCCCCCTGTTGCTTTTCTCTCCCCCTTTCCCCCTTTTTGTTTTGATTGAGTTTGGCGTTTGAAACCTCTTGCAGTAACCCCCCCCCTCCCCCCCCCTTTCAGTTGGTTAAACTGTCCAAAATCGAAGGACCGGGCCCCTCCCCCCCTCCACGTTTTCCCCCCTTCATGGTTCCCCCCCTTTCCCTCTTGTGGGGAATCCTTTCCTTTGACTTCAACGTCTTCTTTTTGACCGTTGTTTGCAACTGTGTTCCCCCTTTCGATTTAATCAATTCTGTCGAAAAACACCACAAACCAACTCGGTGGTCTTTTGTCACGACGGCCCCCCCCCTGGTTTCCGTTTTTGAGCTTAAGGTCTTTTTTTTTGGATATTTCTTTCCCTTTTTTGAGGTGCGGGGTCGAGGTCTTTTTTCCCTTTCGGCCTCGGCGTCACTTCCTTGGTCGCCCCCGCTTTTTGAGTAAATTGGTGCCCCCCGATTCTGGCCCTGTCCCTAGCGCCGCATTGTGCAAACAGTACACTGACCCCCCCCCACTCGGTGTTTGTCCTCCGTCCTCCCCACCTGAAATCCTGCTCCATAAATTTCTTCTCTGACTTTCCATAAACCCCCCCCTTGACGATTCTGCAGGACAGTCCAGGGCTTTTTGCGCTTTAAAGCCCTGTCCTCCCCCTTCGTTAACGTGCTGTTTTTTAATCCCCCCTCGTTTGACTTTGTCGGTCGGAAGAGTCGAGTTTACCCGTCTCCCCTTTTCTTTTTCGCATCCAAAGATGCCCACCCTTTTGGCCTGCCGTTTGCTGTAGTTGTCAACCTGCAGCAGTATTAAGGTTCCCCTGATTCCCATTCCACTGGGTAACTTCAACTTCATTATCCCCCGTACCGCCCTCAGCCTTACCGATCTTGCGTTTAATTTCCTCCCCCGTCCCGTCCCAGGAGTCGATTTTCCTCCGAATGTTATGTTTTTTTTTTGTTGGGCCCCCGTAGCATGGACCTGTGTCGCCCGATGCCGCCATTAAAACGTTCCGTCCTCTTTTTCTATTTTGGTCGATAGCCGCTTTTTCCTTTGATGAGGTTCCTTGTGGAATTTATTTTACATGGCACTTTGTTGAAGCTGGTCAAAGGTTGGCTGCAATTTTCCCAGCCGATGCCTCTTTTCCTTCTGTTGAAGATTTTATCGGTGTTGTCTTTTTTTCTTGCAGGGACATCCTCGAATTTTCCTTGCCTCAGATTCCCTCCACGTGGATTTCTCTTTTAGTTCTGTCACTCCCCGCTGGGAGGGAGTTTTGTTTCTTCCATTGCCTTGCTTTCGGCCCCTTTCCGCGGTCTGGCGTGTGTGTTGCGCTTATTATTACCCTTTTCTTCCATTTTTCCGCGGGTTTTGCAGTACCGGCCATACCATCTGCTCGTTTCCTAGCGCCACAACCCAAGCGCTCTTTGACCCTTGCAGCGGACCCTTTCTTTCGCCCCCCCCCGTTTTGGCCGCTTTTGTGAAAGTGTTCTTCCGAACAAACTTTGGCTCTTTTTTTTTTTTGTGGTTCGAGTTTTACTCCCCCCCCCCTTTCCACCCTTTGCTGGCTTTTGTCCCCCCTCTTCCCCTTCCGAAACGAGCGAGTTTTCGCTGAAGCCTTTCTTTTGTTCGCCTTTGTGATTTACCTTCCCCTTTCCCCCCCCCGTTGCCCGGTTGGCTTGCACCAACCCTTTTTTTGCGAAGCCTGGATCGCCGCCTTGACCGCGGAGCCCAAGTGGGTTTTTACCTTTTCTTTCTTATTTTTTTTTTTCGTGATCTTCCTTTGTAATTCTTTTTCGCAAAAAGAAGTTGTTAAGTGAGCTATACACCGTTGCCTCGGTTGCAAGAGGGTACCAAGGACCCTTCCCTTCTTTATCTGGTTCGCTTTTTAGATGTGCATTCTGCGCCTCAGTTGGGACCTCTGCCCACTTCCGCCATATGGTATCCCCACCGTTATGCTTAGTTTATTTTTCCCCGCTTGTTTTTCTCCCCTGACAGAATTCCCTTTTTGATTGGAACCCGTTTTTTTTTTGTGAAAATTCTCAATAGTAACCCGTCCCGATCTTTGGCGTTTTTTTTTGTACAAGTAACCCGTAACGTATCTTTGTCCCTTCGTTTTCCTTTTTTCCCGTTTTTCCAGTTGAGGGCAAGCCCCCAGGTCTTCCTCTGTGTTGTGAAGGCCACCCCCAGTTCCGATGGTGCTTTTGGTTTTCCGTTTTCTTTCCCCGCAGAGTCTATTTCTCTTTTTTTTACTTCTGTTGTTGTGTTGAGATTGAGGGACTCCAGGCCCCCCCATCTTTCGAACTGACCCCCCCCTGGTTTTTTAAAAGTTCCCCCCCTCTTTTGCCCTTTTTTTTTCGAACACCTCTCTCTTGTGCGCTCCAGTGGGGTCTATACAATACCCCCTGCAACCTTTCAGTCTTTTACTCCGGGGGGAGTTACAACCCCCCCCCAATCCCTCGAGGGACGGTTGTACGAGTACAGTCCCCCGCTTTGCACGTTCCATCAATATCACATTGATTTCGGGCCCACCCACCCCCCCCCGAGACAGATTTTTTTCAACTTAACCCCACCCCGGAAAAACGGAGTTTGTTTGCCAACATATGGCGCACTTGTTATCCGTTTCAAACGGTATGATAAAGCTAACAACCCGGCGTTACACTACTTTTGGTTTTCTCAAGCAATAGGGGTGACGGTAACGGTTGATATGGATCATACAACCTGACCAACCCAACTTCTTCTTGTCGAGCTTAAAAAGGAACCGCGGCATTCGATGCCCCAAAGGGAGACCTCCCCAACTCTTCAGGTTTTTCTTTCTAGTGATTTCCCCCCTTTTAGGATATCTTTTTCGTAGAGAAGATGTTTTTGCATCCCCCCCAGTCTTTCCGGTTATTTCGCAACTTCGTGACACACCACAAGTGGATCCAACCCCCAACCTTTCTTTTTGCCCCTTCTTTTTGGCACCGGGTTCGGGACCACCCACAGCATATTTTTTCCCCAAACCCGTAGTCCCCTTTTGCAACGGCAATTTTTGTCCTTCAACCCGAACACCGTACAGAGGAAATTTTGTTCGCGATGTAAGGTCCGAGCGGTCAAGTGCCCGATTTCGCCCTTCTTGTTGCTTTTTTCTATTCCTTTTTTTCAACTTTCGAGATATTTTTTTCAGCGGTAACGGGCGGCAGGGTCCTCCTGAATCCCCCTGCCTTTTCGGCCACGAAAATTTTTCGCCCACCCCCAAAAAAAATGCCACCCCACACCAACCCCCACCCCAAAAAAACCCGTCCCAAACCCAAAAAACCACCCCCAACAACACCCCAAAAAACCCCGCCAACAAAAAAAAAAACACCAAACAACCCCCCACCAGACCCCACAAAAAAACAACCAAACCCACCCACACCCCCCCCCCAGACAACCCCAAAACATCGCCCCCCCCCCCCCCCCCCCCCCCCCCCCCCCACACCAAAACCCCCCCCCCCCCCAACCCCCCCCCACTCCCCCCACCCCCCCACACCCCGAAACCTTTCCAACCGCCCTAAGTGCGATGCCCTTCTCTCTTAATTTTCCCTCTCCGGGACCTGGTCCCCACCCTTTGACCCCAACCCTTTCAATTGGCCCTGCCCCCCCTTCCCTTTTTCGCCTCCCAATTTTTTTTTTTTTTTTTTGTTGAAATTTTGTAGACTCCTCTCCCCTTGAACACCGCCCCCCCTGAGCGCGCAACACTTTTTTCCCCCCCCTTTTTCATCGGTCGCCAGCCTCTTCTTTGCAACACAGACTTTTGTGTTCTCGGTGGAAAACCGAACCGATAACCCCCCCCGCTTTCTTTTTCCCAGTCGCGTGGGTCTTCACAGTTCTTTTCTCTTCGTGGCAAGGTGGGTTCAGGTAAATCGCTCCCAAAGTTAGGTTGGCCAACCCCACCCAACACGGGGACTCCATTCCTCGTGCTTCCCGTTATTTTTTTTGCCATTCCCCACGGCCCCCCGAGTAACCTTGCTGGCGGTCCCCTTCGGGATTTTTTTTCTGCCCCCCTTGCTCATGAATATGAATTTTTGGCATTGTTTGTGACTTGGAACTTAATCGTGTGTCCCCCCCCCCCCCCCCCCCCCCCCTTTCACGTTTTCGATTTGGGTATTTTTGCTCAATAGACGTCTCAC
>Ga0179593_1302821_pt1 | contig 10711 bp, 10 predicted proteins | sample CZODoug2_1_08_16_FD_185931 | JGI IMG/M metagenome (GOLD analysis project Ga0179593, IMG submission 185931) | Vadose zone soil fungal communities from Angelo Coast Range Reserve, California, USA - CZODoug2_1_08_16fungal (PacBio error correction) | ecosystem: Environmental > Terrestrial > Soil >... | reverse complement strand
AGTTAGGTCTGACCTGCCGGCATATAGCGAGCTGGCCGTTTTTTCCTTTTGTTTTTTGAGCCTTGCGTCCCTCGGAGACTAATTAATCGATCTTTCTCTAAATGTTTCACCAGCACTTGGCGCCATTTCCGGAAATTTTTGCGTTACTTCAGTTAATGACTCGGCCTATCCTTCGGCTCAACTCACGTTCCAGCTTTCCCTTTTCTTCGCCCCCCTTTTGTCTTGTAGTTCCCTGACCTCGCTCTTCCAGAGGTCGGGCAGACATTCAGAAGCGGAATAAGCTCCCACTGCCTTTCCAGGCCTGACTTCAGGTAACACTTTCCGAAGTATTTGTACCCGGGCCCACGCTTCTGGACTCCCCCCCCGGAATCTGTCCGGTTTCGTACGATCCATTCTTTCCTTTTCATTTTTAGCTCGTTCCCGAAACCCATTTCGGTAGAGTCACCCTCGTTGAGGACGGCTTTCTTGAGTAATCTGAAGAGTCCTAACTTTATTTCTGGATTCCTTTCTAGTTTTAAGGGATCCAACTCCTGACCGACGGTTGAGCGGGTTCTTTCTCCGAATCATGGTCCCAGGTGATCCCGAAAGATAGCGGTCATTGTTGCCCCCCTGTCCGAGTAAGGCGGCTTTGCTCTTTTCTCGTGCCTCGGGTCACTTTTACACCTGAATTTCTCCACCTTTTATGAAGTGCCACCTTAAAGTGGTTTGTTACCCCTCTCTGTTAGTTAATGCAGGTGAGGATGTGGTTCTTTTACACATCTTCCTCTTTCCCCTACTTCGTTATACCCCAGGATCATTTTTCTGCACTTTTTGTTACTCTCGGCACCGCTCCTGTAAGCACCACCTCGTGCGAGCCCGTGGTTGCGACCTTTTCTCCCGGCAGATTCATCAACCATCCCGTTTTTCCGACCCAGAGGTCGTCCTACGAGCTCTTTTGCGTCCTGCGTTGCTCAGGGAAGGTCTTTTCTTTGCCACGGGACGATGTGTTTTCTCAGCTTTTTTCACGACTCGCAGCAGCACGACTCCGGGTTTTTCATTTTATCCGCCCATTTTACGACCGCTTTTTTTTCACAAAAGAACATTCCCCCCCTCGATTTCCGCTTCCCCAACGTTGGCAGTTGGAGTGACTCCATCATCCACGGTTTTAGAGGCTTGTAAAAAAACATCTCTTTTTGCTCCTGAAGAGTCCAGCTCTTTTTCTTTTGTATTCCCCAGAACTCTCAAATTAACCTTTCTGAGGGTCTTACCACGTTGACTTCTTCTTCGCCTTGCTACCCGGTTCGACATCGCCGAGGAACAAAGTAACCTTGTCATGCGCTCCTTATGGGTAATTACACCCTCGCTGGGGCGCCCCTTATCACTTTTCTCCTTCGGTCCTACTAACTCCACCCTGGCCTTCCTCTCGAAGGCGCCTTGATGCCCTCCCTGATGTTGCCCTTTCCAGACGGGGTAGAGGCCTCCCCCCTTCCCTATCTCGGGAAGCCTCTGGTTTCCCACGCTGTATCGTAAATGATTGTGCGTCACTGTCGATACTGGAATTTTTCGCTTCCTTTTTATCCATGCGACGGACCGCTCGCTGCCTATTGGCTCGTCGACTGCAGTGACTTATGGATCCGTTTCGTTACTTACGAAATAATGGAGCGGTCTTACAAATGGATTCTGGCCGTATCGACTTATGTTTCCCGAGCGGCTCGACTCAAGTTCGTCTCCTTTCCCCCCCTCCTCACATTCAAACCTTTCCTCCTCTTCCATCATCTCTGTCCACTGTGCCCACCTCTTACAGGACCTCTGTTTTATGCCTTGCTTTCCCTGCGGGGGGTTTTCTGCTGGTCCGTCTTTCTCTTCCTTTACTGTCTATGTTATACCCAAATCTCTTTTGCTTTCCACGCTTAGTAAAGTCCTTTTTTGTTAGTTTTTCCACTTCCTGCGTTCTCCCCCCTTTGCTTACTTTGCCTCTCCCCTTCCCTTTCCCGAACATGAAGGCAGAGCCTGGCCGTAGCTTTTCCACTGCCGTTCCAGTTCGGGCGGGTCATCTTTTTTGGGCGCAGGACAGGTCACGGGCTCCTGGACGGCCCTGGACCGGATCCCACAATCACGCCTCCCTGTTCCCTAGGTTCTTGCGGATCAGGTTCTTTGCAGAAGGCTTTCTGCCTTCCCCTTTTCCTCATAAGTTAGTCCCTTCGTACAACTCCACTTTTGTACCGATACCATGTGGCTCTTTTTTTTTTCCGTTCCCCCCCGTAGCGTTTTTTTTACCTCGGATGCCCTCCCTGCCGGTCTGGCGACGAAAAACTGACTGGCCCAGTCGACGTTTTACCCTTCCAGTCACTTTACCCTCTTTGTCCTCGTCCCCTCTCCACCCTTCAGCACCTCTCGTGATCAGGTACCGTGTTGTCAGACGTCCGACCGTTTCTGAGCACCCTCCCCAGATTCGTTGAATTCGCGTCCCTCTCCGGGAGCGAATCGGTCCCGCACCTCCGACGCTCCCTTTAATTCATTGTCCTACGGCCTGTGTTTTCTATTTAGCGTTTTCCGTTGTATCACTTCCCAGGTCGTATACGTTTCCTTCGGCTGACGTTTTTTACGTCCGGCTGAGCACCGTAAGTTTTAAATTTAAGGCCACTTGGGTTCTTTTCCCTCCTGCTCACTAGAGTCGCTGAAGGGGCAGACCGCTTTTTCTCTCCATGGTACTGTTCCAGGGGCCCGATGAATTTCCTGGTCAGGTCGGCGACCTTTCTCCGCTTTCTTTCCCCACTTCAGTTGAATTCTTCCAATTAGGATTCGCTTCACGTTTTCACGGTAGACGGCCCGCTCTTTTTTTTGCGTCTGCCTTCCACGACTTCTCTTCCATGCGAGCATCTGTCCCGGCTCTCATGGTTTTCGGTTCACGCCCCAGGATATGGGCCGTTCCCCTTTTTAATCACAGGTTCATTTTCCCCCATCCTTTTTTGTCTCGCTGAGTCCCTCTTGTCCCTTGTCTATAGGACAGTTCTTTCTTATCCCCTTCCTCTTCTCCTCTTGTTCCGTCTTTTTAGAGTGGTTCCCTTCACAATTCGGTTCTATTCCTTCTCCCCCTCTTGTTTTGTGAGAGTCCTCCCTTGTCAGTTGCAGGCGGTCACTGGTTCCACCTCTAAGACTTTTTTTCTAGGCCATCCTAACTTCGCCAAGGGATCTCTTTTTCTCCGATCCCTTACACCTTAGTGGTGGTCCTTCACCTTTGTCGAAGAGAATTAAAACTTTCTTTTTCCCGGATGTGCTCCCCCTGCTCGCCGAGATTGGTTTTTTTTCTCTGTTATTTTTTTGTGTTGGGACCCTCTGATACGGACTTGCCTCTCGCCTCGGTCCTCTCACCTTCCATGTTCTCTTTTCCGAGAGTTTTTCGCGCCTTTTTTCCTGCATCGCTTTTGTGCACTTTCTGTGGTTCTTGTTCTTCGCCTTTGTGTTTCTTGTTTTTTCGCCTTTGGCTGGACCTGTATACCGTCGTAATAGTGTTTCTCTGTCTCTTCTGTGTAGTCTCCCTTCTGTTTACCCCTTTTTTGCTCTGTTTAGGCGTCTTCGTGAACTCCTTTTCCTTCTGCGGTTCTTCCCTTTTGGTTATGGCTGTTGCTCTCATAAGTAGATGTCGCTCGTCTGCGCCAGTTACGACCGAACGTCTTGCCACTACCTGGGGTATTGTAGCACTGTCGCCACAACTCCCCCCTTTTTCTTGCCGCCAATCGGGCCGGTTTCCCGTTGTAGCTGCTTTGCTTTTGGTCTTTTTGTCATCCTGAGTTTTTCGCTGTTTTTTTACTCGCGTCTTCTCTGCCACACGTTTCCCCCTTCGATATTGTCCGGCCCCCGTTCTCCCTCATTTCTCTTTATTTGGATTTACTCTTTTGTGATGTATTGCTCCCCTCTCCCCTTCGCTTAGGAATTGTTTGTTCTGTTTTTTTTGTCCTGCTTGACTTTCTTGGTCCAATTGTTCGTTTCTAGGACTTGTTGTCTGTCTTTTGAAGGGCGGTGTGGGCCCAGCTGTCCAAAAGATTGGTTTACCGTTCATCTGTCCCCTGTATGCGTCCACCGTTTTGGTAGTTTTGTCCTTCTTGGCTATGATGATTCTATTCATTTATCCCAAGGGCCGGTCGCCCACCGTTTCCCTGTCCGCCTTCTTCTCGTGTCCCCTGGTTTTGATTTGCTTTGGTATGCCATTGAGAGTATTTATGGGTCTCCGCTGGCATGTTGGGCCCCTACCTTGTCCCGTTCTTTTAAAAAACTTTTCGTTTCTTATTTAGCCTTTTCTATGTTTTTAATTCCCTTTTTCCTTCGCTGCCCTCGGCCGATTTCTTCTTTCTAGTCCACGTCCCACAGTTGTCCATCTACGCAGCCGGTGGAGATCCATTTGTCCGGTGGCCTTCCTCTCTTGTCCGTCGTCCCCCCTTCTCGGGTGTGATTATGCTTTGACTTTTCCAGTCCCCATGTAGCCCGCGCCCTCCCGTGTCCCTTGCAGGATCTTCGCTCGTTGACGCTTTGCTTATCTGGCTCACGAACGCCTGTCCCAGCTTTCCCCCTGCAGTTCGTTTGCCGTATTGGTTTTCAAGACGGTGCGAATGCTCTTGCCCCCACACTCCCCTAATATCCCTTTTTATATCTTCTTTTTTCCTGCTAGTTGTTGAGACTTTTACGTCCGATTACTTTTTCCGTGCGAAAGTTTCCTGTCCCCTTTCCTTGATTGTTTCCCCTGATCTCTCCCTCTGGTCGATGACGTCTCCCGCGCTTCCTCGAGTGGTCCTCCTAGATTAAGGTGTAGGCCCCTTCCTGTGAGTCCCCTTTACCGTTTCCCCTTGAAGCTTTCCAACCCCCTGAACTTTATGGCCTTTCACATTGTCCTGCGTCCCGAGTGTGATCTCTCCTTTCTGGTCTTTCCGCCTTTTTTCTCCCCGGTTCTGGCTCTACTCTGTGGTTCTGCTCCGTCAGTGTATTGAACTCTTCCTTTTCCCTCTTCGTTAAATTCCCCCCCAAGTTTTTTTCCCCGTTTATCTTTCGCTTTTCGCGATTGTTTGTACTTTCCCCCTCTTTCCGTATCTTGTCTTTGAATGTGACCCTTAGAATTCTTTCTTTCAGTGTTCGCCACTTTGTGTCGGCGTGGCGCTATCCCCTTGCTGTCGCGAGTCACCGACACGCTTTACCTTCGTTTTCCCTTTTCCCGATTTCGCAGTTGCGAGGTAGTTGTACTGTGAAATGTTACCAATCTATCCCGTCTCTTTCCCTGTAGTCTGCGGACCACTTGTCCCTTTTGTACTTTGTCTTTCGCCATCTTATTCGGATACCACTTCTTTCTGTTTTTCACGACGGTTTTCTTACCCACAGCGGTTGTTGCGCCAGGATGGTCGTGCACCATGATGTGTTGACCCTCTGTTCCTTTTTTCGTCTAAACTTTTCCTGGTTCTCATGGATACAGTCGTGTTTTCTTTTTTGGGACTGTCAGGCTCCTGTCAGTCGTGCACGTTTGAGGCTCCCAAGTATCCTCGGTGTGCCTTTTTAGCCGCTGCGGAAGATCAGTCCTTTTTCCTTTTTTTCACCGAAACTTCCTTCTGGTTCTTCCGTTGTTATGTACCGGTTCCCTTCGGGAACCAGCGCTGTTCCCCAGACCACTGACTCCCCGGTTTTTCTACTCGGTGGGTCATCCCCTTTGCCGATCCTAACAGAATGCGTATTTAGCGCACCCTTCAGAGTTCATGGTTTCCCGGGCATCCAATGATTCCCGCCCCGTTTTCTTTCACGATTTTCCTCTTGGTTCTAAGTTCCTGCTGAGCTCATCCCCCGTTTTGTTTGATTGCCCCCTCTGTACAATTTTTCCCACAGTATTGACCAACCCCTGAATGCATCGCTCTTACCGCTCCTAGTCTTCGTTGTGCTTTGCCCAGCAGCTTTGCCTTCTTTTCTTATCGGCCCTCTCTCTCTTGTTTGAGTCTCACCGTTTTAGCACGCTCCCCTTCTTGTTGATTTCCCGCTATTTCTTGCTACCTCTCTAAAGTCTGCTGCGATTTTTTTCAGTCATTTCTTTCCTTCTCAGACCTCCTCGCTAACGGCCTTCCCTATTCCCCGCCTCTCGTGTACCCTTGTAATTGGTTATTTTCCTAGGCAGCTACCCCGACCCCTCCCCCTTGGTTCTCCTGCTTGTACAAGCCCGTTAGTTTATGTATCTTTTACTGTCGGGAGATTCTCTTGTTTCTGCCCGCTGGCCCTGCTAGTCTAGCGTATTTAGGCACATTTGGCTGGGTTGCTTCTTGTGTCTTCCATTCGGTGTCCCCCTGTTCCACTTATACTTCTCGCTACGCGCGTCCAGCTGTTCCGGCCACCCGACCTTGTTTCGTGCATCTTGGTCGTCCACAGGCTTATTATTTGATTGACGCCATCCTCTTTGATTTTTTATTTGCCGCACCCCCGTCTCTCCTCGCTTTCTCTATCGATGTTTTACCGATGCTTGCTGTTGTTTCCTTTCCCGTTTGCGCTTTTTTTCCTCATTCCCTTCATGCTCTTCTTTTCTGACCCGATTTTTTGCTGTGTCAATGGCCCGGTTCACTTGTTTGTCGTTTTCTTTTCTGTCTTGGCGTGTTTCTTCTCCGCCTGTTATCGCGAGACTTTTCTCTTGTTGCTGTTTATCCCCCTGATTGTATCCGACGGTTTCCCTTGCGCATTCATTGTTTTTCTCCTCGACTCCGCTTTTGTATTCTTTGCTACGTGGTTATATTTTCACCATATCCTTATGTCGTTTCTTTTATCTTTCTCTTTTCAGATACTCATATCACCTTTTGTGTTGCGTCATTTGTACTGACATGCTACCTCGTGTTTTCTCTGCCGCGCCCTCCTCTCCCTGTTATTTTTCTTCTTTTCACCCGCGTCTCTCCCTTCTTTTATCTTGTAGGACGCCCTCTTCGCCCCTCTTTTATGACGCCTCTTGGCCAGGCCAAAATATATTTGTCGGCCACCACTTTCGTTTTAGTCCCATTTTATTTGTTTATACACAGCGACCCGTTTTGTCCCTCTTTTTAATTTTGGACGGCGCCCTTTTTTTTATTTCTCCCCCTTTTCCGTTCCGCTCTGTTCCCCCTTTTTTCATTCGTTTCCCTGTAGCTCCTTCCTTAGTTCTTTCCTCCGTTTGTTGGCCCTTGAGTTCCGTAGAAGTGTCCGCCCGCCCCCCAGAGTTCTTCGGCCCCTTTTTTCTCGTTTTCTTTTTCCGTACCATGTCTCCGCCTTTTCTTTTTCTTCCCCCCTCATTACCTTTTTCTTTTCCTTTTTTTCGCTGTTTGTTCTGTTTCTCCTTTTCATTCTTTTCTGGCTTTTTTTTCCCCCCCCTTTTTCCCTTTTTCCTCTTTCCCTTCCCCCCTATTTCTCTCTTTTTCTTTCTTCCTTTCCTCTTTTTTTCTTGTCGTCCCCGGTACCCCTTTTTTCTAGGCAACCCTGTGCCCCCCTGTTTAGTTTTTGGGCTTTCTTCTAGACACCTTAGTGTCCTTTTCACCCTTTCATATTTTCTCCTCTTTATCGTTTTCTTACTCCGTTCTCTCCACCCAATGTCCTCTGAGCGTTTTCCCCTGCATTCGGGAATCGTGAATAGGCCAGCCTGTCTCTTGGTTGAGGTATTCCCGTTCTTTGTCTATTGCCATCATATTTTCTTTTTCTTGCATTTTTGCAGTGTCGTTCCTTCTAACGCACCCATTCGATGCTTTTTCCTTTCTCCTAAGCTCTAGGGCCTTTAGCCCTGCAATACTTCCTTTTTCCTAATCCCTGACGTCCGACCGGTTTCTAATCCGAATGTAGCGCTTTTTTTGTTTGCATCTTCCATCGCTTTTTCTCGTTGTCTTGTTTCACACCTACCCTGTCCCTGTTGATGAGCCACTTTGTACACGCTTTTCCCCAGTCTCTTGGGCTTTCGCAATGTCTGGCCCTGCCTCTCCCCTTCCCCGCACCCCCCTTTACTTCTGTCTTTCGTGCCTGTCGAAAGTGCCCATTGCTAGGCCGCTTCTCGCCGGAAGCTCTTCGCATACACTCATCTGAGCTAGCTTTTCCCCGACCTATTTTTTTTTTATCCTCTTAGTACGTAGGTAACTGCTCACTTCATATTTTGTCCCCTCTTGCTTTACAATTCTGTTCTCCTGCTGTCTCTTTGTTCCGGCAGGTCCCTCTGTTCTGGTGTGGGTGCTATCCCTTCCGCCGTCCTTATACGGTTTTCCAGCGACAGCCTCCTCCCTTCTTTTTTCCTTTATTTTTTCTGCCCAAGTCGTCCACCTTGGCTTGGTGGCACCCTTCTTCCCCTCCCCCTACGTTCTCCTTTTTTTTACTGTACGTACACCGTGTCTGTTGCTATCTCACCTTCCGCACCCCTTTCCTCTTTTCCCTCCCTTGCGATACTTTCGCTTTTCTTTCCCCTTTCCTTGCCCGTTATCTTTGCAGATTTGGTTAAATTCCGGGTATGTTTTTTATCTTGCCTACCCCTCCCTCCACGCAATTTTTCTGCTTTTTCATGGCGGACCTCTTTCTCATTCAGTTAGCCCTTGTCTCTGCCTAGCACTCCCGCTCCCCCTTCTAGCTCCACTTTTCTTCGGCCGCTCCTCTTTTTTTTCCCTTTAGGCTCAGATATTTTCTTTCGTGCGCATGTCTCTTTCCATTTGTTTAGGTTTTCCGCTCCTTTTCGACGTGGTTTATCCTCCCCCCTTTTCCTTCCATCTTTTCCATCCGCCCTTCTTTGCTCCGATTTGGTTTATTTATTTCCCTTTTTCCTTTTATCTAATTTTCGGCGGCATTCCTACCCCCTCCTTGAGCCCTTATCTTCTCTTTCCCTTTAACATTCCATTCGTGATTCTGTCTCACTCTCTATGTTATTGTGATCTTCCTCTTTCGACCGAGCCGATCACCACGCATGCATGACAGCGGCACCCATGATTTCTCCTTGCTCTCGGTTTTTCGTCACCCCGCTTTTCCCGATGTGACGGCGTTATGTGAGCACTGTGACCTACAAGTCTCTTCCCGGCCCTTATTGTGGACGTTTCTTGTCTTTCTCCTTCGATACCAACCTGCTCGCAGCCGTCTCGTCTTTCCCCATTTGACTCGATGCTCCCTGCCCCACCCACTACCTTTCCTTGTTACCTGGTCGTCTCTCTTTTTCTTCGAGTTAGCGCCAGCGTAGTGTGCTTGTATCCCTTCAACGACTTGCTGGGCGTCCTTCGGACGATGTTTATGGTTGATTATTTTCCCTTTTTCCAGGTTCCTGCGCATTCTTCCATTTCCGTGCGCTCCCCTCCCATGTTCTTTGAAGCATCCCCCAGACGCCACGATGACGTGCCCTTATTGACTCTTTTTCCCTTGCGCTGCGCTGTGGAGAGCACTCGGAGCGTCCTCCAACTTGTGTCGGACTTTTTCTAGTCCGTTCTCTTCCTATCTGCGCGTTCCGCGTCGTATCCTCATCGTTTTCCCTCACAGGCGAGGTCACCTTTCTTTCCTTTCATTTTTTCGTCCCTCCTTTCAAGTGATTCGTGTAGGCTGTCACTGTCCCGGGCTGTTATTGAGTGATCCGGCCCATTCGGGCACACGGCTTCCTCACTCCCTTCACTCCCTCCCCTCGTCCCTGTTCAACCGAGTCTTCTCGTTATTTCGGTTGATACCGTTGTCCGTTCGGCTTTTTTTCATGCTAACTTTTTCCTTCCTCGCCACTCCTGCCCCCTTTTCCCGGAATGTGTATGCGCTTACCTCCAGCTAACGTTACATGTGATTTTTGCTTCATTAGTTGGTCCTCCGCCGGCCCTTCCCATTATGCGGACGTCCTTCCTGCGACCGGTTCATGTCCTTGACTTCCTGCACATAGTATCCGCTATTCCTCGTCACTCCTGGTTAGATGGACTGTCATCCAACCCTTCCTCTTCCCCCGTCTTTCTGTTTTTCATATGTTACGCACCTCCTCTTTTTATTTCCCGGCTCTCATTTGTCCTGTTGAGCCCTCATGCTTTTGACTTCGTGCATCTCCTCTCCCGTTCCGCGCACTAGTTTTCCTTCATTCTTCCCTCGTTTTTATTCCTTCTATCATTTATCGTTTTTCACTGCTCTTGGTTTCCCGATGCCTTAGCTTTGTTTCCTTTCTTTTACGTTGTTTGGGGTTGTTGATAGTATACGATGTTTTTCCGCGCCTCTTGAGGGTCTGTCGTAGTCTTCTTCGCCCCCTCCTAAATTGACCATGTGTCCTCCGGCCTCTTCGGTTCCATCACGAACATGAAAACCGTCGCCCTTCCCGGTAGTTCCCCGCTCGCTTATGTTTCCTTTTCTCCCGTAAGGGTGTTCGACCGCGATTCCCTCCGCTCGCGTTACCTGCCAGCGGTTTCCGCCCCATTGATGCTCAGGTTCCGTCTTCCAATCGCTTGTGCTTTTTCACCGTTTGAGCACCTTCTTTTTTTTTTATTCCGCGGTCACTTGTAGGATCCGTATTCTTTTGTTCCAGGTCTTTCTGCTTTTTTCTTTCCTTCCTATACTTCCTGTGCGCTGACCATTGTGTCCTTCCCGAGTTTTTTTCTACATTGCCCACTCCTTGCATTGTTTTCCTTCTTCTCTGCGCCCTTTAATGGCCCCCCCTTTTTTCCCCGCTTGAGTGTACATTGAGCCACCTCTCCCTTTTTGACACCGTCTGATAAGGCTGGGTTAGCACTTCAGCCCGTTTTCTGTTTGGCCCCTGTCCATTTCTTCCTTT
>Ga0179593_1200577_pt1 | contig 10711 bp, 14 predicted proteins | sample CZODoug2_1_08_16_FD_185931 | JGI IMG/M metagenome (GOLD analysis project Ga0179593, IMG submission 185931) | Vadose zone soil fungal communities from Angelo Coast Range Reserve, California, USA - CZODoug2_1_08_16fungal (PacBio error correction) | ecosystem: Environmental > Terrestrial > Soil >... | reverse complement strand
CTTTCCGTCCAAACCTCCCTTTATGCGGCTTTCATGTTGCCTGAGTTACTCTTCTTTTTCTGCCAATCATTCCCAGGAAACTTCAAGCTCGGGGCCGGTTCATTCTGTTCGTTCTCCCCTACTGAATATCTTCGCGGAGATAAAACCCTTTGTCTTCTTCGAGTATCGGGGCGACCTGACCACTCTTTTTTTCCATAAGTAAAGATTGGGCCCTGTTAGACTTGAATAGGTGTTCTTTTTTTTCTCCCGTGCTGAGTTTTCTTTTTAGTCATGCCTACATGTACCGAAGTGCCATTCGTGCTTTTCCTCTTTTTGATTTTCTCTCCCCTTCCTTCTTGAGGAGCAGTTTAATGAGTTAAACCCTTTTTTCCCCAAGCAATATTTGGTTCTGGTAGTTTGTGTTCTCTTGTGCGGAAGCCAGATCATTTCACAGTGGCACCCCTGTGATCACGTGATTACTCCCGCCGTTGAACGTCATTGATTGCTTTTTTTTTTTTTTTTTTTTTTTTGATTTCCCGACGGCCAATATCATTTCCTTGCTTATTCCGGCTTCAGCCGCCTGATCGTCGTTGGTTGCCAAAGACCGACTAAACTACCGATGTCATATTAATTCTTTGCCCTTCTTTTTTGTCGTGAGTTACTGTTGCGTCCCTTTTCCTCCCCTAACGCTCTCCCTGCGCGTCCCGCGATTCTTTTAGGCAACGTCACAGAGCTACCAGAAAGTCTCTTCTTTCCCCCAACAGAGTTAGACCTACCCCCATGCGTCAGACTTTCCTTTGTGGGAGTCTTCGTTGGGCACTTTCCCTCTGGACTCGGGTAACACTGGGATCTTTCATTTTCCCCTCTCTGCTTACGAAGTAAGTCCCCACCAAATTGCGTCTGCCTGTACCCTTCCAATACAATTGCCGGTTTGCTCTCGCTCTCTTCACCCCCCGATTGTGTTTCCAGAAAGTCTGCCGCATGAGGATTTTAATCTTCAACTCGTTTGCTTAGAAATTTCAAGCGTTTTCCTTCTTGATTTTTAGTTCAGAAGTGTATCCTTTGCCCCCTTTTGTGGGGAAGTAAACGACATTCGAGAGCCTCTTTCGCTAGTGCTCCCATCTCGGCAACGCATACACTAAATTTGTTGCTGGAGATCGAAGCCCAGACCTCCCGCAGTCCTGGGGTTCCCTTTTGCAATTGAAAAAAGTACCCTCCTTCTTTTCCCTCCCCTATGCAATGAAGGAAGGGATGGAGTTTAGACGTTTCTTCTTTTTTCCCGAGCTCCCAGAAGGAGAAAGAAGAATTATGTTAGTCAGCGACGCGTTGGCTTCCCCAGCCTGCAGGCGGAACCCTCTTTTTTTTTTCCAAGCGTTGTGGAACAACGGCACCGTCCTTTTTTCTCATTCGACGTTTTTGTAATCTTTGAGTGTTGGCGATTTGGTTTTCCGACAACTCGTGCACGCCCGGCGTTTTTTCGTGACTGATACCCCCACATTTTCGATAGCATTTCATACGGCCGCAGACGCTACCTGTGGTTCGTAGTTTGATGACCCCTTCGGTGTTTGAGGGTCACATAAAATTGGGAAGGCGACATAGGCTTCTCCCCTTTTTGCTCCCTTTTTGGACTTTTCTTTCAATTTTTGCCCCCACCCCCAAATTACGTTGACCAATGCTGCCTGTTTGGAAGTTTTAACCATCCTTTTATTTAAAAGGTATAGATGCCCCGTGCGAATTTCTCGATTTGGCTTCTTCAATCCCACCTCTTTTTGCATAACCTTCTGGGATATTCCGTTTCCGTTGCTGGCCCTTTCCATCGGGGTTGCTTTTGTGGCTTTCGACTATCTTCGAAGCCTCTTCTTGATTTCCGATTGATACAGCAGGTTTTTTGATCCTCTCCTCTGAGGCGCTCAGAGTCCCTTTTCTGCCCCCTCTTGGTCTTAAATGTCCTTCCCTCTACTCGCTTCCCAGAGCGACCATCATGGGCCTGTGGTGTTCGTTTTACTCTCACTTTAAGTGATCTTCTTTCTAGGGAAAGACCCGTGAAGATTTTTCTCCCCCTCTTCCTTTTGATTCCGTTCCTCTCAGAGTCGCTGGCTTGTAGACTTGCCTTCTCCCCCCCCGACACTGAACTCCCGGTACCCCCTAAGCGGCGTTTTTTACGAGGTTTCGCGCAACCCTTGTTAGTTCTCCCCCTTCCGTAAAGTTTCTAAAACTCAACGAGGTGTCCCCCTCTTTTCGTTTTTTTTGACTCTCATACGACAAGTGAGTGCCACTTTTTGTCTTTCCTTCCTCAAGCAGGTTTTTTGGTTCAAACAATTCCATTTTTTACGATTGTCGATGACGCTGACCCTATACGCCTTCTCCCTGGCAGGTCTTCTTTCATAGAGAGAGATTTCAAATCGTTTTCTCTCTTCAGAATTCTATGAAGTCTTAAAGTCCCCGTCTTTCTTTTGTTTTCCCCGATATTCTTTTTTCATGTTACCATTTCGAACTTCAAGCGTCTGAATGCGATGCCTTTTCCTTTCAGGCGCATGCGAAAAAAATGTGTTCTTAAGTCGTTGCGAGCAGGCGAGCATGTAAACCACCTTCCCCCTTTTCCGAAAGTTTGTCTAATTTTTTCTTATGTCCATTTTCTCAGGTGTGTGTTTTCTCGAGACTTTACCGTTCAGCCACTCCCATTGAGTCCCTTAGTAATTTTTCATTGCACCAACTTTCCTTCTTCCCTCTGCATATCATTTTTTCCTTAGACCTGACACGTTGCTACATCTCTAATTGACTCTTCCAGCGTCTCGGCCTCCCGTTCATTCTTTCCGTCCGATTTTCCGGACATCATGGCTTACGAATATCATTGAGCTAAACCAATCAATCTGTTTTTTTCTGCTTCTTATGGGCCCCCCCTCTTGGCCCAGCAAGTAGGCGATTCCCCAGGGACCCAGTTCGCTGTGCGTTAGGTCATCTTCCTTTCAACTAACTACACACATGCTTTTCCAGGGTGCCATGATGGGACTCTAGCAGTCGCCTCAAAAAGTTCTCTCCCCCTCCTGTTTCTTCTTTCCCCAAAAACAGAGGACTCAATGTGGGCACCCTCCGCTTCCTTCCTTTTCTCCTTTGCAGTGGATTTTAGGGTTGTGAGCCACTAACAAGTTTTTTGTGTTGATTACCTGTTTTGACGTCGCTTAGGCTTACTTTTTTTGACGTTCCGTTCTCCCTCCCCTGCCAAACAAATTATTTACGCGACTGCCTGATTTTTCCCCCCTCTTCCCCCTTTTCCCCCCTCTCGTGAATTCTTACGGGAATCCCCTTCCACCTTCTGGCTTATTGTCTTTGATACCTTCTGGCCACTGACTTCGCGCGGCGCTCTTCAGGGGTCTCGTAGTCATTCGCAGCGCGTTTGAAGTTTCTGGTTCCTTTCCCTGAGGTAGACGACCACCCTCTTCTTTGATTTTCCTTGTGTAGAAAAGGGCTCGTTCCATCCCGACAACCGATTTCATGGCTTCATCGAAGAAGATCTCCATGACCGGTTATGAAAGATTTTTTGACTTTTCTCTTCCCTCCAAAGTTTTAAAGCGGCCTTTCCTTTTAATTCACGTACCGACCGATATTTTTCCTTTCCTTTTGCTTCGAATTTTTCCCCTTTAGTCTACAAAAGTCTATCGCAGTAATCCTGGCCGATCTTCTTCCACGTGGCACTTTACGCACTCCTTCTCTTATAAAAACACGTGTTCTCTTTTTTCCCCTTCATTATGTTTGCCTCGCCTGTGGTGACTGAAACCCCTTTGCAAGTTCGGGCGGTTTTTTTCGAACAACCTGCGCGCCATGCGACCCGATGGCGTTCAGGATGGGTCGATCCCCCTGCCCCTTTCGTGTGTGTAGTTGTCCCCCAACGAGTTCCTCTTTTTTTTTTTCTCTTTTTTTGGGGGAAGTCTCGGAAGAGGATCCCCGTTACTTCCACACAGAACTTATTTCTAGACGGCCAATTGCGAGCTCATCCCTCCTTCATGGAAGCTATTGCCTGTCAACGTCTTTTATTAAACAATGTGCAATTGAACCCCCTCTTTCCCGTAACTGCGGTTATTAGGAGTGTCTTTAGCTCATCTGACGTATGTTTGTATTGGTCTTGCCCCTGCCCGTTCATCTTGACTCCTATATCGTGGCTTCACGTTTTAGTCCCCCCCCCTTCCTTTTGCGGAAGACTTTTAGAGCAGTTGAGGATGAAGCTTCTGCTTCCGCGTCAAAGCTTCTCATGGAGTTTCTTTTTTTCATCCACTCTTTTTTGATCGCGCCTCCACGAAGCATTTTTTTTTGGCGTGTAACGGCTTTTTTTCTGTGCTTTCCTTAGTGCGAAGAGAGGCGTTGTTATCCCCTTGTTTTCCCCTTTGCCAGCGTGCAGTTCGCAAGATACATCCCCGATTCTTAGCAGTTTGCGCGCGAGGCTCTCGTTTTGAATCTTGCTTTTTAGTTTCTTGAAGTTGCCGCCCATATGTTATTCCGCTTTTTCTGCGTCTCCGATTGTCCTCAGATTTGCGCAAAGTGCTCATCGACCTCCTCCCTTTCCTCCCCTTCCTCGGACCATTTTTTCTCTTTGGGAACAACGCCTGTCTCCTGTAGTCTTTGGAGGAATAATGAAGCAAGAAGTCTTTGATGAGAGGGTGGGGGGTGTGTTGGGGTACTGGTGGTTTTTGGGTTTTTTTTTGCTTGTTGTTGTGGGGTGGGTGGTTTGGTGTTGGGGTGTTGGGTGTTGTTTTCCGTGGGGGACACCCATACTGTCCCCCCCTTCACCCTCCCCCTCCCTCCAATTAAGGCAAGAAGCCTTTCTTCTGTTTTGCTTCGTCCCTTTTTTTTCAGGACATGCTCCGGGGGCGGAAACTTTAGAGTCCTACTCCATAGCTCCCACTCCCTCTTTCTTTTCCCAAGACAGGGTATAAATCATCCCTCTGATCCTGTACCTCTTAATGTGTCTTTTTAATCTTAGCACCCGACAGTCTCCTGCTAAATTCTTTCTGGCACTCATTCAATAATTTTTTATACCTTCTCTCCCCAGTCTCCTTCCCAATCAATTGGCCTGGAAGTTCAACCTTTAAGTTTACGCACTCAGATCTCGTCATCTTTAATTCCTTGGGATTCTTCTCGCTTAAGGAAACTTCCATTCTGTATGATTCTTAACCATCCCCTTCCCATTTATGGAATTTCATGGTGTGTAAGAGTTTCCTCCACCCGCCTGCTCTAACAGGAGTTCCAAGGAATCTATCTCATTTCGGCTTGTTTCTCTCTATTTTCCATTTACTCCTCTTTTGTGAGAGATTCCGCCTACCCAGCCTCTACTTCAGGTTTCCCTTTCCTTACTGCTTTAGATGAAAGTATTTGCGCCTTTTTCCCGCTTCACCAGGGAAAGAAGATCAGGGAATTTTTCTTTTTTTTCTCCAGAAGGGAAGTTCCCCATTGGAGGACGTGATACACCCATTATGTCAATGAGTGTCTTAGATTCAATTCTGGAGTGCGAACCTTTCCCTGTTGACCAGTAAAGCTTTCTGGTATTACTTTTTTTCTTGAAGTCGAGGTGTCTCCCGTGAGATTTAGGGAGCTTCACCCTAATGACTCCTTTTCCTCTCTTAAAAATGTAGGGTATCCATCTTTTTTCCTGCGGGATCCAACAGTTGTCCTGCATTGAGCAGACGATTTGTTCCCAAATCACCCTTCTGTGGCCCTTGGGATTTTTTAGCTTCTGGATTTTGTTCTTCTCTTTTTGAGGAGCGCATTTCCCCTTTCCCCCCGCAAATCTTGAGTGGTCTAAGATATCACTTGTCTTTGTCCCCTTTTCCCTCGTGAGGGGTTCGGTGTTCTTTGTTTGTGCCCTGGAGATGAGACTTTATCTCTTTCTTTCCCTCTCTTACGCATGAAGAGAACTTTCTTGGTTTTCACATCCCAACGGAGAAATACCATTCCTTGTCATCTTCATTTGTTCAGCCCTTTTTGTAGGGGCTGAGCGTTGCGCAAGGTTGCTCCACGCGAGTGGAGCTATCCTTTTCTCTTCGAGCAACGTTTCCCGAGCTAATTCCAAGACCATTTGGCATTGCACGACCGCCTATTAGGCTCAAATTCTTCTGCCGTCACGTGGAGGTTTCTTGCGGGCTCCCTTCCCGCTTCATCCTGGTAACTGTTGACGACATCACCGCCTCGCTGTTTTCCTCCCCCCCTCCTCCCCTACCCCAATCTTCCTTCCGCCAAAGCCACTACCGTCCTGAGTTGTTCTCGCTGCGCGACTCACCCCCATTTTCTTTCCTCAAGATTTCCAGCTTTGATCCCTATTTCACCGTGTGCAGTTTCTCCTCCATCTCAAATGCACGCCTCCGCTGTCTCCGACGAGTATTCCGTCCCTTTTGTTGTTTTAAGTCCCCCTCTACTCTTCTCTTTTTTTATTTTACTGCGTCTCGCTTCCAGACTCTACCCATAACGGTCCGTCTTCTCTCTCCCGACGGACTTCCCTTCTATCTTGCTATCGGTTGCCCAAATTTTCCACAGGTTCATTTACCCTTCATCTTGGCTCGATGCAAAGGAAGGATTGAGTTAGCGCGCCAGTTCTTCTGTCGAACATGACCAGTATCCATAAGCCTTTCTGTTGTCCCTCCCGCCGAACGGCGTCTTTCCCCCGCGGCAGGAGCCAAGATCTTTTCAACTCCCGTTTTTTCACAATAAACATAAACTTGACAAGGCCTTTTTCCTCCAGCCTCTACTCGTTGAATTAGGGATGGCCTCTTTGGGCTCGCGACCTTTTCTTGCTTTCCAAGTTTTGTTAGTCTACCCCCAAGGGTCGCTTGCGCATGCAATGCTGTTTATTCGCCCCCCTTTTTTTTAGTCGTTGATGAAGATTTGTTGTTCTTTTCCATCCAAAAGGACGCTGTCTTTCTCGCCCTTGGTGTTTGCGAATACTTTTGTGACTGCTATGACTGCGAAACCCCCACAGGACGGTTTTGGACCATCCTCTTTTTTTAAGTGAGACCCGTTCTTCCACGTGTTCTCGACTTGTCCATTGAGAACTTGTGATCATGATCCCAACATTACCTCTCCCAATTTCCCTGGAGTATTCCGATGAGGTAGGGGACATTGAATCGGTTTTGTTCTTTCTCTTCCTAAGAATAGAAGGGATTGCTGCCTCCTCTCTCCCTTCAGGCTTTGTGATTTCTAAATTCAGGTTAGTCGTCCTGCTCAGAGTTTACCTTTGCGCGCTCTTCTTCCTGCTAAACGAGCTCGAGTCTCGCTCCTACACGGATTGGTATTAGGTATGTCACTCCTCCTATCTCTTGATCTTGAGTTGATATGCTATTCTCACAGTGCAAGAGGCCTTGCTGAGTTTCAAGAGCAGGCCGCTTCCAAATTGGTTTAGAATGGCTTTCGGACAATTTTTCCCCTTGACCACCACTTTCCTAATGGCGAAGTAGTTCTCTCCACCCCCCTTGTTAGTTCGCAAACAAGGTTTAAAATGCAGCTTTTTTCTTTTCATCACTTAATCAGGTGCCCCCCTTCTGAGGTCCTCTGTTTGGACTCTTCTTAAGTATAATTGCTTTTCGGCTTACGATGACTCTTCACCTCATTTCCCCCTTTCCAACAAGCCTTGGTATAGCTTTTTGTCACTTTTCCCCCCCTCTACTCTCTACTGCAATCATTTCAGTTGTTATTGAGACCGACCTCTATTGCTTTGTGAATCGTTTGCTTCCGACTATTTCTGGCAACATCACAAAGTGCTTGTGACCGCCTATATTTCTGAAAGGTATGTCTCCCTCCCTAAGGCATCGAAGTTTTTCCTAGGTAAAGATTCCAATTCACACGGCGCCCAATTTTTTCTCCAACCACCTCCCTGTTCTCCCTCTTTAGTAGTGGTCGTTCATTCCCCCCCCCCTTTCTCGACTTTTTTCTTTCAATTGGGAGGGATGATTTGAAACGTCTTCTCTTCTCTATCCCTCCGTGTTTTTTTTGATCTGAGATAAGTCCTTCTACACCCGTCGGCCCCCTTTCGTCATCGACCAGGGTTCCCTATCCCAGTCTTTCGTCCTTCCCGCATTTTTTCGTATCCAGGCTTGATACCTTCCCCTTTTTTTCTCATCTTCCTTTTTTGAAGACGTTTTGCCTTTTCTCTCCCTTGACATCCTGGCCTCCCTCGTTTATAAAAAGAATCTGGTGTTGGCAGTGCTTTCAGGTCCTTCTTGCGTCGTCCCTCCTTCCAGTAGAAGAAGGGTCGCTGCACCTCTTTTGTGGCCTTTCTAGAGTCCGTAATAAGCACCCCATTCTGTACCCCTGCTTTTTCCCTTTTTTTTTCCCTGATGTGTCTATTCTCGCCCCGTGGGCGACCCTTTTTAAGAGGTGAGACCGGTCGGTACGGATGAGGGAGGAGGTAAAAACCTATTCCTCAGTTTGGTCCCCGATTTAAGTGGAAGTTTTCAACTCCCCCTTTCCCTTTTGAGGGTTGCACCAAGGATTTTTTCTCTGTACACATTTTTTTACACCCCTAGGCTTTTTTCGTTTGGATTCAGTTTACTTAGACATCTACCCCCGCACCTACTTCCTTGACTCAAGTAAACTGTGTCCGCCCCCCACCCACTTGAATAACGGTGTGATCCCTCGATTCGAGCATAAATCATTCTTTGAGCATTCCGAGACCACAGTTCCTTTACTTGCTTTTTCTCTGAGGTTTACAGTTTCTCCCGCGCGCTTTCCCCCTCCTGTGGCGGTAGCATCCGGTATCCCCCTCCCCCCCCTCTTCTTGGATCTCATTCAGCCTTCAATGTTTTCGAAATCTTTTCATAAATACAGCACCCTATTTCATACTTTTTACTTATAGGAATCTCAATGACCGGTGACGGAATTCTGTCATGTAACCTGCCTCATCCCTCATTGCTTTTTGGTTTTTTGTTGTGTTTCCCCTTTCTATGACCCTGGTTTTCTCCTCTCGGTCATGTCTCACGCCACTTTTAAATTGCAGCTGTTACTTTCCCGTGATTTTTTTTTTTGCGCCGTGAAATTCTTCAGAGTCCCCCCAGGCTTTTCCCCCCGTAATCCGCGATTAAGTGAAGTACTTCTTACTCATCACACCGGCATGTCTCACCTTTTTGAAAACGTGGGCTTGCGTCCTGCGTCCTTTCATTCATGTTTCCTTGCTTTGATCTTGAAACCAAAAATTTCTGCCGCGGCTTCTGAGTTGTCGGCGAACACATAGCCCCCTTTGCTTAAAGATGGGATCTTGATTGAGCAGGAAGTCCCCCTTGGTGCACGTTGAGGTTTTCCAAAAACTGCGTTGAAGGTCCCATGAGTTTTTCCGCCTCCCGTTTTCTTCTACAAGAACTTCTTCTTTCTCACGTCCGTTGCGGGGCCGGCCATTCCGAGCATGAAATAGAAACGCTGACTTTTTTTCATCGATGCTGTCCCTCTTATGGGACCTGTTGCCCCTGAAACACCCCCCCCCCCCCCCCCCCCCCCCCCCCCCCCCCCCCCCCCCCCCCCCCCCCCCCCCCCCCCCACCCCCCCCCCCCCCCCCCCCCCCCCCCCCCACCCCCCCCCCCTCCTCCCTCATTGCAGGAAGGTTATGCGTCTTATCTCTCCCTTCTTCCCCCGGTACTGTATCGTTTTTCTGATTTGCAAGATGACTTGATCATCTTTCGAATGCTCTTAAGCAACCTCCGTTGCGGAATATCTTACTTGAAGCTCCTGGCGTGATTTTGTTCCTCTTTATGATGCCTCTTCCCCCCCCCATCTTCCCCCTTTATAATGGCGCCGTCTTGCTTCACACATCGGTTAGTCGTCATGCTGATCCAACGAAGTCCAGTTCTTCGTATGGTCACGGACTCCTTCATTTTTGTTTCCCCTTATTAGAAAGAGATGCAGTTTTCCCTTTTTCCCCTGGGTTACCCTTTGGAAGCGGTCTTTTTTCTCGCCCTACTAACTTGCCCCTTTCTAGAATGTTGCTCTTCGCGTCTCTCATTTTTTGTCCCCATTCCTCTTTCTTTTATGTGATATTGAAAGTTGACTATCCGATCCTCTCTTCTTACTGATGATTCTGGCGTTTTTCTTTCCAAGCTAATGAGCCCTAAAGGGATGTCCCCCATCCGAGAACAATTAGGTTTATTTTTTTTCTCCTTTACTTTTTTCCAACCCCAGAATTGGTTTCTTCTTCAAAGAAAGCTTTTAGGGCAGTCGCCAGCACCTCTGCGCCACCCCCCAAAACTCAACAGAACTCCTAGAATTCTAAAGAAGTTTCCTTCCTCTTTCGATAGGTTGATCTCCTGTTCTCCATTTCTTATGGCTGCCGCACGAGGCAAGCACCCCATAGCTCCCCCCTCCCCTCGGATTTGGTCCCCACAGAAGGGATTTCCTCATAATTATGATCTCATACAGTACTGTTTTCTTTCTAAGCAGTCTCACTTATGAGAACAGTCTAAGTTGTTTCCCCCTTTTTTTCACTTCTCGGTCAGCCGGATGACTACCTCCTCCAGGCGTACCCCGACTTCCTACCCCAACTCCCGCTTTGATTTTTTTGCCCCCCCTTTGAATGTTCGCCTCCGTTTTTTTACATCGTAATATTGATTTTTTCATCTTCGCGCACACTTCCCAGTCTTCTTCCCACAAACAGTCCCGGCCCATATTGCTTTTCCTGGTGTTTTACTGAGTTTGTCTCCCCCCCCGACCCCTACTTCACGCGTTTTTAACTTTTTCAATAAACCCCTCTTTTTCTTTCTGCCTA
>Ga0179593_1487365_pt1 | contig 10712 bp, 12 predicted proteins | sample CZODoug2_1_08_16_FD_185931 | JGI IMG/M metagenome (GOLD analysis project Ga0179593, IMG submission 185931) | Vadose zone soil fungal communities from Angelo Coast Range Reserve, California, USA - CZODoug2_1_08_16fungal (PacBio error correction) | ecosystem: Environmental > Terrestrial > Soil >... | reverse complement strand
CGTTAGCGGGAGACACCCACCCCCGGGACAGGGCCCTCACGTGCCTTTTCACGGTACCGAACTCTTCCTTAGTACGTGGTGTCCGATGTTCCGGTGGCCCTGATATTGTTCTCCTATTCCCCAAGCTTCGACGCGAATTTTGCGTCCCACACTCTGTTAATGCGCCCGATTGTGGCTGGTAACCCTGATTCTGTGTGCTCGGAGGATTTTTTCATTGCGGGCCAAATGCTCCCCCCTTCTTATTTCTTGCGTTGCGTTGGATGCCTTTCGTTCTCCTCCCCAATGGTATTCAGTGGAGTTGTTCCTTCATTCTCTGGTGCAAATTAAGGTTTAGGATGCCCAAAGCATGTACCCCCTTTTTTGTTTCTTTCCTCGTTTTTCGGAGCCGGTACTTCTCTTTTTCCGACTCCGCTCTCCGAACAGAGAGTGTGCCGAATGTTCGCAGCGTACCTTGTTCCATTGCTTTTGCTTCCTTTCCCCAATGTTCGCACATTCCCTCAAACTTTTTTTTCCCCTCGATCGCCTCTTTTGCCCCTTTACCCGTACCTTCCCCCCCCCCCCCCCCCCTTTTCCCCCTAGGTGCCATGAACCAGTTGGGAACGCTTGAAGTGTCTTTTCCTTCGCTTTTAGTTGAACCTTCCTTGGTGTCCTTGTCCACGAGACTCCTCCCTTTCCCTTTGATAAAGTTTACCGAATGCGCTTCCTCTTGTTTTTGATTCGCGGTATGAACCCCAAATAGCATTCCGCTCCCCCCCCCCTCTCTTCTACCCTGGGCGTCCTTTTTTCTCCGTTTCGTGGTTTTCCTCACCTCCGATTAGTTCTTTCTTCCCCTGAAAACTAGAATAATTATCTTGCAGACGGCCGCAGAACCTTTCTCCTTTTCCTACCCGGGAGCTTTTCTTTCTCCTTCGTCCTTCCTTCAAAGATGACCCTTTCTATTTTCTACCTCGCGTTGCGCAGCTTATTGAGTTGTCATCCCTTTCCTTCTCTGCTTCCCCTCTCGATAAAATTCCTTGTTATGGAGTCCCATGGAGGAACTCTCGTTACATTTTTTTTTGGCGGAGCTTTTTTTCCCTCCTTTGATTCGATCGTCCCCCCCTTTTAAACCCCCCCCATTTTTCACCAATTTTCCCCCTCTTTTTTTCAGTTGGAAGTCGCAAGGCAGAGATCGTTGCGAGGCTTTGAAGTTCTCGAAAACTACTTAACCCGTTTTTTTTTCTGATTGCTTTTTTTTTTTTTTTTGATATCTCCCCCCTGAGCCACAAAGAGAGTATGACTTTCTATCCTTTTTGGACCGCGCCTAAGGGACCTTCATAACCGCACTTTTTCGTCGTCCCCCCCCTCCCCCCTCTTCCTTCTCCAAGTCCCTCTTTCGCCCAGCCCTCCCCTTCACGATCCAATCCATGGGACTCCCTAACCCTGAATTTTATTTTGTAGCTGGATGCCCCCCGATCCTGCAATGTATTTAATCCCAAGATGAGACTCTTTCTCCACTTGTCTTTCCGGATTACTTCCTTTAAGACCTTTCTTCGGAGGCATGGATTTCTTCATCTTTCCCCCTTCCACTATTTTCATTTCTCGTTTCTCGGCCCCCACGACAACCCCCAATGAATTTTTGTCCACATGCTTCTTATGGGAACTTCCTTCCCCCTGTTTTCCTCATTTTTTTGTGATCCTTGGCTCCCCCCTTCAATGCTCGTTTAATTCATAAAGCGAATCTCCACATAGTACGAGATTCAACGCAACTTCGCTTTCTCCTACTACGGTTCACACTATTCCTTTTCTCCCCTCTTCCTACTCGCGAATTTTGTTTGCAGCGCAGTGACACCTCATTGAATAGTTGCACATTAAAGTCCCCTTTTCCCCCAATTTCCGGCATTTGATCCCGCTCCCTCCCCCAGTCTTGACCAGTTTTTGAGTCCCCCTTTTTCACTAGCTCTTCTCTGAAAGGGCATACACCGCTGCAATTCGTTTTGAAAGTCATCCAAATCTTCCAATCTTACCCCTTGTAGTCCTCGCGGTCTGCGCTCTACCACTTTTTCTTTTTCCCCCCCCCCCCTCTGTACAGTCGGCACTTCCCCAAAAGAATGTAAATGCCTCTGTCATCACTGCCTGCTCCCCCCCTCCCCCCGTTGAGACCCCCTTCTCCCTAACCTCCATTGCATACCACAAGCGGGACGTATCTATATCCATGTACTTGCCCTCCTTTTTGCTCCAGCCCCCAATGTTGTCCCCGATTAGAATAGGCCCCCTCATCCCCTCTTTTTTTTCGTCCCAACAATTCGCGCGTCTACTGCCCCCGCTTTCAATTCAGAACAATATAGTCCGGAGCAGATTCGCCTTTTGCGCGCATCTCCTCTTTTTGTTAATGCCTTGTGTCCCCCTGATAGAGCTTTCCCCTTTCCTTTTAAATTTAGCTCCCGTCTCTCTTCTGTACTCTCTCGTTTTTTTTTTTTGCTACTCTTACGGGATCTTCTCGCGCAAGTCTAGTCCAAAGGGACTTTGATGTGGCCCTGCCTCAGGACGCTCTGATTTATCCTTCCTTCGCGTCGAGATTTTTTTTTTGTTCTATGGGATTTTCCGTCGCGTTGCCCTCCCTTAACTTTTGTCAACACCCCCCCTCTCCTTTGCGGTCCCTCTTTATGTTTTGTGAATCGGTGCAAATTTGCGATTGAGTGTCGACTTTTTTCTTAGTTGTTTCTTTAAGGGGGTCATTCTTCCCTAGGTGACTCGCTCTTTTGCGGCCCTCTCATTTTGGAGGATTCGGCTTTGCAACAATTACCCTTTTTCTTCTTTTCCATTCCGTCCAGTTTTCTTTTTTTGTCTCCTTCTGCGACGGTAAATCGATGGTGTCTTCCCTTTTTCTCATTTCTTTGAAAGTTTATTGAATTGTCCTTTCATGCTTTTTCTCCTTCAGGTCCCCTGGGAAGAGCTATGGGGCACCAACTGCCTGCCCCCCCCAGTTTGGGCGTCGCCCTCGCTCGCGCTAATTTCCATTGTCATTTTGAACACCTCCGGCGCTCACGTCTTAAGTGGCTTTTCTCTTCAAAATCGCGAGCCTCTGTTTTGATCCAGGACGTTTATTCCCTTCGGGATCCAACCTCTCGACTCCGGCTCGGGCGACTCGTTGTTATCCATTAGGTCAGATTGCGCTTCTCGATCTTTAAGCCCCGCTCGTGCCTCGCATCTCGCTCTCCCCCCCCTGTGCCCTTTCTTACCGTTCCCCTTTGAGCCGCATTTCGTCCTCCGCGCGGGCTGTGGCTTAAAAATCCTTCCTTGGCTGCCGGAAGTCTTCCCTACCAGCCCATATGCCGCAAATGGTGGCCGAACTGAGTTCCGATCCTGCTGAGACTGGTCCAAAAGATCCTCCTATAACCTGCTTGGCGAGGTGAGTCTACTTCGCTGCAAGTTCCTCCAATTCCAGGTCCCCATGAGTTCAACCTTTCCCCCCTGTTGTGGTGCGGCGCGCTCTTGACAGCGATATTTTTGGGTTCTCCCCTCTCTATGATCGTTAAATCCAAGCTTGCGGGCACTTTTTTTTCCTTCAATTGCATTCGCGTTTTCCTTGCCAAAAACCCCCTCTCCTCCTCCTTTTTTTTTGTTGAGAGCGATCGGCGAGTGCATCCTCCCAAAAAGGTTCTTCCTTGAGACTCTTGGCCCGCGCCCCCCTCTTTTTCAGTCGACTACCGCCGCCCGTTTCTTTTTTTTCCCCACTCGAGACTTCTTCCAGCGCGCGCCGACACTCCTCCAGCAATGTATCGGTCGGTCCAATCCCCCCTGTTAAAAGACCCTTCGCTTGACAACTCTTAAAATTTCCACTCCGTTGCGAGTGTACTCCTTCCTTGATCCCTTCCGGCGCTGGCTGATGAAACGTTCCTGAGCCCGATTTCCATTTTATGAAGTCCCTCTTCTATCCCCCAGCCAACGGTCTTTTCTAGACTCGGCACGTCTGACTCTCTCTGCCTGAAACCGTACGGCCCGTTTTCTTTTCACTTGATCTGCCTTTTGCATTATGCGTAGTTCCTTCATAATGAAATTCCAGTGCAAGTTTCTTAACACGAGTTCGTCCCTCGGAGTCGCTCGTGGTTCAACCCGTCCTTCCCCTGGTTTCTCCCTCTAGCTCTGTGCCCGCCCCCTTTAAAACTGTATAGTTAAACTCTCATTCCTTCGTTTCAGCATGGCCTCTTGGAATTGATACATCCTGCGATCGATTTTCGCCCCCTGTTTCCCCTTTCCTGTGCAAATATTTACATTGCAGCTTCTTTTTAGTCACCCGTTTACAAATCCCAGTGATTTTCTCTCGTCTCTCCTGTTTGCGATCTGCATTCCGGCTTTCACCCCCCTCCCAGTAGAAAAAAAGAAATTCCAGCATCCATGTGAACCCCCCCCTTTTCGAGCCTTCAACTCAACAGGTTTTCTTTTTCCTTGAAAACTACCTCCACAGCGGAACGCCGCCGCGATACTCTTTTCTTGCGCACTTCGGCCCTCTTCCCCAAATCGGATCAACCTCTCTTTCCTGTCAAGATTCCTGAAGGCTCCCCATCTGTTTCAAATCCGCGCGCTTTAAAGCTTCTGACAGCACCCTACTTCCCCCGGCCGCAGCCATCTCAGCCATTCCTTTCCCCCTTTTCGGCCCTCCTGATTCCTTTTCCCGCTTAGAATGTCACTTTTGTGACCTTGAAGATCTTTTTTTTTTATACCTCCTTTTTTGTTGTGGTCGTGCGTCCTAGAAGAGTCCCCGTCCCCCCCCTTTACACTCTTCACCCTTTGGCCATGAAACAGCCTACAGGCCCCCCCCCCTTCTTCGTGCGTTTATTTGTTCTCAGGACGTTGACCAGTTCGGATTTTTTGCCCCCCCCCTTTTTTTCCTGACTTCCCCTTTTCTGTTTGGACTCTGGGCCACCACTTTCCCTAGTGGTGCAAGTTGAGGAGTGGCAGCTCCGGCAGTGTGGGCAAAGGCGTTTCCACTTTATCCGTCGCGTTCCGCTTTTGATCCGTGCTCTCTTTGCTTTCCTGGTGTTTCCTTCTTCCTCGGCAAACCTTCTTCTTTTTTTAACGGCATTAATTTTTTCTTTTGGGAGACTTCTTTATTTATAGTGTTAGCCGGAAATGCAGAGGGTGGCCCTTCACGAGAGCGAGCGTCCCTTAGTTTAGCTTTCTTCCGCGATCTTCTGCCTTGGCTTCTGACCCGAGAGTGTTCACCTCCCAAAAGCTGGGTTCCCTTCCCTAGTATCTGTTTGGATCAATTTCCAAGAGTCCCCATTCCCCCTTTCGGCCCCACCGCGGTGTTGATGCCGTTTGTCCCGACTTCGTTCTGCCCCCATTCGAGTTTTTCTTTTTCTGCTTGACTCCCCCATAAGAGTTTTTGCGTGCGTTCTTCCCACGAGCGGATCCCCTTCGCGGGCTCCCCCAACTCCTTTTTTCTCCTTTGTAGCTGGATTTCTCTCATGTCATATCGCCAGCCTACTTCTCTGCCCCCCTTGGCCCTCCTCTCCGTCCGTTGACGTCCTCCGGAGATCCGATGCTCTGTGGAGGGCGTCAGAGTCCCCCTTATCGACTGATAGCAGACCTTTTTTTTTTTTTTTATTAGCTCGTCAATGATCTCGCCAGCCGTTTCGCCCCCTTCCCCTACTAAAGGGCGGAAGTACACTCGCGGAGCAGCTTATTTTCTTTTTCGACCCCAACTTGTCAGGGATTTTCTTGACCTCTAGTTCTTTCTTGGTCTAACATTACTCTTTTTTATTTGTGCTTCGCTCTGTTTACGAAAGATATTGTTTTTTTTCGACGAGGAGCCTGCGGCGGTAGTACGCCCCGATCTTTTTTTTCGTTTTGCCTATTATCCCCTTCCCTCCTATTTTATAGGTACGAAGCCGTCAATCCTCCTCTCCTTTTTTAGAGTTCTCCACCTTTTACCTTCAAACGCGCGCTTCCCTTGCCTCATCTTGGCCGACGCCTTCGGTGAAAAACCGGCCGAAGCGTCGAGATCGCCGATCTATTTCGCGTTCCAAGCCGATTTCCCCTTTTAAAACATTTTCCCAGAAAATTTTTTTTATTCTAGCTTTGACAATCGATCCTGCATATTTTTCCCCCCCACTCAACCCCGTTCTTGCTCGCGAGTGTAGCCTTTTTCCATGCCCTATTCCTCTTACTTATAGGAGAGACCCTTCCTCTCCTTTATAGGGTTTATGCATGTCCCTCGTCCTCTCTAAGTGTCCTCAGCCTCACCTTCCACGTGCATCTGAGCGTAACTCCATTCCCGGTGTAGTTTCTCGGTACCTATTTTTCCCCTTTTTTAGCATTTCCTGATTAGACTTCTGCGGAGTTCCCGTCAATTTGACACGTCTCTTCCCCTTCCCATCCGCCTCCCCCTTCCACCCACGGCTGCGCGCTGATAAACTCCGTGAAACCTCTTTTTGCTAAAGCCCCATTCCGCGAATGGTTGCGCCTCTTTTATTATGAGTTAAACCTTTTTTCATGGCCACTTTCCCAGAGTTTTTACTCTGGAAATTTGATCTCGCGATCGTTTGCCCCCCCCCTTTGCTTGCCAACTGGCCCTTATTTTGATCAAGCTGAAAGGCTTACTCAGCCCCACTCCCAATCGTCGCTTTGCAAAATCTTTTCCCACGCTACGTCGCTCTCTTAGCGGTCCTTCCGTGCTCTGCAGTTCCGGCTTCCCCCCAAGATGTAACCATTCTCCAGTCTCCCCCGGTACATGCTTCATGACGTAATTCCCTAATTCACCCCCTCAAGTTTTCATCCGTTGCTCAAAAATCAATCCTCCACCCATCCTTAACTCCCTCCCCCTCGCCTCATGTGGCGCCTTTATTCTTTTGCCCTGGCATTAAACTCCTCCTTTGCAATCCTTTTCCCCCTTCTTGGTACCATCTTAACCAACTAACTAGGGGAGCTTTCCGTCATTTTCACCATTCCGCGCCTCTTCGCCCCTTTTTCTTCGTCCCTTCCACAATTATCCTTTTCCTTTCCCCCCCCCTCCCTTCCTCCAGCTCATCGCTCGTACTGCATTGTTCAGGTCCTTATAGAGCCTGTCTGAAGATTTTTCCCCCTCTTTCTTCTCTCCCCCTTTTTCATCTCCCGTTTGAGTCTTGGTTTTTTTCGCCGAAAGAGTTCCAATTGGTTTCCCCCTGTCCCCCTTGGCTCCCCTACTTTGGCCCTGAACCGCTCGGCAACTATGAGATGAGCTCGCTTTTTTTTTTCCTTGTGCTGCGATTCAGGAGCGCTGCCTTTTTCTCCCCCCCCCCAATCGGTCTGATCATGGGCCCTTTTTACAAAATTTCATCTAGTTGGCGCGTTTCTGCGTTCACCCCGGAAGTTCTTTCCCGGGTTAGCCACACATTTTTTCTGCGGCGTTCAGTTCTTTTTCGTTGAATTTTCCAGGGTAGTGGTGATCTGCTGGATTTTAATGTTGCCCACGGCATGTACCAGTTCTTTTGGTAGACTTCTCGCTTTTCATTAGTGGGTGAAGCCTACTGAATTCTCTTTTTTGCGGCGCGTTATTGGAAGAGTCTTTTCGATTTTCGGCATTGCGGCTGCTGCATGTTCCCTTGCCTTTCGGACCCTTCAGAGCTTCTTTCACCCGTTTCCGCCATGTGAAATCTGATTTGTTTTTTTTCCTCCAAGACTTTTTTCCCCTTTGGAACCACCTTCCTTTTGCTGAGATTTCGTATGAAGTGGGCACGGCTTTCGCCCCCCTTTCCTGCCCGGCGTGATTTTTTCTACCAGGATGGTTGGCGGCGGTCTAGAGCTCTCTTTATTTTTCGACCTTGACGGCTCTTCGAGAGCCCCTTCCGGTATTGCCGGAACTCCGTTTTGCTCGTGCCTCGCCATCCTCTCGATGCGTCAACCAACTGGGCCGTCGTTCCGCCGTCACGTCGCGTCAACTTTTGTGATGTTCCGAGCAAAACAGCCCTCCTTCTCTCCTTGCCTCCTTCTTGTGCATGAAATCCAAGTCTCCTAGGGAAAGTCAAATGAACGCTTTTTTTCGGACACTCTTCCTTCCCGCCTGGTTACCCTTTCTTCTTCTTCTTTTTCTCATGGGCAGACTGCTTTCACAGCTAGAACAATTCATTGTCTGGTATTCCCATTTATTGTTCCCTTATCGGGACATTGCTGAGGCGGCTCCGCTGGAAGCCCCTCCGGCGGGGGCGCTAGTTGAGTCGTTCTACAGAGATGGCTCTTTAAGTCTTCTCGACAAGGCATACGCTAGTTTTGCGCCGGGATTCGACTCCCCCTGAACACAAATTTTTTTTTTTTCGCTCTCTTTCCTAGTTTGTTGTTTTTTCCGAGATTTTCTTCTAGTAAATCCGCGTCTTCTCCCCTTGCTGCCGTACACACGTTTTGGAAGTACTACCCCAACGAAGCTAGTATTCCTCTCTTTATCGAGACCCGCCCTCTCCCCTAAGCCATAATTTGCGTCCTCAATTTAACAATGCTTTTTTCTCGCTTTGAATGTTTTCCTCCCAATAACCTTTTTTGTTCACAGTCATGATTCTTCAGAGGTTTCTTCCAACGTATAATTCCGAGCCTTCCCTTATTCAGAGGATCTGCTTTTCTCCCCGTCCTCCATTCTGTAGTTTCTCTTCCGTCCCCATAAACCGGAAGAGCCCGCATTGATTCTTTGGTGTGCTGGTTAGACCTCCGGAATCTTCCCCGTTTTCGCTCCCTATGCGGAGGCGCGGCCCCCTTTTTTCCTAAATCCTCTATCTCTTCCGCGAAATTAGGCCCCCACGTACTTTGAAGCTCAACTCTAGCTCTTTTTAGTTAATCCGCGCCCCCCTCTTCCATGGGATCACTGCTTTTTACACGTTTCCATGGTCTCCTTCTCCTTTCTTTTTTGTTTTCGCGACCCATTCCTGAACTTTAACTTTCAGCCCCTTCTTCCCCTTTTTCCAGGATTTGTTTTCCTAAGCACAGGCCCGTTGAAATAGATATTCCGTCAGGAAACTTCATCCCTGATGCAGCTGCCTGCAATGCTAGTGGAACGCTCGTAACAATTCCCCTACTTGTATCTTTGCGTCATCTGAAGTTCAGTCAATATTTATGTAAAATTTCTAATAAGTATAACCCACACAGAACTGGTACATGGCTTGGTAGCCTCATGAAAACCTCATTTGCCCCGCGCCTCAACCCCTTGCCCCTGCTTTCCAATTCATCACACCAGTTTTTTTCTGAGATAGCGGCGCTTTCCCACGCACTTCTTCCTTTAAAACTCCTCCAGCTGCCCCACCTCTCTTCAATTCCCCGATTCACAAACAGACCGGGCCTCATTCCAGATTTTGTTCTTTTCCCCCCCCTTCCGTCCCTTTCCTCCTTTAGTGCCACATTAAGTCCCGATCCCCGTTCGACCGCACTTTTTTTTCCGTTCTTTTTCATGGAAAAAGTTCTCTAGCCCCCGTCCTTTGGACTGGACATCTCCATCCCCGCTCCCGATCTCTCTTTTTCCCTCCGTGGTTTTATTGAGCTCGGGTCTTTCCCCCTCTTTTCCCCAATTCCCGTCCCCCCCCCCCCCAACCCTGTGGCCCCCCACAATTCTTCCTTCAAAATCATTTATGCGCTTATGCCTGGCGTCGAGTTTCTCCGGGGCCGTCTAGTGGCCCCCCGATGACACCTGTTGTTCTGGTCCCCTTCCTTTTGCTAACCCTGGGTATGGGCTCCGGTTTGTTTTTAATGCTCCCACATTTCCCCGAGTGTTTTTCAAGATGCTAGTTGGCAGCCTCGGACGTTCTTGGAACGGCGCCCCCTATCGCCCGGCGGCGTTTTTTATGTTTCTTTTGATGGACCCTTTGTGGTGCCTGTCTTTTTTTTCCCCTAAAGGTTTCATGAGGCTGCCCAAGGCATGTTCCCCTTTTTTTGTTTGAGACTTCTGCTTCCTTGTTTCACCCTCTTTTTTTCTCCCTGTTCCCGAAGACCCGACCGCATTCCGCACCGTGCTTGTTCCGCATGTCTCTCCGGCAGTGCTTGCTGGTCATCGTTCATGCCTTCCTTCCTTCCTCGCTTTCTCAGTTACCGCACCAAACCGCTGTTTTCTCCCTCTTCTCGCTGACTCAATTTCCAGATTTCCATGTCCCATTGAAAAGCAGATGGATGAAAGTTTAACTCTTCATTTTGTTCCTGGCGCTGCGCATTCTCGCGTTTTTCCCTTTGACCCATTGAGAGGGTGGGTTCCCTTCGGCCTTCTTTTCCACGATCACTCTGCGTCTTGCCCGGCGAATGGGGGAGGCTCGCCCTTTCATAACTCCTTTCCAGCTCTCGAGCGCCACCGGTTTCCGTACTTCTTCCCTACGTTTTGCTCCCCCCCCCCGCTTAGAAGAGGTTCTGTGTCTTTTCCAGCAGTAAAAACTGGCCCTACTTTCGTCCTCCTGGGCTTCAGAAAGCCCCTCCTCCTTCCTGGCAGAGTTCAATGACGACGTTCGCAGCCCTCGTCTTCCCATTCCCACGGGTTCCCTTTTTTTTTTCCAAGCCCCGGTTCCTTTTGAGTGGAAATTTCCGATTGGCACAGCTCTCATGGTAAAATTTAAGTTGTTCGTTTTGGTCGTCCCCATTTCTTGGAACTTCCCTTTCTGAGTCTTTTTCGTCGCGCGCTGTCCGTGCCGATCTCTTCGTTCTACTTTGAAGTCCCCTGATTGTAGTCCTTGGGGATGTGTGGTTCCCAGATCTAGAAAGCAGAAGAATTTTTGGATTGAAGATTCCGCAAA
>Ga0179593_1428641_pt1 | contig 10712 bp, 12 predicted proteins | sample CZODoug2_1_08_16_FD_185931 | JGI IMG/M metagenome (GOLD analysis project Ga0179593, IMG submission 185931) | Vadose zone soil fungal communities from Angelo Coast Range Reserve, California, USA - CZODoug2_1_08_16fungal (PacBio error correction) | ecosystem: Environmental > Terrestrial > Soil >... | reverse complement strand
CATATCACTTTCTTCTTGCCTCCCCTTTTTCCGCCACATGACGGATTTAGGCGCGACCCCCTTTTTATATCCCCCCCGACTGTACGCGTGAAGCGCTGCAAGTCGTTCACCCCGCTATCCCCAGAATTCCACCACGCGTTTTCCGCGCGACCTCATATGTTACGCCGTTTTCACCGGGCGTGTGCCCCCCCCAAATTCCTGCTGTCTTCATTTTTTTTCCCATCCTCTTTGAGTACCACCGATTTTTCCTTTCAGCGCCGCTCTCTTTTCTCTTGCGTCGAGGCCTTCCCAAAAGTTAAACCGATTTCCCCGAATAAATTTTCAAGAGACCCCGACTAAACTCTTGTCCCTCCCCCATACAAAGCGAAACTCGATCCGACTCCTTCCCATTCTACGACCTAGTCATTCATGGTGGATCGCGGCCCCTGCTCTGGCTTCCCCCCCTTTCCCCACTGGGAGTTCGCAGAGGTCTTCCCAAGCGCCTGCGTCTCTCCTTTTTTTCAAGCGGTCAGTCGAGGGCTTTCTCCCCTGTGCCGTTCCCTTTCCTCCTGTGAATAACGTCGTCGCGCCTTCCCCTTTTTCCCGACGCCCCCAAACACCCTCTTTTCCGCTCCCGCGGTTCAAGGGCCTTGGTCGAACTGCAATCTCCGATCTCAAAGATCCCCAGCCCGTAGAAAGCTCACTGCGCTTTTTCTTAGGTTTTTTCCTGCACCTCGAGTCCCTTTTGCGTTGCTGTGCCCTAACCTTTTCCCTCCGCCTTCAATTGTCCTGCAAATTCGAAACTACTATGTGTGTAGGAGAATCAGTTCATTGTCCCGTCCCCCTGACTTTCCTAGGGTTCTAGGCAGTGTTGTTGAGAATGCTAAGCTTTTCGGTTTGGGACGCGTTTTTTCATGATTTTTTTCCTCTTTTAATGTCCCGTTTTGCCGCGTTGCGAGGCGTTCATGTCCCTTTCTCTCTCGACTATTCTCCGGGTCAAGACCGGACAAGAGTGTACGAGGTGTTTTACTTTCCCCTCTTTTCCCTAGACAGCGAAATTCAGACGAACCGGTTTTTTCCCCCCCTTGTTCTGAAGCCGTAAAGGCTCTCATTTCCTCCTTCTGCCATGTTCATAGGTGGGTACCCGAACTGTTACGGTGTTTCTGTAGGCTGGCGAAGCGTTCCCCCTTTAGTAACCAGAGTTACGGTGTATGAGGGGTACGGAAGTTCATCCCACCCCCCTTCTTTTGGGGAGTAAGTGGATGCCCTGTCGACGAATTGCGCGCTGAGTTTCGACTCAGTCCAGTATCTGCCCATTCCGGTACCCTGGTCGATCGGACCCCCCCGTCTACCTTTCTGTTGTTGTGAGGTTCATAGTTTACCCAGCTTTGTTCTTTCCTTCTCCCTTTAGAGTTTCTTCTCCCCTCTCTTTCATTTATTAGAGTGAGAACTGTGACTTGAAACACCCCAGTAGGAATTCTGGCGTCGAAGCTTTCTCCCTCTTTTCCTCCCACTCCCCCCCCCCCCCCCCCCCCCCCCCCCCCCCCTCCTGTTTTGAGAGCGATACGTCCCCTCTACGTAGTTCATTTTTTCTTTTTCTTTTTCCCCCAGAAAATAATGTTCATAAATGCCTACGGACCAACTAGTCGCTCGGTACTTCCCTCTTTGCAGAGACTTTATTGGCAACCTGGGGTGGAAGACCATCCTACCCCAAAAAAAGAAATACGCTGGCGAACTATCCCTTCCAAGCAGAAGTTTGACGAGAATCGGTTTCTTTGTCCCGCTCCCTTTTGGATTCGTCACGAAGAGACCAAAGGCTCTACTCCCGCGTTTTCCCCACCAGATTTGTTGAAATATCCCCTTTCTGTCCGCACCTCCCGATGGCCAGAGGAATATGAATAACGCGATTACTCCCCTTTGCCCTGGACTTGCCCCCCTGATCGATAAGCAATGCAAAGTACATTGCCTTTACCAGACGATGAAACCCCGTTGAGTGGCTCTCCCATCTCTTTCTAGTTATCACCCTTTCTTCAAGTTCTTAACTCACCACTCGCCTGCCCTACCCGGTAGTTTGTAAGTACTCCGTCGTCATCTCTCGCCCGATTTTCAGCAACCCGCTCTTCCCTGAAAGTCGCCGGGAAATTGTTAACACCTTCCATTTTCTTTGTACTCGCCCCCATTTTTTTATCTCCAAACCACCGCCCTACCCGGACAACTTCTGCTTTTTCTTTTTCTTCCCTTGTTGATGATAGAACACCCTACCTCTACAGTCCCGGGAACATGTCCATTTTTCCTCACTGAACCCTTGCATTTGCGGCCCCCCATTCATTTCCCCCTCGGCGGATGGGCTGACCCTCCTTTCCTGGAGCAAAATGTTTTGAGTTGAGAGTTTCTCCGAGTTCATCTTTTCCACCTGTAGGGTGATTTCAAGGCTTCCACCGCTTTAATCGTATTTTTTATTCCCCGAAGTCGGACCGATTTTCCCCTTCCCTTTTCCCTATCAAGTGCCTGAGATACACCCGGTTCCAAACCGCTCTTTTTTACTCATGCGATTTTTGAGGAGACTTTCGGCTTTATTTTTGGACAGCCTTTTCTTTCCTCCAGACAAGATCGTAAAGCCATGTTTTCTTTAGGCATTCTCTTTTTATCGAGTATTAGATGTTTTTATCTTCCTCCCCTCTGCCCCTTTCCCCTCAGTATGTCTTTTAGAAGATCTATGCCAGAAGGTCCCAGTTTTTCGGATCGAGCAGTTTTCCCATCTGTTCTTCCGCGGCCCAAGTTATTCCTTTCTCAGAATTGTTACGCCGCGCCCTTGGAGCGGTGCCCTTTTACTCCGTTTTTCTCTTCGTTTCTCGTTTACATAATTTAGTGGTTGACTAATCCATCGCCAATATAGCTTGCTGCCGCGCTTCAATACCCTTTTTTTTCGCTCTACCTTTTAATCCCCCTCCGTCATTTGGCAATTAAAAGCCACCGGTTTTTTTTTACCCCTTTTTTTTGGTGGTTTATCGCTACTAACCTCCGTGTTGTTGTTGATCCTCTTGATATCGCACCTTTGTCTGCTCACTCTCCCCGCCACCGACGGCGGATCCCACCACATTTATATCAGAACCTTTCCCCTTATCGTGCTTTGGAATTCTTTTTTTTCCGTACTGATTATTATCCCTGATTCTTCCCTAATTCCAAGTTGATGTTTCGCGTCCTCCCGCTGATGGGAATCCTTTTTTTCCCAGTCAGGCCTACCAGTTTTTTTTTCCCCCCTTACACGGGTAAATACACCTTCACGATTCCCATTTTTGGGAAAACGGGCATCCTCCCCGCGCTTCCGTTTCCTGTGGCTTTCTCTCGATCCGAAAAGAAAACAGACTTCTGCTCCGAACTTTTCCTTATTGTGCCCCCCCCCAATTTGTAGAAATCTTCTCCCCTCCCGCAACCTGATTAAGACGAGATCCCAGCCTAAGATCTGGTTTTGATTTCCTTGGATCTTCTCTGCCCGTTTCCTTCCCCCAACTGGTTGCTTTTAGCACCCCGGACTTCTTAAAAGCGCTGTCTAATCAGGAACGCGTTCATCTCGGTGTCTCTCGATTCACTGTGACGCTCAATGGTCGGCCGACGTTAAGCACCTTCTGCCTTCCCCCTTCCCCCCCCCCTCCGAAGTACACCAAGACCCGATCACGCTTTCCTTGCCTTTGATCCAAGACCATTTCTTTGGTCAAACCCCCCTCTGTGAACTGCCTTTTCTCTCCACCCCTCTTGCAGGTGAGCCTGAATCTTGTTCGCCGCCTCTCGGAAACGAAGCGGGTATGTCTACCTCTCCCTTCCATCAGACGAACCGTTTGGTATTGCCATTGTCACTTGTGAACTGGACTAGGGGTGTGGCGGAGCACCTTTCTTTCCTGCCGGGAGTACCACTGGTTAATTGTGCATCGGGGTCGTTTGTTTTGGTTGATTTTTCGCCTCTTCTCCCGCTAGGGTCTTTCCGGGCGGTCGCTCTTCACATCACTCATTCTTTTTTTAATTCCTTGGAACGACTTTATGTTTTCAATGATGAATTTTCTCCTCTATTTCTTTTTTTTCCCAGAATACGGGGAAACGAGTGTAATAGTGCGGCCTCACTCCTCCCCTTCGGACCGTCTCTCGGAAAGTTTTCCCTGTTGCCAACCACTTACGGCTTCTCGTCATTCCTTCCCCCTTCCTTTTCGATTAATAGTGTAAGTAACTTGGTTCAAACTGGGGCCGCCTGAGATGTCGCCGTGTCCTTCGATGAATTTTTTGCTTTGAAAACAGCCCTCAACTCCCCCCAAAGTTTTTTTATTTCTTTTTCTCCAGGGCTGCCCTTTTTCTTTCAAGACGAATCCCTGAGAGATGAGTTTTCTCTTACGGCGCTTTCCTTATTCTCGGCATAGGAATTCTTGCGCTGAAAACCCTTCAGTGCTTTTTAGCTGTTTCTTTTTTCCAAACCTTTCTTCTGTAAAGCTCAATCGCTCGAGGGATTCTCTCCCTACTACGAGTCTGTCTCATTTTCCTTTTCGTTCGGTCCTCTTAGACATAGTTCTTCGTTCTTATTGGTATCCTCCCCGCCTTTGTCCATCTTTTGTTTGATCCACCGCGGCTCCGCCTTTCCTCTTGAAGAGGGCTACTGGTCCTCTTCCCCTCACTCCATTTTTTCCCCGACGCGTCATCGTGTCATCTCGTTTGCAGATTGAGCTTTACCGAACTTTTTTGTCCCGTTTAAAGCTCCCAAACCCCCGACCTTGGACGAGTCGAAATCGCCTCCTTTAAATGCGTTGCAGTGCTCCTTTCTGACTCTCCGCGCGCCTCAAAGGGACTGATTCTTTCTTTTTACTTCGCCAAACTTGCAGTCTCCTCGACCCCCCCTACTGTTGAGGACTTTGCCCTTACGGTTTTCCAGCAAATACCCTGCCCCCCTGGATTTTTTTAAATACTTTCATGTCGGCACCCCCCCCCCCCCCCCCCAAATTGTTACCCTTTCTTTGCTCACTATGAAACCTTCGAGCCAGGAATTCGCCCAGGTCTTGTTTATGGCAAGTTTTCTTGTCAGACCAGTGTCTGAACTTCGCTCGATCCCCCTACCCCCGTTGATTTTAAAAGTTAGGATAGTAAAAGATGCAAATCCGGATTCTGCCGGTCTCCTTTGTCCTCGCCTGATTAGATGACAATATAGATACCCTTCTTCCAGACCTTTTGAACACTTCTTTTACTCGCCGGCCCCCCATCGGATCTTCTCTCCCCCCCCAACTTCCTAAGACTCTCATTTTTCAATTACAGGAATGCTGAAAATTCACCTAACCCTTTCAAAATAGACTTCAATTGGCATTTTCCTCTGCTTTCCATATGTTTCCGAGTTCGCCCCCCTTAGTAGAGAACCTAGGAGTCTTCTAATCGTCCATCTTAAATTGAACTCTCTTTCTCCGTTCGTGGTTGCAACTCGTTTTCTTTCATTGCCCCTTCCCTTGAACAGCGTTCTCCGTCAATAATTTTTTTCGGAGAACTTAGGCGAGCCCGTTTTTCGTTGCTCAAGATCTTTATCCTGATCTTCACATTCCCTTATTCTCTCAACCTTTTCGGCCGTTCTAGAATTTGGCCTCCGGGTTCGGCCTGAGACCCCCTCCAGTTGATTTTTCTTTTCAGGGCCGAGCCGTAGCGCCTTTTCATCTTATTCCTGTGTCTTCGTCTGGCCCCAATTTTAGAGTCCTCTTAGCAGTTAGTTTGTACTCTGGCTTTAAGAGTTTTTTCCTTTTCGAGCTTTTCTCTTCCTCAGTGTTTTCTTATTTTCCTTTTCTCTATCCTAATCATGTACCACCGTTGGCCTAGCAGCCCTTTCCTTTTCAACACAAGTCAGCTTTTACAATTAGTAGGTACTTTACTCCCTTTGCCTTACCCCTGCGTAAGTGAGAGAATGTTTGTGGCCTCTTTCCTATGGCCACTTATTTCGAGGCACTCTTTGTGTTTGTAATTCGTCCTCCAGCGACCTTCTTCCGACGGCGCTTTAACGCTATCCCAGTGTTGTTTTCAGCGATACCATTGTGTTCCAGCCCTAATCATCGTCATGTGGCTGGCCTAACCCTTTCTCAAAGTTGGAAGGGAGGATTGACCTTCTTTTCCGACCCCCCTTTTTTTTTTGATTGAGCTCAAGACTTGCTCTGCATCTTTCTGCCGAAAATGGTTTTCTTCCTTCCCACCTGCACCCATCTCTCTCTCAACTCTTTCTCGCGGACTCTCAGTGATCCTATCCTGACTGAATTCCCCCCCTCGCATGTACCCAGCGGGACGAGCCACGTCTGTCCTGGAGGAGGACCCAAGCGCAGGCCCAACCTGACCAAACGAGACCTCCAGGACATCCTGACCTTTTTCCTGAAAAACTATGGACCCATGACCTGTCTCTTTTGTCAGGGTCGGGATGTGGTTCGAGCGATCTACGAAAGAAAACCCTTCTCCCTATAAGAAGAGAGCCAACGAACTACGGCCATGACCAAGCGTTCCCCCTCCAAGCCCTTCCAATTTGCCCCGCCGACCAAGTATTTACTCTGGTTCTTTCTTTCTTCGGCCTTTTCCGGGACCGTCCCCCCCGTTTTTGAACCCATAAAGTTGCCTCCCCCCCCTTTTAATTAAAGCTCCTTGCGCGTCATCGGCCACCCCTTTCAGCGAAGTCAGCCTTCACGTTACGCCCCTTCCGCCAAGAGGTGAACCCCACCCTGTCTGACGTTCTTCTTTCTGACTAGAAACCTATTCCACTTATCAGGTGTTTCATTTCTGGGAGAAATCACTAACACTTGGGAAACTGGGAGAAGCGCCTTGCTCTCTGGCCCCGGTGAGCACTTTCCTCGTCTTGGATTGCCCTACGAGGACTTTGCGACGCGTTGCCACCCTTCTACCTCCGCCAAGGTATGCCCTGGAACTGGAAGCTATTAGGTTGTGGAGTAGTTCCTTCCCTATTTGGGCTGACACCACTTGCAGTTGCATAGGTCAGGTTTTTTCCTGTTTTTTGTTTCTAAGCCATGTTTTGGCTTCTGATCAACATCCCCCCTCTTCTTAAAACAGCCTCCTTGCCACTGCGTACTCCGGATTTTTCATGATATGAATTTAGCGTCCTCTCCTACCGCTTTTTTACAAGAAGAGGTTTCTATATAGTGTACCCTCTTCGGACTCATGAGACACATTGTAGACTACAGGAAATAGGTAGCGGCCTCTGATCCTTCTGAACATCCTTTTCCCCTTTTAGCAGAAAGGAATTTCTGAAGGCTCTTAAGGGTTAATAGTAGCCTCCAGCAACCTTGTTAACTTTCGGCTGTCTTTCAGGTAGTCCCTCATCCAGTCTTCCCCCCCCCCCCCCTTTGAGGCCCCAGGAGGCGTCAACTCAACTTTCTTCTCTATACGTGGCGCCTTTTGCTCCCCTTCGACCGGTTCCAGGCGCGTACAGTCGTTCTTTTCTCTCGCTTGAAAACTTTTCTGCCTTTATTTACAATAGTAAAAGTGTTTTTTGGGCGCTATTGTCACCCAGGGTTTCTTCTTTTTTCCTTCCGGTAAATTTGCTAGATTAGGAGAAGCCCCCTAGTAATCCCCCCTCTTGGTACCCTAACGTTCACCCCCCCGTACGTTTACTTCGACACATACCAGTAGCCATTGAGGCGGAGAACGTTATCCTCTTTTTTTCTTCCTCACTCCCTAAGGCTAGATTAGCCCCTTCCGCCCTAAACCAATTTTTCTATGTTTTTATGAGAATGACACCCCGTGATTCTCGGCCCTCCTCCCTAGTCAGCGCCTCCGAAGAGCCTTGATTCCAACGTCAAAACCTTTGTGGGCCTGAGGACAGCTTCCCCCCCACAACAGGCCCTTTGTGACTTTTTTTTCCATAGCCATGAACTCTCCCTTTTCCGAGAAATGCGAAAGCACAAGCGCGCCGGCTTTTTACAACTTTCCCCCTCTCTCCTTCGAAACAGAGTTAGTTACTTCCGTACGGTTGACCCTCCAGGCCTTTTATATTTCTTTACCCATTCAGGCCGGCCTCTCCATTTTAAAAGACATCCTCTGCTTAACCGAGTCCCTTCGGCAATTCGCAATCATACGGCGTCAAATGCGCCCTTCCTTTTTAGTTTTCGGCCCCCCCTCACGTTTTTGCTCCCTATTTGTGCTTTTTTCCTTCTCCCAGTACCCATAGAGTGCCACCAAGGGTCGTATTGTCCGGCGACATAGTCGGACTCGCTGTCATTTCTAGACAGATTAACAGGAAAAGTTTCCATTTTTCCCCTCCCGTTGGTGCCATAAGCCATTGCTGCCAACGAGTGCTCTCTCTCACACCCCCCCCCTTTCTAAGACCCTGGGTCAGACGTTCCCCCTTGCTTCTTTTCTCAGGCCCCCCTAACTATCCCTGTTTCTTTTTTTCCAGCCCCTCCCTGTTAATTCAATAATGAAATTTGGAACTCTTCGGACGTTTTTAGCCCTACAGTACGATGAACTTTCCTTCTTCGGTTCCTTCGACCCTTCTTATCTGCCTTTTTCCCGGTTCCTCGTGGTTTCCCCTTTTGTAGTTCCCCATTCCAGGCCCTTTTAACCGCGTGATCGTGAATTTTTTTTTTCCTTTTTAGAAGTCTGTCTGAGCTTGTTTTTCTTTAAACTTCTCTGAATTCGAGTCCTGCATTTCGGCATTCCCCCCCCTCGGAAAGTATTTTAGTGCGCGCAGGCGCTGGACTTTCGGTGTGGGATCAGGGAAACCTTTCTTTTCTTTTTTAGACTTTTTCCGATCTCCCCCGGAATCACGCATCGAAGACTTGCTCTTCGTTTCTTATCCCCCCTTCTTTTTTAGAGAAGAGTTTCGCTGTGACCATTTAACTCGTTGCTCGAGCAGCTGCTTCAGATGTTTTATTTTCCTGCTATCTCGGACGCCAGTTCCTTTTCCCCTTCCCTAGGATTTATTAATCTTGGGTCGGTCCCCCTTTTAGATTAGAAGCTCTCGGGCCGCGCCCTTCGTCCTTCTCCTGTTAATTACGTTTAATCCGTGATTTTCTGTCGGCGGGACATCAAATCTTAGCCCCAAAAAAAACCCCCCCCAAACCAAACCCACAAAAAAACCAACCACCCAAACCACCCCTTCCTAATCGAGACCTCTGTTTCCGACTTGCCGCCGTTTCACCGATCCGCGGCCTTTTTTTCTCGACTCTAGACCCCCCAAACCGTAGCTGGATCCAAAAGTTCAGAATGCGGATGATCTATCCGTTCATAATCCCCGTGTTTTTTCGTCTTGCGACTCCCCCGGATCCCCCAGAACCCCTTACGCCACTACCTTCTTTTCTCTTCCTGCTAACAAAGTTTTAGAACAAGTGCCTCTCTTTTAAGAACGTCGTGCCCGTCCTCCTTACGAGATGGTCGCCCCGATCTCTTTCCCGCGCGAAAAGGCAAGGATCACGTGAATCCTCCTTCCTGCTCCCGCTTTCCCCAGGCGCGCCCTTCACCAATTTTTCTTTTTCAAAGTGATAAGAATTGCCCTATGGGGCGAAGATGCGGCTACGCGCCTTTTTTCACCTTTGGGAGATAGACCCCCCAAGAAACAGATCGCCTACGTCTGAACCCTCTTCCACTCCCTCCTCCCCCCCCTTTTCCCACGAATTCTTTACTCATCAATTGCCTTACCGAATGGCACCCCAGCTTTTCGAGGTTGGTCCTTACTGCTCCGGTCCCTTCCCTTGTTTGACCAGAAACCCCTGGAGTTCGCCCAAAAACCGGGTCCCCTCTTTGCATTTCCGGTTCCCCCCCAGAGGTACATTTTGGATCTTTTCCATGACCCTGTGTACATGAATGGCCAGATCGTGAAGAACCTCCCCTTTCCCCATAAGTGATAGACAAAAAAGATTCCCCTTTTAGTTAAGTCGAAATGAATCCTCCCGCTTTGGGTCACCTAAAGGTTCTTTTACATTTTTCAACTGTTGAGCCTGGTATGAAGACGAAGAGGTGGAAATTCCTTCCTCTTTTTTTGCAGACCCTGCCTGAAGACCTGTTTTCCTTTTGAGTGTCCCCCATTAATGCGTGACCCCCTTTTCTTCTTCTTTTGAGGAGCATCCTTTCTTTAGCAACGTCGGGTATTAGGCCCCCTTTTTTTGTTTGAGCCAGAGATCGGGGTTTTTTGTTTCTTTCAAAAATAGATGATTTTCCCCCCTCCTGGACGACTTTTGCATCTGCGACGATTCTTTCCCTTCCTTCCTTAGATTTGTTCTGAGTCACACCCCTCCTCGGAGTTGAACTCTCTCTTTCGTGAGCTAACGTGACCTTTCTGAGTGAAACTCGAAGCAATTCGGACCCGCAAAGGTTTGACCCCCCCCTTCCAGTAGGCCCCTTTTTTTTTGGAGCTCATCGCTCCTGAAAGCTTGAGATACACCTTTTCAATTATGCCTTCTTTTTGCGTTTTTTTTTGTCAGTTGGCCATTTCTTTCTTCCCCCACAAGTGGAAGGTCAAAGTTTTTTTCTCTGTTTGATACAGTGGCTTCGAACAGCCTCCCCGTCTCCCTTCTAGGGAGTTCCCATTAGATATACTGGATTCTTTCTTCCCAACTTCGGCATACCCGATTCCCTCCCCTTCCCTAAGTGGAGTCTTGCCCCCCCGGGAACAACATCGTATTTCGCTAACCATCTGGATCCGAAGATTGGAAGAAGCGATGTCTCGCCTTCAGCCTCCCCCCTATCTCTTTAGGTCTTACAGTCGACACGTAGTTGATTTTAGG
>Ga0179593_1353223_pt1 | contig 10712 bp, 11 predicted proteins | sample CZODoug2_1_08_16_FD_185931 | JGI IMG/M metagenome (GOLD analysis project Ga0179593, IMG submission 185931) | Vadose zone soil fungal communities from Angelo Coast Range Reserve, California, USA - CZODoug2_1_08_16fungal (PacBio error correction) | ecosystem: Environmental > Terrestrial > Soil >... | reverse complement strand
CGCCTTGACTCTCTTTTCTTCTTTTTAAAAATTAGAGCTGCGTTGTTCCAACTCAGATCGAAGGACTTGTTCGCGGCTTCGGCTCTTTCTTCGATCGCGCGGCCTCAGAGTTTTTTCTCTTCTTTGGGAGCCTTTCTCGGGTGATCGGCTTGCCCTCCCGGCACATTTTCCCACCATGATTCCATCTCCTTTCCGACAAGGCCTTCCCGCCTTCTCTCACTTCCCATTCTGTTCACCCGAACAAGTTTTTCTATTCTGAAGCCTAATTCTCCATCCTTAGGTGAGTTATCCGCCTTTTTGGCCCCAGGCCAGACGGTGTTCGTCCTCTTCTGCCGGCTCTTCGAGCCATGTCCGAAACGTCTCCAACGCTAACTGGAATTTTTTTAAGCGCGCATCTTCTTTCCCTTCATCGTCGCCGGGCCCGTTATCCTCTTCCTTTTCCTTCACCCCTCGTCCCCTGCGCCCAACTTTTTCCCCCTCCGATCCCACACGCCCCTTTTTTCGTCTCGAAAGAGAACACCCGTTTTCCTTTTCCCCTTGTTTCCGTTTTAGCCTCTTTTTCTCTCAAGAGCACCAGGTTGGCACCCCCACCCCCGCGGAGTAAGGTTTTCGGCACTCGCCCTTCTCCAGCTTTTTCCTTCAGGCTTTTTGTCCGCCAGCGGGCGAACGCTCCCCTTTCACTCTTCAACACCGAGGATGCGATAGCGCTTTGACCGCGACGTTCCTCCACCCCATTAGATCTCCCGGGCGACCTTGGTATTCCTTTCCCCCTTCTCCCTGCTCTCTTCTCTTTGCGTTTTCATCCCCCCCCCATCCCCATTATCCCAACCAGGAGTAGTTCGTTTCCCCCTCGAATCCTGGGAGAAGACATTACCCTACCTTCCCGCCCTGTCGTTTTGCTGGAAGGGTCTCCTTCCGTCCTTTTCTTCTTTGACTTTTACCCCGTGCCGGGGAGCCGAACAGTTTCTAATTTTCTTCTTGCGCCCCCTCCAGACTTATAGCTGCCCCCGGCCTTCTTTCGTCAACTATGATTTCAGGCAGGACCCGTTTTTCTCGGTCCCATCCGACTCTCCGCTATTTACTGCAGTTCGCTCCCCGGTCCTTTCTTGAATGCCCCGCTTTCTCAATGAGCGCTCCCCCTCGTATCTCCTACTGACGAGTCGATCACCTCCTGCGCAACCTCGACTCTGCCCTGAACATCCGTTTAGAAAACTAGCTCGTCCGTGCCTCCCTCTGCCTGTATTCAAGACCCTTTCCCAATCCGCGCTTGCGTTAACCCTCCGACCTCCACTGCCTTCAATCCAGTGTTCTCTGGCCTTCCCTGTGGTCTTTCATTGACTTCTGCTGAAGGACAATCTCGACATTTTGTCCCCCTTACCCAGCCCCGCCCTCCTCCATCGTCTTTGTGTTCATGCGCGAAGGTTCCGATTTACGTTCCTTTTTCCCCAATTCCGCGCGATGAGAGCATCCATATCCTTTCTTTCTTCTTTCCAAAGTTTTTAGTTCACTCATCACCTGTTCTGCGATTTTTGCCTTCTGGGTCCAAATCGAACTATTCCCCGAGGTATCTCCCTTGGCTTTCTCCCCTTTTTTTTTTCCCCGTCTAACCGGCGTATGTCTTTTACAGGTCTTTCTTCTCCAATTTTGAACCCCCCGGTTTGAGCCAACCCCCGGCCCTAGAACCGTTTGAACACCACTTTCTTTCTTACCCCTCCATCCTCCTCTCTTTTCTCCTTTCTCGAGATCCGTGTCGCGATGCGCATTTTCGTCCCTATTTTTTTTTTTTTTTTTGGCTCCAAACAGGGTTCATTTTCCCCTTGCGCTCGCGCCTCTCCCCTCCCAGTTCGCGATCAAATTTAGAATTCTTCTCCTATTTTTATCGTGTACAGTCTTTCCCGCTCTAATTCTTTTCTTCTCCTTTTTCTGCGCGTGCGCGTGATAGGCTCTGAATTTTTCCCTTCCCCCCTCAGCCCTTTAGGTGCTAGATGGAAATTTCTTCCGAATCTTTTTTATTCACCGATGGATCGTTTCTCCTGCTTTCTACGATATTGAATTCAAGCCGACTTCCTTTTCTCCTTCCTTACTTGCCCGGCATCGCCACGTTACGGCGTGTCGCGAAACGTAGTAAATTGTGTATGAGTGGTTCCTTTTCTCTCTCCCCAGATCGCGGTGAGCGGACCCTTCGCTTTTTTCTCCGTTCTGGACTCGGTATTGCCGCGTTCTCCTTTTTTCAGTTATCGTCATGGTCGTCCGTGCTATTCTTCTTCCCGAGTGCATTATATTCCCTTGCCTCCTTTTTCCGACTTTTCCAAGAAGCGCGATTCTGCTTTCTGACTCCCCTTTGTCCAGTCCCATTCCATGCCTTTCCTCCCCCCTTCGCAAGGGCACGGCTTACTTTTTTCTCGTAATAACAATCTCGACCCTGGTTTGTTCCTTCCCCGGACAGCTTCCCCTCCTCCAGCCCTTGTCTCCGGCTAACTTCCAGCAAACGAGTTTTCGCTTTTTTTTGTTCTTCTAAGCCTGTATTAGTAATACCCCGGGTGAACTCCCGCGCGGGCTTTTTCCATTTTTCCCTTTTTCTAGTTTCAGTTTACGGCCGAAATTTCCTCCCCCAACCTTCCTTCAGCCGCGTCGGAATACCGGTGAGGTTTTTTAGATCCTGTGTACGCTGACTGCTTGTCCTGCAAAGACCTCATCCCCCCCCTCTTTCCCCTTTCATTGAACAGCCGCGCTTTTGATGTTCCCCCGCTCGGCAAAAACGCCTGGAGCTTAGGTGATTCCCCCGAAAAACCTGTCATTTGTTTTGTCGTGTTGATGTTGCCTCCCCCCCCCTCCCACATGTATCAGCCTCAAATTTCTGTAGTTAAAAAGACGGAGCAGATCATTTCGTTCTGGTCCTCTTTCTGTTCGTGTGTATGTTCCTTCCATACTTTCCTATGTAGCGCGTGTACTCTTGTGTCTTCCTTTTTACGTGAATAGGTTCCCCTTTTTTTTCTTAATGATCCCCAACTCGGAACTCTGCTCCTTTCTTAAATTTTCTTTGACCCTATTTCCTAGTTGTTCTATTTTACAGGGCGAAGAGAGCCTTCCTTTTAACACAAATAGCGTCACGCCCACATTTGTTAAGTCGACTTCTCCTATTTCAGTACTTTCCGGGATTCGTTCCGGTCTGCCCAGCCCTCTTTTTTTTAGTTTCCCACAGCAAGTTTTCTTTCGTCGGCTGTTCTGCACGGCTGGTAGTAGTTGAACATTCTTTGTTACCCTTTTCCGGGAGAGATGCGAGTAAAGCTTCCCCCCCCTCTAGGCCCTGCTCCGAATCCTCATCTTTCCCCTCCTCGACGCTTTCAAAGAGAAAATTTCAAATCCTCTTTCCCGCTAACAACTTCGTCTCTTCTGATCTTCCCCCTTCGAAAGCCTCCGGTTTTTTCTTTTTCCAAGGGCAACTCTTACTCTCTTTTCTATCTTTATATTTAATCCTCTTTTGTTTTTTTTGAGCCGATCCCCACGTCCTGCAACTGTCCGCTTCTCTTCCGGAGTGAATTTCAAACCCGAGCTTTTTTTTCTGGAGTGCCCCCCCAGATCCTCCGATAATGAAGTGATTCTCCAGTCCCCCTGCCCTCTGGCGATTTTCCTCTGAGTGAGTCCGGCCGCTTTTAGCGACTATGTTCGTCCTTTCCCCTCTTCGTGTCGGTGTTCCGAGTCATCTCTCCTTCCACCCCCCCCATTTGTGCACGATTTCTTCAGGCAGAAATAGAGATCCCCCCTCCTGCCAGAGACCCTACGCCTTTCTACGTTCCGTCCCGCGTCCCCGACATCCTAAGGTTTCTTCTTGACGTCGGACGTTGCACGAGGTTTCCCTCTTCTTTTTCCCCTCCGAGGCCTTTATCTGTCTTCCCTCCTCCACCATCTGCAACTAGGGTGCACTACTCCTAATCCAAGCGCTCCATGTCTTTTAGTTTTTGATATTTGAAGACTGGCCTTTTCCTTTGACCCGGATACACTATAACTTTCTTTCCGAGCCCGCGGGCCCTTTCATACACCCTACACACGCCCGTATCTTTTTCACAACCCGAAGAATGGTGTCTTTCCGTGGAGGCATAATTTTTCACTCTTCCTACATTAGCACCCCTTTTTCTTTCCCGGCCCCCCCCCCCCTCTCCTAACCTTCACCCACAAGGTCTTTTAGCCACCTCGCCTGTATACTTTTGATGGTTTTTCTTCGCCCTCGAGACCCTCGGCTTTCACTCCGTCCGGCCTTCCGGTTTCTCGTCGTTGAGCATGCCTCGTTCTTCTCCAAAGTGCTAAGAGGCACCTCACCTCGCGCGTTTTTCCGACTCCCTTTGAGTCCCCCGTCCGAGTTCTTTGATGTGCCCCTTCCCTTTTCCCCCCACACTTCGTCCGGAACCTGTCTTCCTTTTGTTCACGAGAAATTAACCCGGGCTCCTGACGCCTCCCTTTGCAGACCCATGGATACGGAACTACTCTCTTGGCTGTTTTGTGGAATGTGTGCCTACGTCGAGTTCGTCCTTTTCTCTTACAGCGGGGAGCCCTACTTTACTCCTCCCATTTTTCTGCCTTGGATCTGCCGCCGTCCCTGTACGGCCCTCTTTCCTTTGTCGTCACTGTTCTAAGGGACCCGTTGGGTCGGCCTTCCCCTCGCTTCCAGAAGTTAGCCGCCGCTGTCTCCCTTTTCCACCCTTTTTCGCAATGGATGCGAGACAACGTGACGACCTGACCGTATCCCCCTCATTCCCTTCTCAGCTGCAAGACCGCTCCCCTTTGAGAGAGAGAAATCGCTTTTCTCCTGGCATATGCATGAGATCAAGAACCCCAATCCCCCTGTCCCCCCCTTTCCGCTTTTCGGAGTTCCCTTCTCGACCTTCCCTGACCCCAGGTGGGTCTTTTTTCGACTTTTTTTTCTTTATTTTCCGCCTGAAAGGTCTGTGCTTCCCTCGCCCCTTTTTCTTTGCACGGCCCGCGCGCCGACTCCCATCGCCCCTAAACCCCTTGCATTCCTCCGCGAAGGTTCCAGCGGAGCGCGTTTAGATCCTCAATCTTCTCGCCCCTCGAATCAGGTTTTCCCCCCTTTTTTTTTCCTATCACCTGCAGAGATTTCTACGGACGAGGTTTCCCCCATCCCCCCCTCTTATCCCGCATAGAGAACCCTGCCTTTCTCAATTTTCTCGCTTTTTCGCATTAGAGACGCGGAACGTGATTTGTCAACCCTCGGGCCAGTTCCCTCGGGGACCCCCCGTCGAAACTTTTCCTTCCCTATTCTATCTCCCTCTCTCCGTTGTGTTTGTTCTGATCTTCCCCCTTTTGCATCAGTCATTTCGACGGTGGTTTCCACTTTGATTCTCCAACGTGTTTTTTCCTCGGTCTTGCGACTTACTCTCTTCGAATGAGCAATGACGGGTTCTCTGTCCAGTTCAGATAAACGCGTCCGCGTTTTTCTCCCTTTGCTTCCTTTTCTGCCTTTCCCATAGACTTTTTCCTGCGCGTGTCCTGGCTTCCTTTTTTTTCTTCTGACCGCTTTAATATAACCGAACGGTCCTTCTTGTCTTTTTCCCTTCGAGAATGAAGCATACCTTTCCCTCTTTGTGGCGTCCGCTTGCCGTGTCTTGACGTACCTTTGAGATTCCCTCCCCCCCCCGTAACATTTCGACTTCTCCCGGACTTCCCCCTCCTCCTGCTTTTGAGCAAAGTATTAATCTTTCCTTCTTTTTTTTGGAGAACGTGGACGAAGTTGAGTTGGTTCTTTTCTTCCCCCCTCCCCGCGCTCGTGTGCGTCTTCCCGTTCCGTGATTTCTTCCGTTGATCAGGCGGTCTTAGGTTCCAGGTCGTTCGCGAATCCCGCGTTCGGAAGCTGGTTTCAGCTAATGATCCCGCCCTTTATTATCTGGTCCATTCCCGTCCTTGGTCCTCCTTCCAGCAGCGCGTCCTTGCTTTTTTTTCTTCCCAGTTCCGACTGAAAATCTCCCCACGCCTTTCGTCCTTGAGCAGTTCGGCGAGATGTTCCGGTCTCCCCATACCCAGGGCGCGACCTTGGCTTTTTTCAAGTAGATACCAGAAGGCCCTTGGAACTTCTCCTCTCTCACCCCATCCAACGCTCGTTTTACGTTCCTTTCCCCGTCGTCCCCAATGGGTCTGCTTCCGCCGTATTGTTCAGTCCGACGTACCGTTTGGTGGCGGAATCTTTTTCCGGATTCGAAATTTGCCACCCTCCCCCGATCCCCGCCTTGGCTTCAGTCCTTTCGACTCCCCCCTTCCTGCGGTCGCCGGGAGTCGTCCTTTTTTCTGTTAGAATTTGGGAAGTTTCTTTTCCGACCCACCTTCCTTTGTGCCCTTTGGACTTCCTTGAACAGCCGCTGCGTATCTTTTGATCTTTCTTTCAAAAGCTGGGAAGGGATCTTGATTTTTCCTTCCCATTCTAAGGCATGGTGGTTCCTGAGTCTTCTCCGAACCACCTGTTCTCGGTTTTCCCGGCACCCCCCTTTGAGTTCCGGATGACCCGCTCTTTCTCATTCTTCTGGTTGTTTCTGCGCGTTGGGGTTTTTCTTTTCTTGCCTAATGAGGTCATCTTTTTCCTTTTCTGGGGTGAGTCTAGGGTCGAATCATCGGATAACCCGCTTTCTTCTCTGACTAACTGAATGTCTTTTCGCGCTTGAAATCTTTCTCTTTTTTTTTGTGACTTTTACCCTGGTCAGAAGAGTTGCTGGACCCAACTCTGCGTGTCAACCCCCTCCCCTTTCATACGGCGAAGTGGCTCTAAAGGATGTCGTCCTTTGTTTTTCGCTCCAGCGCGTCTTGGTCCCGTTCCCAGCAGTGCATCTCTTATGTTTTCCGGACCAAGGTCTGGAGTAGTCCATTTTTTTTTTTTTTTTTCCCCCCACTTCGGGAGCGATGCTAACTTCGCCGGCACGCAGGATAATTTCTTCCTCTTTTTTTTGTCATCAAAGCGCGCTGCGATCGCCCGCTCCTGCCGTAAATCGAAGCAAGCCCCCTCTGAAGCCTGCAAAAAGGATATTTTTAGGGTTAGTATTTTGGCAAACTTTTTTTTTTATTTATTAGATCTCCTTTGCCCGCCAAGCTCGTCCTGGTTTGAAAGCGGCAGTCTACCGGTCCCTCTCTTCGGCGCTCTCCTCTTTTTTCCCCTTTTTCCGTGTGTTGTTTGAGTCTCTCCTCCTTTTTTCCATTTGCCGACGGCGCCTTCACCCCCCCCTCGAGCTTTCCCTTCTCTTTTTTCTTTCACTCTACGAGATAATGAGTGTTTCTATTCTTGTTGCGATTCGAGGTTTTTTTCCCGCTTCTTGCGCGCTGTAGATCCCTGCTTGAGCCCTCCTATCCCCCTTGATCGGTTAGCCCCTGATCCTTCCCGGTAATTTTGTCCCCAACCATGTGAACCCACTTCTCCCTTTTCCTGGGGGGACTCCCGACCTTTCGCGACGAATCCTTTTTTTTTTTCACGAGACACACCTCTGAGCTCGGCCCCCGCGACCGCCGACCTATACTTTGATCCCATTCGCGTCGGACGGCAGTTTTTTTCTTTGTGGCTGGTTTTCATGTCTTCAGCTCCTTCTTTCCCCCTTTTTTTCCAACAAACTTTTGAAAGAGGGTGAATGCCCGCGCGAGATCGTTCCGCTTTCCGCAAGGTCCGTTTATCCGCAAGTTCTCCCTTTCCCTCCCCTCGTCACGCCCTTCCCCCTTGAGCGCAGCATTTTGATTCACCTACCAGGACGATCTTACCCTTTTCAATTTCTGGTGGCGGTTTCCGGTTGCCTCCCTTCCTCTCCCCCCGAGTCCCAGGGGTATCTTCACACCCCAAGCCGGATTGGTTTTTTCCCACTTCCTCTTCTACCAGGTACTTTTTCGCTTCTTCGGGCCTGCCCTCCCTCTTTCTTCAATGAAGTCCGCTTTTCCGATTTTTGGATGATTGCCTGAAGCAGACTTTTTTTCCAGTTCCATTTTCTCATCCGTTCATCGAAGCTTCTCCGGTCCCCCCGTGGACCTAGCGACGGTTATTCTCAGCATCTCTCCCTTTGATATTGGCAGGTTCCCCTTTCCCTTTAGACGTGCCCATCTTTTCGACACTCGCTAGTTCGGATTCCCTTTTTTTTTCCTCACACCCTTTTACTAACCATGGACTACGGATACATCCCCCCTTTCTTCAGGTCTTCCCGTACGTCGAGTTCTTCTATGTCCCAAGTTTTTGGAGGAGCAGGTGCTTTCCTATTTTATTCGAGCTCCCTATTTTTTTCCCTGCTAAAGGCCCGATATCTTTGGTCCTGTAAAACTTCCTCTCCACCCTGGATTTCTTCCCCCGTCGCCTCTTCTTACTGTTAGACGCAAGGCGGCATGCTCTATTCCCCCGTTTCATCTCAATGAGGATTCGCCATCGATTCTGAGTTCACGGAAATGACGCACTCCCCTACCGCCGTGTCTAAAGAGGTCCTCTTGTCCTCCCCCCCGCTGGCATAGCGCGAGACACGAAACTCCTCCGAGATTTAGGCTTCTCCCTTGACACTTTTTAACTGCGGGCGATGACTCCCATTCCTTTTCTTCTACTCATTCCATTTTTGATGTAATTCTCTTCCCTCCCCCCCCCTCCAGCACTTTCCAGAGAGCCTCCCATTCTTGCTTTTCGCGCGAATGAGCTCCCCCCGACGGGGCATTACTTCGCTTCTCGATGAGTATTCCCTTCCCTCTTTTTTTGCTACGTTTTTTAAAATCTCGTCCCCCCCCTCCCCCTTCCCCGCGACTTCGACGATTTGCGATTTCCAATGAAACCGAAGGAGATCCAACGGGCCCCCTCTCTCCCTGCGTCGATGCCCTTGCTCCCCCAACTTCTTCCTTCCCTTTTTTTTTTGACCCCCAAAACTCCGTAACGCACCCACCGTCCTTTAAATTCGATTCGCGACTTCCTCGCTTTTCTGTTGTTGTGCAGAGGAGATTCGAATGAGAATTTTCGACTTTTTTCCTTTTTCTTTTTTTGGTTGTTCTCCAAAACCGGGTTCTTTTTTCTCTCCCTTCGTTTCGTCCAATTGAGAAATGCAAGGGTCTCGGGACCCTTTTTGGTACTTTTTAGCCTCCGTTCCGACGTAGCGCTGCATTTTTTTACTTATTTGAGCAGTGATAGGGAGCTATAATCTTCCCTTTTCCTACCGCCTTTTGCTATTATGGACCTTCGCGATTATGTTCTTGACCCTTTTTGAGTCGAGCTTTTTTTGTGCTTTTTCCCCCTTTTCTATTTTTCCTTCAGCCGACCTGTCCCCTTCTCCTTCCCTGACGTCCTCGCCCACCGGATGAGCCCTTTTTTTTTTTTTTTTTTTTTCCCCCCCCCCCAAACACCACCCCCAAAACACTTCGTCTTTCGTTCCTCCCTCCCCCGCGAGTATTGTTTTGCCGAAGTGAGTGGGTCTTGTATTCCTTTCATTCCCCCTCTTTTTTCTGAACAGCGAGGCGAGTTTATACGGGGTTTCTTGCTTTTTTAGAAGGTCGTGGGCCTCACCCCCCCCTTCGTCCGTTTTTGGCGCAGCCATTCTCCCGAGCTCCCTGAGGCAATGACTGTCCCGTTTCTCAGCTGTTAGAATGCTTTTTCTTTTTGAAACTGCAAAACGGGTACTTCCTTTACTTCGAACCGCGCTGTACTTTATTTTTTTTTTGCCCCCCTTTTTGATGCTGCGCGCGCTCCAATATTTTTTCTGACTTTCTCTCCTGTTAGGCGCGCCCCGTCTTTAATCAGTGAGTTTCCGCCCCCCGTACGGTCAACTTCAAGCAAACGTTGGCTTCCAGCCTTTTGCCGCTGTTCGTCTAATTTTTTAATACGAACGTACGCTATTTTTCCTACGTCCGGTGTTAAAGGAAGCCGTGCCTTTGCCCACATCGCCTTGCTTTTAGCATTGCGTACGAATACCGCGTTTCAGTCTCTTTGTGAGAGCTGCTGGATGACGCTGATCCTTTCCTTCTCTTTTCCTTAGTCCCAACGAATCAGCCTCCTCTTTTCCCTTTCATTGTCAAGCCGCGCGTCCTTTCTGGTCCTGATCAAAAAAGGACTGGGATCCAATTTCTGTTGTCTTCCAGTCGGCTTTTTTTTTCTAGCTTTGGTGACGATACCCCTGTTTCTTTCCCAAACCTTTCTCCGGTCCCGCCAGCGGGCAGAAATTTTCTTGGTGTTCCTGCGTTTTATCGGGAATTTCCCCCCGCTTTTTGGTAGCTTACGTCTGATCCTGGTAGAAAAGGGCCTCGGCATCGGCCTGGGTTTCCCCCTCCTGATTCTGCGCTCTTTCCATTTTGTTGTGTAGCTTGTCTCTGTGGACCTCCCGGATCGAAGAAGCCTTTTGCCCCATAGCGAACAATCTGCACGTCGACGGGCTGACTCCGGCGCCCCCTTTTCCTTCCCCCTTGTCCCCTCCCCTTTCTGCGCTCCTGCGCGTCCTTTTCGTCTCTCTCCTCGCGATGCAGGTTTTTCCTTGAGAGTTTGCACATTTGGGGGACCAAATTGACCGGTTCTTCTCATTCCCCTTTTTAACGCCCTCTCACGCCGATCGGCGGCTCCCCTTTCTGCTCATTTCGCCTTGCGCTAGCGCGCTACGCCTTTTCAATCTTTCTAATAATACCGCCCCCTGTATTGCTTTTTCTGCGTGGGAACTCTCCGCCATGCTCGAGGGTTTGTAAAGCGTCCCCCCTTCCCTTCCCCCTTTCCCCTCGCCCTC
>Ga0179593_1263629_pt1 | contig 10712 bp, 13 predicted proteins | sample CZODoug2_1_08_16_FD_185931 | JGI IMG/M metagenome (GOLD analysis project Ga0179593, IMG submission 185931) | Vadose zone soil fungal communities from Angelo Coast Range Reserve, California, USA - CZODoug2_1_08_16fungal (PacBio error correction) | ecosystem: Environmental > Terrestrial > Soil >... | reverse complement strand
CTTGGAGACCAATTCCCCCCTTTGTTCTTGTCCCTTTTTTTTCGCATTTTTTTAGTTACTGCCGAATAAAACCCCCCCCCTTCAACCCCTGATTTTAGAGCCTGTGAGGAGGTCCTGCGCCCTATTGCCTGCCCCCTCCTCGCCATAAGACCTTTTTCCTTTCCTTCTTTTTTGCACCGTCTCTCCCCGGTACTTGCTAGAAATTGATGTCGCCGGTGGAGCCGACGTCCCTTTTTGCAAGCCGCTCGATGCATTAACCCATTGGTGTTTTTTTTTCCTTGTCTTTTTCCCCCCCCGAACCCAGAGCAGAGGAAATCCTATATTCTTGGTTTCCCCCCCTGTTGGCAGTTTTTTTGAGCTGTTTTGCAGTGGGTTTATTCCCTTTTTAATTAAAATCCCCCGGTCACCCAGGTCCTTCTTCACCTTGATACAGTTAATAACGCGCAGTACCAGCAGTTACTTTTTTGTCTTTACATCTTCCTTCTTCCAAGGTGAATTTCAGAATGAATCCCAGTAGTTCACTTTTTTTTCTGGACCATCTTCTTTCGTTCTCCCTCAAACGTGGATAAAATTTTTTTTTCAACTTAACTCTTTGCCATTAGTGTAGGACAGGTTCAGGTCCCACTCAAAAAGCCCTTTCCCGGCTTCAAGACTTAAAATCCAACCCTTTTTCTGTGGTTGTCCAGTGAAGAGTGCGTTATGCTGACATAGTCCTTGAAAAGTGGCCCTCCTGCCAAATTGATCGAAGCAGTTAACTTCCTCTTTTAACGGACCTAGCATAGCGAGGGCTCGCTGTCACCTTGAAGTGCCACGGACCCCAATCATAACTGCAAGCGATATTTCATTCCTGGAAACGCCCGCCCTTCACAACTGCTAGGTCTCTTTTTTCGGGTCTTTGTGATGCGGAAGGACTGGACCCTCGAGTCCAATCTTTTTCCAGTTCTTTCGAATGACTCCCTGTCGAGATGAGTTCCCTGAAGTACCGCAAGCCCATTAGAAACGCAATGGAGAACCATTTTGTCAAAACAAGATGTTTAAATGAGCACCCCCAACACCCACCCCCCACTTCTTAGTGTTTGTCCAAGAGGGTATCGATCACCCGTCCTCCAACCTTGTCACTCGCCAAGTACAGAACCCCCCCTTCTTTTACTCGCTTTTCCTTCTTCTGGTTTTTTTGGAGCGGCCCCTTGAGGATTCTCCCCTAGACACTTCAACTTTTTTTTTTTCACCTTCCTCGTTTTCCCGTAAATGCGGATTTGCGCTTCTTTTAACCACTGGTTCTCTCTCAGTAGTTCTTTTTTTTCCTTGCTTTTCTCCTACCGAGACCGAAGTGGTTGGATCCCCATTTACCCCATGTTGGCCTTTTCTTTCGTAGGAATTCACACTTTTAATCGGTAATGTCTAGCACTGGACCCCACTCGCACCCAGATGACGGTAAGTCTGTTTGTGTGCCCTCCCATCCCAGACCATCTTGCCGAAACACTGTTGCTTTTTCCTCCGGTCCTGGTTCCTCACGACCTGAACCCCACACTATTCCGGCATCCCAAGATCCCCCGGAGCATCCCAAGAGGCACTCCCTTTACTCTGAGACCACCTTTCACTTTCCCCGTCCCCCCTTTTTTTTTCCCTAACCTTTGATCTTTGCTTCCCCCTTCTTCGGCAAATCTGTTGTAACGCTGCCCAGATCGCTATTCTTTTCTCAGTCTCCCCTTTTCCCCCTGTCATTCATTACTCCACCAGTGAAATTATTTCTTCCTCCCGTGGTCCCACGCGCACCCCTTCCATGAGGATTGCATTTCCTCTCCAATCCATCTCCTTTTCTTTTCCTTTTTTCATCACTGTCGATCATCTTGTACTTCAATCGGCTCCTGTTCCTTACGGTTTTCCTTGTGCAACCAAAGTTTTCCCTGCGTCCCCACCTATTGGATCACCCCCAAGACTCCCCAGGACAAATCAGCTTGTGACAACAGTAACGACATGGGGATGTGACATTACGATACCATGCAGTTTAACAGTTCTTCTGTCCGTCTTATCCTTGACAAAGTCGTCTCCTCTGAGACTCCTCTGAAGATGGTTTACTACATCTGGCCAGTAACTCCGATTAACTTGGACTTTCATTCTTTTTTTTTTTTTTTTTTTTCCGTTTTTCAACCAGGATTTTTTTTATCCCATTTGGCGAAAAGAGCTTGCTCCTCTCTGATCCACTACCCTTCCTCCCTTGGTCCTTACACGGAACCGTTGAGTTGGCTCTTTTTTGAGTTCGTGATTTTAACGTAGCGTAAACAGTGTCAGACATTCTTTTTGGTTTTTGAAATCTCTCCCGGATGCTTCCTTTGTGTTTTTGACACGGGTTTCCTATCAATTTTTGTTTTTACGCCCCTCCTCCGCTCGGGGACATTTCTCCCCGCGCCCGACGTCTGGTTTGGCCCCCACCCCTTCCGGCCCCTTCTAACCGTTCCTGACATCCTCGATAGCGCCCTCTTTTTCACATCGTCCCCCAAAGGTAGCTGCCTTTCCTGAACTTGTGTTTCAATTCATCAGTGTTCCATTCCCTCTTCCCCTTTTCTTTTTGGTGCATAGGAAGCCCGTTCCTTTTTTGAGGGCAGGCCTTGAATTGGCATCTTGGCCCCTTTCTTTCCCACTGCTGCTTTCACCCCCTCTTGGGTTTGGTTAAGCATGAGCGATCGCTGTGATATCTTATATATCTTTTTCCTTCTTACTCCTTTCTTTTTTTTTCTGATCTCGAGCCCCAATCAGCTCCAATTGAATTGGCTCCCACCCTCCACGATGGTTGGAGTTCGTCATTTCCATTCGCCCAGTTTTGAAGGACGTCACGTCCCCTAACCTTAACACTTTTTTTTTTTCCGTGCTGTTGCCGCCCCCCTTACCCGCCACCAAGCCATGCTTGATTCCATTTTCATCGATTTTTTATATCCCTTTTTCCCGAGCCATTGTGCCGTACTTTCGTTTACTCTTCCCTGAACCCGGTTAGATCATATTGAGACCTCGATGACCCTTTCTTCGCCCTTCTAGCATGTTTGGTCCACACGTATTTTTTATGTTCCTCTTTCCTTCCGGGCTTCTGTGCCCGTCACTTTTTTAAGCCGGATTCCAAACGCCTCTCCTTTTCCGTCTCACCGCCCCCAAAAGGAGATGATGAGTTTCCGCGAATCCCGGCTTCATCACGTTCCCCCACCCCCATCTTTTTTCAATTCTCTGAAATGTTTTCCTTAAGCAAAGAGAGGTTTTTTTGTTCCCTTTTTTTTTGCGCAGAGATGTATTCCTTTGAAAGGGCCCGTCAGCATTTCGCGTTCGCGTAAGTCACTAGGGTTTCTCTTTCTCTTTTTTCTAAAGATCCAGGATCAACAGACCGCCGCAGCGAGAAGATGTGCCTCCCCATCGGGCCCCCCTTGTTTTGTCTTCCCTCCCTGCCCCGGAAAAAGCCTTCCCTTTTTCAGAAATTTTCATTCTCCTTCGTAAATCATTTTAGATGGTCATCAGTATTTTTCCTTCCCTGCCCTTTCTTTTGTTCCCCACGACACCCATCTTTCGTTAGTGTGACGACACGCGGTTGTCTTGGACCGGTCACTCCCAGTAGTGAACGTTCGGGCGCTCTTCAGATTTATCTGTCCCCCCCTTGCTGCCCCAATACTTTTCGCTCTTCTGAAAGATTGCGAGTTAACCTTGCCATTATCTTTTCTGTGCCGTGTCACCGTCTTTGACTCCCCCTTGGCCAATGTTGTTTAGGGCCTGCGATACTGCTTCTGCCATTGGTTTACGCATCCCCTACATCTCCGCTTCAATCCCAGGTGTTTTTCCCTGTTCCTTCTCCCAGAGTTGTGAGAGCACCAAACAATGGCGTAGGTCCAACTCTTGAATAGATGTTTTCCCTCTGAATTCTGACGTTTCTGCTTGTCACCTTTGTTTTGGCTGTCTCTAGGTTCCAGTGCTGAAACTTTCCGTGGTCGTCCTCCCCCGCTTTTTCTTCGATGGTTTGTCTTGGTTTTCCCTTGCACATCTTGCCTCTTGTGCGAGGTGTCTACAGGGGCCCCGGACCCCCATCAGAGCTCGATAACCAGGACCCCCCTTTGTTTACCTGTTAAGTCCTTTTTTTCCCAACGTGCCAATCACAGTCTCAGTCCCCAAAACTATGAACATTTTCCTCTACAAGTTTCTTGAATTTCTTTTCGACTCGGTTCTTTCCTCCCACAACACACCCCGTGATCCAACGCAGAGGTATAGTTGACTTTCCCTCCCAAACCCCTTCTCTCTGACGTTTCCCCTCTTCGCTTCATCCATTTTTTAGTTAATGAATATAAATCTTCGCTTTTTCCCCCTTTTCAGCGAGACTGTTCTCTCATTATCTGCAACCCCCCCCTCCCCTTGTGGGGTTGCTTATCCTTTAAAGATTTTTCTTATGGGTCTAGCTTGAGTGCATAATTTCCTTGGGCCCCCTTCTTTTTCCTCCGCGCAAATTTACTCCCTGGTTTTTCACACTTTTTTAATCTAGTTTGTAATGGCCCTTCGAAATACACTCACCTAAACAACCGCCTCCCACGCCACTTTGAAGATCGTTTCTTCCTCTTTTATAGATCTTGTTTTGACTCTGTGACTTGCCCAGTTAAATCGTGCCAGTAACTCCGTTCCTTTCTGTTAATCGTCCTTACGTTCTCCCCGCGCCAGTTGCACGACAAGGTTCCCTCTGTCCGATGTCTGCTTTCCCCCAAATTTTCTTCTTGGAGGCCCCAGAGCGATACTTGATAAGTCCCGTCCCTTGTGTGAGAGGTTTGGACCTTCCGGCCGCCCGCTATTTTCCCCGAGTTCTCCAAACCCTTGGTTCCCTTTTTTTCCCCACAACTAGTTGTGGTTTTCCACGCACCCACCCCAAAAACACACACTTTGCTCCCCCCCTTTCTCTGTTTTTAGGCCCTTTTCACGGTGGCACTCCCCTCGTCTTTCAAGTGCAAAAACACATGTCATTATGTAGGCGGGTTCTAGAAGTGTCCTCAGGAGGTCTCTTTGCCCTTTTGTTCCCTTTATGCGTGCCCCCTTGCAACCAGGCTTCTCTTCCCACAACGGTTTGACTCCTTCGTGACTTGCCCAGTTGCGCTTCTTTTTTTTGTTTGTCCCCCGAATCCCAGCCCCCACCCCTGTTCCCTTGACGAAGGTCTTTCTAAAAACAAAAATTCCTTTTCGGCTCCACCCCCCTCCCCCCATCTTCTCTTTTCCCCCTTTCGTTTCCTTCTCCGTCCTTTCCACCCGATGCTCACCCCTTTCTTAGGCCCAGTGATTTCCCTTTTCATTCTGGTCTCCCCGTTATTCAAAACTTAGTTCGGTGATTTTCCAATCAGTTTTCCAACCTGTTTAAGTGCCTTAAGAAACCACCTTAGCTTACCAGTTGTGCAATAACTCTTGGTGGCACGCCCTCTCCTCTTCTTTTTCCTCCTCTCCGTTTTTTTTTTTTTTTTTTTTGATGAGATTTTTTTATGCCCCTTGTCCCCCTCGGTGGTTGGAAAGACTGTTCCCTTTAGTTTCTTTACCTGTCATACCACCCAACACCACCGGTTGACCCCTCTTCCACTCATGTGATTCGCTGTCTGCGACCGATGGCCTGACACATGGACTACATGTCACTTTTTTTGTCCACCTCTTTCATTCGAAACTTGCACTCTGAAGGACTGACGGTTTCTGATCTGGTTTTTTTTTGTAGCCAATTGTGTTTCCCCTCCTTCTAGACGAACAATTTTTCTGCTGGTCTTTTTTTCCCCGACACATCCGCTCTAATCTTTACTCGTCAATGTTACCCCCCCGTGTTGTTTCGTAGCATTTGTTGCACGTTTTGTTTTCTCCAAGAAATTACCCGACTTTCCCGGGAAGCTAGCGAACCCTTGTTTATCTCCCCTTCTAGCCAAGACCGAGACGACTAGATCACGAGGGGTTTGCCACGGGAAAGATAGCTGGGTCAGCTAAACGGTGACAACATTTCCCAGCCCCGAAGTCATCCCACCGAGTGCAAGCTTCCTCCTCCCCCCCGGTTCGTGACAGTCAGTGAAACGTTCACGCTCGGAATCGACCGTTTTTGTCTGAAATTTCTTTTGAAGATTGACGGATTCTGTTCCCTGAACACCCAAGTGAGTGACAATGACAAACCCTACCTGTGGCGGGGTGGAGCCTTTGAACTGTGGAGTGAGCGCCAGCAGTCGCAGCGCCCATCTGGCCCTGGGCATACGGGCACGCGGCGGACAGGATGCTAATGGCACGCTGACGCGGGAAAACGATGCCCTTAGATAGAGGTTGCGGGTGAACGTTAAGCCGGCAAGAGCCAAAACCCAAAGTTAAACGCGGGCTTGTCTTACGGAAGCACCGGGAACCAGGTATGTGTCTGGGTGCTTGAAGGGACTTTTATTCTTCAGGCTTAGGACAAGCTCAACCACGCCAGACAGAGGTTAATAGGTCTTCGAGGACACTTGGCTGAGCCTTCCCAACCATCAAGGACGCCCTGAAGCCCGCCGCTCCCCCCATCCCCCCCCCCTTCTGTCACCACTCAGAACCCACCCCCACCTGTTCTTTGTTTTCTCTCGGGCTTATCCGCTCCTTCTCGATTCCACCCCCTTTCCTCGTACTTCTTACTTCCGTCCCATAAGTTACCTTTACGCGCCCCCTCAGCTTTCATTACCCTTTTTTGGGTGCCTCTTGATATCCTCTTCTTTTCCCTTTTTTTTTTTGGAATCCTGCCTATGCGTACGAACATGCCATTGCTTCTTCTTTGAACGCGGATCGCAGTGCTGGGGGACGGCTCTGCCGATCCCATGTGTTTCTTCCCACCTGTCATTCACAGTTTTAAACTGGGCTTTCCTTGATCGTAGTTGGCCTTTCACAACCTTGTGTCCCTGGAGATCCCCCCCTGTGGCCCCGGGGACAAGATGAACTTATGAAATCCACCCTTCCACTCAGTCTCCCGAACTCTGGTATTTCGAAAGTTTCCCCCCAAGGTTCCAAAGCCCGTGACACAACTATCGGGCATCCGTAAATGGGCTCTCCCAGCGGACCACTGGAATCAAGTCCCTCTTTGACCCCTTTTCCCATTTTGACCTCCTTTTCTGCGGTGGTAATGTTCACAAAGACCCGTTTTTGTTAATGTAATTGCAACTATGCCAGAGAGGAGCGTCTGAATTTCTTATCTTGCCGGTCACCCGAATCGGCACTTTCTCTCAGTCACTCCAAAAATGGGACAGGAAGGTCTTTCAGGTTTCCCCATTCAAAAACCCATCTCTTTTAATTTTTCATTAGCAAATATTTATATATTTTTTTCGGATTTCTACGAAACGTTTTTTCTATACATTCTTTTTGCATTACGAGACCTTTTCAGTTACCCCGGTATCCGTGGCTTTCCACCCCCCTTTTTCCCCTGCCGCTCCCCATCCTATGGATCCCAAGACCCACCTTCTCCTTGTGAACCCCCGTTCTTTCATGACCGCAGATTCTTTCTAATGGTCTTTCTTTCTGTCTCTTCCGCCCCGCTTTTCCCCTGCCCATCCGATTTCTGCAGAACTTGGGATCCGAGTCGGCCTTCAACCTATAATTTAATGGCCGTTATCTGTCCACCTAAACTTTCTGGAGCTCAATTTGTGACCAAAGATGGATCAGTTCCAGCAAAATACCTTCGTTTGCTTCCCCATTGACATTTCAGCACCCTTGGATGCGGGGCGAGAGTTGCTTATGAATAAGGCACTTCTCGTCACAACCACACTCACTGGTGTCATTTGACAGTATAAGTCTTTGCTTTTGGCCGTACCGGCTATATAAGTTTCATCCCACCCCATCCGCCCGCTTGACAAACTTTTCCCGACGCGCGCCAAGAAGTTCTGTGGTAAACCAATGAGAAGGGCCGCGTCGACTTGAATTACTTTCCTGAACCTCGCCACGAGTGCCTGGAGGCATGCAAGCGTCCCATCAACAGCCGGCGTCTTAGCCTCCATGGTCCAGACGCATTTGTTCACTTTAACGTCTCGGTGCTTGTGTATATTAGAACCTACCCAATTTTTGTCCCTTGATCTTCCGTGCCTTCAATTCCCCGGCTGCTTTCCCTTCTTTTCGACCCTTCCCCCCCCTCTTGTCGTTGGTCTCCTTCTCCTTGCCGGCTTTATAGATTATCTTATTTTTTCTCCCCCCCTTTTTTTTTTCTAGAGACTAATCTCCACGGGCTTCCAGTCGACGTGCGGCCAATTGTCCGCCCAAGCTTTTGACTTTCCGCATCCTGAATACCGCCCTGGCATCCCCTCGGCCTAATCGCCCCCCTTGTCCGTGGTGGTTTTTTTTGCTTTCACGATGCCACCACCCTCTGACGTACTGTCATTTCCTACTTTTCCTTTTCAATTGTACCGAGTTGGTTATAGAAGGCTGTGGAGGTAACCCTCTTTTTCCCTGAATGGTTTTTCTTCCCCTTTCATGAACCTGGGGGCTGTTCCCAGCCCTTCCGAGATGTTTCCACCACGTGTTTGATTCAGTTCTTTGTCTTTTTTGAAGGCGGGGGATTTCCAAGGTAATTCAGCCCTGACTAATCCCCCTTGTCCCGAAACGAAAACCCCTTTTGGCAGGTTCGTGGTTAGATGTAATGTCCTCATTCCCATCCCCCAAACTCGAGCCCCAATTCTCTGACTTCCTGTCATGTCAAATGAGAAGGTGACTTTGGCATTCTCTTTCTAGTCATTTCCCCACCTAGATAGTCTTCAATCTTTGGTATGTGCCTGGTCTTACCCGTTCTTTTTTTTGCTTCTTGATTTCAGGTGACTTCCATACCCAGTTTCATTCTCTGACTCCCTGGGCCGGTCCTCCCTTTTTTTCTAGTCCGCAATAGCCTGGACTTAGTCCAAGCCTCCCTCCTCGTTGGCTTGTTCGTTTTACTGCTTTTCTCCCTTATCCAAGTGCTGTCGTTGAAGAAATGAAACAAGTGTGGGTTGAGACCCCTTCTAACACCTTATTATAGGGCCGGTCCAGACGTGATTTCCTTGCGACCCGGACCGCCCTAGAGGGTATAGCAAGATTGGGCCGAGTAATGCCATTTCCTCTTGTGCTTGGCCCGGGGGCCCCCCGTAGGCACGTACTGCAGTAGGATTGCACTGTTTCTGGTGCTGATCCGCTTAATGTCCCTGCGACTCCTTTTGCATCTCTATCCCCTATTCCCCCCAATGCCACTATTCCCCTTCAGACAACCTCTTTGCGCGCCCCCCATTGTAGGGTTCCCCCTTGATCTTTCCAGGTATGACTCCTTCGAAACGGGATGGATTGGCTGCCTATAGTGTTCTTATTTCTGAGCTTACTGAAACTTCAGGGCGTACCCCCCCCCATAGGCTCTTTTTTTTTAGGTGTGGCTCATTTCATCTTCTATTTCCGTTTGTTCCTCCCCGGGGGTCTATAATGCCATTAATTTTGCCCGCAGACTTACTGGACCAGGTTTGTTACCTTTTCCTCCAGGCTTCTCACCTTCCCCACCTCACATTTCCCGCACCCCCCCACTCGGTATTTACCTCTTATCTCACTTGATTTTTCCTCGGTTGGTGCGTTCACAACCAAGTAATCTTCTCCAGAGTGCAGTTCTAGGTACTCCGGCCCCTTTCCACAACCCGTACTTAGGCCGCTCTCCGTAGCTCCCCATTCTCTTTCCTATTAATTCTCTTGCATTTTCCTAGACCCCCGGTTTAGCCTAGTAACACTCAAGTGTTTTTTTTGTGTCTCCTTTTTCCCTCATTTTCCTGTTTCTTCTTCTTCCGACCCTTCCTCTTGCCCTTCCGTTTACGCGCTCAATTAATATTAGCATCCCTGGTTGTCAAAACTCTTTTCCTCGAGGTTGTAATTTACTGAAGACTCTACCCCCAGGTCCACACATCTAAGAATTTTCTTCGAGGGTCTCCCTAGGTTATGTCCTTTCTCTTTTCGCTTTCCCCTTTCATTCTCCTCAAATCATCTCTTCTCTCCTCTTTCCTCGAAAGTTGACTTCTATACGGCGTAGGAGTTTCCGAGCAACCCTGGGTTCCCTTCTTTCTCTTGTCGGTTACATACAAGCCAGTCACCCGTTTTTTCCCGCTGCAGGGGTCTTCATGTTCAAGCCGTCCAAGTCGGGTGTACGATGTTTTTGACCCGCTTCACGGCCCGCATCCCCTTCTTACAAAGTTTTAGACCCGTTTCTCCCGCACCCCGTTCTCCCCCCCCCATCTCCATTCTTCTTTTCGAAATGCGTCACCGTGTCTCCCAGAATCCTAAAATTGCTGACTCTCTCTTTTATCGCCTGACTTTTGAGTTTTTCAGAGTCCGTCTCAATTATGCGCTGTTCACCCCTTCACACCCATTCCCGTTTCTCTTGCCCCCACCCAACGGGACCCCCTTCTCTGGATCCTGTTTCAGGCCCCCCGGCGCCGGATTTTCGGTTTTACGCATGAACCTCCACCCAACAACTTCGGTAAGGATAGTCCTGATTCCCAACCCCCGTGGCAGGCAAGCCCCCCCCAACCATCCCCAAGTCTCATATCCTTCCTTAGCTTCCGTTGTTCCCTTCCACCTGCACTTCTTATTCAGTTATTTGAATTTAAAGGATTTCCTAGGAAGGCGCACCACCTTTGAAACTCCATGGTTCACTTTTGTCCTTGCCTTTTTACCTCCCCCCCTTTCACTTTAACAGTTTTTCAGCCAACGCTTGTCCCCTTTTGTGTCAAAAG
>Ga0179593_1672267_pt1 | contig 10713 bp, 9 predicted proteins | sample CZODoug2_1_08_16_FD_185931 | JGI IMG/M metagenome (GOLD analysis project Ga0179593, IMG submission 185931) | Vadose zone soil fungal communities from Angelo Coast Range Reserve, California, USA - CZODoug2_1_08_16fungal (PacBio error correction) | ecosystem: Environmental > Terrestrial > Soil >... | reverse complement strand
TCTGTAAACAGCTTTTCCGGGTTTGATATTTTGCTTTGCTTGAACGGTGTAGGCGCTTGACTGAGAGCTGTCCGCGTCGACCGCAGACTCGTCCCGCGACCCTGCCGGAAATTTTCCTTTTTTCTTCAGCGTGGTACTTTCCGTGAAAGGCTCTTTTCTACGCGCCCGATTCATATGGTCGATGACCTGAAGTGATTGGAGATCCTTTACCTTTCTGTACTTTTCAAGATCTCTTCTGGCGCAGGACTCGTCGTCTCCGATACCTTCCTCTGGACATGATTGAAGATCGACGCCCCATTTCCGCGGTTAGTCTTTTCCCCGCTCGGAAGATCTGTTGCTAAGAACATCTCCCCCATCACCTCGGAAGTACATGCGTGACAGAATATACAAGCAAAGGTGTTCGTCTGCTCCATGACGGGCACGGAGCCTCTTTTTTCTTCCCAGATGGACGCAGTTTTTTCCTTTCATCTCCCTTCTACGTTTCCTTCTGTGAGGTTTTCTGGCCATTCCCCCCCCCCCTTTTTGCTTTGACTTCACTTTTCGTTTCCAACGAAAGTCGAGACCACTGAAATTGTTAATCGGATGAAGCAGAGCCTGGTTGGTCGTTCTCGATTTACTGAATCCTCCCCGCTCTCTCATCTCCCCCTAACGTTTGTGAGATCTTAAGGTGTTTTCAAGCAAACCGGCTCTTTAAGGCAGGTAACTAATAGCACTACTCTTTCCCTCTTATGCTACGGTGATCTTTTTCCCTCCTCTCACAAGTCGCAGTGAAAGGTTCCCCTTTCCCCCCGAACCCCTCTTTTTGACTCTACATCCTACCTCAACGCGCTCACACTTCGACAAGTCAGGAAACGTCTACGTCCCGGCGTATCTTTCTTTTTTTTCCCGACAACCCTGACCCGTTGCTTTTCTTCCCTTCGTTTTCCTTCCTTTCCACACCTCCTCCCGTTGTATCCAACACCGCGTTTCCCTCGGTCCCTCTCCGTGACCCTCGACAACGCCGGAAAGGGATCTCTTTCCCTCTCATTCCAAATGCACCTCGGTTGACTTTCTTTGGTCTTCCCCCTTCTCCTATCTCCGACCCATCGAAGTGATCGCCAAGCTCTTCTCGTGCACGATTAGGGAATTCTTTTTTCTGTTACGGCATCCTCCATTTTTCCCTGCCAAGTAACCTTTCTGAGTGCTTCTTTAGTTGCTCTTAAGCGGTGGGGAAGCTCAAGGCTTACACCGTGTCCTTTTCCAAGATCCAGCCTTTTCTCTCTGAGCAACCCCGTCGACCCCAGAGTCTTTTTTCCCTTCCAATTCCTTACTAACAGAAGAGGTAGATTTCCGACAACCGCCGTTCGTTAGGATTTTCCCCTTCAAAGACCTTTCCTTGGAATCTTTTTCCTTCCGCCCTTTCTACTTTTTCTCCGGTCGTTGTCGAAAAATATCCCCACCCGAACTTTCGGCCCTCCCCCCAAGGCCAACTTCCCTGCTTTTCCCAATCAAAGAGTTTTTTTCGTCACGTTATGAAGGCCCCAAAGCTTTCGCGTAAGTTTTCCTCACTTTCCTTTAATTCCTTGTCCTTTGACATCCCCCTACACGAGATCTTTTTCGAGGATTAACGGACGGGCCCCGGAGATACCTCTCTTTCCACAAATCTTGGACCCCTTCTCCAATCTTCTTTCCTTCTTGACTTAGATACCACGCATGAAGGAGTAGCCCGTCGACGGCATCTTCGCCCTTCCTGTTCCCCCATCGCCTTCTTTCCCGAATGAGTAGTTTAACCGCGTTTGTTACCACTTTCTCACCTAGGCTCGATGCCAAGAATTTTTCCTTTCCCCTTCCCCCCCGAAAACGGAGCTTTCAGCAGTTCTTTTCCCCATTTCGCTTTAGTTTCGAGAGGGAACCTCGACAGCCATGAGCCTCCCCCTTACCCCCAATCGTTCCTCCGAGATTGTCCTTTCAAGTTCCCTCACGCTCGGGGAAGAGCAGAACGTCAAGGTTTTAGTTGAACTTTCTTGGCTCCCAGATGACTCTGCGTCTTCCTTCTTTCCTCTGTCTTTTTCCCCATTCCGGGTCGAGCACGACCCGGGATGATGTAAGGATGTTTTTATCAGCTCCTAACCCTATGCCGTTTCTCTTCCATAGAGATTTTTACACTTTTTTGAAAGTTTCTGCCATGAACAAGGATACCTTTTCGGTGGTCGAGCTCCTTCTGTAGGGAACCTTCCTTGCCCTGACCTTGCCTACTTCTCTTAGTTTTTCTGAACGCTGAAACCGTTTTCTCCGTCGGTGGTCGAGCAGCACACCCACTTCACGACTGTATGACTGCAATGGCTTTCTCTTTTTATTGGATTATTCTTTGTTGTTCCTTTTTTGACTAGTCCCTTTTTACCCCCTTGGACGAGCCGGCGAAAACTTATCTCGTCGTAGTCTCATCGTGCGATGACCAAGTCTTTTCCTCTCTTTATTGTCTCTCCTCCTTGCTTGACTTCCCCGCCTTTCGCCCACCTTTCCAGCCCGTTGCAAACATGGCGCCTCTCTTTTCTTTTTTCTCTCGAGGCCAAAGCGCCCTTCCCTCGACGCGGACGAGTTTTCCCTCTTTTTCCGATCCTTTCTATCAACTTTGATTTTTCTCCCTTTTCTCCAGCCTCCCCTTCCCCAACTTAGTAGTCCATGTTGCCAATCGGGCGATTTTTCTTGGCGCGATGTGAAAAAGCGTGGTGCTTTTTGCCCTCCGCGAGAATTTTTTCTGAGTTTTCGCTGAGCGGTTTCTCCTTTGAAAAGTTCTAAGTTTTCCTATCTCCCCTTGGGACTCCCTCTTCCGTGAAACCGTGTTCGACAAACTCCTCCCCCCGCGCATTTCCTCAGAACGCCTTTTTTTCAGTTAAGGGCCGAAGATGATTTTTGGTGGCGGCTCGACCGACTCGCAAATTTCTGGAAGCCCTCCCCCGCCTTTTCAGCCCTTCCCTCCTCCTTCTTTGCCGACAGCGCACTCGGCCCCCAACACGTTCCTGCCATTTTTTCCAGTGCACTTTCCCTCCCTTCCTCTCCTACGTTGGACGTCACAACTTGCCTCTGTTTTTAAGGAGCTGCTCCTTACATCCCCCTTTTGCTCTTTTCTACCAGGCCCTTCTCCCGTGCTGACATTCGGTATCGACCCCCGCGATTGAATCTGTTCTCTAGCAAATCACTTCTTTTTCTGAGGTTTTTATGATACTTCTCTTCCTTCCCTTCCTCGCTGATGAAAGCTAGAGGCGAGGGTTCGAGTGAAAGATGCGCTCATGGGTGTCGATTCCTCCTCTCCCCCGAGGCGCCCTTGTTTGAGAGCCCTTTTACTTTTATGTTGTCCCCTTCTTTTTTGCAATCCAGCACGTCCACATGCATAATGATGAACGGCCCCCCGGTGATTGCCCCCCCCCCCCAAAAGTGCTGTCAGGACTTGCCGCGATGGGCCCTTCCTCTTTGATTTTCCCTATGCATCGCGGGGCTAGCCTGCCGCTGGCCGCACGTCAAGATAGGTCGGAGAGCTTCGCCCGCATGTCTTTTTCCCCATGAACACTTGGGTCCGAGCAAACTTTTCTCTTCCCCTCGCCTTTCTTTCCATAAGCGCCCCATAGCGGAGTTTCATTCCGGCAGTAAGCCCTTCCCCCCAAGACTCCCCTCTCCCTGGGGTAGTTTGGGAGTTCCTTCTCTGTTTCTTTTCCCTTGCGAAGACTTGTAATATGTTTTTTGCGTTCCCACGGCTCGGGACCTCTCCTATAGTTTTCTCGGTGGTCCTTGCCCCTCTTGTTCCCACTTTTTTGGAACCCAAGTAAAACGTCACTACATGCAGCCCAAGGGAGTGCCTTCAGAGTTGTAAGGCCCTTTGAGAGGGGAGGCCTTCCCCCGTGTATTCTTTCCTCCGCTCTGGTTCTTTTTTGTCCTGATTTGATAGTCTTTCGGGTATGTCTGGTCTTTTTTTTTTTTCTCCTCCTGGGCCAGCAGAGTAGATCGAGATGGTTTCCCCAGCGAAACGGAAGGACTAGTCAGGTTTTCTCATCGGTGTTTCCAGTGCTTTCCTTTCTCCTCCAATCCCTTTCCCCCTGCTAAACCCTTCTTATACGTCCCCCCTTTCCTTTCTTTCCTCCTTCCAGTACCGAAACCCGCGATTTTTTATCCTTTGATTCCTCTCTCATATTCTGTTGGTCCGGGTTTCACCGATCTTTACGATCTTCCTTTTGTCGCCTTGTTCTTGATATTCGAACCTCCTTTTTTCTAACCCTTCCCGGCAACGCAAAGGGTTAGATGCGCCCTTACTTTATTGAGCCAACGCTTTAGATGACCCATCTACAAGTATTTTCTTTCCCCCATTGTCTTTTTTTTTGCGTCCTTTTCCTCGGGTAAGATGCCCTTACTCACTCCGGTTGAGTCCGGAACCCTCCCCTCTTTTCCCAGTCCCCTTTCCTCTCTTGAAGTCTTCACGACGCATATGACGGGATTTAGTTTTCTAGATAGTGCCTGGCTCCGTTGGATTCCTCTCTTTCTTGCGATGATCCTGCAACCGCTCCCTTCAGTTCCCCTCTTTCTCAACTCCAACCGCATATCTCTTTTGCTTCCCCCTTCCCAACAATTTCTTGCTGAACTGTCTGAACCCACCCTCCTTCGGGTATTCTTCCCCCCATTACCTTTCGACAATTTTTTTTTCCCCTGTTACCTTCGGCTCAGGGCATCGGAACCTTAGCGGTTGTTCCCTTTTTCGGAGAATCAGACCGTTTCCGGTACTATTTCTACGCGCCCCCTTGTCTCGCACGCGTCCTCCAAACCCTTGTTCCCTTCCCATTTCCGGGTGAACGGACTCCCCTTCGTAAATTGCGTCGATATTCAATCGTAATGAACCCGAGATTTTTCACGAAGATTTTCAATAGCTTCCCAGTACAAGCCTTCTGATCGCCACCGGGCATCAGGGGCATCGAAAACGTCTTCTCTGCTCGGATGATGTTACCCTTGCCTTCAGCCTGCTTTCCGTAACCCCCTGAAACTCTTTTCGAGTTCCCTTCTCTCTTCTGGCCCTCCTTACGAACCCTGGTAAAAGCTAACCGCAAGATCCCAGTTTACCGACTCGCCGCTTCCGCTAGATGTTCCTCCCTTTCCTCCAAGTCTCAGTGATCAAAGGGTCCGGCCCGTTCTCCTTTTCATTTCCCCCCCTCCTCGCAACGAAATAAATACTTTCAGAAGGCCTTATAGTTGTTTTCATGGAGTCCCGTTTTCGACTTTTTGGTGACTCTTCCCAAATTGATCTAGAATTAGGCCAGAGAAAACGAACTAAATTCGCATCTACCAATTGAGTAGAGACCTCCTATTTCACCCCGTCAAATCGTGAGTCACTGTGTTTTATCTGCGATCCCCTTCTCCTACCCCGTACTTCTCTCTTGGAGGGATGAAGCGACATAACGAAGCTATTTCTTTATTTCCCGGACCATGTTTAGCAGGGCCTTTCTGGGTTGACTCTTTTTTTTAGTTCTTGCGAAGCTTGAGCTTTCTTCCCCGGTCTTCCCCTCCTCCCCTTATGAAGTCGAGACCTTTCTCCGGCATCTTTATGACCACTTTGGCATTGACTCCCTTAAAATTTTTTCCCATCCCCCCCTGGACTGATGCACGAAGTTGTTTGTAGTGTGAAAACGCCCCATGCTTTTCTTATCCCCCCCCCGGAGGGGCTCCCTTTTACAGCACTTTTCTTCCCTTTGTTCCACCCTACTCGAGAGATTTCCAGATTCTGAAACGCCTGTCCCGCAATTCGTCTTCCCCCCCTATCGACCTCACCTCTCCCCTTCAGCGGACCGCGCACGGATGACGGTATCTTTGAACATTATGGTTTTTAAAAGGCAGTCTCCTTTCTAGTCGTCTGTAGGCAACAGCTTTCCTCGTCCCCTGACCTTTAATCAAATTAGTTTGCCTCCCATGTAGTTCCCCCCTTCTTTTCCATGCGTTGCGGATTCATTTTTGAGACTTTCCAATTCTGATCGCCTATGATTCCTTTTGGCGGCACAAGATGAACAGACTCTCTAGTAGGTCTAAGCCCGTACTTCGGTCCCTGTCCCACTTCGTGCTTCTCCTCCCTTCCTTTGTTTTGAGGATGTGGTAGAAAACGCCGGTCCCCCCCTTTTGCCAGAGAGTCCCCTTTTTCTCCTACTCAGTCTTTTCCCTTTTCGGTCACTTTCGATCCCTTTCTCTCCCCCCTCCGTGATACGTCCCTTCTTTCTGCCCCCACAACCAACCCGTTTCCACTTCCCAAACTCGGACTCTGACCCGATCGTCTTTTTTCTCTCCGGGCTTTTACCCCCTTCTGCTGCCGGCCTTGTGTATCCTCCCCCTTGCTGATCTCAAAATAGCTTGATCGTACGGGCTCTTCCCTTTCCCGGCGGGTGAGAGAGTTTTAAAAGGAGGAATCTTCCGGTCGGAGTTTCTTTTTTTGAGCGTTCCCATTTTGTTCGGCAAGCCCTCCGCCCCCCTAGAAGTCTTTTCTTTCCCCGAATCACTCATGCTGAGCGGGTCTCTTATGGTAAAGGTGCAACAGAAGCCCCCTTCATCTGACCAAGATAGCTTGAGTCTTCCTTCGTTTTTTTCTCCCCCAAAGCCCCCCCCTCTTGACTTTTTCCGCGCGCAGAATGGGAGAGAGATTCATTTCCCTCCGAACTGATCTTTACTTTTTGTTGGCGGCCCGGAAATGAGCGTTCTTAACACCTCCTCTCCTCAGCTTTACCGGCCTCAGACCCGGCTCCGTTATCAGACACCACTTTCACCGACTCGTCAGACCCTTTTTTTTTTTTAACACCCTCCCCTCCTTTCGGACGGCGAGTCCGCGCGATTTCCTTTTTTCTCGAACATGGTTAAGGAGCTGATCACGCCCCTCCCACCCCCCCTCCGCCTGTCGTGCTGCAAACTTTCCATTGAATTCTTTTCCCCTAGATTTCCTCTGTTCTGCTGAAACCAATAAATCACCCCCTTCCGCGACGTTTCACGATTTTCTCGTCCCTTCTGATTTTTCCTTGGCCCGGATCAGGATTCCCCCTAGGATTAATGTTTTTCTCGGGACATTCCTATTTCGAGCCACTGTCCCTTCGGAGTCTACTTGTCGAAATAAATCCCAAACTTTCCTGCTGACGGTGATTTAACCCCCCCCCCCCCCTTTAAAGACGCTAGTCCCATTTTTTAGTCCTATGGTCCATCCCGATCCTGGATGCTATTTTGAATTCCTCGGGGCTCGAAATTTCCTTGTTGGATTATCTCTTTCTTTTTTCCCTCCGAAGCACCCCTCCGGGGATTCCCGGTAAAGTTTTTCCCCCCACAGCGCGTGAGGCGTTCATTTTCCAATCGAGATAAGAAAGTGTTTAGGGTAGGACGGCTCTCCCCCTCCCCCTTCCCCTCTTTGGGGGAAGCTGACTCCATAGGACCCCCCATTCTGAGCTTTTTTTTCTTCGGAAGTTTCCCAGCTTCCGCTTTTCGGTTCTTCGACAATAGGGAAATTTCGCCCCCCTTGTTCGGGGATTCCCCTAGTTAGGACTACCTATCGACAGTTTTTTCCCCTGTTGAACTCTTTTCCTCCTTCTGGGCGGAATTTCCCGGTCCTGATGGATCTCCACGCATGGTATGGACGTTTTCCCCTTTTTTTAACAGACCTTTTCTGGTCCCTGAGGGACAGGGTTCTGGACACGAGTGCCTCCCCTTCGCTTTCTCTCCCCGTCCCTTTTAATTTTTTCTTGTGTTTAAGTAGCGAGTTCCTTCTTTTCTGGAACTTTGCAAACAGTCAGAGCCCCATGGTAGCTCCCCCCTTTGGAATTCTCCGATTCTCCACTTAGGATGACGCTATATAGTATCCTCTTTCTCTCACACGTTTTTCCCTCCCTTTTTTCACCACTCCCCGTCATGTGATTCTTTTCATATCTACTCCCCCGTCCCGGTTTAAAAGGAATCTTACTTCTTATGAATCCTTTCGGTGTTGCTTGAGTTTCTCCCCCGAATTTCTTTTGAGAACCCTAGGACCACAGGGTAGTACTTCCTTGGCGGAGAAAACGCCGGTATTATTTCGCAAGTTCCCCCGTACCCGGTAGGAGGCCCCCGGTGCTCTTTTTCTTTGCCGATAGGGAAAAGCCACCGCGGTGTTTCTCATTCCCCTTTCACGGACCCTCCCAGTCTGACAAGTCCCTTCTGCTGGCAGCCGAGCTTCGGGATGGCCTGCATGACTTCTTTTTTCCAAAGTAGAGAATCTCTTTCTCTCATGTTGGCTAGAATTCTTCCATTTTTTCCCTCCCCAGGCTGGACGTTTTTTTTACTATCGCGAACTAAAGCTTCGGCTTCCTCTTTGCTGGGACCTTTTCCCCTGTAATAAATTCCAACACACCGGCTGGTAGCCGATCGCAAACTCCCTTCCAAGCAGCATCACCTCGCTCACTCCGTGTCTTCCCCTTTTCCTCTGAAGAAGATCTCTCCCCAACTTCTACCCTTCTACGGGTCTCACACGCTCGAGTTTCCCCCAAATCCCCTGCCGATCCAGTTCGTCGCCCCCCTATTCCAGATGCATTTCCCCGCCGCAAGTCCCCCCCAAGGCTTGTTTGAACTTCCTCTTTTCCTGTGGGTCTGCGCAACCCAGAGGAATTCCAGACCTGGGAAAGTGATCGCCTTTTTCTACTTACTTTCCCAGGAGGCCTCCTGCCCCCCTGCCTCCCCTCCTTTTTTTTTTTTTTTGCCGCACTCTCCACAAACTTTTTTACACTATCATTCTGCCGTTTTCTGGCCTTTCACGACTCCTTGCTACCCCCCCCCGTTTTCTTCCTCCCGCCAAGCTCCCCCTTCCCCCTACTTAGCAGACTGTTACAAAGCACTTTCCCGTCATAAAGATTTTTCTTTCACCACGGCGCCACTGCTTTCCTTTGGTCTCCCCCCCTCCGCCCCCCTTTTTAGGCTCAACGCGAAAGTTCCCTGAGGATGGTTTTCTTCTAAATACCGTTTCCCCCTCCCAGTAACTTCTTTTTTTCGACTCCTTTCTGGCTATTCCTTCCCTCCACAGACATCAATCGCATATTCAAAGCAATTTACTTTTTCACGGGTTTGGCCTCCCCCAAAGCGCGTCCGGGTACGCGAACCTCCCCCTTGCTTTTTTTTTGCGGCTCTGCCTCACTTTATTTAGAGGATTCCCTTCCCTTACCCCAGTTTGTTTCGCTCCCCACCAAGGCGTGTGCGTCTATGACCTGTTTTCGACACATCCTTCTCGGCTTTTTTGTCTTTTACCGAGCTGACTGCTTCACCAGCACAACGTCGCCGGCATTTTCTCCTGCCCCCTGCACTCGCTTTCTAAATTGCCAGACGCTTGGTTGTTCCAGAGCCCCCCCACCGGCCGATCGTTTTTTTCTTCTGTAGCCAACGGCTCCGATTCCTCAAGTTTCCCCTCTTACACTCCCCCCCTTCCACACCCCCTCTCCCTTCCTTCCATGAGCCGATCTTTCCCTAGAGAAGCAACGCCGCCTTTCCCCATCCATGCCCCTTGCGCCTCCGCGATCTTCAGCCTGTCCTTGAATCTTTTTTTTTTTCTAACATCTTTTCCCGACTCCCTAAAGAGAGGTGCCGTTCTCTCTTTCTTTCTGGTTAACGGCGGGTGAGTTCGCGGATGTATCCTCGGAGTGTGATCCATCGCGCCTGCTTAAAACTTTAGTCTTCTCAAATGTCATTTTGCTTCCATGTCGGGAGGTGGTCTCGGTTCGCGTAGCTCTCCTCTGAAGTCGTTTCTCTGCCCCTCAGCCTTTCGCCTTCGTTGACCGAAACAAAAACCCGTTTGTACCCCCCCCCCCCCCCCACCCTTGTCTTCCTGCACTGGCCTGCATTCTTTCTACTGCCGCGGTTTGTGGAATGTGGTAGAAATCAGGAAAACCGTTGCCCCTGCAGCCTCTTCTTGGCGATTTTTCCTCTGAGTTACAGCCCTCTTCCTTATGCCAAGATCCTAGGAGCGGCCCTCTTTCGGCGGCTTCTAACAAACCCTGCCTGACTTCGCCCCTGATTGCAAAATGTCTTCCCTTTTTCCAGTCTGGGCTTTTTCTATTGATAAACTTTCGAAGCTTGATCCCCATAGTTGTTTTTGTATATCCCCCTCGTGATAGTACTTAGTCCTATCCCATATACCCACTTTTTCCCCTTAGGAATCAAGGGGGACCCTTCCTCTTGGTTTTTTTTGTGGTGTTCTCTTTTTACGGTCCTCCTCTTTCCCCTCGACGTGAGCGGGTCTTCCTTCCGAAAGATGGGAACCTTCACTACATCCCTTTTTCCTCGAGCTTATCCCCCTGTTTGACTCAACAATGAACCCTCCTTCCGTGATCTTTCCTTTTAAGTGGCTCTTAGGAAAGGGAAGCCGACCCTTTTGGTGAGCTTCCCCCTACTTCAGACATCTTTTGCATAGAACCCCCTTTCCCGCGCTCTCCCCGACCGTTTCCTTAGCGCGCTCGGCCCACCTACATGAAGACCGCCAATGGTGCCCTTCTCAACTGTCCCGCATTTCCCCCTGCGAGCTCCTTCCTTCGAAGAAACGGCCTTTCGGAGCTGATCCGCCCATAATCCGCGCCCCTCTCCCCCATCCTTTCTTCCACTTTTTTTCTATCGCTTTTCCCTCCCTTTAGGGCCCCATCTGTTCGGGCTCATACACCATTCAGACGCTGTCTTTGAATTCGGTGCTGGCCCCTCCTTTTCTGATCTATGCTTTCG
>Ga0179593_1498660_pt1 | contig 10713 bp, 11 predicted proteins | sample CZODoug2_1_08_16_FD_185931 | JGI IMG/M metagenome (GOLD analysis project Ga0179593, IMG submission 185931) | Vadose zone soil fungal communities from Angelo Coast Range Reserve, California, USA - CZODoug2_1_08_16fungal (PacBio error correction) | ecosystem: Environmental > Terrestrial > Soil >... | reverse complement strand
CTTCCGAGAATTTACTTTTGAGTGACTTTACGCGGAGAGGTCCCCGCGCAAAAAAAGCGCTCTTCCTGGTTTTTGTCTCAAAACCCACACCCCCTGGGGGTCTCCCTTGCGATTTTCCCTTGCACCCTTATTTCCTTTCATCTACATTGGACGATGAGGTGTCCCTTCCTCGAGGTGCCTCTCCTTTTCCCCAATTGCCAACTGTTCCGACCTTTCCCCTCGTCTTTTGATGGAACCTGAGGAGACCGCCAGCCTCCCTAATGCACTCGACTTTCCCCCTTGAGTCCCCAACCATGCCCAGCACCTTCCATGCAAGCTTTGTTAAAGTCCCCCTCTCGTTTTCATCCATCCCCGCTCCACAAACCTTAAAATAGAAGAGAACGCCACACAGGGTCACACCTCACTTCCTTTATCCCCTTTCAAAATATAGAGATTGAATTTATCTTCTTTGAAGTTCCTGGCATTTCACCGCTTTCCACGGTCTCGATATTGAAAGTGGATAGTTTCTTGAAGCCGACCCTCTCATTAGATAAGTCATCGTTCTGCACCGATTTTTGTCGCCCTTGAGCTATCCTTTGGTTCTTCTATTCTAAGGACCTCCCTTGGATGTTTCTTTAATTCTTTACCTTTTCGACGCAGCTCAATCGTGACGGGATCTCGCTTGCCTCTTCTGTACACTTTTGCGGATTGAAAGAGTCCACTCCCCCTTGAGTCCTCCCTTTCTGAGTTATACAGCGCTTTTTCCTTAGTCTTTAGAGACGATTGGCCCTGTTTCTCCGTGCCTAGTCTCAGGACCTTTTTTCGTCGTGGTGCACGCTTGATCCCTTTTTTTAGAGAACTCACTCCCCTTTTTCTACCTCTCTTCTTCGGTTAAGGACAGTTGTTTCCGATCAGCGGTTACGACCCTTTTCGCAGCCCAGATTTTTTCCGTTTCTTTCCACACCCTCGGTCCCTACTTCACTTGTTTCTTTTTTTTACAAAAGGAGGCTTCCGGATTTTAGCTTTTTCCCCCGTTGCATTATCCGGCAAGAAGTCGGTGAATTTTTCCGGCGGTACGCGCACGGTTGTTCTCGACGGCTTCCCTTTCGTCGCCATGAAGATCTCTTTCTTTAGCACTAGTCCCTTGGGACGACTCTTCCCCCCTGCACCCGTGTCTCCCCATATTTGTCCTTTTTACGCCCCTGACCTATCGCGATCGTCCAGTTAATAAACTTGTTTCCCGGAAATTCGAGCCTATATTTCCTCGGCGGTTAGTGATACGTCATCTTTCATTGATGGCTAAAACGAACTGGTTCTTCGGGCCACTCAGGCTCCATCTCCCTTTTCCGAGTCGGCGGGACTCCCACTTCTCCACTCCGCTATAAGGTGAATTGGTCTCTCCTTTCTCCTGAGTCGAGTGAAATGGAATGTCTTGATTTTGTCCGTGTTCTCTCCTTCTTGCTCCATCCCATGTCCCCGGTGGAAGTTTATTTGGTGCTCTTCGTCATAGCCTCCTGTCCCCCTGCCATGTCTCCTGAACCGCTTATTCCCCCCTTTTCACGAGTACTTCTTTTAATTACAGACTTATCTTGATGTTTCTTTTACCAAAAGAGTTTTCAGTGCCCAGCCCAGCCCTCCTCCGCCCATCTCTTTGAATGTCTACCTTTCTGATAATGTTCTTAACCTACTTTTTTTTTTTTTCTTCCCAAAAACCTTTGATACTACTTCGTCTGATTGTAGACAGGCTCAGACCTTTTCTCCCCGGTGCTCCACCACCCCAGCCCCGTTTCCATTTGTATTGTGATCTGAATTATATGGTTCTTCTTAGGTCTTCTGGAGTTTGCGCGGTCAGAAGCGCTACCACCCTTTCTCTCTTGTGTAGAGCATGACCGCCCGCTCCTTCTGATAAGGTAGCATTCGTTGGCGCACGTGTTCCTGTTTTTTCCCCGGCCCACGGAGACGGGTCCTTCCCCAGACCTCTTTTGAGGTTTCCCTGCGATTCCTTCCCCTTTGCTCGCCTTCAGTGAGTATGAGCCTCCATCAGCACTGATTTTCGGTCCGCTATCAAGGTCCCCTCCCAGCTTCTTCTTCGTCACTTCTCCCCTTTTCTCCACCACCTCCCACTTGCCGCTCATTTTTCACGCCCCCACGAGACAACACTTGCCCGGTCTCGTCAGAACAGAGGAGTGATCGTGTGTGTATCTCTCTCTTTAATCTTTTGTTCGATAGATACCACGCTAACCACTCAGTCCGTGGTTTTTAACTTGAGAACTATCCCTTTGGTTCTTCTCGGCCGCTCCTTGGTTCCGGCGTTTTTTCTTCTAACTTAGAAGTTCCGCCCCGTGTAACTTTTGAGTCCCCTGGTATGCAGCTAACCGCGGTATGATTGTGTGATGTAGTATATTAGATTTTGCTTAAGACTGGCCTCTCGTACTTTCCTCCTTTCCGCCGCAGAAGAGATGCTCCTCCCTCCTGCTCAGGACGATTCTATCGAAAGTATTTCGCACCCGCAGGACTATTTACTTCTTTCCTTCCATTTCTTTTCCCCCAAAGTCTCTTTCCAGTTAGTCTGCCTTTGACATTTCAGAGTCTATACCCTCCCGAGCCGCTTCGCTCAACCACTGGGACCATGGGTGGGTGCTGCTTCCTGGGTAGTCCTCTTCACCCTTTCTAGTCTTTCCATGTTTAAACGGTTCAAGTGATTTTGGAGGGTTAAGTTGACCCTAAAAGCAGCAATGTTGCTTTTTATTTATTGCTTGTATCGTTCCTTGCAGATGGGTTTTGTGCCCTTCTGCCCCTAGTTTGGTCTCCCTGCCCCTTTCCCTATTGATCCTTAACCTATCCTAGGTCACATGAACGGCAATCTTTTTCGCATTTGGGAATGAGGAGCCTCTTTTCTCTTTCCCCCCAGACTCAGCCTTCGTCCCAACTCCCATTCCCCCAGGGGAACGACCCTTCTCCCCCCCTTCCCCATCCATCCCGTCTGATGCTGTAGCTGATCTGGCTCTACAGCTGCTCGAGTGCGTGATATTACATGCAGCTCTTTTCTTTTTCGAAGATGCACCCCCTCCGCACAGGTGACTTCCTAATTTCATCGGGACCTTTATTTCTCCCCCTACGCCGATCCCTCATCTACCGCCTGTCTTAACCCCTCTGTCCTTCCTCCTCCGGGAAATGGGCCTGACCCACTCCCCCCAAGAGGGTCTAAAATTGTCTTTCTTCGGCTTGCCGATTGAGAGGACAGCCCAAACCACGATCTTTCTTTTTCCAATTACCTTCGGGTTTCTTCTACGAAAAGTTTTTCTTTTACCGCTGATCCCCCCTCATTCTTTTTCCCTTACTGCTGAGTTGAGACGCCCAAGCTTTTTATCCTTCGCTTCAGAATGTCGACAGCCCCTTTGTGTTGACCTCCCTCTTTTGGGTCCCCCTTGGTGTAACGCTGATATTGCCCGGACGACCTTCAAAACGACTGCGGACCTTTAGACCGGGCTCTTTGGCGCCGGCGTTCGATGCCAACTACTATTTCCCTGAACCCGAGTCCTCTCCTTTCCACCCCCGGATCGGTCGCCTCTGTGACTTAACATTTTCGGCTAACGAGCCGCCGAACTTCGTATATTTTTGGAGGCTTTACCCTTAATGGAATCCTCTGTTTTCCCTCTCTACAGGCCGACACCCGGGCCAAGCTCTTCTCCGGACCGTACTATTGCTGATTTTCCCTCCTTCCCCGGCCCGAACCCAAATCCCGCGCGGGCGATCCTATTCATGACCGGCTAACGCTTCCCCGTGCAGAACCTCTCATATTCGTTCTTGATTAAGGGTCGGCGCAATTATCTTTAGCTATGGAACGGCTTCATTTTTCCCCCTGATCGTTCCGCGGTTGTCCCCATCCTACGCCGTAAACTTTCAATCGAGCGATTTTCGGTGCATAGCTTTCTTTACCCGCCATGCTTTCTTTGAGTGAGCCCCGTCTTTCCTTATCTTTTGGTGAGTTTCCCCCGTCGCGTTTCAAGATCAAGAACAGTGGTTCCCGACTGCAAGATTTCATGGCATTTTGCTGCATTGTAATTGGAAGATCAACCACTTTTTCCCCCCTTTGGGGCTTTTCCTTGCCTTTGGATTCTTTGCGTCGCTTGCTCTGCCATGGCGCGCCTCTTGTTTTGATCGCATTGGTTTGTGTGGAAGATCGCAACTCGTGAATGTCGCCGTCGCCAGCCACTCTTGACTGATCTCTCCTTTAGTAACGACGCTCCTTGTGCGCTTTATCGAGCACGCTCCGTTTTTTTAGGTCTCCCGCGGCTCTTTTTCAATTATAAGCGGTCTATATTCCTAGTGTGTTGTTTCTCAGCGTGCACTTTGTAGCATTAGAGTCCTGACTCCCCAGCTGCCCCAGCGCCAGCGCAACCAACCCCGCGAGAGAGGGCTCCTACCGTCAATTCTGGATTTCTTTTTCTTACCTGTCCCGATCGTACGCGAGTTTGCGTTCGACGGCGACTTCCCGAGTGTCAGCCCATCCCCCCTGACTGATCCACCTCACCCGGAATTATTGATGGCCAACTAGGTTTTCACCTCGCCCGCCCAGACTCCCAGACTTCCCCACTCAGAAAAAAATTCTTTTTATCTTTTCCCCACATGACGCCCTGACTCACTTTACCATGCCCGATTTCGTGGAAGAAGGTCTGACTCTCCAAAAGCTCGTTGTGTCCTAAACCTCCCCAGTTTAAAGGTTTGACCCCTATTTACGCCACACCAACTCTTTTAGGGTACAAAACAAGTAGCGTATGACCACTATGACATATCTATGAAAGGTATTTCCCCCTTTTCTATTAGTTTGTCCCTCTTCTTCCACTACCTTGACCTTCCTTGCCCACTTTCTAGATCTCATTTGACTCTCATTTACTGAAGCAAACTTTTTTCCATAGCATATCTTAGTTCTGTACTATTCCCCTTCTTTCGAATTGCTCTCTAGCTCTGGCACCGCGAGGCTGTTCGTCTCACCCCTTCTATTAAGAAGTCTGGATCAAGTAGTAGTCTATAGATTTCTTGGCCCCGCGTCCTTTTTTATGACCTTCCTCAATCCTCAAAGGAGCTCCCTTATTTCAACCCGTTAGTTCATCCCGTAGTAGAGATTTTTCTTGGCGACTATCCTTTCGTCTTTTTCCCCTCATACCCTCAGAGTACGTGTGTAACCTTTTTGAAAGCAGATCGACCTTTTTCTCCCAAATTTATAAAGATCCGTTGTTTGCTCCTCTTAGCCTGTCCTCGATTGACGGCCGGTCTTTTTGCCTTAAAAGATCGCCTTTTTTGAATGCGCTTTCAAAAACCCTCTCCCGACGTCTTGCCTTAAGCCCCCCCTCCGATCTCAATGGGATTTTTTTCCCCTCCTTGAATATTAATTCAACTTAGTAGCTAAAGCGACGGTCATACGAGAAACTTTAAGGCGACCTTCCCAAGCCTTATACTTTGTAGCCATTTACTTTTCCGTTTATCGAACCTCTGCCCGGTCCTAATATTCCCCCACGGTTCTAACCCTTCCGTCTGAAGCCCATTGAACAGATGAGGTAGAAGGGACCCCTCTCCTCACAGTTCTCTCTACTTAGGGCGCGCTGCGTAGTGATCCGGTCGTTTTGAGTTCATTTTCCCTCCCCCTTGCCCTTGGATTAGGTAGAATCGTGAATTTTCTCTCTCGTTGAGATAACCCGAGCTCACTGTTGACCTTCTGATAAGATAAGGCATGATTCCCTTTTTCTTTCGGGATGGGCTTGGTTAGACTTATTTATAACTTCTATTTTTTACACCCTGGGTTTGCAGATACTTTTTTTTTTTTGTGCCCATAGTAATTCTCTCTACACCAATCCACCACGTATTCCTTTTTCATTCCCTTACTTTTTGGTCACATTTCCGTTCTCTTCGGGCTGTTAAAACGCCTGGGAGTCTTTCTCCCCCCCAAAGTCCTCCCTCTCTCATTAGACCTCTTTTTCATATGATTAATTAACACTTTCATATTCTTCACACAACCGTTCGACTCCTTCCATTCGCCTAATTGAGACCGTTCTTTCTTCGAAAAGGTCGAACCTTGGACTTCCCATCCAAAAATCCACATACATTTTTTCGTTTATCTACTTCGAACAGGTTTACTTCTTAGGGTCTACTCTCTTCAACATTCTGCGCGACACTTGATGCTCATTTTTGTAGAGTGCAAGACCTATTCATACTATAGTAGCGTCTTTCTCCACTGAGTAATCCTTCAAGTGCCATAGTTTTCTTCTATGACCTGACTTAGTCCGCCCGTATGGATAGCCTCAGACGTCCTTTCGTTCTTTCCCGCAAGAAACGCATGATCCCGCGTTTTTCCTTCTCCTCTGACATTTCTCCACTCCCGCTTGCGTCAATTAGCATTCTCAACGCATAAAGCGCTCCTTCATTCCTCGAAGACAAAATTGCATTTCGCTTAATCCCTAATCCCTGCTTTGTAGCTTTTCTTTATCCTTTTCCCATAACCTCCTTTTTTTTTTTCTCTCCGTCCACTCTTTCCAGTCTTCGAGGGGTCTGATTCTTTTCCACAGATCCGTGGGTACGGTTTCCTCTCTTATCGATGCTTTCAATGAGCCCGTCTCCTCTTCACTTATTTATCCCCTTTATCATGAGTTGGCTTTTTTCTGATGGCTTTCATTCTTTTTTTTTCCCGAAGCGGAAGGGAGTAAATGTCGTTTTCGGACGAGTCCGTCGACGAAGTCCCTCTTTTGAGTCTATCGCCATTTTACACGTGCCGCCAAGACGGCTAACCCTTCCTCGATTTCTTGTGAGTTTTCCTGACTAGCCCCCCCCTTTTTGTTAAAGTTTCTGCGCTTCTGTGCTTCATCCGAGCCTGTACCCACTTTTCCGCTCTCTCCCCTCCCCTGGAAACGTTTTGGGTTCTTGAGCCCCTTGGCGACCCCTCCTTTGCCCTTCAATGTTCCTTTTCGTCACGGTTTTCCCCTTCTCTCGGGATCCCATGTCCCCCCAAAAGCAGAAGTTGCTCCCCGTTCGCATTGCCGTTTTGCTTTTTGGTGTTCTTCGCGGGCAAGGAGACAGCCGTTTTCCCAGTGACCCTACATGGATCCATACCCTAGTACTCGGTGACTCCCTTTGAAAATGTTGGTTCCTTTCGTCTGGTTGTGTCTGCTCCCTTTCCCTTAAGGATCCCCATTTTACCTTCTCTTCCCCTGTGTTACCCGCCTTCATCCGGTAATTGACCCGTCTCCCAGGACCGGCAGATAGCGCAGGAGTATCTTTCTCTCCAATTCACATCTGTTCCCCAGCCGTTTAACGTCTTCCTCTTTCTTCTTTCTACCGCAGCCCCCGGTTGAAGTTCCCCTTAACTCGGGCAAAGTCTTCTCGACCCTCACGCCCGCTAGCCACTATATCTCGATGGAGTTTCACCCTTTGGCAGTTTATGCTAGGGACATGGGCCTTCCCACTCCATTCAATAGAATTTTTGTCTGCGACTTCTTCCACGGGCAAATGCGTCCTTCCCCCGATCTAGTAATGGCTTTCTACCAGACTCAGGGGTTTGCTCCTTAACCTTGCTCCTCCCCTTCTTTAATCCCTGAGTTCTTATCTGTCACGTTTCACGACGAAAGCTTTCTGCTTTTCTTTTTCTGGCGTTTGCATACTGCGTCCAGGGTTTTTCTCTCCGATATCTGGGTCGACCTCGTCCCGATCGGCCCCCCCCTTTCTTCCCACCTACTAGTGAGGAAACATGTGCGAGGATTTTAGTGGCGTGCTTCCCTTTTCCCCAATCTCATCTGTCCCTTTCCTAGCCCTTGTGCGAACATCAATTTAGCGCGTTTAATCGCGGACCCTTTTTCTCTCCCGGACGGCCGGTAGCGGGGTTCTGGGCCGGCAATTGCATTCTGTTTCTCCCCCCCTTTGTTAGCACCCCTTTCATCCTCTCCTGACCGGTTTTCCTCTTGATTTCTGCTGAAGACTTAACCAGGCCTCCCCCAGCCTCCTCTTTTCCGATCCTAGCCACTGACACGTGAGACCAAGACTACAGAGTGCCATAAACCTCCCGATCCCTTCCTTTGGAAGTCTGCTGTACCCTGTCCAGAAGACAATTGAGAGACCGAGGAGAGGTTGGAAATGATGGACAAGAAATTTGAACAGGATAGTCCCCAAAGCATCTCATTTCCTTACGGTTCAAGCCTGCCGAGACTCGTCTTTTCGACGCCTTGTGTGGAACCGAACTCTTGAGTGACGCTGAGTTTTTTGACCTTGTCTCCTTTCCCCAACTTGGTTTTTCCCTCTCCCCAACCCCTTCCCCTCACTGCTGGACTGATTCTGTCTTCTTCTTAAGATAAACTCATTTTTTCTCGCGTTAGCTTGGTTCTTTTCCGCTTGTTCCCTCCTTCCGCCCTTCTTTGTTCGTGATTCCTTTGAGTGGAATTCTCCTCCTTGCGTACTTCTCCTTGCAGCCAACGCGCTGACCTCCTGTGCCGTAGCCAGTTGTTTGTTGACCCTATGCTTCTTGCTTTTTTTTTTCTTCCTCACGCTCGGGCCTCTACTGAAGTTCCCCTTCCATTACTCATCTCCGTGTTTTTTGTTTAGACTTTCGATTCTACCTGTCCAATGTCGCTTTTATCTTTTGCCCCCTTTCCCCCACCCACGATAAGCGCTTCTCTAGCTCTCCCGGAGCTTTAGTTCTAAGTCACTTCGTCAGAGCTGGCGTTTTTCCCCTGGAGTCCCGCTATATTCTCTCTTTCCCATCCACTGCCTCATAAAGATCCCCTTTTTGTTGTTGGCTTGACGTGCCTTTGATTCATGATCCCCATTTCCTGACGGCCACAGTAAGACCGCCTTCCCGTCCGTAATCAAACCCTTTTTTCTTTTTCCAACTGAGTCCCCTGACCTATTTAAAATGCCATTGCCCCTTGTTGCTTTCCCCTTTTACGTTTCATTCCCCCTTTCCCAAGCCGTTGTGCTCCCCCTGCAAGATCACGCCACCCTTCTAGTCTCCAGCCCCATTTGGGGTCCCACACGAAGGAGGATCCTCAAAATGTCCCCATAGCGCTTTCCCGGTCTTCGGATAATGCTTTTGAGGCTCCTCCCTGATATGACCTCCAGTTCCCCTTTCTCTCTTACGTTTGAAATTTGCCTCTCTTGCGACCATTTCCCACCCTTCGATTGAATGACTTTCCTCAGGTAGAAGTTTCGATTCGATATGACCTCGCTGCTGTTCCGGGGTCCGTTCACATTTATCGCTTTACCCCCAGTAAGTAGGACTCTTTTTCCCCCCTTCTTTATCGCTCAACTGATGGATGCATTCTGGTCCCCCCTCCTACAACGGCGGACGAATTTGGGTTAGTTCGCTCGTATTAGAGATTCACCCTGTTCCGACCTCCTTCCCTTACTCCGTCTTCATGAGTAGGTCTTTGAAAGTTGCTCCTTACCTAGCTTCAGCTTCCCATTTTTCCAGCATTCTCGGTTTTTGGTTACTCATCCCGGGACTTTCAGGAAGACGGGTGTTCGCTTCCAAATGCTGCCCGATTTTTTCCCCCCCACCGGTATCCTGTATTGAACCTCTTTATATACTAAAACTGCTATCTTCATAGGTTTCTTCTTTCTTTTCCCTCGTTCATTCTCCTTCCCTCACGCTTTCTTCAAGAATTTTCCTCTTTTCCCTTGATGACCTTCCCTCCTTCTTTCATTTGTTCGCCCACCTTACGATGACTTTCCTCTGTTCTCGTCTTTTCCCCTAGCCTCACCCCTTTTCATGACCCTTTAATTCTTTCTTGACCTCCCCATCTCCAATGATTGTTATCCTTATTTCCAGGTTCTGTCAGGGTCTCGCATCCGGTCTAGCTTTTTTCGTGAACGCAGTGCCCGCGTCTTTTCTGAGATTCCACGGCCAGGTATTTATTTGCAAGTCTTCTCCCTCCCGCAACCCTCCAGATTTAGGCTTTCCAGGAGCCGGTTCCCTCTTTTTGAGTCCCAAGATAAGATACTGGCTCGAGCTGCAGTTAATTTTCTTTGGACTTTTGTACCGGTTGTCTTTCCCGCTTCGATTCTATTGGCAAAAATTTTAGCTCCTTCTGGTCTCTTCATCGAGTTTCCGCCGTCCTGAGACCTGTCCTGACCATCTTGCAGTTCAGTCTGTTATTTTCCTTTCCTGCCGTTTGTATTGATGTTCTGGGTACAACCTCTTGAGACGCGTGCCCTTCCGCAAAGCCCGCCGCAATCGAATCTCTCAACATTTTCTGATTTTCATGTTCTTCCCTCAATATTCCCCCAGTTAAAGACTCCCCGTCGCGATTTTCGCCCGTCCGTAGAAGGAGATCTTTATCGACCGCACAAGCCTTTCCAGTGTTCTTGTGTGATCGTAGCCGCTTCTTTTTTCCTTTGGCTCTTTCCTTCTCGTTCAAGAGGCGCTACACCCTTGAGCTCCTTTCTTTACGTTTCGACCTCCCTCTTCCGTTTTAGCGGCGCTTCTCCACTGACTTTCGATCTCCTTCTACCGAGCGGGCTTTTCTCCTTCCACTCCCTGCGTTCTCATCGGTCCCGTCTCCTCGTCCCAGACAGTCTTAGATGCTTTTTCGCAAATGAGACCCTCAGCAGTGAAATGGACCTCCTTTTTCTTCTCAGCTGATCCAGGTCATGTACCTTTTTCTGCGAAGGCCGGTGATCCCCTCCTCCAAGCCGCTCCTCTTACTTCTACCTTCACAACAAGTTTAACACATTCGCAGTCTTGAGAGTGTT
>Ga0179593_1473732_pt1 | contig 10713 bp, 8 predicted proteins | sample CZODoug2_1_08_16_FD_185931 | JGI IMG/M metagenome (GOLD analysis project Ga0179593, IMG submission 185931) | Vadose zone soil fungal communities from Angelo Coast Range Reserve, California, USA - CZODoug2_1_08_16fungal (PacBio error correction) | ecosystem: Environmental > Terrestrial > Soil >... | reverse complement strand
CAACCTTCTTGCCACTCAATGGTTTCCCGTACCCCCCTTCATGACCGAATATCGCTTTGTGAGAAGATACTCACGATTTTCAGGTCAGTCATTTTTTTGGTCGCTCTCGGGACCCCGTGGAACCCTGCGACCTTTCCTTGCTTGTTGGACGTTTTGCCAGGGATTGTCTCTCTACGAATTCAGCAGCCCCCCTTTCCCCCCTTTTCTCCACTGTTTTTTGTGCGCCGGCCGGGTAGACTTTTTTTGTGCATCCTTCCCCCTCTGCGCCCAAAGGATTCTTTTCCGCCAATCCACAAACTTGTTTTCGTCTTTTGTCCCCCGTATTGGTCTGTGATTCTTGGGTTGGAAGTTGTGATCCTCCTTTTGTGCTTTCCGGTGAAAAACTCCCCTCCCACACGACAGGCGCTCGGTGATGAGGCCCCCAAGTTCCCCTTTTTCTTCTTCCCTCAAGGCCGTCTTGTCGGCCCGCCTTCTACCGGAATTTAATGGTGACTCCCCGCTCGACCCTTTCTCCCCCTCCCAGTTCCCTCCGTAAGTCCCTGCAAAGTTTCCGTTGCTCCTCGTATTTTTTCGATAGAGAACTTTCGGCTTCCCAGCGCACTTCTTTCCCCTAGCCCCCCCTTTTCTTTACTTCCTGTGTGGGAGATCCGTTTTTTTAGTTACCCGGAAATCCGCCCGCCTATAATTTCCACCCTCTTGACTTTTTTTTTCTCTTGCCCAGCCGCCTTATTGCTCCTTTTTCCCCCCCCCCCCAGGTTCCTTTTAGAATAGGACCCTTTTGGTGATTTCTCCCATTGACCTTGACGCCAAAGCTCAACAACGCGTTGAAATGTCTCCTCCTGTCCTCGGGTTTGGTGTCGCTATGTAGTTGCCTTTCTTCCCATCACTCCCCCCCCCTTTCTGTAATCCGGGATCCCTGTGAGCAACTGCTTTCTCTTCCTCTGACTGGCTTGAGTCTTTCCTTTATATCCCCCTTGTGGAAAGCAGCGTCATCTTTTTTATTTCAGACTGGGCGGCGGTAGGGGCCCTCCTGAGTCCTATTCGTCCCTTAGAGGCGGACTTCTGCCTCCCCTTTCATACCCCCCTTGAATTTCAACTCTTGCCGACTTATCCCTTCCCCCCCCTCTTCTCCGTACACCTCTCCTCTTTGGAAGATTAATTGTTATCAGTTTTTTCCCTTTTCCAGTTGGTAGCTATGAGACCTTTTCAGTATGATTCTAATAGGCTGAACTTTTTTTTTTCCCTTTTGGTTCTTCCGACCTTCCCCCCTTTTCAGGTGTACGTTAGGTCTTTTTTGGACGCTATACACTCAGGCATATGTGACTGGCCAACGTTTGTTCTTGCCCAGCACTTCGGCGGTTTTTTCGTCGGCCATTTTTTTTTTCCTTTGCGTAGTTAGCAAGATCAGGGATTTTTCCATTTCCCGATCACGGTCCTTTCGATCTGTGGACCTTGGACACCAGCCCCTTCTCCGATCCCAGTCCCCCTTTTGCTGTGTCTCCACCTTTTGGAGCGATTTTTTCTTTTCAAACCCCCCAGGCTGTTTCCCCGGACGCGCCGCGCTTTATGTCCTGCGGTACATCTTTCTAATTTTTCTAGTTGCCTGAGGCCGTCCCTGACTACCCTTTCCCCCCCCATACCTATGTAATAGTCCGCCGTGCCCCCCCCCTTTTGACCCCCCAACCAGCTAGTTCACCCCCCAGCCTCTGACACCCCCATTGTGGATTTCTCATTTACGGCTAAGTGTTTTTTGGAGAGTCGTTCCTTTCATTTTCCCCCCCCCCCTTTTTCCTGTTGCAATCCCCCTGAACAGAACCAAGTCAGCTCCTTCCCTTGCTGATTGGGGTCTAGTAGCCGCGGCCCCCGTGTGATATTGTTCTAAGCGCTTCCGATCCCCCCCCCTACTCTCCCCTCGCCTTTGGATGCTTCCTTCTTTCCCAACTTCGTGAGACTCTCCCGTCCGCTCTTGTCGGCTTTTTTGAGTATGGGTCATGATACGGTCCACAACCGGATCGCGGCACGATTACCCCCCAGACCTCCCTGTTCTTCCGACCCTCCACTTTCTTCCTACTGGACTATGCTCAGTTGCTTGCTTAGGATTCTTCCCTCCTCACAAAGCTTGCTTTTTAACCCTTCTATTTCTATAGTATTTTCTCTTCTTTTCAGTTACGGATTAAGAACCGTTTTTCGGCTCGTTACCCATCCACCCTTTCCCTTTACTGAGATTTGAGCTGCTAGAAAAGACCCTTAGCTTCGTAGATCGCATCTATTCTTCCTTCGATTGTAACCAGTTACTGGTCTTCTCTCCCTTTTGTTTAGTAGAATTTGAACCAGCGACGTGTGTTTTTTCCTTGTGGCCCCCCTTGTTTTTTGTTCCCGAACCGTAAAGGCGAATTCGCTTTTTCCCACTCTTTCCTCTAGGTGTAGGTCCTGGTACCCTTTCACGCCCCTTGAACGGCCCTGGTCCCCCTCTTTTTTCAAGCTTGTCCATGCTACGGTTAAGGCATTTTTCCTACGCCCCCCTGTCCGCTGGCCCTTTGATGACTTCCGAAAGCTGTTGGAGCTATTTCCCCCCCGCCCCCTGCTTCCGAGACTGCTGCCCAGATCATTCCTTTTCAATTTTTCGGACAGTGACACGCCCCCTCCTTAGGAAAGCCCTCCGTCGAAACGAACAGCAGGCCCCTTGCACTTCTTCTCTTCTTCCCTCCGTTGTTGAGCTATTGGCTGCCGCGTTTTGGCCCGGTTTTGGGCGAGTGTCCTTCTTTTCTCTGCTGTTCTGGCTGTACAATGGGTCTTGGGGATACTCCCTGTAGAGATGAAGCTTATCCTTTATGATTTTCCCCCTCAACCCCTTTTAATAAGATATTTGTTTTTCCTCAAAAGGGTCTGGATGGATTTGATTTTTTTTCCAGTCTTGCGTTAGTTTTTCCCCCTTCCAGGTTTTCGAGTGAATCTGCAAGTGTTAGTTACCTTGGGCCTGAATCAAGAAAATTATATTGCTAAATATTTTGGTGAAGTCTCCTGTTCCTTTCCTTTTCTTTTGTTTCCGTCCAGGAAAGCACATGCCCTTGCTTGGTACCTTGCGGTACCGTTTTTCCCTTTTTTTTTCGCCTAGACCCACTGCTTCGACGAAGCAGTCTCATGTCCGCCTTCCATAGCCCGACGAAAGGCTCGTGGTTTGTCTTGTGTCCCTTCTTTGTGCGTTCTTTCCTTCTCCCCTTATGCATCCTGTTCCCCCCTCCGAGCTCCCTTCCAAGCGTATATGTTTTCTCCATGAGCTTCAAAGAGCGCTTCGCTGGAGCCTTCTCCATTAAAGTGGCCGGGCTTTCGTAGAAACTTTAATGCCAACATCCCCGTGTCGGGGCATCGGCGCTCCCCCCCCTTTTTCTTCTCTGTTCGGATTCACTCCCTGTGGCCCTTTGCGTGGCCTTTTGGAGAATCGTCGAATGTTCTTCCTTTTAGACCCTGGCGTAGTGTGTGATATTCCTCTTCTTTGTTCTAATACGATCAGAGTGTGCCTGAGCTCCCTTCTTTGATCCTCGTTGGACTCTGGGCTGGACTGTGGTCGCGGTGGGTTGTGTCCCCCCCCCTTTCTTGCCCCCTCGAGACTTACCTATCCAAAGCGGGTGTGCCCGGCTCCTCCCCCCCCCAGATGGGTTTTTTCCGATGATGTGTATATATGGTGTTTTTGGGTGTGCGCTTCTTTTTGCTTTTTTTTTACTCGCTGTTCCTGCCGCTGATAAAGGATTGGCGCGTGTGTTTGCTCTTGTGAATTTTTCTTTTTTTGTGTTGACCCGGCAGGAAAGAGCTTTTCTTTAATATCCCGCACGGGCGGGTTTTACCCCCTCTTTTCTCCGCTCCCCAGTTTTCCCTTTTTTGTACCGACATTCCCCCTGTTTTTTTCTGCTTGGGTCTGCTGGCTGTAAGGTCACCCTGAGATGGGATGTTAAGTGGGATTCGTCTTGCACTTCCTTCCTGTCTTCCCTGATCTCTTTTTCTCCCCCCCTCCTTTCGTGGCGGAGTACCCCCATGACTTTTTTTCGACCCCTTTTTCTACATATTCATTTCCTTCCTAGTCGACGAATTCGCGTGTAAAAGCCCGGGATAATCTTCCCTTTTTTTCCCCCTTTTTTGTCAATTTTTTTCCCCCCGTACAGACTTCTGCTGAAGGTAAATCCATTAAGAATCCTTCCCTGGGCGGCCTCCACCAATGACCCATTCTAGACGCGGGGTCCTTCACTTCCCCCCCAAGGGTTTGTTTTACTTTCTTTGGTTTCTTTTCCTCGGAAATTGGTCTTCCATTTTTATGTTACTTACATCATTTTCGCTGGCCTTTCTTTGCTCGTGATGTTGACTAATCCCTACCGCACCAGTGCCTTTTTTATTCCTCTCCCTGTTCGGCTACCCTTTCCCGTCCAGAGCCGGGGATACTTTCTTACTCTTTTCCTTGAGCAGAGATAGTCGATGATGGGTCGCGTTGATCAAGTTGTTTTTGGTCTTTGCCAGCCTTTTTCGTCACACCTCCTTTCCGTTTCTATCTTCCTGAATTTTTCTCGGTTTTTCTGCTTTTTCCCTCCCCCCCGGCTTGGCACGAAAAATATCAGCAGCGTGTCCTCATTTTTCCTTTCCGAGGTTTCCATGGTGTCCAGCTCCCTTTTTGCGTAAAAATGAGACATTTTCCCCTTTCTGGTTTTTTTCTTCCTTCCTCCCCCCACGTTACCTCTTGGACAAACCGCACAAGTACACTTTTGTGCTATGCCTTTTTCTTCCCCCCACACTCCGTTAACCCCATTTCTGTTTCTTTCCCATGTCGGGACAATCGTTTAGAAATGATTGTTTTCTGGCCGTATTTAGAGCGTGTTCACCCGCGCTTTCGGGCTTTTTTATCCCCCCGGCTATGCACCGGATTGCCGCTACGTCCCGCTTGGCCTTTTAAGACTAACGAGCCCCTTTCGGTTTTGAATTGGAATTTTTCCCTTGCCCCCTCCCTTCCCCCTTTTCCTTGAAATCTCTTTGGAGTTTTTTCCAGTTGGGGATCTTGTGATGCACTCGGTGTTTTTCATTCATTCCTTCAAACCCCCTTTCTCACCGGGCCCACGCAGGTATTTTCCCCCTTTCCCAATTTGCACCGTTCTCTTTCCTAGGTAGACTTGCCTCTTGCATTCATAGTCGATTGGGGATTTTTCTCACGTTCCGCGGTCACTTTCCTCCTCTCCCTTCCTTGAGGTCCCGCCATTTCTTCTGCTCAAGCTCTCTAGTCTGGGCCATTTTCTGATGCGCTCGACATCTGGCCAGTGACTTTTGTTTCCCCTATAATCTTTTTGAGGATATGAGCAGTCGCGTCAGTCTCCCCCTTTTTTTTCTCACACTCCCTGCTTCCCGAGGTTTTCCGTCTTTTTTTGTGATTAATACCCTCCCCCTCAGAAGGCATGTCGTGGCTACCCCTGGCTCCCTTCTTTGTTATTCTTTTTCCTCCGTGCTCCCATTGACCGAATATTTACTGTTTTCTTTGATCTTGGCAATGATATACAGAGCTTCAGCAGCGGACGGCGAATTTTGTCTGTTTTCCCTTTCATTTTGATAAGTGCGGTTTGCCGGGAACTCTTCGTGCTTCTCCCCCCGATGTGCCGCGACCCACGGATGTAGGCTTTTCCATCCCCCAACTTTTGATCTTTCTTTCCCCCCCTTTTTTGCTGGGGATCTCCCGGGGTTGATTTTCCTCTGAATAGGTTTAAAAAGTTACTCTCCCCGCCCTAATGCCTGAGCGGGGTTTTTCAACTCGTTGATCCCCTTGCCCCCTTTCTTTTTAGTCGTACTGCCTGTTGTGTTGGATCTTTTCTCTTCGTCAACGCCGTTCGCCCACGATCGTAAGTGATTCCTGACACCATCCCCCCAGACAGGGGTCCCACTCTATCCTCCTTGTTTTCTCCTTTTGTTTTCGCACAGTCTTCCTTTTCGACTTTCTTTCTGATTGCCAGGCGTGACTCCGGTTCTTTTGGCAATTCATGTTTGGTCCAGACAAGTGAGTTGGCTCCTTGGCTCCCCACTAAGCTATGAAAAATGTTCCGACTTTTTTATTCCATCTCTTTGCTCTTCCTTCATTGACCCCCAAACACAGCGGTTCGCTTTCTCTCTTTCTCCCGTTTTCCTTTGGTCCACCAAAGTCGTGTGAATAAGTTTTTCCCTTGGCCCACGAGCCTGGAGCGTCAATGGTTCCTATAGCCCCTTTAGTCGGCTAAGACGACAGGCTTAACCCCCCCTTTGGAAAGGATCCCCCCGCGAACTGCCCGAGCGTTTCACCCCTGCTTTCGTTTCTGTCCCTTTTCCCGGTCGACGGATACTTCTCGTCCCCTCAAAACTTAGACCTGAGGTTTTTGAGGCTCTCCCGCCCCTGCTTTTGTGTGGAGTTCCTCGACTCCTGGTTTCCCCCTCCTTCGTAGGAGTTTTCTCCCTCAGACCCTTCCCCAAATTCCCAAAACCTGTACCCCTCTTCATGTTCCAACTCGCCCCCTAAATTTTTTTCTTCCAGCTGAGCAACTCCTGGTTCAGATTTGATTTGCTTTTTTGGCCCCTCTCTCGACTTGTTTCCTTTCGAATCTTCCTCCCTTTTGATCTTTCTCCCTTTGATGAACTGTAAAATGCGATCTTTGTTCGGCCTTTTAACTCCTTCCCATCCTGTGTACTTACCCCTTTTTAAGTTTTTTTCCTTCGCGGATTAGTCTAGACTTTTCCCCCCCTTGTATTGCTGCAGGTTAACAAGTTGTTTCGGCAACGCACTTGAGGCTTTTTTCGGGCTCCGAGTGATTCCCTTAAGCGAAGCCCGGGATTGTCCGTTTTTTTGTCGAGCTTTGCACGCCAGCTACAACCATTGTCCCATTTGCCCCTAAATCTCAGCATTGCTCAATCGGTTTTTGCTGGTCCTCATCCCCGACTTTTCTTCCCCGATTGCTTCTCCTCCCTTGGAAAACACCATCCTCCAGTTCTTGAGATCTGGAGGCCAGCTATATTCCCTTCAGGTTCACCCAAAAAAATTTCGCCCCTCTGGACCCAGTAAACAGCCCTTACAAATTCAATTTCCTTATGATCTTCAAATGTTCCCCTTTGACCCATGCCTGCTCCCCAGCCCCCCTCCACCAGCGCTTCGTCCAAATTTTGTTCTCCCTTCGATAGACTGTCTTCCGTGCGCTTGGAGAGTGTTTTTTTCAGCGATCATGTCCCCCCTGCCGCCTTTTTCCCCTGGAACCCCCTAGTTTTTGCACCTGATTTATTTTCCCCTTTCTAGTCGCCTCCATTCACGTGCGTGACTCCCTCATTCCATCCGCTTTCCCTACGTCCTTCAACTTTCTTCAGACCGCAGGATGGTTTTATCTCCCCACCCCTTTTTTCAACCTCCTTGCTGTCGTGCCTCTTCTGTAGTTCCCCCCAAGTGGTCGCGCAGATTCCCCAGACTTCTTTCCCTATCAATCAGCGTCAACCGAATAGTGGCTTTCAGCCTTCCAGCTCGAGATCTTTGTTGTCTGCTTCGGACCTTTCCAGTCTACTCCCCCCCCCCCCCCAATTTTTTTTTTCCCCGATAGTTAAAGCGGTGCCTCTACGGAGCTTATGCCACCCCCCCCGAGGGCTTTTTCTCAATCCCCCCCAGGGCGCGATGTTAGGTTTCTCCCCTCTCGTTTCCTCAGTTTTTTTTCGCAGCCCTGGTGCCGCCTGCCTACGCTGTAGAGCCCCCATTATCAGTTTGCGGGTCCCTCCCTTTGCCCAGGAGAAGTTCCCAAACGAAAGTCCATTTTTGAATTCCTTTCCCCACCCCTTTTCTCAGAAGGGTTTGATTGGTCCTTAATCGTTACCGCGACTGTCCAGCGCACATGGCTCCCTGATGTCCCCTTGTCAACGTACCTCCCCTCTATCAGTAATTTCAAAGTCCTGGTTTGCCTCTCGAGCCTCGGCAGCCATGCTTTCTTTTTCGTCCATGCCTCTCAATGCTCATCATTCATCCTTTGACTCCAGGTATCCAAGTGACAGCAGTTCACAGTGCTGAGATTGCGCCCCCCCAACGCTCAGTGCCCTCGCATCCCCCTTCTGACGTTGGGTTTTGATAGTATTGGAGTTGTTGCCGTTTCAGGATTTCTGTGGTTTCGAATTCTGGTCCTGCTTATGTTTTTCCACTGTTTTTTTCAGTTCCCCCTATCTTGCTTTATTAAGTATGCTTTCTGCCTTTTTGGCCCCCTCCCCCCCCACATCTTGAGGTTGTTTTTGAAATACACGCTCTAAGCTTCCCTTTTCATGCAACTGGGCCCCTTTGGTTCGGAGGCCGGTCCTGACTTATCTGACTTTCCCCTTCTGTTTCGTCCATTTTTTTAGCGGCCTTCTCTGCTCCCTCTCCCCGCTATCCCCAATCATTTGTGACTTCCTTGCCTTCTGCCGTTTTTTCTGCCTTAGTGTACGTCTGGTGACGCACGCACGTTTCTTTTTGCCCTGGTCTCTTGCGCGGCTTCAAATTTGTGTCTTCTGTGTGCATACGAAGACTGCTTCCTCCTACCTCCGTCGAAGCTTTCTCTTCATGTCTTTTGGATTTGACGACCCGTGCCCGTGTGCTGTTGTGGGGTCTCATACGCCCCCCCCTCCCACTTTTCCATCTACACGTAATGCGTCGGTCCCATGAAAGCACGTTCTGTGTTAGTTCGAGCTCCCCTTCGAGTAGATTGCGTCAGGCTGAGCATTCCCGCCCTCTCTATTCCTGTTTGCAGTTTAGACCCGCGGTCTGGTGGTACTGGTTGCCCTTGCTCCCCCTTTTCCTCATCACATTACATACTTGGCGGCGGTGGAACCCCCCCCGTATCGCGGTCTCCCATTCCCCCCGGTCTCTTCCGAGGGTTATGCTTCAACCGTCCTGGCTCCAGCTTTGAAGATCCCGTCCCCCCCGTGATCGCGGCCTCCCCTTCAGTCTTAGAATCCACGTCAGTGTTCCCTTTCCCCTTTTGAACTTTTCTCCCACTTTCCCCTTGACAAGTTGGGCTTGATCCTTCCCCTCCTGACAGTTTTCTCTTTTCACAACCTTCATTGCGTGCTGCATGAGGTGTTGTGTCCCCCCATCGTTAGTGTGGGGCGCCAGGGGGATGCTTTATGATTTTTTAAGGCCCTTTTCTCTTTTCCTCAGAATTGGCCGTTCGACATTTTTTGCTTCTGTCTTTGATTTTTATCTCCCTAAAGAGCTGGCCTCCCCAGGCAAACCTTTTGTTTTTTTTTTCCCACGGGGGGAACATCCCGCGCACTTCGGAATTTTTGATGCCCATCCTAAAAACGGGTGGGGTGGCTCGATGTTCTGTCTTGTGAGAGTAGGTTACAGAGCTTTCTTTTTCCCTGACCCCGGCAAGCCCATTGGCTCGACAAGTTGCTTTTTGTGGTGCTCCCCCTTCACTGGGTTTTCCTACAGGGGAAGTTCAGAACAGATTACTTGTTGTTTCTGAAGGTTTTGGATCGACAAAGACGGGACACCTTCCCCCTGAGTGTTCAACCCTTCTGTTCCCTTGTGAACTTCCAAGGGGAGACTTTTTTTGCATCGGTGCTGTGGTGGGCGGAATTCGACCACCTGCTTCCACTTTTTTTTTCTTAGTTCCTGCAAATTTCTTTGTCGCCAGCGTGGTGAAGAGTTGGTTGCGGGGAAGTCGGCATAGTTGATTAACCTTTTTTTTGGCTTTTTTTCTCCTCCTGATTTCATCTTAGCTGGGAATTTTGTCTTTTTCTTAGTTGAACACCCAGACACCCTTCGTAGAGATACCCCCCAACCCGTAAATGATTCTGTGCTCCCTTTCCCCCGTTTTATTGCCCGGTTATTTCCAAATTATTAGACGTCCCCGCTTTTTTCCGACAGTGGTTTTTTTTTTACGGGGTGAGGGTGTTTTTCAAGTTCTTTGGGAGTTGCCCCCTGAAGCCCGTAGATCGTCCTTACGATTCCTTTTTTTCTCGCCCTCATCTCTTTGGTGACGACCCAGGACCCCCATCATCCCTCTCTTTAAGTCCCGGTGGTGAATTCCTTCTTTGAGCTCTTAGTCGCTGCGAAAAAAAGTATTTCGGTTTTTCCTGTCTTTTTTCGGGGCCTAAATCCGGATCTCCCCTGATGGGTTAAACTGCCCCAGTTCCTTATTCTTTTCCGTCGTTGGAGCCGCATTCTCTCCGACCAGCTCCTTTGGCCCCCTCCAACCCCTACATCGAAGTTTGCCCACTGTTTTTTTCCTTTTTGGATCGTATTCTTTTTTTTGGCGCTTGTTTCCTCTACTCTTCGGCCCCGGAAGCTTTTTTTTTCTTTGCGAACGACTTTGGCTCCTTACCTTCCTGCGCCTCGTTCATTTCATTTTTTCCCCCCGTCTTCTGACGTCAAATCCCCCCCCCCCTTCTCCTCCCCCCCTGATTTTCCCTTTGGATTCTCCTATAGAAGGGGATCTTGGTGTTTTGTCCCCCTGTGTGGTTCTTTCTTATGACCATTTTTCACCACTTCCCGGCCCTCCCTTCCTCCATTCCCCCCCCTTTTTGCCGATGTGCCGGCGCAGGTCTTCTTTTTTTTTTCCTTTTTTAGCTTTCCCTGTTCCTAGGCTCCACCAGGAGTCGATGTGATTTTTTTTTTTCAGCTTTTTTGCCTAATCGGGTAGGCCATTTTGTTCTTACTTGCTAACGAAAGCTAGGATAAGGGGGTGTTTGGGTGACCTGTCTGGATGGATG
>Ga0179593_1441169_pt1 | contig 10713 bp, 13 predicted proteins | sample CZODoug2_1_08_16_FD_185931 | JGI IMG/M metagenome (GOLD analysis project Ga0179593, IMG submission 185931) | Vadose zone soil fungal communities from Angelo Coast Range Reserve, California, USA - CZODoug2_1_08_16fungal (PacBio error correction) | ecosystem: Environmental > Terrestrial > Soil >... | reverse complement strand
CTCCCTTCCACTTTTACCGGAACTCTGCTAGTGCAGTAACCACGGCCCCGATTCTCTTGGAGACTGCGTTGAAATAACCCTCCAAGAGTACCTGCGCGCTCCTTCGTCCCACTCACCGTGCTGCTCCTCTTTTCCCGCTTAATTAGGGGTTCGATCCCGGGTTCTTCTCTCTTTCCTGGATTTGACCCAAAGTTTTTTCCCAGACCCTCTATACTCTTCTCAAGCTAAACGCCGTCTCTTTCCCCGGCCGTGACTCCCTCGTACGCTTTCCCCCCTAACAATTGATTTTTCCCTCTTCCCGGCTGGGTCACGGAGAGGCTATGTCGATCGCTGCCTTCGTCCGTTCGACTCCTTCCGTCTTCACGTAATTGTGTCTAGATCCCGGCCCTCGGCCAGGACCTACTCCGTGATGTATTGACGGTTTTCTTCTCTCTCGGATCTCAGGTCGTGTTTTTCCTTCTACTACATCAAAACCGAATCAGAAATATGTTGAACCCATATTGCTCCTTTTTGTCGGCGTTCTTCAGGGGAGGAATCCTACATTCTATACACTAAACTACATTCCCTTCCCCCCCCCCCCCCCAAGTGATCAGAATCCTTTCTGTTGGAAGAAGCGGTACACTTCCTAACCTTGACTTTCAGTGTCCTTTATCTAAGGAGTGAGGACTTGCCGTGCTCCGAAAAATGCTGGGAAAGACCGTTTTTTCTCCTCCCAGACTCCCCCTCGGTCTTTCAATTCCTCCAAGTAAGGAAGGTGTCAAAGCCTACAAGCTTCCTGTTCATCTCTTTAGTTAGGCAATTGATTTTCCCCAGCACCTTACGGCGCCCCTCACAAGGAGGTTCTCCTCCTGCTATCCGCTCGGTCCCAGCCCCAGAACCAACTGAAAGGCCCACGTCTGGTACCCCGTCGCGGGGAGGCCGCCCGTTCTGCAACGTTGGAACAAACAAACCCGATACGAGCAACCTTCACTACGTTTGAAATTTCCTAGGAAAGAAAAGCCCCCTTTTTTCTCCCCCCCGATCCCCATAGAGTTCTGTCCCGTCCATCTCTGCGGGTAGTTCCCCGCGTCCAAGCCCAGTCCACCCCCTCCCCGAAACCCAGAATAGGAAACCCCACTTTTCGTACATTAGGAAACCATGATTTCCCGTCGTCACTTCGACAAGCCCCTCCCCTCCAAGGACGCTATTACGAGGAAACCTTAGGTGAACCCGGAGTTGTGAATTTTCTTTCCCCTCTCCATGGTGAAGGCTGTGAAGGTCGCGAAAGTGACGGGCGCCGCCCGGTCTAATCGGTGTATTCCCACCGGTTTCTTGTTGGCACCACCCCCCCGTCCGAATGTAGGACGCTAAGATTTCTCACCAAAATAGACGCCATGTCTTAGCATCCCCCCCTCCTGCCGCCCCAACTTCTTTGGAAACCTCCTTTTATGCAATTTTCGGCTTACTATGTACACCGTAACTTAAGGACCCTGGATGTTCTCATTTCTCACATAGAGGGACGCATAACCCTGTCTTCAATGGATGCGTTGTGGTCTTAACCCCCAACGCGAGGCCGTCAGGCTTTCTCGCGAACTTTCCGTCTTCTCCTATCTCATAGCTAGTCTCGTAGATCCTCCCCCGCGCGGGAGACCCACGTCACTTAGAAGTATTCCCCCCGAGACCTTTCCTGACGCTCGAGGAGGGGTGAGCACCTACCAATTCAAGCGCTCGTTGTATTACCTCAAAGAACCCTTCTTACAACTTCCCGAGCGCCGTTGAGCAGCAGGCCCGGAAAACTTGGGCAGTTTCCCCCAGCACAACCAGTTATTTCTAGATTGCGACTCTTCTCACGGTGAGACGACATTTAACCCTTCCACGGCAGACTCTTCCCCAGCAAAGAGATATATACCTACTCCTCTCTCTAGAACATCCTAGATTGGGAGGCGTCGGACTTTTCGGCTCAAACCCTGGTGAGGGAGGCGTTAGTCTTCCAACCCCTCAGGGCAATTCTCGTTATCCCCCCTCTGGCAGCTTCCTTTCCAATGTCCGCTCCCCACCGACCAAGTTCGCTGGACCTTTTCTCAAGTTCGACGCACGAACCCTGTGCTCTTGAGTAGTCGATCGGCCTGTTCCTCCTGGCCTTTCTTAGTATGCATAACACTGCTAACCCAGTGTGAGGAAGGTCCTGGGTTCCCGGTCCCGAGTAGGAGTATTGAAGTGACGTTGTCCGGCCCCTCTCCGGAATAGTCGTTTTACAGTCTTTCTTCCCCTTTTCTCCATAAACTCCTCTATTATTTCCTCCTATTTTTGTGGAGATAGGGTGTTATTGAATTTTTTCTGCCTCTGGCCACTAGATTTTAATTAGAATCCTTCGATTTTTATATAACTCCCCATATAGGCCGCCAGTACTTCGTCATCTTCTCGTTGCTGGACCAGGCCGACCGTCTGTCCGAGGTTTCAGGGGGAGGTTCTTGCTAAGACTCCGGCCCTGAGGCCAGTTTCAGATCAACGAAGCACGAGTCCTCTTCTTGAGTGCGTGATCCTCCCTTCGAGAGAGAGTCCAGAGTTTTTTGTTCTCATTCCAGGTCGGAGTCCATTTTTGATTGACCTTGGTCCCCCGAAACTAGCTCTCTCGTTAGGTTCGAAGACCTTCCCTCCCTCAACCCCGGGTGTTTTAAGCCGTAGCTACTCACTCCATCCCAACACTGAGGAGTTCTCCGCGGTTTTTCCCCTTTCTTCCTAGAGTCGAATTTCGCTTTTAAGTCCGGCGAGTTCTTACCGTACTTCCGTCCGAGGAGCATTCTCCCATCTCGACGGTTTTTCCTTTTCAAAGGTTCTTTTTCTGTGGGGCGCAACACCACATTTTTTCTCTCGTCTCGCCTAATCTGAGGCGTCCGTTGGCCAAACAATCGGATTCGTGTAGCCCCTTAGTAACATCTCACACGTACTCCTGGCATTATAAAGTGGCCCCCTTTTCTACGCGACACCCCGTCGACTTTCTTCGATTATGTTGACGTTGGTAGGATAGTTTTGGCGTTGTTCGCTCTTGATGAGGGGAGCATGGCGAGGGAGTCCCAGCACGCGAACGTCTTCCTTCTTCTCAGCGATTGGGCTGGCCTCTCTTTGGGGTGAAGCCAAACAAGACCCCTCCGTCTTTACTAAGAGTCCCGGATCTTGTGCGAATTAGTGGTCACTACGCAGGAAATGTGTAAGAGTTGTCTGACGGTTCGTAGAGGTCAAGTGTCCATTTCCCCCCAGTTTTGTATTGGTATTTTCTTCTCGGGAGATAGGCTTCTTTAATAAGGTGTTCTTCTCCCGTAATTCTAGATTCTTTATTCTTTGGGGTAATTCTGTGCACTCCTTTTTCTCCCCCTCTGACCCGAAAGACCCTGACGGTTTCACCCAGATTACCTAAGGCTTTTTAGAACATTGTAAACCTTCAACCAAAAGAAACTAAGGTTTAAACCCGAGATCGTTTTTGTATATTTTCTCTTCTTGTGAGCGTAAAGTGTCATTCAACCAGTTGGACATTTTTTACCTCAAGTGGACTATGTTCTTTTTGTTCTCAGGCAGATTTGTCAGTTGAAGAAATTACCCCTTCCCGCCGCTGGCGCTTAACTTCTCATCTCCCCATGACTAGGGGCTGTTAGCCTTCTTGTCTTCAGAGTTTTCCCCAGAGGGGACTTCTAAGTGTGACTCTGCCTGATTTCTATTTTACATAGGTTTTTGAGGACTACTTTTTCTTCTTGCGAAGCCAGTTTTCCTCCGTCCTGTCCAAGAATTCGAAGGGTACAACTGGTCAGTCGACCTTTCTTGCACTTGTAGCTTCCGGGTAGAGGAGACATCTTTTCTAAGAGCCTCAGATTTTCTCGGGATCTTTTGCACTACGCTGAAGCAGAAAGGCTCGTCTGTCATAGACGTGTGTCTTATTCTGTCCCCTTCCGATTGGTTTTTCGACCACTCTTGTCCATCTTGCGTTTTACAGTCACCACTAAGTGAATCCAAATTTTGGCGATCCATTGAAAGGGCTCACTCCGTAGCTCCGACTTCACCGTACTGTGTGATTCCTTTTCCCGTCCAAGGAGCTTCTTGTTGCTTTGACCGCTAGAATCCTGGTCTTTTTTTTTGAGTTTATTCTCTCACACTCTTCCTACTCCCCAAGGACCCTCTTTCTCTGGCGGACTTTCGGCTTTTGGTCGTCAAGGACACACGGAGTAACGACGTGAAGTGACGATCGCTTAACAGTAAAAAGCCACTTCCCGATCGTCTGGCCCTATTTGAAGGAGAGCACAACCGCTAGGACCTCCGAGTCTGATTTTCTTAGTCCCTCTGGGAGAGTACACGACTGCAGATCGAAATATTCGAGTGCAATCGGTACTCGGAACAAGTTTTGTAGGTACTTGGTACCATCGCTTGAGAGACCAGGAGCCTAGAATGAGTTTTTTCTTGTCTTCCGTCTTGATCATTTCTAGGAACTCCACTTTGTTCCCCCTCCCTTCAACTTGGTCGAGACCTCGTCCCCCCGGCGATCACCCTCAGTGAGGCCTTTACATCGGGCTCCTGAAGTGAGGCCCCTCTCACCGCAGCTATCCCGCCTCATGGGTTTTTTCCCTCATTTCAGGCTCGACCAGGACCTTACTTTTGGGCGACGAAACGTCTCTTCCCCCTCCGTGGCCCTCTTTACACGACTTTCTATCCCCCGTATATTTTCCTCCACTTTTTTTTTGGAGTGTAGATATTCTTCGACGTCGGGCACTTTAAACTTTAAAAATTAGTGCCTAGCCCACCTCTATCTTTGTTTTGTCCCGCGTCTGACAACTCCCCCAAAGGCGATGAGTCTCCCAGCCTTTCTCCTTCACCCAACACCGCCTGATCAATGGCCCGCATACTTCGTTTTTTCGATACCTCTGTAGAGGTCGTCTCCCTTTCCCTTGATGGTGACAAAGCATTGGCGATATCCGAGAAGCTCGCCCCCCCCACCCGCTGAACCCTTTCTCTCCCGTCACCTTCCTAGCCTACTTCCCTCCCACCCGCCAACCCCTGTTCGGCCTCCTTATTTTGTCCACCCAGCTCCGGATATTTCGCATCATTAAGTTACCGAATAGTTAGGCCCGACCTAAGAGTCCCTGCCCCTAGTCCTTGTTTTCGAATTCACCCCTTTCCAGGACATCGACGTGTCCCGTCGTGGTCTTCCGCATCTGCTGCCGCCCCCGGTCTATTGAGCCTCGGAGACAGACTCGGCCACCCTTGGAAAAGCAATCGACCCTTTCTGAAGACTCCCGCCTGTCGGAGGTTTCCCGCGGTGTCTCTTCGAGTAAAAACTTCAACTAACCCCCCTTCCGATCCCCCGCCGTGGTTCAGAACAAAAGCCATATTTGAAGAAATCCTGAAATAGAATCACCTGATACTCCTACGTCTTACTTCGACACCTGTGCGGAACGATTTTCCTCCTCTATTTTTTGCTAATCCCTTATCTTTAGGGAAAGGATGAGAACGGGAAGTCCACTCACTTTTTTTCCAGCCGTACTAACACGGACCGGCTTCCTCCTTACCTCGTCGTTCCGTCAATTTGACTTTCCATTGCCCTGATCCCCGGAGACCTAAAAGGTCTTTCTTCAGTCTTTTGCTCCTCTCTGGACCGAGCCCTTTCCACTCAAACATCCCGTTTCGTCAGTTGTGACGTCACGATTCAACGGTCGCCAGCCGACCGTTCCTCACGAGGAAACATCGTCCCCCTCTCACGAAGGCCCACTTAGACCTTCTTCTTGTTGACAGCGGTCCTCCATCTCAAACATTCAAACCTACTTAGCGTAGTCTAGAGAATCGCGAGGGCTTCTCTTGAGGCGCCAAGTGACCCCGGGACCCAAAGCGGCTTCCATACACCAGGGAGGTCCCCGTAAACGGTTGATTCCAATTTGAAACACTAGGCAGAACTCCGCACGAAGAAGCTTCCTCTCATCGACGATTTTCCCACGGCGGTCGTCCTTATCTTAAATGCTACCAACTTGCGTTTGAAGACCATCTACCGGGAAGGACTCACTATGCGCCCCCTTTGATGGAACATTCGGTGTCATCCTGTAAAACCCTCCCATTTACTGCCACCTAGAATGAGGAGACCCAAACCTTCGGACGCGCTTGTACCCGCCCTCCCACCGCCTTTGCCATGGGGCACCGACGTTTGAGCCCCAATGGCCCCCTCTACGTCGGTCACTCGTAAAACGCTCCTTTTCCGCTTACCAACGGCGGCCAGAGAACCCGATCTGTCTCTGGAAAAGTACTCCACTCCCGTTCTTCGTTTTGTGTCCTTAACACACGCAGGCCTCCCCTCTCATGCGACGAAGGCCCCTTTTGTCACGGTCGTGATTCACTTTCCTAACGCTACTGGAGCTCACCGCCGACGTATGGGTTGTAAACCTTCCCCCCCTTTTCATCCATTCGCAGAGAGCATTTCCCCTGCTTATGCTTTTAGAAATACCACGCTTATTCAGCGCTTATGCGTGTGTCTTCTACTTACAAAACGCCGCCTTTTCAACTTTCCTCCTGTTTTTCGACTTCCTGCCATAACAACTGGGTGTGGTCCTTGCACAATCACCCCCTGTTCTTCTAGAGATGGGCCGCTTTGCTCTCTTCCGGCCGCGTGCCCTTCCCCCTCCTATGTACCTGCAAGAAAGTCTATCTCTATAAAAGACTCCCTCATCTCTCCTTATTTGAGGGGGTGGATTTCCGCTTCGGACAAAAAGGTTCTGGCTGGTTCGTAGTGTCTTCACCTCCCCGACGTTCCTTCTATTGTGAGACCAATTGTCTCTTCCCATGCAGTGTTCTCCTCAGAGAAAACGTTACTTGCCGCGGAATAGACGGAAGCCCAACCCGTCTTGCAACTCACTAAAAAGGACGTCTCTTTTCTTAGACAAGGCGTTTCCATCAGGTAAGGGCGAGTCTTCATACAATCTCCAATTCACCCCCTCTGGGCATTTTGCCCGTCTGTTTCCCTATCCCACTTCTCTACTTGTCGCGGCGCCCCCCGATATGGACCAGATTCATTCCAATACGGCCTTTTCGCAGGACCCCAGATCCTTCTTCCCCCTCTCAGTCTGGGTTTTCTTATTCCCTCTCAATAATTGTTTATGATGCTTTTGGGAGGTTTGAGAAAATCGGTTCTGCCTTCTACATCTGACTATTCTTTCTATTACAGATCTTCACGTTTGGCTCCTACGCTCATAGATTCGGTGTCCCGTGACCCCTGTCCGTTAGTGTACCCAGACTTGTGGTGTCTGGTTTATCTGTGATTTATGAAAGGACCTACCGTTCACGGATTTTACAAAATGCTTATAGTTCCCTTTCTACCCTCGACCGCGGTGTTTTAGTTCTTCCATAAGTCGATACACTGTAGACTTCTCTCTTAAAAGACACACCTGTGTCTCGTCGCGGAGCATGATGACTTTGCATCGCTTGGGTGAAATCCAATAATGAAATAGGTTGTGAGCCACGAACCCTCAAGTTCTTCTTTCAAGTCCCCCCGACCTTTACTCCCCCTCGTACGATACGGATTTAGGAGGAGGCGGGCAGGACGCTCGTCGCTGACGCCTCATGGGATGGGTTAACCGCCTTCCCTTTCCCAGGGGGTTAGGGAGACGGCTGCACTACAGCGAGCCGCGGTAGCGGTTCAAGAACTTTGTTCTTTTGAGAACAACCCACCCTTCGTGGCTACGCTTTGCAACGCGAGGTGGACCCTTTTGGCAATTTGGGCTTCTTTCAGTCGTTTACCTCTGCCCCTGCCTCGAGGCTGAACTTTGCAGTTGCTAAACCAGCCCTAGAACGAACTTGACTTCGTCTCAGTGTCTACTCCGAAGCCCTGTTATCCCGTCTGGAGGTGTAGGCTCGAGACTCCCCGACTCATAGCCCCGCGGCAGGCAACTAGTGAAGACCCACCCTCCCCATCGAACGTCTTACCCCCTCTCTCACCGGCAAACCTGGCGTTAGTAGAAGGGCTCTCGGTAAGACCGTGCAACCTTACTTTTCTACAGGTGTATGGCGCTAAGCACACCAAGAATAGTTGGCTGCCCCCCCCCCCCCTTTATCCCTCGAATTGTGTAGCCCTCTCACATATTGAGACTAGTCTGCTTGTCCTTAAGCGGTCCACTTGCCTGACCTTGGTAACCGAATCGTCTGAGGATTCAATTTTATCCCGTCTGCTCTCCCTGTGCCCCAACGGCATCCGCAGGTGGTCCGGTTAGTTCGGGGAGGACCGAGAAGCTGCTGCAAGCCAGGGCGGGGGTTTGACCCTGATCGAGGCCGACGTAAGCGTTTTGACGCGCTGGAGGGGAAAAGGCGTTTCAAGTTCTCATCCCAGATTAAGAGAGTCTTCCGTTTACTTTCCCTTGTCGAGAGGAAAAGCGGGTCCATGTAATTACTACTTCCAAACCTTTCACCAGCGTTTGTCAAAGCCTCTATGCTGTTCATAGTCGTCATTTTCGTGAGTTGGTTTTTCGCCTTCAAAGGAACTTGATCAACCATTTGGCGCACTTTTCATCCGTCTTGTTTAATAATTAGTTTGGTTTCTCTGAGCTTGCTCCTCTCATCTAACACTCCCTATGGCACCAGCACCCCCACCCCCAAATACGAGCCCTGTCCGGTTGACTCGTTTATTGCGTTGCTTGGCGGCTTCCAACCGGTGCGTCCGAACAAAGGTGATGGAGTTATCTGGTATATGATGCCTCTTTTGCGAGTTCGGCTCGGATGAGCTGGAGACATATTTAAGGTCACGTTCCAAGGGCCCATCCCCCCCTACCAGGACCACCACCTTCCGACAATTGAGGTTATTTACTCCTATCCCTCTCTTCCGATGCGTCTACGGCTTCCTCTCCTCTCCTCTCGTTACCCCGCGGGCATCGCGCCCCCCCTCCTCCAACCCTAAGGAGAACTCCGCTAACGTTGCCCATCAGACATGGGAGAGGAGCCTCTTCTTGAGGTGACCATGCCATGAATGTTTGAAGACAAGAAATACCGCAGATTACCACCAGTACCGACCTCACCCCCCCATGTTTATCTTAGGATGTAAACAGCGAGAATGTTAGACAAGTTCTCCTAGTTAACACTCTTTAACCAGAATAGATCCGCGCGAGAAAACATCTTTCTTCGTACATCATGGTCTAGGTGCAACCTCTCGACAGCGTCCCTCTTAGCTCCGCTCACGTTCCGAACGCCCGGTGATTGCGGGACCGCTTCCCTCCTTGAGGTCCCCGTGTCCCCCCACCCCATTTCTGACCTGGCCAGATAATGGGCTTTGGTGCTTAGCCTCTGTAACCTGTGACCCCCCCCCTCCCCGAGAACACACATGCCAGATACCCCTCCCGACCCTTCCCCCTCTTCCCCAGGGACCACGGGCTAATGTCACCCTCCGTCGCAACCCCGCTCCTGCGCCTCACACCCTCTAGCCCCTCCCCCGCGACGCCGGTACTCGTCCCGCGCTTGGAATATCGCTCACGCATATCGACGCTGGTGAGGAGATGTACTCAGCTCCTCGCGGGTAACACCCACGGGGACGGTGCCCCCCCAGGGGTAGTTCTCCCTCAGAAACGATTGGGGTCAGGATTCACCCCGGGCCTGCCCTCTTTTCTATACTCCCCCACCCTCGGCAAGAAAGGCGTCCGGCAGCCTTGATTTTCACCCGGCAACGCTCCCCCCCGCTTGAGATCAAGCCAAGGGAGTCTCTCGGCCCGGGGTGCTACCGCCCTTGGGCTTTCTCTTTCCTCCTACGTCATGACACTCCTCCTCGGCTACCTTGATAAACTGTATTCGCCTTGTTCTCCCCCCGTCATTGCACCTCCCCCGCGGAGGGGAGGAGAAAGAGGTTTACTCTCTCCTCAGCCCTGGTAAATTTAAACGTCAAGATCTTCCTCTCAGGCCCAATGTTGATGGACGAGAGACGACTTTTCGAGTCGTGAACCCCAGGGGGCACGATGGCAGCGAATCCCCCACTGTGGGGGGTTGGCTCTCCCCGGATTCCGGGATAGGGAGGCCAGGCGACTTGTTCGGAGAAGTGCCGGTTTGGGGTGATTGCAAGCTGGCAGCTCCTGTACCGCGTGGGGGACATTCCCCGAAGGGGCCCATTTCCCGGCAGCGCCTTCTCCTCGCCCAATCCGGCATCCTCACCCCCTCCCCCCACCCCCCCACTCCCCCCTGTCGGTCACTGCCAAACTGTGATCGAGACACCCCTGACCCCTCACTTCCCTCCTCATGGCGGCATCGATGGACCCAGACCCCAGTGCCCTCCCGACCCGCCCTGTCCGCACGGAAATCCCTTGGCGCCGCCACAGCGTCAACCCCCCTCCCTCCTCGCTCCTCCCATTTTTCGGTTCTCCAACACGTATGACTCCAGCCATCCATGAGTCCTCCCCCGCAGTTGACAAAGCTTCATTCCTCTCCCCCCCTCCTCTGAACCCCTCTCGTCCTGGCACCACCCCCCGTACCGCTCTCCTTCCTCCCCTGCTCCCCTCCCTTAACCCCCCCTCCCCGTTTTCCCCCCCCACCCCACCATCTCCCTGGCCTCTCACCCGGTTCCCCGATTTCGCCAGCACCCCCCTCCCTTATGACATAACCCCGACCTTACTACCTTGATTGGGACTCGCTCTTTTTCCCGTTATCTGAGCACAGTATTTTTCAACTTTAACTGCTCCGCCCGAAGATTCAAGTTTAAATTTGAACTGGGCAGTGATCGACGCGAGATTAGTACCT
>Ga0179593_1373517_pt1 | contig 10713 bp, 8 predicted proteins | sample CZODoug2_1_08_16_FD_185931 | JGI IMG/M metagenome (GOLD analysis project Ga0179593, IMG submission 185931) | Vadose zone soil fungal communities from Angelo Coast Range Reserve, California, USA - CZODoug2_1_08_16fungal (PacBio error correction) | ecosystem: Environmental > Terrestrial > Soil >... | reverse complement strand
CATCCTTAACGTGACCTTCCGTCTTTTTTTGCGTGTAGGTTTCGTTGGACCGGATCTCCTCCGTTGAAGTTTTATACTGCCCTGCTTTTTCTGACATATCATGGCCATCGTGCTCATACCTTGCGTACTCTCCCTGCGGTCTAGAGACAGCCGGCGTGTTAGTTCCCTCCACCTGTCTTCCCAAGAACCTTATGCCTATGTATTCTTTTTTTTTCCCTAGAGGTTTCCCCTGCCATAGGATTCTGCTATTTTCTTCCTTCTACATCCCTCTGTCCTGCTGCATTCTACCGACAACACTCCCCACGAGACGTTTCCGAGGCTCGTTTTCGGTTGTGCAGCCTGAAATATCTCGTCCCCCCGTGGCCGTACCACTTGGGTATGCTTCTCTGAACATGGGCGCTTGTAGCCTGTTTTTGAGCGAGCAGTTCGCCTCCGAGATAGTCCCCCTGTTTTTGTACAGATTCTGTAAACTAGGTTGACGTTCGTTAGACTCTCATACTTTATCGCTTCACGGGTCCTATGACTCTGAACTCTTCCCCGCATTTGGTCTACTTCGTGACTTCACCTAGCGCCCACAGTCTTTTTTTTTGGATAGTGATGTACGATGCCACCATTACGTGTTGTTTGTGTTGCCCGTATTGCTCATCTTTTCCTAGTGCGCTTTTGTCAATTGACCCGTTTAGAACATTTGGGTGCTTGGTTTTGGCGTCTGCTCTTTTTGTGCCCCCGCCTCCACCAAATCATGTGAGACTGATGGTTTGCCTGAACTAATTGCATTGGAGCGAAATCTTACATTCTTTGCTGAATTTTGACTTCCGGCGGGTTCCCCGTGGGGCAATGCACAGGGTCCCCTACTAATCCGGTGCCCTGTCTTTTTGAACGGGTTTTTATTTTTCCTTTTTCCTGTTAACTTCACCGGTTTTTCACAAGTTTCACCCGACCCCTCCCTTCCCTACCCCCATCCTAGAATACTTATGTGACGGTGCCCGGTGTTGCTGCGATCGTTCACGTCCCTCACCTATTTTGACCGTTATCCACAATATCCACAACTGGCGCCTCCCTGGATCCCCCAACAAGAGATGGGCACATGACCTCCAATGACGGTCGTCTGCTTCTCCCCCGCTGCCCTGCGGAAAGACCTTCTCAGACACTTTGCTTTTAACTTTCCCGGATCTCTTTACACAAGGTCCCTTATTGCTTCTGCGTCACCCGTCCCCCCTGAATTACGATATTTCTGGGCTTCCCGATGGCTTTTTGGCCTTCCCGCTAGGTCGGCTCCAGTGGTGATTCCCCCAGTTGGTTTTTAACTCCCGCCCCTTCGTCGGTGTTCGAGACGTACCGCCCGGTTTGGTTATTCCTTGCGCGCAACATCTGTCTTCCTCCTCCGTCCTCTTTCGCGACAGGCCTCTTAACCACCCTCACGCGTCAGGGAACCCAAACCACACTCCCTCCACCAGCCCTTACTTGCCCACTCTGTGGTCTCTCTCTAAGCATGCTACGGACATCATTCCAGCGTATGTGCAGGCTCGCATCCTCGCCCCACCCCTTAGTACACATCGTGCTCGATTCATTCTGGTTCTTCGCGAGCGCCACCCACGTGTGCGCTTCTCCCGTTTCTGCTCACGCTATTTTTGTGTTTCTTATCCCTCTCGTCGCCCAGCGCGTCAATGCGTCAGTTGTGCCATGTCACGGGTTTCGAAATCGGAATTTAACTGACGCCGGCACTCCCTTGGTCAAACGCCCAGTGTGTTGTCAGAGCCCTCTCGCGCACCCCCTCTCGTCAACGGTATCGCCACAAATGTCCGTTCTCCTGTGTCTTCTTTCGCCTGTCTTTCCGTTTCCACCCCACCCCTTCCGCACCGCAACGATGCTCATTACCGCACGTGCTCCTCGTCGCCTGTTTCTTTTTTCATCCAGTGATGTGATATACCTTCTGTGGATGCGTAGCACCTTATGTGCTATCAGTCTGGGCTATGGATTCGCCTCCCTTGTGTGCCCCCCGTACTTTCTCGCGTCCATTTACGTGTCCTCATATGCAAGGCCAAATTACCTCTTCTTCCACCCGTACTCAGTTCGACAAATTGAAGCCCGGTACACCCTTTTTTTTTTCCGACCAAACTTTGCCCCGCTTTTGTTTTCAAAACCGTCCGGATCTTCTCCACGTGTTAAGCGGGCTGCGTTCCTCGTGGGGTATTTGCAAGCAGATTGAGTTTAGAAGCTTCTTCCCTTTAGCTTCACCTCCCCACCTGTCATTTCAGCCTGTGTTTCACGGTTGTCTGTGCCCGTAACTCCTCTGTCCCCCTCTTTCCATCCCTTTTTTAGCCTCCCCTCTGAATATTTCCAAACACCCCTTCCATACTGTTTTTTTGTGTCTATAAAGTTTTTTACAATCCTCCCCCTCTACATCCGAATAGAGTCTCCTTCCTCTCCCCTCTTTCCCCTTTATGGATCTTTGATCGTAGTCTTCATAGGAATTAAAGCCAGCACCTCCCCGCTTCTTCACTTTACCCCCGGCATTTCGTAATGTTGCGGTTACTTCTTTAGATTTGATCTGTGCCGCTTCTTCCGTCCTTCAAGTCGCACCCCCTCTTTCCACGTAACTTCTTGCTCCAAAGATTATAGTTTTACCATAATGTCACCTCTTTTCTGCTGTATATTTTTTCTTTTCCCGGTTTCTCGTGGTCCATTTGATACGGTTCTTCGCCCCGTGATTCGTTTTATCTTGCATCTTAAGGAGTAACGGCACTGTGTTCTCGCAGAGCCTGGCTTTTCCTTTCTCCCTAGCTGCTATGTGGGCTGTCCTCTGTTCGTCTCTCCGCTCGTCCGTTACGAGCGGAAGCCATTCGTCAGTTGCCAACCTGTTTTGTAGCGCCTCTCGTGGTCACGTTCGTCCTCTCCTGCACTTCACCTCTACGTAGTTTGCGTATGGCAAGTCATCCTGCGTCCTCTTACCACTTCCACCCGTACGCCCCTCCCCTTTGCTCTGTGCTGAGACCTTATATTTCTCTAGTAGCCACCGATTGGTTCCGGTACGAACTGATGGTCATGAAGTCTTATCCCGTTAACTTGCATAGACCGTTCTTCCCCTCCACGAATAATCTGCCCTTGATCTTTTCCCTTCGTATCACCACGTCGCTTCCCCACAGTAGTATTCCTACCCCCCCTCAGAGAACTCGACAAAATTACTGGTTCAAAAGCGTTCTTCTCTCTAGAACGATGTCGCAATTGGTCCTTTTTCTTTTCCTTACCCCCACGCGATACTGTGCCGTCTGTCAGATGAACTTCTCCTAGTTGGTTGACCGCTCGCCTCGCGCGACCCTATTGACAAAGTGTTTACTCATGCACCGGTCGACCCCTCATTACCTGCACGCTCTTGTGTCCCATTTTTTCCCGCTAGTCTCCAGCTGTTTGGTTCATCCAAGCTATTGTAGCAGTCTCCGCCCATCCGCAGATTGCCTCTTCGCGTGTGCCAAGTACGTTGCTGTCAGCATCTTAACTTGTTCATGAACGATCGCTGCAGCTCGCTCGGTCGTTCCGCACCACACGACTGCGCCCCCCCGCTCCCCTCCCCTTCTCCCCGATTATTGTTTCAATTTCGTGCCACGAGCTTTTTTCTCCTTTGCAATGTATGGGCCCATAGGCTAGGCCTGTGTTCTTTTCGATAGACACCCTTTGAGAGAGTCCCGTTGTTAAGATATTACTTCCCCCTCTCCCCCGTCACCTAGTGGTCACACGCTTTATACGGTCCCTTCTACCGTGTAGTGCCCTTTGAATCAGATACATCAGTTAGGGTACTTTTCTTCACAATTCCCGACTGATGCAGACTTTGCAAAAGTTTGTATCCGTGTAACGCCAGCCTTACTCGATATGTGTTTCCTGTCCCCCGGTGAATTATTTTCTTCCCTTCATCCATCCGGTGCCTTCAGGCTATGTTTATAGATGATAGTGGTTCCAGGCTCCTTAATTTTGGTTGAGGCTCCCCAACTTCTTTCAGCAATCATTAACACTTTTCTAACTTTCTTTTAGACCCCCTTCGTTCTCGTTTTTTAAAACCCCCCCAACTAGACACATCTGACCTTAAGCGATCCGCCCTCTCTCCCCCGTTGCTTCAATCTACCATCTTTTCAAACTCCCTGCAGAACCCCGCTCTCTGGGATGCCAATTGCTCTGTGCATTGCGTACCCGAGAACTATTTTTATTGGGCCCACGAAAGCACTTCGACTCTTCTTTTCATCTACAGTCTAAAGCGTCGCATAAGGAGGACGCTGCCATCGATACCCTCTGGTCGTTCTACTCATTATAACTTTGTGTTTTGATTGAGGCCAGTTCTCCATTGAATTTCAAGACTCCTAGCGCATATTTTGGCCCCATCGCCCTTGTGCCTGCCTGGCCGAAACCACAAGTGATTGTCCCGGTGTTGTGCTGCTTTCGCTTGTATTCCCTTTTCTCCAAATCGTCCACCTGTTGCCTTCTTCTCTGCCCCCCTTTCATTCACATAGGTCGTGTCTCCCCCCTGCTCTTCTTCCTTTCTCCTTTGTAGCAATCGGCCGCCTCACCCAGATCATTACTTCGTAACTTCTTCGATCTGAACCATTCTTTTTTTACCTTTGTTCAACCCATTTCTTTCACAATCACGTACACCCCGCGGTTCAGATCTTTTTCTTTCCCTGCACGTCGAAGGCCTTTTCAGAATTAAGACGACCCCGCATTGCGACGCCCCACCATTTTTCCGCCCCCCCCCTTTACCCTTGTCCGAGCCCCAAAAATTGAAGTCGCCATATAGTACTGTCCTTCGCCCGCTGACCCCCACCGCCGCCGGTTTTGGTTGGTGTGTGCGGGCCCCGACCGCCCAGACTCCGGTTCCCCTCTCGCTGAATCGTACGTCCTCCCCGGTAAAACCCCGCCTACTCAGCCTTCTCATTTTTCCCGGTTTAACCCCACCTGATCCATCCCAACATTCCCCCCACTTTTCACAAAGGATCCCACAAAAGAGACACGCCAGTGACGGCCATCAATCCTAAGGTCTATTTTTATATTTGCTTGCTGTTATCCCAACCAACCCCTTTTGACATGGCCACCACTTTCACGCCCCATCGAATGTTATCATTCCTAATAGTTCCTCCTGGCCTCCGTCAAGATTTATGCCCGCAGCGTTTGGGCTTCAGAATCCAATTTTCTAGTCCTTGATCCTATCTCAGACCTCCGGTTTTGTGTCTGCTACACTGGCCTATTGCGCCACTCCTCCCGCCTAACCCCTACAATGAAGTCCACATCTGCATCCCACACACTTCCTATGTCACTGTCATGCGCTTTTTTTAACCCTTCGTTCTAATGATACGACACGCCTTCTACGTCTATCCCCTTAGCTCCCATGCCAAAAAATAGTTCCGCCCCCCCCACGTGGATGGTTGCCAGGTGATGCCCGTCCCCCACACCTGGGTGATCCCTGTCAACTTTGCGTTGCGTACTAATCTAGGAAATGCCTCCTCCTTGTTTTTCATTTCTTTCCCTGCAACCGGTTTCCACTTTGGCTCTTGTTGATTCTCATTCTCCTGAAAATTTCTCCTGTGTAATCCTCGTTGTCTTTTCTATTACCCTCTTTTGCCTCCCCCTTTTCTTCATCCCCTTATAGCCCAACTGGCCCGTACTCCTTTTTATCCGTTACCCGAGGATTCTGTCAGCCTCGCCCCATCCTCCCCAGGGCCTGGTTCCCCCCCCACCTCCTGCCCTATCCCCAGCTTCCTCTTGCAAGTAAATCCTTTTCCCTCCTCCCCCCCCCTTTTTTTTTCTGAGCCTGTCCTTTACTTTTGCGAGATGGGCTTGGTTCTGTACGATGATACCTTCCTCTTTTTTTTTGGCAACTATGCTGGGTATGGATGGTGTTTTGTTCTTATGGCGGGTTTCCTCCTTCTCCTTTTTTTTTCCTTTCTTAATTTCTGTGATTCAAGCTGTTATTGGGAGGGCAAGTGTGTCTTATCCACTTCTCTTTTCGCTTTTGTTTTGGGATTACGCGCCTCTTCCTTTCGGAATTTTCCCACCCTTCCGTTGCAAACGTGTGTGTCCCCCCCTGGTGAAAAACACACTTCGTCCTAATGGCGATGTATCCCCCGTCATGGAGCAGTGGGCGCTTTTCCCCCCACCGTTTCCTGCTGACCAGTCACTGGGAACGGCTTTTGATTACCTTCTCTATTTGTATCGACGGTTAGTTAATTTACATCCTCCTCCACGACTCTACTCTAAAGTTATCTCGAGTTAGTATTGATTGGGGGAGTCCCGTTTTGTACCCAATTAAGGCTACATTATAAACCACACACAGTTATGTCTTCTGTCATATCACAATGTCTTGCGTTACGTTCTTCTTATTGTATTCGTCTTTTCTGCCTCTCCCGAAATTCTGATTTCTTTGCTGGGCATCAAGTTTTTCCCCGTCATTTGTTTTGTTCTTCTCCCCTGATCTATGTTACTCCTTTTGAGAAGCTTTCTTTTAAGGTGATCTTATCGCCGGATCTTTTTTTCTCGCCTGCGAGACAGGTGACATCAGCTGTTGTATGGACAGATTTTCCCGAGAGCACTCTTTGGGTTATAGGGTTAGGCCCCATTCGCTTCATGGATCTGTGTTAGTGTCCCCCGCTTGTTCATGGTCCCCTATGGACGTGTGTTCCATGCTGTTCGGCTAATCCTGTTTTGATACTTGCGCTAGGTTCTATTCCGTTTCAAGTTTTTCTTTTGAAGGTTCTTGCCCCTCAAGCTTTTTCTCAATGCCCAAATGGGATTTCATCTGTTACCTTGTTTCCAGTCCTTGATCCGTCCCCCTTATCTTCCCCCTGTGGAACAAGTACGGTTTATGAGCTTGTTCGTTTCCTCTTGACTCCTATACTTCCCCTTCCTTCCCCGTTTTAAAGCCACTTGTGGGAGTGACTCTCGCCATCTTTTTTCGCACTGGGCCTGACTCAATTAAACCCTTTTCCCTCTTTTCTTTTGACTTTCCCAACCGAAGTCTTCCCCAACGAATTTCCTTTTTGTTTCTCCCTCCGTAGAGACCCACGCGTGGAAGATCGTCCCGTTTTCGATGTCATTCGTTTTTGTCCCCCCCCCTCCCACCTTTTTTTCTGACCCGAATGTCTATCTAGTCCCTGGGATCCTTTCATCCAGTTTTTTCTAGAGTCCCTTCTGTGTATTAAGGGCCTTTTCGTTTGGTTTCCTACTCCTTTTCAGCCCCTATTCTTCCCGAGCCATCCTTCAGGCATCAGTCCTTCTTTCCTTGATTGCATTTAGTTTCAAGATCTTTCGTCCATGCATTTCCAACCCCTGATTCCAGGTGTCTTAAGATCCCCCCCCCACCAGTTCCTACACTTCGGGCCGATCCCCTGTCCCCTATTCACCGAGACATCATCTTGGGTCCCCTTCCCTCTGGTACTTTTTGTCTAGTGGTCACCCTCACACATCATTAACCCGGAATTTTATCACCCGTTGTTACCATTGCCCTGTTGTTGTTTCCTCTCGATCCGCCATGTTTTGCGGGTACAGCGGTCTGCATGTTTCTTTTTCCCCTTCGGCTCGGTCCTTTTGCTGCTGATCGTTTCTTGTTACGAATTCGCTTTCATGGCGTCCAGCCTGTCGGTACGCTGGACCCCTTAGATGGCTGTGGTGTCTTTTCCGGACTCTAGGCATGTTTCTGGAAAGTTGATATTACTCACGGCTCTTGGTGCTGTGGCAATTTCTCTAATGAACTCGAATATCCTTTCTCCCCCGGGAGGTTGCTTGTTCGGCGTCGCCTTGATGCATCTTAGCAGACAGTCATGAGTATATCTTCGTCTTTGCTGCGCGGGGCGGTTTTCCTCGAGTGTGTTTTGATCTGGGAATGGTCCTTTCCCAGACGACTCCTTTTTACCAATCGGGTTATGATTGAGTCGTTTTCGTTTCCTTTAGAACAGGTTAGGGCGCAGATTTTCTATTTGTTTCGTGGACACTACACACGACGCATTCCCGTTTCTTCGCGAGTGTTTGTGAATGCCCCGATGCGTACTTTTTCGCGTTTTGACGCTTCTCTGCACGTGTTACGGCGCTAGTTTCCCTTTTCATCTTGCATTATACGTTTTCTGGAGAAGTTCGGTCCTCCCTATGTTACTGTTCGTGTGGACTCTTTCACTCTCGTCCGCGCAGCCGGAGGTGGTGCTGAATGAAACCTCCTTCCTCTTTTCTTTGCCGCATCTTGGCAAGTCTGCTGCAATGTTTAGTATTTCCCTCCGTTTTCCAATGTGACCGGATTTTTCTGCTGAGGCCTCGCCACCAATTAGGTAGTTTTGCTTGTCCCCCATTTTTTCGTCGCACGACCTCCTTTCTCCGCAGTTTCCGTTACATTAGTCCACCGGGTAGTAGATTGTTTTGTGCTCTGTAGAAGGAGGACCTTCCCTAGATACCCGATTCTTTCCTCTGTACCCCCCCCCCCCCACACGGCTTGGCTTTCGATTCGGTGCTGTTATATGCGGACTCTGACTTTCTATCTCGAATCACATGCCGCGAGCCCCCAATCTGGCGTTATTCTTTTCAAAGTGCATCCTTACGGTTCTTTCCGTGAATGTCTACTACCGCTGTCGGTCCTCGAGTGTGAAACGAGTTCTTTCGCGTAGTCCCTCCACCTAATTCTCTGTATCTTTGCTAGTTCTGAGACTGGTATCCTCTAGTTGCATTTCGTTTTGCATTTTCACCTGATCTCATTAATGGTTCATGCTCTCCCCTTTCGGGCTTTTCCTCTTCTCCCCCAAGTCTGTCAGTTTCTAATTTACGTAAGCTGAGGGTGCCGTGATTCCCTGCTTTTAGATTATGCCTCCCCTCGCAGGGCTAATCACTTCTAAAGAACTTGCCCATCGGCTTGCGGATTCAGGCATGCTTATTGGGGTCTCGCATTGCTGCTGTTGTACCCGTCTTGCCCGAAGTTAGTCAGGCGGGTTAACGTTTCTGTCCCTTCTTCCTTCTTCTTCTGTCTTGTCCTGGCTCTGTTTTTTTTGTTTTGCCCTGGACGCCGGTGAGCCCCGCCTCGTGATCACTTGACTTCTCCCCCGTGCCGAGACAGTTTCCACGAGACTTATTCACACCTACAATATGTGCATATTAAAGATGGAAATCGTTTTTGGCTACTTTCTGAGGTGTGTCAAATCCCCGTTCAGTCATTTTTTTTTTTTTGAGATCGTGACCGGACGTCTTTGTCGAAGAGGTTGGCCAGGGTTTCGCGGGAGCTCGACAGGACTTTAATAATGGCGTATCCACTGTCTCCCCTTTAACTCGATTGCCTTGTTTTTAGTTTTTTTGTGAGATTCACTGTTCTGAAAAGTTGTCCCGTGGAGTTGTCCTCGTTGTTTTGCCTTCCTTTTCCTTCACGGACTTTTTTTTCCCCTATTCCACCCCTCATGTGCGTACGGGTCCCCCTTGTTTCACCGGCCCTGTGGGTCTTTCCCAGCCCCATGTGTTTTTTCCCTTCGTTTATCCTTTTTCCCCTCTCTTTCACTTCTTTGCTGTTGTCAGACCGTGTCAATTCTTTTTACCATTTTTTTTTGCTCCGGTCTCCTGCACACTTCCCCAAAGTTTGAAATTTCTGACCCCGGATTGTTTCTTCCCTTTTTTGGTTTTGGTCCTTACCGTGGACCACCGTTCCCCCAGCATCACCCCTTTTCCTGGTCATATTTACCCTGGTGCATTTCTCGGCTTCTTCCTCCTTGCATGCGGTCGTTCTCCCTCAAGAGTCGAAAGGAACCTTTCTGCATTCTTCGGCTTTCTCCATTGTTGCAGCGGTGGTGATTCTTTGCCGCCTCCCCCCCCATCCCATAGGTTCGACGTTTAACATTTACCGCTTCCATCCCACTGATCTCAAAACCCGTCACTTAATTTTTTTTCATGGTTCCAGTTGGAAAGGAGGCTCACTCCTCCTCTCGCCCCTCTATGTTATAGCCTTCTTCGCGCTTTCCCCCTCCTCCGATCTCCCGACGCCCTTCTTTTTTGGACCAATGGCGCATCTGCTCAACCCCACAAAAGGACGTTTCCCCACCAGACGGGGTCCTGTTCTAAGTTTGATCGAAATGATGGGATCTTTCGGTCAATGTAATGCCCCAACCCCCCTCTACCCAGGCATTCCCTTTTCTTTCCTTTCTTATTCCCAAGATCACCCTTCCGTTCTCTTCCCCTTTAATCGTCTTTGTTTTTCTTCTTTAGGAAACCCTTAAATATGCTTTATAGGAAACACCTGGGCCAAGCGTTTCATTTCTTTTCCCTTTGACGTTGTTTCCCCAATGAGTGGAGCGTGTGCGTTTTTACTCCCCTCACTTGTGTCAGTCACTTCTGCTTTTCTTTTTCTTTTTTAGTCCTCCCGAAAAGTTTCAGGTTCTTTCCAAAGCAGTGCGTTCTTGGTGCTTTTCCCCTCTTTTCGCACTTTTCTTACTACCGCTTCCCTTCGTATTGTCCCCCCCCAACAAGCTTTCTTTCCTCGGATCTTTCCTTCGCACTGACAGAAATTTAATTTCCCTACAGCCTCCACTTTCCTCTCCCCCTCTTTTAGTGTTTGCTTTGGGTCCGCTACGGTGTACTTGAAAGTTTATCTTTTTTGTTCCTTTTTCCCTTCGTCGTCTTTCTTTGATATTCAACCCACCGCTTCTTCGTCTCCCTCGAAATTCTAATTGCTTTTGAAATTGAACTTCTTTCTTGGGATTGTACTTGTTCCGA
>Ga0179593_1323981_pt1 | contig 10713 bp, 6 predicted proteins | sample CZODoug2_1_08_16_FD_185931 | JGI IMG/M metagenome (GOLD analysis project Ga0179593, IMG submission 185931) | Vadose zone soil fungal communities from Angelo Coast Range Reserve, California, USA - CZODoug2_1_08_16fungal (PacBio error correction) | ecosystem: Environmental > Terrestrial > Soil >... | reverse complement strand
CCCCCCTTTCTTCTTCCCCTTTGAGTGGTGTCTCTACCCCCGAGTCGCACTTATTGTATTTCTTTGGAATTTCTGCGCTCCGGTTTTCCGACCTCTTCCTTCCCCCCCCATACTTTTTACTCTCCCCCAGTTCATTGAAACCGCTATCTTTGGGTGGCCACCCATTTTCACGTGGCCTCATGTTTTTTTCTCAAGGCGCCAGCGTTCCCACATCGTAGGCAATCCTGAGATTTCTCCCGTTGTGAAACTCTGATCCTGACTCACATTTCTTGGATTATTCTTACGGATATTATGACAAGACTCCTACCTTTACAGTCTTATCTCCTCTACTCTTCGTACAACCTTTCCACGCAAAGATATATATGTATGATATACCCAAAACCAGTTCTTTCCTTCCACTCCAAGTTTTCCTTTCAATTGTGGCATATTGCGTTTCCGAGTGAGATTCGGGTGACATATGATGGTCATCTTGTAATCCGATCCCCTATTTTTGATTTTAGTCTCCCCCTTTCTGCGTGTCTAGTTCACTCTGTCCACGGTATGGATGACTTTTTGACCCTATCTTTTCATCCCTCCATGGGTGGGTGCGAGAGCTCTCAGCCTCGGCACCACTGCAGCGTGACGCGCCCGCGAGCCCCAGTTTCGTCTGAAACGGGAAAGTAACAACCTTCTCGCACCGAATCGCCCCCTCATTAGGCCAAGGCCTCGAGCAACAGCCCTCCCCTCAACCAACACTTCCCTTACCTTGAGGTCCCCCCCTCCCCACTGTGGTCTTCTGATCTGCTCGAACTCAACAGTTCACCGCTCGCGCCCCCGATATAGTCTCCTCTGGGTTTCTCCTATTTTTCATCATCCATTATCATTCCTTTCAGTCTTCAGATCTTGTCTCTGCCATCAATTCCCTTTTTTACCTTGTGGAAACTCTCATCTCCTTTGACGATTTCCCCTTTAATTTTCAAAATCAATCTTCATTCTTCCCGTTGTAAGCTTTTTTCTCCACTTGGTGCCCTCCTGTATATTCTGACTCCTTTAACCTCCCCCCCACCACGTGAGCGACCCTAAATCGTCACCGCCCGCACTGCTGCGCTCTCCCCCAACTTGAAGAGTTTTTTTCCCTTTTCACGTCCCTGTTTCCTACACCCCCGTAATCCGATAGAATTATAACCTTAACCCTTCGTTTTGGTAGACCCCCTACTTAATGCTTTTATGTGTAAAACGTTCAAAGATGGGGACGGGATCTCTAAAGATCAGAAACCTCGAAGTCCCCCTCTTTTTTTCCAAAAGACACGAGTCTAGAGTATAAGCACACTTAACCGTAATCTCTTTTTCCCCTCCCTGATCTCTCCGCGTGCAAAAATCAACGTTGTAGATCGTGTCCTTCTACGGAGCTGGCATTCATTCCTATTGCGTGTTGGCGCCCTATCGTCCTTACCTGGCCTCAGTATCCCTACGTTTTTTCCCTCCCTCCCCTCTGTGTAATGGTTCCAGCGCTGACCTCTTTCTGGGTCTCCCTGTGGTCAAACGAACTGCCCTTTTCGGAGGGCCGTCAATGGTTCGCGTGATGTTTTCGGCCCCCCAAAAGCAGATTGATTTGATACTTACATTTCTTCCGTCGCAGAGGCCAATTGAACCTTTAAGGTCACAACAGCGCGAATTCACAGTCGAGCACCCCCTCCCCCTTTTCCACTCCTCACCTTTCTTCCCCCCCCTCCACCCCTCCTACTCTTTCTTCCCCCCCCGTCCACTCGCTCCCCCATCATTTACTTTCCCCCCCCCCCCCCCCCCCTCCTCCCCCCCCCTCCCCCTCTTCTACCCTACCACCCTCCTCACCCACCCCCCATCTCTTACCTCCCCCCTGTCCTCCCCCCCCCTCCTCTTTCTCATTCCCCTCTTCCTCTCCTCTACCTGCCTGCTTCTGTCCTTTTCATTTTTGGGTGTGTTTCCCTTCCCCTTTCTCCCCTCCTCAATCGCCCCTACGTACCCTCCACCCCTTCCCCACCAGGCTGACCCAAAACAAAAGATCGGGAAACAAGAACCCCTTCCCACTTTTGCTCGTGAACTTGACCCCCAGAAACAACGTGCCTTAGGTGTGACCGTGGACGGCGCCGAGATTATGTGGACGTCTCTGTAGCCAAACTTCGGAACTTGCTTGACCCCGCCTTTCCTGTGTTCTTCTGCCTGCTAGGTCGACCGTATCCCCTGCACCAGCACGGAGGGTGATATTCCCTACTTCCCCTTCCCGTGACACCCCCCACACTCTGACTGAGGCCCCACCGAAACCCAACTGCTTGGCCTCATTCCACCGAAATCCTTTGTCGAGGCCTTTTTTATCGTCCTGTTCTCGACCAACCCCACCTTTGTATTATCCTCACGTTGTTTTTACCCACCCAACTACCCTTCCTCATAAACCTCAGGGATCTCTCCCCTGGTACACATTCGCCACTGTTCCCTTCTTTTTACACGATGCCTTTTTTTGTCACGCATTGGCAGCAAGAGCGCCGTAGTGCATCCCATTTCCGTTTTGAAACCCATCTTAGACTCTAAATATTTTCCTCCAAAGTATCTCCTTACGTCACCTTTGATCTTCGTCTGTAAGTCATTAATACTAAATTTTTATTTGGCTCCTCAGGAGATGCAATCCCCTGAGTCCACTCTCCATTGACTGACCCTTTTTCACTCTGCACCCCCTGCGTCAGAGGGTTTATCCCTTCCGCCGGGGTACACTACCACTGTGATCTTTTTTTCATTCCTTCCCAAGGTGTTTGAGAGTTTTATCGCACTATAATGTTTTTCCGGATGCTTTGTCCGTACCCTCCTTCTCCCGACGTCTTTCCCCTGTTTTTTTCTGAAGACCAACTCCCCACAACCTAGTGGTTGAGAGTGTTATCCCCCCTGGACCTCTGACCGAGTCCCCCAGTGAACAAACACTACCCCCACTATCAAAAACCCAGCCGTCGAATAGTCCCCCACCAAACAGCTTGACAATCAATGCGTCGAATCCTGAACGTCCCTTCCCTGGGTATCTCAGCCGAATGTCCTTGTCGCATCAAGTCGTAGCACGCCCCCCGACTTTTTGTGAATATCTTTCCCTTCCTACCTCTTTGGTGCTTTGTTGGCTCGATCAACACTTTTCTTTGAGACTGGATCCTTTTCATTATCCCTGCTCCACCCTGATCTCCCCGTTTCATCAGGGTAAGTTCAAGCCCCAATTTTCTCGCGGATTTCTTGTCATCATCAAAAGGTGGTCAGATGTGTGTTTTCTCCCTTCCATGAGCATGATGTTTTACTGGTAACAGGTGTTTAGCCTGAGTGAATTCGTAGCCAGTGGATCTCTCCCCCCACCTTGGTTTCGAGGTTTGTGCTTTTTTCCCCCCCCGAAGAGTTCAAGCCCGTTAGCAGTCGGGATTCCTCGAGTTACGGCCCCCTTCACCTTTTTCCTTACTTGTCCGCCGCCCCCCTTCTACCCCCCCCCCTTGAGCCAGAACGGTTTTTGATACACCACGATAATTGTTCTCCCACACGGGAAGATTCCATTCCACCCCGACTTATTCAAGGGGTCGAATTGAAAATCGTTTACGCCTTCCATCCCGAATTATCTCTCTCCATCTATACACCCCAGAACAGTTTAAATTCACCCCGAAGCTGACGTAGGACGAGGAAATCCAGATTTTATATTAGCAGCGTGACCCCCTGCCAGCCCCCCCCCCCCTTAGCTCGCGACAACCCTTCCCGCAAGGTTTGCTGCTTTCCAACTCTTGTTTTTTTTTAGGTCTCCCCCTTTTTAAAAGTTGCCCTCAGTCATCAGTTGTTCCTTTCATCGCCACACGTGTTTTTTTTTCTGACATATTTTATGAACCTCTAATTTTTTATTTGTGTTTTTCAGAACCCCCTAGTCGTTCCGTGTCCTTTTTTTCCCTTAAGACGTTGACTTACGATTCTGTTTCATGGTTCAACCCCCATTGCGCCTGGAAACCAATAAAGTGCTCCTCTTCGACCCAGGCCATACCGCAACCCGTTTTCGTTTTCCAGAACCCCGCGCTTTTGGTTTAGGCAACTAGGTTACGGCCCGGCCCAGACCGCAGTGTGTGTCGTTTTGCACCTTTTACCCCGGACTCGGATTGGCTCCCTAAGCAGGATTGCAGCGGGTGGGCGGCCCCCCCTCCACTGAAAGGCGGCAGTTCGTGTTTTCTTCAAGTAGGTTTTTTTTTGCCTATTTTTTATTGCATCCTTTATATGTCCTTCCCACAACATCGTCCCCCCCCCTCTACTTCAGTGAGGTTTCCGATCCTTCGCGGGACCAATCACCCCCCAAGTTCTATGTCTCCCCTCAGTAGAATTCCTATCGTTAACACTTTCCCGAGCCGAGATAACTTTTCCTCAGGCTAGCATGGTTCCCACCATTAGAGAAGTCTGTTACCTCCCCAGGTTTGAGTAGATGTTTTCCGCTATTTATAGATCACATCCCCCCGGACTTTTTATCAGACTTTCCGAATTCCACATGATTTCGACTTCAAGCAAACTACATTCCTTATCCTGTGCTAGAACTGATGCTTTTTTTTTACGTCCCTAGTTATGACGTTTAGCCGGCTTTTACCTGTTTGGATCGCTCCCCCTCGCGTCCCTTTTATTTGCCTGCCTATTTGTCCCCCGGTTTCACGTTTTTCTCCCTCCCGTCTTCTAGCCCCGGACATTTTCATATTTTGCGACCCTGTTTCGACCTCCCTGCTTTCAGAATACCTTGTATGGATGTTCTCAACCTGAAGCCGGGATCGTCAAAGTCCATGAACGCGCCTGCGATTCCCCCGTACAAATGTGAACTGTCTTTTTCCTCTAAGATTTTTCTTATGCTGTGCTCCTGCAGTCTCCCCATGTTTTTATGAGTCCCCCTTCTCTCCCTCCACTTCAGCTTGTCCTCTAGATTGCTTCTTCCGGTTTGGGGAACTTTTGCTATTTATTTTCAGTGCGGGACGACCCACAGGCTTGGGCAAACCACATTTGCTCATGCCCCTGCCTCTATTTTTTCCCTGCTCAGTGAATGTTCGCTCTAGTCTGTACCCTCTCTTCTAGCCTTGATTATTTACTATCAGATTTCAGTGTGTCGATTTTGTTTCTCTACCAGGTTCCGGACTTTCTGCCTGGTATTGGCCTATGATGACCTTTCCCCCCTCCTCCCTTTGTTTTTTTTCCTTCTGTCCAGTCTGCGGCCTTAATACCTTGTCATTTACTTATCCCAGCTAGTTTGGATCTGTCCCAACGGTTTCTGGTCGAGGACAACACATCCTCGACCCGCTGTGGCCCCCCCAGCCGACCATGCATTCCGAATCCGACCCAACACCCTTCCACTTGCAAATGTTTAACATAAGCCTTGGGCTAGGCCGATGATTATTTTTTTCTTTTTTTTTCTTAAGGGTCACCTACACTACGATTATCTCCCTCCCCGCGTAGGTAGTTTCGTCTTCCCCTTTATCGATGTATGTATCGGCCTGGTATCACACTAGGGTGGATGAGCGGGCTGCCTTCACTTCACCATGTTCCGTGCTGGCACCTCCCTTAGCAGGTCTGGGGACGATTTTTTTCAGGCTCCTTGAGAATGCCCATTTATCATTGTACCTGCGGTCTCGGACTGGGCTGCTCCGTTTTCAAATTTGTCCTGCTGCCTCTTTTCCTTGAAAAAAAAACGTGGCAGTTAGACTTCCCTCCCTGCCGCCAGTTGCGCGGCTATCACCAAAGAGGTCAACTTTTGTTGTGAGGTGTCATCTTTACGGGCCTGTCCAAACTCAACTCCGTCTCTCCTTTGTGCTAATGACATTCCCGAATTCTTTGGTCGTCGCACCCTTCAGGAGTACGTGACATGGAAAAAGCTGGCCCGTTTTGTCGCTAAGTCCTTGAAACCTTTCAGAACGGCAGACCGCGGAACAGATCTTTTCGCCGTTCAGGTTTCGCGTCTATTTGTCGACACTAGGAGTGGTATGCTGATCACTGTTTTGGGAAAATGCCTGTGTTTTTACGTGACGCGTAACATCCGGGGGTCGATCCCGTGGTTAGTCACGACATCCTGATCTATGCAGTCATTCACGTGTTTTGAGGCGTCCCTAGGTCCTTTGGCGTTTATCGGTTACCCCAACGTCGCAAGTCAAGCTCCGGCTTCCCCTTTTTACGGCGCTGTTTCTCCCTGCTGGGCTCCCGCCCCCCCATGTTGTTTTGTTAAGCCAGACGTTCCTGATGGGTCCGTCTTCCGTCCTTGTGGGGGTATCTGTCGCCACCAGAGTCGCTTTTTTCCAACGCGAGGGCCCCCTCGTGGATTTCTGTAGCTTCGGATCTTTCTCCGCGCCGCCACACCCAGACGAAGGTTCAAGTCTAAGCCAACTTCCTTTCGGACCTTTCGTATCAGTCTGAAAATTCCATATTGTTATTTTCTGGTCGTATCACCATCGATCCCCCCCCCAAATCTTTCTCGTATTCTTTCCCCTTTGAAATTCCTGCCATCCAAGATGCCCCGGGTCTCCACTCTCAGCCGCTTCCCGGCCTTTTTGGTTTTCGGTCTTTGAGATGCCTTTTGGGCGTAAACAGTCTTCCCGGATTCCTACCTTTTGGAGTCCTCTTTTGTACCTCCGGTGGTTTAATGCACACTTACGCCCTCCCTATGGTTAACTTCGTCTAGCGTGGTGGTAGTTCCGGATACTTTCCGTGCCAGTCTTTCACTCGCCATCCGAGGCGAGCGGGTGTACAACTGCCAGTCACTACATTTGTGGCTTTCTCTGTAGTCATTCTACCCCTTTGTCAGGGTTTTTAGACTGGACCGAAGTACGCACGGCTTCTGTGGTCTACAGCAGGTTCGGACCCCCCCCCATTTGACTTCGCTTTGTCCAGCCCTACCGACGTCTCCACTCCCGGTGTGTTTTTTTGAAAGATTCCCTCGTGTCACCCCTTCCCCCCTATCCCCCCAAACATCTAGCCTCGAATCTCCCCCACCCACCCCGATGTTTCTCTCCCCGCCTGAGAGCTTTTGTACTGGAACGTCCCCTGCTCTCAGATTGAAGGGAATTGCAGGTCCGTTTTCCGATTTTAGAGAACGCTAGCATTTTTTTGTTGTGACTCTAGTTTGTGCCCTCCTAATATTGGTGTGTTTGATCTCTCCCCCCTGTGCTTTGGTTCTCTCTCTTGCTGGCATTCCCGGGAATCTTATCTTCAGGAGTCGGGACAGTGCCGCAACTTCCTTTTTGGGTTTTTGTATTTTCCGCTGGGTGTTGGGTTGTTTTAGTTGAATTCCGAGAAGTTGTTTTGCCCCTTTATGGGGACTCCCTTACCCGTGCTCCTTGTTTTTCCCCCCCTTTCTTCTTTACCCTTTGTTTTCTTAGTGTTTGATTCCCGCCACGCGTACGCCGGTTTTAGGGTCCTCCTAGGTTACGGCTCCGCGCCTACAAGTCCGGAATTCTTCCCCCGTTCCAACTTTTAACATTGTTTCAATGCCGGATATCGCCATTTTCGTCAATCGGTAAGTTTGGCACCCACCTCTTTAGTCTTTTCCCTTGTACGCTTTTTACATCAGGTTCCGTTCGATCTCGCAGATTATCTCTGTATCGGTGACCTTTCTAAAGCCGTGAATTTCCCCCCTCTGGCCTGTTCCCTCGGCCGTCCAGAGGTATATTTTTCGTAAGCTTTTCAAACTAGTCCAACACTGGTCTTTCTGCCGACCCCACCCCCCCCTTCGCCCGATTTTTTACTCTGCTTTCGTTTCTCGGTGTGATAAATGTGCCGGGCCCTCAAGAAGGTTTCCCGTTTTTTTCTCCTCTCTCCCTTGTGTGTTTTTATTTCCTTGTAGGGACCCTCAATATGGGGTCCTACAAGCGCGTTCGTCCGTTCGTTTTTTAATCTTTTGGTATCTGGTTGACTTCGATATGGTGTGGTGACCCCTTGTCTAGTTCATCATGATGCCTCCGAACATGCGCACCTCTCCCAAATTTTGTTTTGTCCGATTTACTAACTCACTGCGTGGCTCCGCCCAATGGACCCTGGACCCGACCCTGTTTTTTGAAGTCCTAGTTTTCCCACCGTTCATCTATCATTTCCCGCGTTTGATTCCCTTGAGGCGTGACTTTCGCAGTCTTTGGAAGAAGATTCTCCCAGGCCGGCTGATTATTTTTGATTATGTTCCCCATAACCCTCTTTTTTTTTGGATCAGCGTGACTGTCCCTTCTCATCCCAAAGGATTCTGACACCGCGGAACAAAGTTGTATTGCTTTGCGTTAGATTTAGCTCTATGTGCACGCTAAAGAGAGCGATCCCGAGGTTGCCGGGCTAGAGCGTCCGTCCTGCGTTTTCGATCCTGTTCCTAGGTTTACGAGGGCTGTCTCCTCAGTCACTTAATTTTCTTGTGTGATGGTTCTCCCGATACCCCCCATTTCCCTCGTTTGTTATTTAGGTAGACCGCACCGCTGAAATTGTAATTTTATCTGGTTTGGCTATACGGGGCTGCGTTCTAGGCCGCGATTGCTTTACACCAGATGCAGTTGGCAGTTTTTGGTGTTTTTGTTGGTTTGTTCTCTTTGCCCGCGCGCCTCTTGCGGGTATGGAGACATCTTATTTCCTTTTTTCTTTAGTTAACGACCTGCTAGGGACTTATCCACTTCGAGACCAGTCGTCTACCACTCTGTACAGGGAGTATATGGTTTTAGTTAGACTGAATGTGGCCTTCCCTTATCAAGGAATTCGTACAGTACCTATCACCTGACGATCATTTCCCATCGTCCCCCTGTGTCCCCCCGGGAAGTCTCTTCTTCCTCTTACATTTTGTGATGCATTCCGCGATTCCTCGTTGTGTTTCATGAACCTGCTTTTTCGCCGGACACGCTGCCATTTTCCCGGGTTCTGTCTCTATGCTTGACCTGTGTCATTTCTGAATATAGTAGTAGGGCCATCCCCCCTTTTTTTTCTTTTTGCATTCATATTGAATTTCCCTTTTGTTCTTTTTCTGTGCCGGGCGGCGCGAGGGCCTTCACCCCGGATTGTAGAGACCCTCATACTCCCCCTTTGTGTTTATTCTCCTATGCAGTCTGTTGAGCGGTCCTTTTGCGTCATCGCTTACATTGGTTACGTCTTTGCTGATAGTGTATCTCTTTCACTTAATTCGTTGTGTTGAGAGAAAGCTGGGCCCCCCCTCCCCCTGTCAGGGGATCATGAACTCCGCGCGGTTTTCGTAATTCACCCTTATACGTGATCGGCTGTCAATAAATGCGACATCCGCTTTCCCTCCTATTGTTCCCAGGCCCCCTCAATAAAACAGGCCCTGTCCCCCTTTTCTTTCAGCCAAATCCGGGCCGTTGGATCTGCCGACAGCTAGAGCCCGAATTCCCGTCACCAGATAGGCACGCCCGAGCTCCCCCTCCGCTCGGTCTTTAGTCCCATTTCCCCACAAAGGATCGGCTTCCCTCTCCGATGATAGCGGTGAATCGGCTCCCCGTCCCTTTGGCGACATCCTCTGCAGGGATGGTCGGATGTTTCGTAATTGATACTTGATGGGTTCCCAAATCACCTTCTCCCCCCTTTATCTTTTACACCTCTGTCTCGTCCCCCGGTGCTGAATGAACATTTCTTCGTGCCCGCCCTGGAAAGAACCCCCACTTTTCTGATCGTTACATTATCTGCAATACCCGCCCCCCCGATCGGATGCGATGCTCGCCACCTCCTGCCTGTGCATCTTTTTCCCGCGCGTTCAGTTTTAGAAAACGCCCCCGCGTTCGCTTTTCCGCTAACCTGTAAACCGTGTTTTTCTTAGGGTTGGTACACTTGAACAGACGACAACTTACCGTCCCAGACATGTCCATAACCACACACCAGCGTCAACCCCAAACATTTACACTGGCCTCCCCAGACCCACACAGCAAAACACCCCATCATCCACAGGACCCGCGTTGAACCTGCCTTTTAGCCAAATGCCCCCTCACCAATTTTACAGTCGCCGCTCGCCCCGCGAAACCAATGCAAACCTACAAGTAATAGATCATTGATTTGTGTTCCCGGGTTTTCCACCGGAGTCGCTGGCCCCCACTCCGCTGGTTTTTCTGATAGGTTGGTCCGTGCGTTCCCCCTTACCCTTCCTTTACCTGCCTTTCTATGTCTTGCAGGCCCTTTTTGGAATTGCGCGACTAGGCACTCTATGAGATTTCCTTAGTCTAGGTCTAAGTTTCGACCCCACCTCCCCCAGTATGCCTGCGGTTCAATTTTCCCTCGTTTTTTCCTTCCCCCCCATGCCGTCCTAAGGTTTGCCTGCTTTGGGCTTTCATCAGCCCCATCTTGGATCGCTATTTGTCAAGTTTTTGCTTGACGACCTTTGTCCCCTTGACCCGTGGTCTTGGGTGTGCCTGCCCCTGCTTTGTGTGTCGCTTCTTTATCTAGATTGTCGTGGCTTTTTCCCCACACACCCTCACGTATTTATTCTTGCGCCCCTCTATGTTGCTTTTCCTTATTTCCTTATTGGCCTGTCTCTCCCCCCAGTCCCCCCCCCCAGCTCGAAAGTCCCTTTTTTTGTTTGAGCACAAGTGACTATTAATGTCTCGCCGTTTTTCTTTTCCTCTCTGATCGGTCCCTCTCCTAGCGCTAAAAATATTCTTACGATTATTGTGTCGGTGTCCAGGCGAGTGACAACTCGTTACATCACGAGAACCTTAGAGCAATTGGCCGATCTGTTGCCTGTCACGTTAGCTCCGTACCAGA
>Ga0179593_1655475_pt1 | contig 10714 bp, 19 predicted proteins | sample CZODoug2_1_08_16_FD_185931 | JGI IMG/M metagenome (GOLD analysis project Ga0179593, IMG submission 185931) | Vadose zone soil fungal communities from Angelo Coast Range Reserve, California, USA - CZODoug2_1_08_16fungal (PacBio error correction) | ecosystem: Environmental > Terrestrial > Soil >... | reverse complement strand
GGTTTTTCCCGCGCGGCCGAGTTAATTTTTCGGAAAAATGATTTTCGGGTCCATTCTCCGGTAACCTTTTGACTCCCTTTCAGCTTTCCCTCTAAAGTCAAATAACTATGCAACTCTGGGGAGAAACGGTCCTTTTTCTACCCCCCCCCTTTTAGCAGTCAGATGGAAGTGCCAACCCCCCCATAGCCTTATTGTTATGCATCAACCTCTCACCAACCATTTACTCTCTTTCGAGAAGAAGGATACATCATTTCCCCAAGTACCGACGTCCCCTGAATTCCCCAATAATCCGACCCGCAAATCCATCGACCTGACACTCCCCCATCCATTAGGATCCGGACCTTCTGTACGCTGTAGATTTTTTATTCCAACTTGGATACGGATGTTTTCACGGAATTGACGTGATTCCCCTCTTACAAACCCCTGCTTAATTTCCCTCTACTGAGCCCCCAATCCACCCGTACCAGCACACAGAACGTATATTTTTTTTATTCCCTAACTCATCCATTACCATTTCATTCGAATCCCATCTACCTATAAAGAGATGAGTTGCCAACCCTTGCTTCTCTTTTTAGATCCCCCGAAATACCGATTTTTTTCTTTACGACCAACCGAAGGCTTTTCTCAGTTCCTGTCTTTCCTACATCGCGAACCCGCGTCGAAATGCGTCCTCCCCCACAGTCTCGTCAGAGTACGGCAACGGCTCTCCAGATCTAAACACGACCTCTTCCCTTAGTCATTATGCAACAGTGTATGCGAATTAGCTCTTTTCGCACTAGAGGCTACCCCTTTCTGGCAAAGGGAACCATTCCCTCTTCTCCCCGGGTACAGCCCCCGAGTTGCGTCCCCTTTATTTTCGTCCCCCTTCTCCCAGTCCCCCTCTTTTTCCCCCGAGTGGGGCCTGTCCTCTTTTTCTGCTCCTTTTTTCTCCCCTAAGCGTTCTCTACTGTGTTGGCCCCCTTCCTTCGAGCGATTTGACGCGGCCCCTTTTTCCCCCATTCTACTGCCGGCAATTAGCTTAATAGAGCGACGTAATTCGCTTTTCCTACTCCTTTCTAGATTCGTTCGGGCCTTACTCCTCTCTCTTTTTCCTCGTCAAGTATGCCGACCTTACATGCGGCACTGACCCAGAGTATACTGATTCGCACTTTCACTTCCCCCGAAGAATTGCTCTCCCGTAAAATTTAGTAAGATTCTTTCTTTCTTGCAGAGCTCTTTAGGCTAAACATTTTTGGCGAAATGGAGGCAGTTCCTTATTTTAGACTTGACCCCTGCCCTTTTCGGAAAACTTTCCCAAGCGACTGAACTAAACTTTCCCCCCTACTTTTTGCACCCCCAACCACCCCCCCACTATCCGGAGATAGCGGGTAAGGTGTTTATTAGTCCTTTCATGCGGTTCGCGTGAACCTCTAGAATAGAGAAGGTTACTTTTTTTGCCGCCTGTTTATTGCGGCCGCACCATTTCGTGCTTGAAAAGATCTTCTGACTTTTGCGAACTCACTCCTCTTCCCTACCGATCTCCGCGATGAAATCATGATTTGTCCTTTTCTTCATCACGCGCCCTGACATTTCCGACCTTCGCCTGTCGAGAATCTAGCCAACAAGACCCCCCCCACATTCCCCCCTTCCATCTTTTTTTCCCTCGTAGATGATACTACTTGAACGTGGCGCCTTGTTGTTTTTTTTTTTCCTTTTTTTCCTTCCTCCTCTTTTTAATAAGACCCCCTCCCACTACCGGTGCCGCTTTGCGAGCGAGGCCCTCTGTCGCGAATCTGAAGAGACCCCCCCTTCCCCCTGAGCCAACCCCCCCATGTCGTTGCAGTTGCAGGACTACCGACCCTCCATTGTCCCCCGGAAGATTTCTTGAACCTTCAATTACCCTTTCCCCCCCTCACCCGACTCCACCATCTAGTGCCTTTTTTTCTCCAATTCCGGCGCTTTGATACCTCCCTTAGAGTCAGCAGCCCACTCAGAACAGCATGGTTTGTCCACTTTTTTCTAGACTCTATTTTTGTTATGATAGAGGGAATAGTCAGCCCCTAAGCTGGACCCTCCCCAAGTCATTGCCAAGAATCTTTGAGACAGGCCCCCTTGCTTTTCTCCCCCCTTTTTTTTTGCTGAGAGATCAAATTGAATGGTCTACGTCTCCCTTTTTTTAAGATAAGGCATTACTTAAAGTCAAGCATTCTTTTCCATACTCGCCTCGCAATGGATCCCGTTCCCCCCCCCTATTCCCGATTAGTGGCTGCCCCATTTCTTTCTAACCTTGTTTCCCCCCCCCGTCAGATTTCATAAAGGCCCCACCTCGTTTGTCGCGCCTTAGTCTCGTCGGTCAGACACCCCCCTGGGCAGTAACCATAATGCTGGACTGCTCAGCTTTCACTTCGCGGCTCTTTTTTTTTTTTTTGCCCGTCAGTCCGGCCGTTCCGTTCTCTCCTTCCTCTTTACCCCCCGATGTGCCATTTTTTCTCGGCCTAACCGTGAAACGGCACCTTCAGAGTAAAGTACTTTTTTAGGTCTTCCTCCCCAAACGCTACCGCGTTCTTTTTTTTTCACAAATTCTCTCCCCTCGAGTTACTAGAGCTTTTTTTTTTTTCCACTCAAGCCCTTTAATGGCATTGTCAAGTCTTCCCCCCATTCTGCACGAGATTTTTACCCAGCTACCGTTCCATTTCGCGATGTTCCGATGAAAATTTTTCCTGAGAGCTTCCCCTAAGCCCCGCCCCTTCAGATCTCTCCTCCAATAGAAGTTCCGAATTCTGAAGTGGTCTCCCCACCTTTTTCCCATAATCCCTCGGCTTTTTCCCAAAACTTGACCCAGCAAAAACATTGACCCCAATGCGCTCCTCAGCCCCAGCACAACCATTGGAATATACCTAAAGATGTTCCCCGTCCTTTAGTTTCTCAGAAGACCTCTGCCACCCTCCCCGGGTGATTCCACTGATTATGGACTTTCAAAATCTCTTGAACTTTTTAATGCGCACCAGATCCTCTGCCACCCAATGTCGGAACCCCCCCTCTTCCTCACCAGTCCCCTCCTTGTCCATGCACAGGCGACTTGCCCAAGCCAACGGCTTCAGTCTCTGTTTTAACGTTCCTCCGCTTTCTACCTTCCCAGTCGCCGCGCATGATAATTGCATCTCCTTACTGCAAGGACAGCCGAGTACGGGTGGTCCACGCATCTTCCCAGACCAAATAAGCGCCGTTCGCTCTCCCCCCCGTTCCCAGTCTTACCTAACTTTTTCCTACCTAAGACCCACTAACCAGCTCGTAGACGTATTCAGGAGAGCAGACTTTTCCCTCACGCTTAGATTTTCACTCAGGCTGAGCATACCTGCCTGCCCGCAAACCTTGATAGCGGCGCTTTTTTTTCTTCTTGCTTGCACACCTTTTTTTTTCCTCACAGCGGCTTCAGTGAGTCCCCCCCAGTTTTCCCTAGCGACACTTTTGTATCCATTCCATTTAGTTCGCACGCCAGTCCAACCCGCCTAAACTTTGCAACCTTCTCCCCCTTTTTCCCCCTTTTTCGTCGCCATATGCTTTTTTAGCTGTTCCCCACTTTGCGGAACGATCCCCGAGCTTGATCGTCTTTTCATAAAAAGAATTCTTATCCTTCCCTCAGTCTCCTTTGAAATTAGTGCATCGTTCCTGGAACCGCTCCCCCCCACCCCCCAAAGGTTACTTTCTCTGTATATTTTATAAAGTCTCACGAAGAACTTGAGACTCGCCCCTTTGTTCCCCATCCGGTATTATAGCTTCCCTTTTAGTCCCTCCGTGAGGCCAGCGCTACGCAGCCATAACTGCGACGGCTGATTGATGGTAGGTCTTTGCGTTGTGGGCTCCCCCTCCCTTAATTGTTGATTTTGTGAAATTCGATACTCGAAACCCCCTTTACTTTTCCCCAGTTTCCCCCCCCTGTCCTTTGCGCCCAGAGAACAAGACGAGCAGGAATTTTTCCTTTATCCTTTTTTTGGCAATCTCCTCCCTTTCGGTTAATCAGTTATGTGCATTAGAGTTTCTATTATTTTATGCCTTTATCGTAAAAACCACCCCCCCAACCTCGTTGTAGCCGTTTCCCCTCTCGCTCTTATTTCAGAAGTAGGATTGAAGATTGTGTTGGATGTTGCTCAATCCCACGGCAGAGCAATGATTACTTCTTTCCCAAACCCCCCCCCTTGACTGAAGGACTTGTGGTTACCCAGAAGGCTTCCTTATCTCAAAAGCTTCGACAAAAGACTCCGAAACGCATGCTCTCGTTACTTTTCATAGTTTTTTCCAGTTATCCCCCCCTCTCCTCTCCCCCATTTCTAAATCTCTTCCTCCGATAACTGTTGTTTTTTGAAGTCTCTCTTTTCAGCTGGAGAACACTCTGTGTCTGTACTCATCATTTTTCCCTTTCGCACCGTTCGAGGGAGCTTTTTTAAATGAAATTTGTCCCGAGGCCCCTTCCCCCCCTTTTTCCCTTTCCCTTCAACTAGGGTTCCGTGGAAAGATTCCCCCCCCCAATACAGCTTCCCTAGGGTTTTCTTCCAACCTTTTTGGCCCCACATCCTCACTTCATTATCTCTCGCGTCTTCCTCAGTTAAGAACTCGATGCAGACGCGTCTTCCCATCCTTTCCCCCTATCACTCCCTTTTTTCCCTTTGCTATCGCACCGCGAGCTCCTTCTTTCCCCTTCTACTATCCTTTTTCACTTCATGACGTGAGAGAATCACCTCACCCACTCCTACCCCCTTATGAGCACCCAGCCTCCGTCGTTTACCTCATTTATTAATTGCCATTTTTTCCCTTCCCACTTCCTTTTTTCAATGAACTCATCTACCGATCCTTTTGAGAGTTCTAAATGGCTGCGCCCATTGCCCTATTTTCCTTCTACCTTCTGAAAATACCCGGTTTTCCAAGTTCGCCATAAAGCCTACGAGTTCTGCTCGACCGAAACCTCCCTTCTGCCAGAAAAGGTTTCCCCCCTCCACCGTACCTATTTGGCCCCTTTTCGCTCCGACATACAGCCTCCCTCGACCACGCGTTTTCCTCTGACTTCTCGTTACCAAATATTCGTATTGGATGGAGCGTTTCACTAACGCATCTCACTTTCACTCCTTCTTTTTTTTCCTCAGCAGTCCACCGCGACACGTTTTTCCTGTCCACTTTTTTTTTTTCTCAGTCATACACAAGAAGCTTCGCCGCCACGTCTACCTTCTCCCGTATGTCTCGGGCAACCTTCCTAGACCCCCCGGACGTCTGGAACTCTTCCTCTCTAGGGTCATGTTGCCTACGCGCATTACATGCGATCCGCCTTGAAGCGAATACCCTCTTCCCTCGAATTCTTTTTTAAGAGCCGCCCTAATGAAATCCCCTTTCCTTTCCAGCTCTACCTAACTAAATGACATCTGATTATTTTAGTGACACGCGAATTCTCCCCTAAAATTTTCTTGGACTAGTTCCCTTCGAGTCATTGGTTCAAGAATCAAACTTCTTTTTCAATGTGTTCCTACATTAGGAAAGCTGAAAATGAGAGGGATGTTTATTTCTTTTACGGGGGAATTTGTCGTCCCCTGCCCCCCCCCCCCCCCCCCCCCCCCCCCCCCCCCCCCCGACACGGTCCCCCGCGTACCCCCAAGCCCCCCCCCCCCCCCCCCCCCCCCCCCCCCCCCCCCCCCCCCCCCACTTGACCCTCCCAGCCGATTTTACATTCCTTTTCCCCTTGGCTCACATGACGGCACAGTGGCCCTTCGAATTGACTTGGAAATCATCGTTTGGCTTTCCCTCTGATTCGCGTCCCGATTTTCCTCTTTCCCAATTTTTCGGCTTTTCTTTCTTCCCCTAGCCTTTTTTCTGTAATTTTTCCCCTTTTGAAAAGATTCTTGCGTGCGTTCTTTCCCCCTTTTTTTGCCCACTTGCATAATACGAGTATGCCTCCCTCCCTTTTTTCTTATTTATTCATACGAGCGCCCTGTCCATTTTCACTTCTTCTAGGTAGATTATCCTATTTTCCCCCCCCCCCGCCCATCCCAGGAGTCTACAATGAATTTTTCTTTTTAATGGATGACGGATTGTAATTTTTTTTCCAACGTTTCTCCTAAGTAACTGTTTTCCTAATACCAATGACCCTCCTTTAGCCCGTTACGTCCCCTCGGCTATCTGACTTCTCCCAAATTCGGTCCCTTCCTTCAAACCCCCTTTTTCCTCCGTTTCCCAGTTGCCCATGTTGCGACATCATCTTTATTCTTTTTTTTCAATTTTTCTGAAAGGTACCCCTTTCAGGCTCTCCTCCCTCTCTTTTCTGGCGTTCGCCCCCGCGTGATTATCCTCTTTCTCCTCCATGAGGCCCTCCCAAGATCCCCTTTTTCTTCTTTTAGGGTCTGTTCAACTGCAAGTAAGTTGCCGAGCTTTTTTTATGTAGAGACCCCCCCCCGGCCATTTCTGGTCGCGACAACCAGTCACCCCACCTAATTCTCTCTCTCTTTTTCCTATTTTCACAATCAATTCGTTTGTTTCTTTTTTTTTCTTGAGTAAAAACGCGTTCTTGTTTTTCCCATACTTTGTCCGCCAGACCTTCGATGCGATTTTCACTTTCTCCCTTTCCCCTCTTTTCCCACTCCGTCTGGCAAATAATTAACATCCTCTTTCGTTTGGCGACTTCCTTTTCGAACCCTTTCTATTTTTCCCAATCCGTTTCGAAACTTCCCGTCCGTTTTTTTTTCGTCCTTCCTTTTTTTCCTAGATTTACAAGGGTCGATGTCAGCCCCCTCCAGTTGAAACTTCATTTCCCCCTGCTTCTCTAGGCCAAACTCGACCACTAGTTTAAGATTTTTTTTTTCTTTTTTCGTAACTTTTTTTTTTTCATCTCTCCTCTCCCTCATGTCCTTCGCCACTAACTGCCTCAAAGTGTCAATTAGTTTAATTTTTTTTTTTTAGCCCACATCGCCAGAGCCGCTTACAAATTCCCTCTGTTATTACTCCTTTTCATCAATCACGATTTTTTCCCGCCCCTCTCCTGCTTTTTCATCCTCCCCCATCGGGATTTTTTTTTTTTTTTTTTTTTTTTTTGTTTGCACATTTTCCTCGACTGACTGCGTTTTTTTCTATGCATGCCTCAGGGTCCGTTTTTGATCTATACAAGACCTTCCATCGGCAATTTCTTCGATTTCTCCCCCCCCTGTCGCTTTTCTCCCCCACTCCACCCTTCAGAACCCATGCTTTTCACCGAGCGAACCCATTCAACCCTTTATCAGCACTATTACAACCATCCCTCGAATTTCCCCACATAACCAACCGGGGTCACTCCTCTCGCACTAGATGAACCTTCCTTTGTAGCACCGGGCCAATTACTTTAGTGCAAGTGCCATAAGCTGCAACATTCCCTTTTTTTCCGTCTCCCCAGAGACCCAGCCCTCCCCTTCTTTCAACATATAACAGATTCCTCCCTTAGTCATGCCAGCCCAAGCCTTTATAATCCTTTTTGCGGTGTTCCCCATCCTTCCAATACCTCAGAGAAGAAGTTCCCCGGTTTCCTTTTTTCTCTGCAATACTCTCCAGCTTTTCTTCTGCTTAAGAACGTCCTCTTACCCCCTACATTTTTTTTCTCTGACATTCCTTCTTCCCCAGATTACCCCGAAGGCAGCTCGCCCCCAGTCACCCCTTTTCCATCTTTGAATCGACGTATCTTAGTTCCTCCGATGTCCCCCCAGTGAGACCCGATTTTTTTTTTGCTCCTGACCAAACGCCGGCTAGTAGATCCTCCAGGATTTTTCCCCGTTGCAGAAAAACTTTTTCCTCTTTTTATCTTGAACTCCAAGTTTACTCTCTTTTTCTTACCTTGATTTTACCCGCCAGGATTACCCTTTAGTGCAAACCCCCCCTTTCTCACTTTCCTTTTTTCCCGCAGCACCAATAAGCAACCTTTGCTGACGCCTTTCATATCCTTTAGAGTACCGGTTTTTTCTTCTGTTTTCTGAAGGCAGAGCAGGACGTCCTTGTTTTCTATCAGACAGATTTAAAGTATGCTAACTCTTTGCTCCTTTTACCTGTTTCTTCCCCCTCCCGACGTGCCGACAAAGCCCCTTTCCCTTTTAACCGCGGAGTAAGTTCCCTTAAAGAAGAGACCAATTTTATTTTTTTTTTCCTGAATGGTAAACCTCCCTTTTCTATTCTGTATTTTCTTTATTAATTTTTACCCATTCTACTGCGCCTATTCCTCCATAATGCCAGAATAACTGCCATCCGGACGGCTTTCTATTTCGGTGATTCCTTGATGCGCCTTCCTTTTCGCCTGATTGTTGAACCTCGTAAGCCTTTCCCGCAGTATCCTTCCTCTTGTGGTAACCTGATCCCCCATCCTATTCCTTTTTTTCATTGAGGTGCAGAGATTCATATGATTTCCGCTTTCTCCCTCTCTTGGTACTTCTCTCCTGCCGCGGTCTCCCTTCTCCCCTAGCGATTTTTTGAAAGAGATGTGGCATGTAGAACCATCGTTGCCTCTGGTCAACCCAACTTCCACCCTTGCCTTCTCCTGCCTGGTCTTTGTTCATTCATTTCCCTCTTCCTACAACTCCCTTTTATAAATGTTACCGTCTCCTCCTCTTGACAGCCAAGCATGTTTCCCGCAGAGCGCCCCATATCTCTTTTTTCCTTTTTATTAGTTGCCTCTCGAGGCTCGTAGCTCCCCCCCCCACACGAACCATTTGTGCCTGTAATAATCCCTAATAAGGTATCACTCTCGAGCTTTTCTCGAATTTTTTTACTCTTCTCTTAATCTGCAATGACCCCGATTAGAACAGGCAGTTTTTCCTCCAATTCAGTATCGGTGAACTCCTCCGTCTAACCACTATGGTTCGCTGCCCTTTTTTTTTCGTCCATTTCCATTTTTCTCTTCTCGCGCTTTTCCGTTTACATAATTTACACCCTGAATCCTGCATTTCAACCTACGCGCCTTCCCTAGAATTACACTTTTTACAGATGGCTTCTCACTAGATCTCCTGCTTTTCCCAATTTGAACGATGGTCCCGGTCCCATCCGCATTCCCCTTCAACCGCTCGCTTACTCACATATAGGATTCCCCCACAGACACGTACGCTCCCTTCTTTTGGCCCCTCCCCCTCCAAATGAGGTTTTTTTTTTTTTAATTTTTTTTTTTTTTTCTTTATATCTTCCTTTTCGTTGCTACCCATAATTCGTCTCCCATGTTCCGTGAGGCTTACATCCCCTCTTTATACCTGCTGAATTTTTTTTTTTTTTTTTTCTGCGCGACTCGGCATGATAAGAAGCCCTCCCTGAGTGTCGTTGACAAGAGTTTTTACGCTACCATTTCTTCCTTTTCTTCACGTCCTCTCCTCCCCCCGAGAGACAATCTGACGTTGTTCCTTTTCTTCGCGCGGCCCAAAGTGTATGAATTCTGCTTTCTGGTCCCCTGAGGCGAATACCATGTCTGATGCCCCTTCTTTTACTCTTTCCTTCCCCCCCGCCGCGCGTGGTCGTCAACCTTTTCTTCACTTTTCCCCACCTCTCATCCTAGCGGCCCCCCCTCTTCATTCTCTCATGCTAGTTCACCTAGCAAGCGCCCTCTTAATTTTTTTTCCTCGCGAATACTGTAGAGTTCTGGTTAACTGTTTTTTTTTTTTTGTTTGCGATTTTTTTTTTTTTTTTTTTTTTTTTTTTTTTTTTTTTTTGATCACCTTTCTTTTGCAAGCCGCATTCGGTGCGCGAATTTATGGCTTTCGTTGACAAGTTCGACCTCGCCCAGTTATTCCCGTCATCCCGCACGTTACAGGACCTGCCCCTCTGAGGTATATTCGTCTCCTGAGGAGATCCAGTTTTTACACTTTTTTCACGGCGACCGCGACATCCGTCGCTTCAGGAGTGATGCCCGACAGTAGGTAGGAATAAGCCTTTTTTCTTAACAATTTTTCCCCCCCCCCCCCCCCCCCCCCCCCCCACTATTTTGAGTTTGCCGAACACAGTCTCGTCCCAATTTTTCCCATTCATTTTGGCCCCGTTTTTTTTTCCTCTGGGTTCCCTCTTCCCCATTATTTTTTCCTTGCGCGCGTCCAATTTTCATGGGCCCCCATAGGCGATTTTTTTGCGCCTTTTTCCTCTCATGTTTTCAGTTGTCCTTCGCTTGTTTGAAAAGCCATATGAGGCTTTGCTTTTCCCCTTTCGCACCCCTGCTCCTCCCTCCTGCTCGAGAAATTGTCCTGGATTCATGGACGATTCCCCTTCTCAGTCTCGCCGCAGTAGTAGGCTTATATAATTTCCCATCCCCCCCCCTGATTTCTTTAATTCCCCTCTTCCCTTTAGGAAGGGCTGAAATTTGCTTTGCCATCCAACATAGCCGTGTTCTCCTTTTTATGCTCGCGTCTCTTACGCCTTTGAACCTACTATCATAACTACGTGACCTTTTGACATCTGCCCCTTCCCCCTTCCTCTCCCAATGCATTTTACGCACGAATGGCCCAAAACCCTGCTCCTCGTGCCGTTGTGCATGCTGCAGTTCATGTAAGCACGCAATCTTTCCCTTCCTATTCTAAACCTTCCACCTTTTCGATTTGAAAGCTCTTCCCATAGCGGCCTAGGTGTCTCCTTCCCTTTTTAGCGAATGAGAGAAAATTTGACCCTAATCTGTTTTTTTTACTGTTCTTGCCCGCGCCTCTTTTTTCTTCTTTTCAGCTCTTTTCTGTAAGCCATAGTACCTTCCAATCTCAAACTTTACTTTTTG
>Ga0179593_1636023_pt1 | contig 10714 bp, 8 predicted proteins | sample CZODoug2_1_08_16_FD_185931 | JGI IMG/M metagenome (GOLD analysis project Ga0179593, IMG submission 185931) | Vadose zone soil fungal communities from Angelo Coast Range Reserve, California, USA - CZODoug2_1_08_16fungal (PacBio error correction) | ecosystem: Environmental > Terrestrial > Soil >... | reverse complement strand
TCCCATCTGCCCATGGACTTTTCACCGTCCCTGTCATTCTTACTCCCTTCCTCGCACCACGAATAACTCTTTTCAGGCGTTTTGTTTGCTCAGCTTCTTGACGAGAACGGTGCACGCCTCCTCCTAATAATCCCCCGTTCCCCTGGGTGGTTTGAAGCCGACCTCTCTTGAGAATTCTTCGGCATGCGCGTGACTCCCCTTTCCGCACACTGCTTTCACCACGATTGGATCTTTACCTCCTTCTCTGGGAATTCTGACAAAAAGGACCTTCCTTTTTTCTGTTTTTCTAGTCGAGCCCAAAAAAACATTCCCGGCCTCTCCCCTTCGGGTAGTCGTGGTTCTCTCTTTTCTCTTTGGAGGAATGAAAAATTTTTTTCAGTCATGTGTCCTTCCCCCCCAAAAAGCGCCCGTTATCTTGTTCTATTCATTTGCCTGATAAGGTTTTTTCTTTCTCCCTGTCAAGGAGTCCCTGAAAAGTATCCCTTCCCTTAGATGCGAGTTCAGAAGATTCTTGAGAGCCTTTTTGGGTATTGATCTTGAACTTACGCCAAAACAGCACCTTTCCCCCACGGTCGTCATTTCTTTTGATTTTTTCCTTTTTTTTTTTCCCTCGTTCTTTCCTGAATGTGAGAAGGCTCCCAGCCGTCCGCGAAGCAAGAGTTAATTGGGAGCACCGTCGGGTTCTCTCCCCCTTTTCCGTGTCGGGTGTTCATAACTCTGCCTTCTTCGTTTTTTTTTTTTTATGACGTGGCTAGGCTCCCCTAGAGAAATATTTTTTTCTGTAAGACGGAGGAAAGCCGTTTTCTCACGTTCTTCCTCTATACTATTCCGTTTTTCTATTACTGACTTCTCCCCCTTCCTTCCCCCGGTACTAGCAAGCTCTGATTAATTTCCAGTTTTTTTTTTTTTCCTCATGCCCACCCAGCCGCATTAATGGACTCCTCTTCCTTTTCCTTCATGAATGGAGGGTCCCTCCTCGCTACGCGGAACCAGCCCGTTTCCCCCCACATTGCCCCCGGTTTGTCACTCTTCCCCTCCTTTTCCTCAGCCAAATTCCTTCCCCCTCGGTGTCAGGCGGAAGACACTGACAGGGTGACACCTGTTCCTCTTCGCAGATTCCCGCCAACGAAGCGTTTTCTTTTAGGCGGTGGATCACCCTTTTTGTAGAAGAGAGCCGGCTGCTCATCTTTCCCGCTCTCACGAGTTTTTTTCTTAGGTCCTAACTCTTTTTCCCGCTCCCGCCTGTTCCTTTTCCCTCTCTCTTTTCGTCGGAGGTCGGACTTTTTCTTCACAAGAGTCGCCCTTCCCCATAAGATTTTGGGAAACGGCCCCCTCCCACGGTCAGCTTCAAAGTTCCCTTTCCTGACCAAGCAATACTTTCCCTCCATGGCTCTCTTTCCTCCCTCTTTTCTGATCGGTCTCCCTGCCCTCTTTTTTGCCATCATTGAATGGGGTTATAGTTCCGCCTCCCTTTTTCCTTTCACTTCCCCGGAATTCCTCTCTCTGACAGTTGCATGAAGGCCTTTCCGTTTTTCCCCTTCGGACCTAAAGACGTTCTTTTCTGTTTGGCCTTTTTATAAGTTCGCGGCGAAATCCGTCTCCGCGCGTAACCCCTTTCGACTAGAGGGAGAGCATTCCCTCGCGGAACCCCCCACGGCGCGATTCCCCTTTTGACGCGGTTCTGTTTTCACCCTTTTTTTTTCAATTCCGGATCCAGTTCCCCCCGATTTTAAACGATGCCGCCTCGAGCCTTTCCCTTCCGATACGAGGACGACCGGTGCCTCTTCTCAAGAGGCCGTTCCTTGCTTGTGACAGTGCACCCCCCTGACGTAACGCCCAATGCTTTCTTTCTTCCCTGCGTCACGGCAGACCTTTCCCTTCAAAAAAGATGAATTGAAGATCTCTTCCCGTGCTGGTCATGGGCGCCTTCCCTATCACGGCATTCCCTCGCCGAACTTTATCTTCCTCTTATCGATCCAGGGTCGGAAGATTTTCCGCGGCTCGATCTCCCCGGCATTTTCCCCCCACCCCCCCTCCCCCCCCTTTTCTTTTTGATGAGGATAACCGACCTTTCCCCCTTTTTTCTTGCTTTACGGACAATATCGCGAAACCTTCCTTTGCGCTCGCTTAGGGCGGCTTCCATGCCGGCCCTCTTTGACCATCTACTTTCTCCCCCCCACCCGATCACGATCAAAGGACCCTTCCTTTCCCCCCCGCCGGACCCAGAGAGGAAACACCCCGAGGCCGATTCTTACGATCGTGTCCCCCTATTCCTCCTTCTTGCATCGAATGGTAGGAGAAGTGTCAATCGTTGCTCGCTTGCGCCTTTTTTCTTTCCCGGGCGCAGGAATTCCTCAATCGCAAGATAAACGTCCCTCTGAGCATGCTACATCTGCCCCCCCTTTCTTCCCAGAGGCCCCTTTTTTTCCCGATTTCTTTTGGTAGCGTGTCCCCTTTTTTTTTTTGTGATTTTCTGGTCCTTCCTCGCCGTCTAAGAGTTACCCTCCTGGAGACGGAAGGCGTCCCGGCCCCCCTCTACGGTTGCCCTCGTTGCCTGCCCTGTACATCATCCCCGGGCGGAAGCCGATGTTCTGAGCCTTACACCCCTTTTTCGCGTTTCCTTTACCTTTCCATTCTTTCTCCCCCCCGCCTGCGCCATACGTTAAGCTTCCCCGGACTATAGTGTCCTTTTCCGGGTGGTGTTGAAACTCTCAAAGGGTACTTTTGAATCTTCAACACCCCCCCGCCTTTTCAAATCGCCGATCTTGGTGCGCATGACGGAGTTTCTTTTTTTCTTTGGGTGTCGGTGGTGACAGATCGCTTGCTTCCTTCTCATTGATCAAGAAAAAGATCCATTGAGATTGGCCCTTCCCTCTTATCTCTTAAACCTCTACCCTTTCCAATCCTAGTCACGATTTTTAAACTTCCCCCCCCCCCTTTTTACACAGTCGATGACGACCCAGACGTCCTCTTTTTGCTTTCGATTACTTATTACTTTATTCCTTTTCCTGTTTGCATTTATCTCGGTCAGGCGGGTTTTGTCTTGGTGTGAAGAGGTGTGCGAATCGATTTTCTTCGTGCGCCTGCTGACACGCCGTCCTCGCCTCTACCTTGGGGAGCACATTCCCTTTTTTTCCCCTTTTAAGAAAGTACACCCTTTTTCCCATCACATCGGCATGGATTTTGGTTCGTGTGTTTCTTTTCCGAGATCGAGTTCCCCGGCTAGTACGACAAAGAGATTCTTTTTTTCCGTTTTTCCTTGATTTTTCCTGGTTGATGCCCTCTTTTCTTTCAGACCCATTTAGACGCCCCCCTTAGCGTGTTTTTGATTCACTATTCCAGAGTAGGGCTTCCCTAAATAATGGAAGAAGAGGACTTCTCTCGGATCTTTAAGGTAACATTTTCCCCGAAGGAAGATTCTTCCCTTAGTAATAGGAGAAGTCATACTATCGTTAAGGAGCCGTCCCCCTCGGTTTTCCTACCTTTAACTTTTCTTTTCATGTGTTCCAACACAGAGTCCTCCTCTTTTCAATAGAAGAAGGGGAGGATGAGCGGAAGACCCTTCTTTTTTCCTTCATAGTTCCTTTCTTGGACGTCAGCAGAACGCGGTGACCTCCTCCTCGATTTCTCCGCTGGTTGGCTGCTGCTCTGGGCCCCTTCCTTTTCCCGTCTGTATGGGCGAAGACCCGAAGCCTTCATGCAAAATTCCCCGCAGCACGCCACGGAAAGAGATTTTCCCTTCGCCATCAATCCTTTACCTCTCCTCTTTTGTTGGTGCTCTCTCTTTTTCAAGGAGGATGAGTCTTTGAATATATTTCCTTTTGATGTTTACCGCCCCCCTTTTTTCGTTTAATGAAGGATTTTCCCCACATTCGGACCTGAGAACACCCGGTGCCAGCTCCATTCTGCATGACTCGGTCTAAACTCTTTTCCTCCGCTCCGGTAACCGAGTGCTACTCCTTTCCCTCTGTACAAAGCCGGTGCCCTCTCTGTGGCATTAGTCCCTTTGGGTCCGGTCTCCCCTTTTTCTCCAGAGTGGAGGAAGCCCTTCTAGAAATGTAGGCTCTGGGCCTGCCCTCCTTTTTTCCTCTCGGGATCGCTTGGACCGTTCCTTCTCCATCGACGTCAAAGACGCATCTTTTTGGGCATGCGTCTCCCCTCCATGGGGAACTCTCTACACCTTCCCTTCCTCTCGAGGACGGGATGTTCCTCCCGGCATCACACGGAATTCTTTCCGCAAGGGTGATCGCGCAGCCGGGTTTTTTTTTTGCTGCACTCAGTCTATCCTTTCACCTTCCCCACCCACCAACGTACCTCGGTGATGAGATCATGGTGTGGAAGTGAATTCCGCGACCCCTGCCGTTTCATGCGCTTTCTCGGCGGCTTTGTCCCTTTTCCTGCCGGCCCTCTTCCCATCGATTTCGCACACCTTACGACCGGGTTATCCCGCTGGTACATGTCTTAGCTTTCGGACTTTCTTTCCAAGATCAAGACCATATCTACACTCCTTCACTCCTAGCGTTGCGCGCGCCACCTGTCCCGTTCCTTTGCTTCTTTAAGAGCCCACCCGTCCCCCCTTTCTCGATGGACAGGTCGACAGTCTTCGAGGAAACTGTCTTTCAATTTTCTCCCCCCGATAATCCCCCTTTCTGTGAGCAAGGCTCCCCATGAAAGGTGACGGGCCACGCCCTTCCCCGATCAGCGACTGACTATCCCTCCGTCTTGGCAAGGCGGGTTGTTTTTTTTTCCTTTCCCGAAGAGAACGAGTTTCGCGGCCATTGCTCCATCATCCGTGCAAAACCCCTTCTTGAAGAAGATCTGAGCCTGACACAAGTCTTCGCGTTTTGCTCACCCCCCTGTTCCCCTGCTCAACAGAAACGATGCGATTAATGGCGTGATGGTCACCTCCTCTTCCCTCGTGCAGGGGATTTCCCTTACCGTCTCGTCGTCCTTGCCGGCATTTCCAACCCCAAACGCCCCTGCCCTCCTCCAAATCGATCTTTCTTTTTTCCGCGGCGGAGGTAGTCTGGCGGAATCCCGGTGTCCGTATGTGTTTTTCAGAAGCTCTCTCCACCGCGCTTTGCGTGATCTTTCTCTTTTTTGACTGCTCCGGTCTTCGACCTGTCCAATTTTTCCGGAGCACCGACTTCTTTCCACATCTCCTAGACCAGTCCCCTTTTTCCCCCATCTGACCCCTTCGAGCCGGCGTATTGATCTTGCCTCTTTGCTGACATTCTCCGGTTTTTCCCCCCATTTCTCCCTTTTTATTTTTTCTGATCTGTTTTTTCTTTCTTAGAGGTTGTGCGAAATCGATTTTTTTTCTCCGGCGGTACCAGCCCTTTCCTCAAGCCTCCGACTGAATCTTTTTGCTTCGGTTCGAGATATTGTCTTCTCCCAGGCCACCCTTTAAGTTTTTTTCCTTCCGGATGGTCTTTTGATCTTCTCCGATGTCCTCGAGCTCTCTGTAGAAGACCACTGCTTCCAACGAGATCCCGTTCTTGCAGATATGAATGCCGTTTCAGGCGCCCATGACTCCCCTTTTTCCGGCAGAGCTTCCCACCACGGTTTTTCCCGGAGGTCGGCAGTGACTCACTTCTGCCCTTTCCTCTAGTCCGCGTTTTTCCCCTCTGCATGCCCCTTTTCCCGAGCTACGAGAAACCTCTGAGCCAATCTGCCGCCTCCTCAGGTCGCCCCTCTTCAGTCCCACAGGGCTTTCGGGAATCGTTCCGTTCGCCGACACTCCCTTTCTTTTCCCGGGTGAAAACGGGACCACCGCGTTCTTTGCAATCGACGCCGGGGATGATCCTTTTTTCGCCGCCGCCCTTTTTTCGTCTCTTCCGATGTCACGCGGTTGACCGTCCTTTCTCTCGGATTTCGCCGACGGGCGCTCGTGAGGTGGAGGACGTCGGGAGGGCCGATTTTCTCCCGATCTTTTTTCATAATTTATCTCTCTCAGAATCCCCCCCTCCATGCCCCGAAACGGACCTTCTTCAAAGTCAAGATTTGACAAAGCTCCTCTCTTGTTGTTGTGAGAGAGCTTTTCAATCATTGACTTTGACTTAACTTGTTTTCTGCCGGTTCCCTCCCTCCCGAAGTTGCATGAAGGCTCTTTCCCATAGGACATACCGACGTCCTCACCTCCCTTTTATCACGCAGAATTCCATCACGTGTTTCCCACGCGACAAGTTCAACGCTTTCCTTTTTTTCCTCGCCTGGAAAGAGTAGGGTCCCCTCCCCCCCTCCGATACATCAAAAGGCGTACACTTTTTTTACGAGGTGGCTTTTTTTTTTAAGTCGGATTTTTGCGTCCCTGGCCTCCTTCCTCCCTTCGCTCCCCTGTGCGGATCCTTTCGATTAAGATGGGCCTTTTTTTTTCCCCAAGCGGAAGGGCGGTTTATGCATCCCGACGGTCCCGTTCCTTCTTATGAGGAATTTGTCACGGCCCGGAAAGCCCTTCTTATGAAAAAAAGATGATGAATTGACTTCCCCCTTGCTTGGCTAATTTCAGCCGACTCTCAACTCTAGGACAATAACCTTCCCTTCCTCTCACGTGATAGGAGAAAATGTTCAGAGGTCGGACTCAGGTTTCCGCTCTTCTATAGGAGCCGTCACTATAAACTACAACAAACTTTATAACCGACGGAAAAAGGTCCCCTTCCATATCGCGCAACTCAGGTTCTCCCCCCCAGGCGTTCCCCTTCTTCGTTCGTCACGGATTAAAACGCCGGCGAAAATCCCCGCCGTGACAACCTTCTTTTTTCCTCCACTCAGAACACGATCAAAGGACGACGTTTCGAGAGACCTTCTGGAGTCGGCCGAGTTCCCCCCCCTCCCCCTGAGAGAAAAGCCCTTTCCTGCTATCTAGGCTTTGTCCTCTGCATCGACCCTCGTGGGAGAATTTCATCGTTGCTCGATAAGACTTTCCAGGACCGCGGTCCCATGCTTTTTTTTACCCTAAGATCCTCATTCTTTGAGTGAGAAATCTTTCTCCGAAGGCATACGGACAAAGCCCCCGTCCGTCTCAGAGCACCCCCGCCACCTCGTCGATTTGGCTTTTTTTTTTTTGTTGTGATTTCCGAGAAGGTGACCGCCACGGCGCCCTTTCCTCTTTGCCCCCCCCCCATGGGGTCTCCCCCTTCGCCCTTGAGGAGCATTACCCCATGGAGGAATTGGTTTCTCACAACCTGACCACGATTGGAGGGGACCCTCTCAAGCTGCGCATCCGGGTACTTTACACCGAACCTTTGTCCGATGCGGTTCTTTCCACTTTCTCGTTTACTCTTTTTTTTTGCAGCAAACCAACCCCTCCAAATCGACGGTTTTTTTCTATGTGGTGAGATGAAGCGTTCTTTGGTGGAGGAATGACACTTTCCCTTAGGCGGTAATGTGGCAGATTCTCTGATTTTGCCGTTTTCTTCCGATTACGTACATTTCCTCTTTCCTTCCCAACCTTTCGAAATGTCCCCCTTTATAGAGACGATTCATAACGAATAGAACAGTACGCTCTCTTCTGCGGCAGGAGCTTCCCCCCGAGGGGTCTTTGATCTTTCCCTTTCTTCCGCTCATTCTTTTCTCGGTAACGTTTTTTCCCCCTTTCGTAATTTGATAGTGATATGGTTTTCTCTTTTGGCCTCCCTTTGTGTCACGTTAGGGGAGGAATTTTTTCTCCTCCCCGGTGAACAGAGTACATACGAAGTCATTTAACCGTCCCCCTGGTGTTCTTTGTTAGGATATTGTCTTTCCCAACATTTTCCGTAGTTTTGGATGTAGGGCGTAGTTTAGCCTTTTCGCCCTCCCCTTTCTGAACGGTGTTCCTACTTTTTTACACTTGAGAAGGATCATCCATGACGTGAGGCCGATCCGTTCCCATGACCAGTCCTTCCCCCTTTCCATTCAGACGTTCCCTTTTCAGGAGGTAGGGTTTCCGTAAGCATCATGGAAGCCGAGGCTTTTTTCTGATGCTTGCACGTCCCTTGCGACACCCGCACGGCTCTTTCCAATCATGCAGGGAGGCCCCCCCCGTCATCCTTTCTAGCTTCTCTACCGTTTTCCGGCTTCCTTTGTCTTCCCTTTCCCAGTTGGTGACCGAAAGGGAAACACCTCAGAAGAAGCGGGATGCTTTTGCCGCGATCTTTCCCCTTTTTTCTCTTCTATCAACGCGGTGACCCCCCCTTTCTCCTCTTCCCCCGCGGATTCGCCGCGGAGCATGCGGATTCTGGCCCCCCCCTTTTGAGGGCCGTTTCTTGAGGTTTCCCCTCCTCCCCTTTTTCCCGCTCGCTCAGATTTTCCTTTCCATTCCTTCTCATGAGATTCAAAGTCAATGATTTCCCCCCCCATATATTTTTACGCCTCCTCCCCTCCTTTCTTCTGGCTCCCTTCGGAGTTGTCAAACTTCTTTTCCGTTTTTTTTCTGCCGTTCCCTCCCCCTTCTCAGATGAGTGGAAGATAGATGATCAATTCCCCCCTTTCCAGTACCTCTTCCTGTTCTTGACCGACAGCAGCACTCCTTCCCCCCCGCGTGAGATCATTTTCAAGAGTGCTTTTCTGATCTCCTTAACTGATGTCGCCTTTCTCCCTTTTCCTTTTACGATCCTCCCCTTCCCGATGGGAGGGAGGCATAGCTTTTCACGGTGTAAAAGTTTCCTTGCTTACCGACGTGGCGGCTCCTTCCTTTTCCTCTCCGAGCCCTGGGAGGGAGGGACGGCTTTTCCCCTTCATGCCTTTTCTTCCCGGCCGGGCGTTTTTTTCTTCTTCCGTTCACGCATGTCCTTGCAATAGACGTACACGCCGGACTTTTGAGTAATGCGTAACGGTCTTTCCAATTCTTTGCTCCCCCCCCCCGCTTAATGAACGCGTTGCCTCCGTTGCTTGGTAAGGGCTTTGGGACAAAGATATAAACGGATCCTCCTCCCCCCCTTCCCTTTTATCGCGGACAGCTTTTTCTTCTGTCAGGATCGGGCTCGATATGGCATCTCCATGCTGTTTCTAGGACCCCCTCTTTCGCGGCCTTTTCCCTGGATGTTTCTCGCAATCTCCTACAATACCGTTTCCCACCAAGTGTAATGCTTATTCTGTCCGAGTCTTCCTTTTTTTCAACTCAGCACACGCGTGACCCCCCTTTCCTGCCCTTCTATCACAACCAGATTTCCCCCGACCGGGTTGCCCTTTTCCACCGAGTCCCCCCCTTCTGTGAACATGTCTTCTCCCTCCCCGAGGCTCTCAAGATAAAGCTGTCTCCAATGCTCCCTATATCGTTTACGAGAATCTTCCTCGTTTTAGACGTTTTACTTTCAAAGACGTCTCCTCCCTCTGGACAGGTAGTACCCTGAGCAGGCAACTGTCTCGCAAGGTCCAACCTATTCTTTCCCCCCTCTTCCCCATTGAGCCTACCTTTCCCCTTCCCTTCCAACGGGGTTCAAGAAGACTACCCCTTCGTCGATTTGGGAGCGACCAGGCGTTTTGTTTGCCGTTCTTCACCGACAGAACTTTCCCCCTGCGCCGGACCCCTTTCAGCAGGCACAAAACTCCCTGAGAAGATCTCCTCTGGAGGCCCCCCGACAACCCGTAAGGCGCGCCATGGAAGCAGCACTTTGTTTTTCTCTCACGCTGCGAATCCCTCTATGGAAGTAGACAAACGTCTTTCCGTGCTCTTGACCAGCTCTTCTTCTTCGTATAAGGGTCCATCTCCCCCCCCCCCCTTGCCGCTCACAAATAGCTCGGTATAGTCGTGGTTTGTCTTCGGTCCTGCCCCCCTTTTCTGTGGCCGATTTTCCGTCATTGTTGGAGATGTTTTCCCCCAGCCGATTTGACGTTGATCCAGCCCGTATTTTCGCTCCGGTCTCTTTCACCTGTCGAACCGTCCCCCTTTTTCTTTTTTATTTTCAACTGAAACTCTTTCCCTTTTCCCCTCCCTCACCTTCTCTTCCAGGGAGATTTTCCCTTCCTTTTTTTTCTCTGAAATCGGCCGAGGCGCGTTTTTTTTGTGAGAACAGGTGTCTTGATCGTTTTATAGCGGTTCTAAACTATCTGGTCCGTTTGTTTTTCCTCCGTCCCCCGGTGACCCCCATCCTTCCTTCCCCTAGAGCATTGAAAACGCTCCACATTCGGGTTCGAGATATCTTCGTATTTCCAACGTCCCACCCCCCTTTTCCTTCTTACTTTCCCTTCTTCTGGATGTAGTGGGTTTTCTCCTCTTTCTGTGAGATCGAGGCCTCACCCGGACTCTCAACTTTTCTTTCTCCAAGATTCTCTCTCCTTTTTATTCCCTATTGCCGCCGGCCCTCAGAACGGTCTCGAGCTCCCCTTCTTGTGATAAAGAGATGGTTTTTTTCCCTCATTACCCCCCTCCCTTGTGAAGACGAGGCAGGCTCCGATGCATGCGGGCACTTTTTTTCAGCTACCCCCCCCCGGCCCTCTGATGCCATCTTCCTTTTGCCATCGTTCTTCCGTCTTCATCGTTCCGGCGGCCTTTTCCCTTACCCCGGTGAAACACTCTTCTTGGCAAGAAGCCCTTCCCTGCGACTACGTTTTTTTCTCGCGTCCAGCTTGACGTCGAGCTTTCCTGTCGAGGAGTGTCCTCCTTTCCGCGGCGCGGCCTTCCCTTTCGTAGAGTGAGGACGTGGGTGAGGCCGCTTTTTCATTGTCAAACTTCCCTCGCTAACTATTTTCTTGGTGACCGCAGCCCTTCCCTTCAAAAGTCCCATTTTTTCCTTTT
>Ga0179593_1542768_pt1 | contig 10714 bp, 11 predicted proteins | sample CZODoug2_1_08_16_FD_185931 | JGI IMG/M metagenome (GOLD analysis project Ga0179593, IMG submission 185931) | Vadose zone soil fungal communities from Angelo Coast Range Reserve, California, USA - CZODoug2_1_08_16fungal (PacBio error correction) | ecosystem: Environmental > Terrestrial > Soil >... | reverse complement strand
GCATCGGCGTGAATGCGGAGCAGCGGGCTACGGTCCGTCAGAAGTTTACCGCTTTGTCTCTTGTCGAGGAGGAGGGTTCCGCCCCCCCGGCTGTCAGTCTTTCTCCCTCTTTCTAGTCCCTTACACGAGCATCTCATCCCTCGAGTGAGGTCGTGGTCCCTATTTTGGATTAGAGGATTTCTTGGGACCATCCCTTTTTTTTTGTCCTGCTTTACAGAGTTCAACTTTTTTTGTAGAACCCAGTGTCAAGTAGCACTGCGCGTCGCTGGAACGCGTCTCTACCGAACGGATGCCGCCAATCGTGTTCCATCCTCGCCGCTGTGGCAGCAATCAATCGGTCGGTTCTTGGTCCCATGTCCTCTCTCTCTTTTTCATTTTTCATCAAGAGATAATTTAATATAAGGAACGATTTATTTTTTCTTAACTGTTTAAGGATTCATCCCTACTTTACCCTATTTCTACCTCCTACATTTTTTCTGGTGAGATCTCCCTCGGAACGGAAGTACCCCCCCCCCCCCCCCCCCCCCCCCCCCCCCCCCCCCCCCCCCCCCCCCCCCCCCCCCCCCCCCCCCCCCCCCCCCACACCCACCCCCCCCCCCCCGAGATACATTTGTCCTTCCTTCCGTCTTTTGTTCCACGACAGCCTGCCTTTTTACCACCTTTTCAATACGACCTCTCCAAGACTCCCATAGGATTTGCTCGTTCGTTACCATTTCAGTATTTCCCGGCTGATCGATCCCTTTTTCCGCTTTCATTTCCTTGTCGACCCGTTTCCATCGCGTGAAGTGAGCCAAAAGGCACAAGCAAGCCGCTAATCGACCCCACCATACGAACGGCTGCCCCCCTCCCCCTCTCCGCTCCCACAGAGTGATGCTATTTTTTTTCTGTAGGGAAAGTCAAGACTTTTATCGCCGGTTTGCCTCCCTCGCCTTTCCTCAAGGCCGTCTCTTCTCATGAGGAGGCTTCGGCTTCTCTTTCTTTAGGGACAATTATGCCGCCGCACGACTGTGGGCTTCCTCTTCGCCCCCCATTCCATGCCTGACCACCGAACCCCTCCGAGACAAAAGGCCTGCATTCTCATCTGACCCGCATGCCTTAAATTGAACCTTCTTGCTCTTTCCCCGTTCAAACCTCACGGTCTGAGCACACCTGTTGATATCCTTATTGTCTCTTGGTCGTTTTCGCTCATAAAAAGCCGCGCGGGGCGATGTTGCCCTAAGATTTCTTCTTGTTCTATTATCGATCTTGCACCGTGTCTTTGCCCGAACTAAAGCCCCCCTCTCCTCACCAGGGTCTGACTTGACTGCCCGACCCACCCCTGTGCCCTCCTTTTCCCTCCCTTATTGTGGACGTTGAGTGAAATATCAGCACGCTGTGCCCCTTCGGAGAAATATAATCACTATTTTTACACGCCCTCTTGATTCGAAGGCGCAATGGCCAGACTCTCATACGGGCTCATCCCTTTTTCCTCTACAATGTCAGGCATCCCCTCTTTTTGAAGTCGTGCCGGTTTTCATTCCCACCCAAGATCAAGGGTCTTTTCTTCTTTCCCCTAGTGACCGGACTGTTCCTTCCTCCTTTCTGCTCCTCGCCGTTTGGATTTCCGGCAGATCCCTCCCTCCGATCTTCACGTGTCCGGCTGGGTGCTTGTTAGCGATCGGGCTGTCGTTTCGTTTTTCTTATCGAGATTTTAACTGGCACACCGGCTCGCCTTCATATGGACTTTGCCATAGAAGTTCCCCCGCCACCAGCTCGCGTCGGCCATATTTTTGGCGGCTCTCTTTGGTCCCCCCCCTGTCAATGACTCTTTGTTTGGCTATCGAACGGTGGGCACCTATAGCCCGCAGCTTCGAACAGTCCGGCCGCTGACCCCCGCCCGCATCTTTTCATTTTTCCTTTTTGCTCGACAACCCCCCGGTTTCTCCTACTCATTTTCTAGAGCACAAGGGACGGAATGGCAGTTGGCATAAACGCGCCGGCGGTCCCCACCTCGCCTTCCTCCTCCTAACTGCTTTTCCCCCATTCTGATGGAACTGCCCTTTATGATCCTCTCTGTAGTTTCCCTCTTTCTGTTTCCGTACTCTTGATTTCATGGCTATTCGTCTTCTTTGCTCTCTTTTGAATCCCTCTCTTCTTCAGATAAAGTCCTCATCTTTCGTCTTTTCTGACCCCAAGATTTTTTCTACCCTGTTCAAGCTTATCCTTTTCTTCCATCTTCGCCAATCTACTCTCCACCATAAACCCCCTTCGATGGTCGGCGAGATCTCTATCCATATTCTTTTTTCTTTTTTATTTGAAGACGTCCTTTTTTTCCCTTCGCGCTCGACACTCCCTAAAATGGTACGTGCCCGCTTGCCGCTCTTGTCGGGCGAGACCGAGTGGCGCCTCCCACTCTCCCCCCCCCTCTTCACGCTTTCGAATATGCACTTTTGATCCCTTTTGTCCCATTCATTCCAGTGTCTTCTTCACCCCCTGACCCTTGACCGGCACTGACAGTTTGTTCTTAAGCGGTCCGACTCTCGAGGTTCCTTTTTCCTTGGAGCTTTGCGCCGTCGTCGCCCTCTTCCGTTTGTGGCGGTTGAGATGATAACGCGCGTCCTTTTGCGAACCCCGGCGGTTCCTACCCTTTTTTCATGCCTCCGTTTTCTTCTTTCTCCTCTCCCGCTATCTGATAATCCTTTCTTGTCCGACGCTTCTTTTTTCTTTCTTACATTATTTATGCCCCATCTTGCTTGGATAGCTCCCCGCGCCAACCAGCCCCCTTTTACATCTTTCCAATAATCTCTCTGGCAGCGTCGAGTAGTGGGAAAAGGGGGCTTCTCTTTTTCTCCCCTCCTCCTCATTGTGGGTTTGTCTATCTCTGCTGTTTTCACGGTGCCGCTTCCAGAGATATTACGAGATTCGTACGAGAGTGCTTGTTGGCGCTTCGTATTTGCTCCCCTCCTGTCCCCCCCCCGAGCAACTTAAAAATCGTTCTTAGTCCTCCCCCAAAGATGATTTTAAAACCCTCATATCGCAGGGCGCTGCGTTCCCCGACCGCGCATGTTTTACGTTTCTCGTTTTACTTGTTACATGGATTCTCTTTGTAGCTCCTCTCGGAGCTTACTGAGAAGCTTTCCTTTCGCTCTGCTCCGGTCCGCACCCTCCCTTTTCAGCTTCTCTCCTCCGAACATAACATTTCTTGCTTTCCGTTCGGTCTTCAGTTAGGACCGGTAATTGGTGTCCCCCACGTCTTCTCATATTAGTATCCTTTTTCGGCTCTTTTCTTCGGCTATGCCACTCGTCCTCCCGCCACTTTCTTCGCCTCCGGCAAGCGGCATCCCCTTACCTGGTTGTTTGCCCTTCGGGCGCCTTTGCGCGTCAGCATTCTCGTCGGATGCATGTATATGTTCGATCTGCGCTTACAATACGTGTCTGGGGCCCATTATCTTTGGTCTTCCCTTTTTTTTCCCCCCCTCCAATTGCTTGTCACCTTTCCCCTGATTTTTTTTATACATACGTCAATCTTTTGGCTTTCCCTGGCGCATATGGTTTTTTTCTTCATCGTTCCCCCCCCCCTTCCTCCTACCATTTCTCTCCATTACGGTTGGCTCGAACATTTCACAGCACCCCGTCTCCAGGGTCCTGACTCATCAAGTTGTCAGTTTCGGTCCGACATGGCGCAAGCGAGGTTTTGATGGAACCTTTCTATTGGAAGACGCGCGCGCGTTATGCTAACCCTGACATTCTTCCCTTTGTGCTTCGTTCGGCTGGCAGCTTTCGGTCGGAACCCTTGTTTCTTCCTCCAAAAACGGTCTTCCCCTTTCCCGAGTTGAGTTGCAGTAGGTCTGTTTGCTCAGGTGCCGTTCCCTCTGGGGTTTGCTCCCCCCCCCCCCTTTGAGCAAATCTTTACCATCGTCTCCTTCCCCCGAGAGCGCGCCTACACATGTCGTCTGGTGAGGAGCTCTCCTCTGGAAAACCTCCATCCGGAACTGTGCTTTATTGTGGGGTTGCAAGTCACCCCCCGGTCCCCCTGATACCAGCCCCAAAACGAATTCCTTTTGCTCCTCTCACACGGCACCGACGTCTTACTTTCCATCTTTTTTCCCGTGCGGATTCTTTCCTACATCCATGACCGGCTATGCGCTCCGTCTATTCCTTGTACTTCTACTCACGTTTAACAAACGTCTTCCGCCTCTACCCTGTTGGGGTGGTCGTCTCGTCAACGGTTTTGCCTGCTCCATTGTCTGCTGCTACCAGTTTGATCAGCTCCGATTGCTCGGGCCATAGCTTCCTGCTTTTTGAAGGGCATTGCTTGTTGGTGCTTACCGGGGCTTTTAGTGCTTTTATTTCTCGTATTTTTCTGCCATGTTTCTCCTCCCCCCCTCTTTCCCCTGTGCTGCCCACTGGTTGTGGGGATTGTCAAACCATTGCCTTGGCGGATTTGCGTTTTTTCGGTCGGTACTTCGCCTTTCCCGGTTACACTCGAGAATATCATACGTCCTTCTTGCTTTTTTCGCAAGCCATCGCACGCGTGGCGCGTGATCTCCGCCCGTCTCCCAAACGACGCGATCGGTGAGCATTCTGGTCTTCGTGCCCCATACCGGGCCGTTCTTTATGAGTTGGTCCACTTCGCCCATTTTTTCGTCCTATTGTATGATGCGGGTAGTCATACTTCTTTTGGTTCTCCTGTTCTCCCATGATGGTTCTGTTTTTCGGGTGTTGCTCTCATACTTCATCGTCGCGCGCGGCGATAATTTCGCTGAGAACCGTTTACTTTTCCGGTCTCTTTTTTTTCGCATATGTCGAATTGCTTCCTCGGCGAGGCTTTTTTTTCCTCCCTTTCTTTCTCCGTACAGCGTTCCTGATCTCTGTGTGACGGCGTCTCGTCCTTTCGATTTTGCTTGTCTTTGTTTGGCCCTTTTTTTTCTTCTTCCCAGATCTTTTCCCTGTGACAAGGGTTCTGTTTCAGCTGCGATTTCTTTTCCGGTAAGCAACGATCCGTCTCTCGTTCTGGCTCTTTCCTCCCTCTCTCGAGGTCCTTCTTCTGAGAGATCAGTTGTTTCGTTGGCATCACCCGTTTATTTCCCCCGATATTTATCTTGAGCGCTGAGGCTGGCGTATCTTCTTTTTTTTCCCCTTTCCGTTTTTTTTTGCGGAGTCCCTCTTCCGACGGACGACCAGAGACCACTTTCTGGAATTCGTTTGATTGAGTTTGCACTAAGTCTGTTTCTACATTCATCGCACCTTGACTTTGATGGCTTCCATCCCTGCTGTCTCCCCCTCTTTTGCTTCCTTTTTCGATACTTTGCCCTTCTCTCTCCAGGCGCAGATTTCCACTTTAAAATCCTCTAGTGCCTCTTCGCTCCCCGGACACAAGACCGCCCTGCACCCCGTGACAATTACTGGCCCCTCTAATCTCTCCAAGCGGAGAGACCTGCGGTCACGGGCGAGAAATCGTAGAAGCGGACTAGTTTTAAGACGAGCCTCCAACTGTGCGCTGCGACTGTGACCTTGACTTTCGGCGGCTCGTGGTTCGGGCAACCCTTTCTCTCCCCCACTAGTGCTTGATAAAACTGGTCTTCTATAAGGTTACCATCATATTCCCCACGGTATTACCCTAGGGCATTATCCTTTTCTTCGACCATGGGACTCCCAGGTTTTAGTTCCGATCATAACGTATTCTCCCCGCGATCCTTTCAGAATGGCCAGAACGCGTGGACTTCGGCTCATAATGTAGGGTTGATCAGTGGTTTGTGGGAGCAGCAGTCCACGATTATGGCTCTCGTTTTTCAACACGGGTTGTCCTCGCGGAGAGCACCACCGGACCGCACAGAACCCTACCCCCTGGGGTCTGACCTCCCCCACCCCTCCACCTTTGCCACGCGTTGCGGCCAGGATTTAGTGCTTTTTTTTCTGTTTTTTTCACCCCCTGTCTCTTCCCCTCTCGGCTCAATAGCATCACTATCCGCCGGACCGCACGAGTTCCCTGTTTCCAGGCCGCTTAATGGTCTTTTTTTTCAAATAATTCTTCACTGGTAGCGCCACGTCCTTTTCTTTCACCTCTGTCGCTTTTTTCATTTCCTTGCCCCCAAGACTTCACCGTTTTATTTTTTCCTTACAGTACCGATATCCTTTCGATGCCTTCTCCCTCTCTCCCCCCCTCTCCTTTATGGGATCTTTCTCCTAACTTCTCCCTACGTAGAAACACTTGCCGTTCGTGTCGTTGGATTTCTTTGATTTTGGTTAGCCCACTTTTCTGGGTGTTTTTTGGGGTTTTTTTTTTTTTAAACGCCCCCACCTCGCCGTCGTCTTCCCGGACTACTGATGGTTGTTTCTAGCGCCGAGACTGAACATATTCTCGCTCTCCTACTTTTTCGGTTTCCTTTTTAAATGTGCGTTGCGATCACCGGTGGGGGCGCGATACAATGCACCTTTTCGACACTCCCGGCCCCTTCCCGCGCCCAGCCTCCCCTCCGCCAACGAACGGTCTGAGTTTTCTGGAAAGACAAGTTCCTCCCCCCCCCCTGCTTTCCCCGTCTCTGATCTCAGCCAAACGCGTCCTTGTCAGTTCCGAGCGGTCTCCAACTTCCTTTGCCACCAGTGAGCATGCGGGATCTCCCTTTATGTCGTTCCCCTTTAACTTTCGCTTTTCTCGTGTCCATTTCGAGTTGAAAGTTATTGTCGATCATCTCCATCTGCTGCTTCAGAACATCTAGTCTGTGCCAAGTTTCCCTTCCCCCCCCGATCTTTTCCAAATGTCGCGTCCTTTGGACAACCGGGATTCCCATAAATAGAACCACCCAGCCCACTCTTTTTCCTACCTTTTTCCTTCTCCCTAGTGTCCCTCACTTAATTTTTAATGAAGCAGTTTTTCTTGTACTAACGCGGGGCCGCTTCGGTCTAGGCCTCTTCCTCTTTTCCCTGACTGTAGGACGAGACCGATTTGGGTTAAACTCGTCCTTTAAGTCTTTTCTTTCCTATTACCCTTGTTTTTCTTTCCTTTTTGAATGCCATTTCCCGGGTCTAGTGCCGTTGACTTTCCGTTTCATTCTTATAACCTATCACGTGGCGATGGTCGTCCCTTTTGTTCGTTCCTCTTCTTCTCTATTCTTGTTGAGTCTTTAATTTCCGGCAGCTGTAACACGGCGCCTTCACGACCCTTTTTGCCTCCCCCCTCGACTTTTTCCCTCGGCACGTTGGGGGCGCCCGATGATGTTTTCTTTCTAATCTTTTCTTGAGACTTCGCAGAGACTCCCCCTCGTGTCCGCTCGTCCCCACCCCCCCATTCACTTCTTTTTTCTGGAGCCCGCGCAGTATTCTCTTTCCTCTCCCTTTGTTGGCGCTTGGCCCCCCCTAGGACTTCCCCTTCTCTCTAATTGCTGGAATTCGCGCGGTTTGCTTTTAGCCTCACCCTCCCCGAGTACCCCAATCGTTAAGAAGAAAAAATCTCCGGTACCCTTCCCGTCAGTAGCTCTTTCCCGCTGCGTTTTCCATGTCCTGAAACGTTCGGACGGTAGAGTTGCAGTCCCCTTCACTCTCGGCTACCTTTTAATAGTTCCTCTTTTCATGACCCTTTCAGCTTTGTCACCGCTCGGTACCATTGAATGTAAGTGTTTTGTAAAAGTCCTCGCACACTGTCCCCTTTGCCCTTTCCACGCCACACCTTCAGTACTCTTAATATTTGAGGATACACCAGACCGTCTAGCCCACTAGATCCTGGAACTCTTAATCTCCTGCCCTGGCTGTAGGGAGGGAGACTAGGATTTCTTGAACCTGTCGTTGATTTCTTAAATATTCTCCCTCGTCGATGCTGTAACAACCTTTCTTGTTTGACGTTTTTCTATTCTTTACCATTCTTTTCACACTCCCCTCGTGATGAGATGGGTAAGGTTACCGTGACTACTGGAATGCCATCCAGGCGCACGGGTTTCTCTTTCCTACACCTCCCCAATTTCATGCCCCATAACCAACCCTATGCACATTCCTGGTAGTTGACCCCGTTGCCTTAAATCCGTCAATCAAAAAGTGTTTATGCTGTCCTATTTTCCCGCTGGCTTCTGGCGACCTCTGCACTCCGTGTTTTGACTGCCGCGGCCTCCCTACTTCAAGCAAACACGCTACCGCCTCTTTGAAGTTCTCTTTTATTGTTCGGTTTTCGTGTTCGCGCTTTCTTGAGTCTCTTCCCCCCTCCCGGATTCTGCACTTCCAATCGTCATAACGCAATCTCTTTTATTGAAGCTGGCGCCTACAACTTTTGCTTCACGAGCTTGGGTTTTTTGGCTATGTTGCAAAAAACAAAACAAACCATCAGTCCATCCCCTTTCAATGTGCGAGCGAGTTTTTGGTTCCAGTCAACTCCTTTCTATCCTCCTAATGACGTCTACATCCCCCACCCTGTCTTTTATTTTACTCGGTATCTTTTCGACGATCCCCCTCCTTCTTTATAGGTGTTACATAGGTAACAACGGATCCTCCCTCGTTCTTTTTTTGGTTCCTTAAATCAGACATTTTGTATTACATTCGGTTTGCACCAGTGATCCGTCTCCGGATTTTGATCGTTTCCCTTCTCTTTCTCTTCGCATATTTCTATTTTTTACCTGGCTTCCTTGTCTATTCCTGGCAGTTGTTGATCGACTTCCGATTTCCCCATTTTGTTTGCAACTTTTCCTTTTTGGTTCGTAAGACCTCCCGCTAAATTTATGGTTGGAGTAGCGATCTTCGACTTGATTCCCGGTTCCCCTAGGCTTCCTCCTTCTTTCTAGCCTAAGTACGTCTTTCGCGATATTGACTTCCCCCCTCCCTCAATGATTATCGCGGTGTCAAGCGTTCTTTATTCGTGTTGATTTCTTTTTCGAAAATGCATTTTATCTCCGTGCGATCTTGCTTGGTTTTATTTTGTACCCCTTCTTCCGGTACTTTATTGGTCCTGAGTTTCGTGAACGCGGTGATTGTTTCAGCCCCCAGAGCACGCCACCCTGTAGAGTAACTGCTTTTTACGTCCCCGTTTGTACGTTCGACTCGCCTTATCGATCTTGATTGAAGGGTGCGTCGCCGTTGGTCGTCTTTCTTTTTCTTTTTTTCCCTGCAAGCGTCTTCCCATCTGTCGGCTATCCAGTTAGTGCGTTTCGGCCTGGGCCTGTCTTGGCTCAGCTCGGGTCTGCTTATCCTCTCCTCAACGTCTTTCTTCTGCAGTTTTCCTCTTCAAGCTCTTGCAAGAGTCTTTTTTTCGTGGAGAAGCTGTTTCAACCCTCTTGGTGTCCGATTTTTCCATATCTTTCCCTTTTTTTTGTTTTTTTTGGGTTTGGGTTACAACGGTTCTTCTCGACCAGTCTCACCATTTGTTGATTTTCCCAATTGCGGTTATTCCACCTCTCTGATTTCTACTCCATTTTACCTCCTCCCTGCTGGATTTCAGCGCACCGAGCTTTTTCGGTGGCGTATTTTTCTTCTTTTCGTTGCGCAGCCTCTCCGAATGGCTGGACCTTTTTTTTTTATCTGTGCCTCATGCACACACCTTTTAATAGTACTCTAAATCGTCCCCAGAGCCCGCCCTTTCTCCCTACCCGCTGTTTTTTTTCTCGTTTACTGCCGACGAAATAGAGACACTCGCCGTTTTTGAAGACTGCTTCGATTAGGATTCCGGAGGCGTCGTAGGGTCCCGTTCTTCTGCACTCTCTTTCTCCTTTTCCTCAGGAGTACAGACTTCAACTGGTACTAGCCAAAGGTAGTCTGCATTATCTCCTCCCCGCTCTTTAAATGTTTACGAACTTTTCCTCTTTTCCTCCCCCAACTCACTCGGTATGACACAGCCCTCTCATGAGACTTTAAGAGCGGTTTTTTGTCTCCTTCTTTTACTTGCTTCTTTCCCTCTTCTTGCCTCCCCCTCCTGATTTCGTATGGAATATCTATGTTGACAGTAGCCGCTCCGACCAATCCCCCCGTATGATTTTTGCCTTTTGAAAGAAACCCCCTTGTCCAGTTTTTCCTTTTGCAAGGGCTTAGTACCGGTGCGCCCTAGAGATGATATTCAGGTCAGCACTAACCTATCATGCTGCGCCCTCTTTTCTCTTTTCCTGGTAAATCTCCTCCTTCTTAACCTGGGCAGACCCCTTCGTCGTCCCCTTCTTTTCACTGCGGTTTTTTTCCTTCCCCACCCCCCCCTCTTCCATTAGAGGTCCGTTGGCGGAATGTAACTTCGCCCGCTACTAGCGCAGCCTTGCGTCGGCGTTCCTCCATGATTCCCTAGTTTTAGTAGCCAAAGACTTAATATCTTATTGATTCGTTGAGTTCTTTGATACAGTCCGGTGTTGCTTTGCGGCCACCAAATCTCTCTAAGGCATTTCAGGCTCTGCTTGCCGCTCTCTCCTCCTCCCCTTTTTTTTCATTGCGCTCATCCTCGCGTTATGACTTGATGGGGTGGCTTTTCCCTCCCTTGTCGCCTGCTCACTCCCGTTCTCCGCACAAGCTGCAGCGAAACCTGCATAATGACTTCGCGATTCCCCTCCCAGGTTTTCCCTCTTCACCTTCCCCGGCGAAGTCTCCCCAAGGCGGCCGTGCCCTTGCATTCAAGCTGACATTGACAGATTGAGCATGTGCACGATGACTTTAGTCCGCTTATCTATTGCTTTCTACTTTTTCCCCCTCTGAATTCACTTTCTGAGGAAAATGGCTATCGTAGCTGACGATCCATCTGCGCTTCTTTTTTTTTGCTCCGAAGTACAGTTCGGCATCA
>Ga0179593_1406660_pt1 | contig 10714 bp, 13 predicted proteins | sample CZODoug2_1_08_16_FD_185931 | JGI IMG/M metagenome (GOLD analysis project Ga0179593, IMG submission 185931) | Vadose zone soil fungal communities from Angelo Coast Range Reserve, California, USA - CZODoug2_1_08_16fungal (PacBio error correction) | ecosystem: Environmental > Terrestrial > Soil >... | reverse complement strand
TCGGAACTTTTTTCCGGAGCTGATCCTCCTGTCGAGCTCGGAAATATCCGACGTCATCCATTCGACAAGTTGAGCTTCAGATCGGACCTGATTCCTCGGAATGCTTTCAGTAGCCCCGCATCAGTTACGATTTTCGTCTCTTCGTTCGCCTTTTCGCACAGACGAAGGTCCCCCTTTCCTCGCTGAATTTTTCCCCCCAACATGCGTAAGAGCGACTCACCAGGACCTTTTTTCGTTTCGTTCCGTTCCTCTCCTCGAATTAGTTTTCAGACCCCGCCATCGGCAGGCGGATGAAGTGAGTTCCCTTCGCGAAGTCGAGGCCACCTGCCCCCTCAAATTCTCCCCCTTCCTTCATTCTCATGGATTATCCATGCTGGGACTCCGTTTGCTTTGCGATAGTTCCTCAAGTGCCAAAAACCCCTTTCCATTTCCCTCTTATATCATGACTGGCTTCAGGTCTCCCCAGGTCCCATTTCAAGTAGGAGGGACCTTTCCTCCTACTTTTGCCCCAAGTCAATTATGAGTTTGCTTGTACCTCGAATTTAGTCGCCCACGTTGAGCACCTCCTCCTTTTCCCTTTTCTCTACTGATGGACGTCATGTGGATGGCTGACATGTTCTTTGTTTTCACTTCTCGACTCGTCTCTTGCTAGGATATACGGCGTTCAGGATAACCCGGCTCCCTGCTTTTTGCCAAATGTACGAGACTGGCTGCCCAACCCAAGTTGCTCAATCCTGTTGTTGCAATACGGAGATTTCCCTGCTTCCCCGTTCAGTCCCGCAGCCCTTTCCCCCCAATTCTCTTCCAATTTGGGCCATGGCTGTCATGCTTACCATTTCTTTTCCGTTGGTACGTTCGAGACTCAATTTGGTTTCTCATGTGCACCTCTTGCAATTGTCTTTAACGCCCCCTAGCGTGGTGTTTGATGTGTATTGTCTCGTCCCCAAGGAATCCTCATCCGGCCGATTCTTCTTCCCTGATCCGCTGGATTTCAACCATCTTTTGCTAAGCGAAGCCCCTTCGGCTCCTCTAACAGCGAAATCGGGGCCCTCGTGTCGTAGTTCCTGTACTCTGTGTCTCTGAGGTGCGCGATATCAACCGCCACCCCCTCTCACCTGCTAGCACTTCCGGACCCTTTTGATGGCCGATCGTCCTCGCTCTCAAACATGCTGCCTTCGACCCCCCTGCTCCTTTTTCCTGTTCTCCCCATCGACGGATTGCAAGCTCGGACCTAAACTGTCTAAAGCCCCCGAGCGCCCGTAGACGCCCATCTAAATTTTTTTTTATGGCAGAGGCCAATACGCGTCCGAAGAACCCCTCCCCTATATCACGAAGCCGTGCTGCGCCTAGTTTGTCTTGCTTTCTTCTCTAGGTTAATTTTTTTCCTCGTTTTTTGTTGTTGAGAGCTTAAATACTCGTGGCTCTTTGCTTTCCTGCTTGACGATGCTCCATCGGGCTGGGATTCGTTTCTTTCATCTTTTTCAGTGATTGCCCTGACGTTCGGCAGTCCCTAAACTTCCATTCATGATTCATTTTTCCCTGGAGTTCCTTTTCTTTGTGATATACGACATTTTTGGCCTTACCGCTTGCCCCGCTTCTTCGCTCCCAGAGCTTTTTTTTTTTCGCTTTGGCATTCGCTTGGTTGTGCAGATCGCCCTTTTTTTTTTCCGTGTTTCTGCTACCCCGTGTTCTCGCGTTGGAGTTTTAAACTTCGAGCACAATATTCCTGACGCTTTACCCTTAATCCGAGAATTCTTTCCCCCCATCTTCTTTCACGCCCGATGCGCTGGTTTCTCACGCGCGACCTTCTATGCTAGTTGATTGTGAGTGTTCTGGGATCGGTTTATCCATACGGCGAGATCGCTTTTTATTTTTCTTCTCCCCCTCCACAGCAACCACCTCCTCCACTGTGCGTTCCGTAAACGCCGTCGCTTTAGCACCAGATTTTTCGTTTCCTCTGCCCGCTTTCTCTCCGAAGAAGCCTTTCCTCGGGGCCCTTCACCAGTATTTGAAAAGGCGCAATTGCTTTCTGCATGTCGGTCGTGTTACAATCCTCATCTCCTATTTGAGTCGGAGGTTGTCTTCAAACCCTTTTGCAACTTAGTACCTTTGGAAGAATCCCGGTTATACTCTGCACTTCGACGCCCTCCCGCGAGGACGAGAGCTTCTCTTTCTGTGTCTATAAATTATTCCTTTCCGGCCACCTCCGCTCTATTTTAGGGGACTCTTAGACGCCAGCGCCCTCCCGGGTCTTGATTCTCTCGTTTGGCGCGGGCGATCGGGCATCACGATAATAGGGTGACGATTATTTTGGTCACGCTTTTACTACTGCGAAACTTCCTTGAGATTTTTTCCTTTTCCGCCCGTTGAAGAGATCGGCCCTAGGCGAGTCTTTTTTGTCTTTTTATGGAGTGACATGTTCTTTCGTTATCAGCGCACCATGATCTTGATGTAGGGACCTGCTTTTTTCGCGATATCCCCACTCGCCTTGTGCTCGCCTTTTTTCCTTCCGTCCTTGATTTTTCTTTTAAGGCCCCGGTTGCTCGATAGAGTGCTTCCTCTGCTCAGGTTTTCTTGCTCGTGTATTGACCCACGAGTTATCTTTTCCTTTCGTCCCATGTTTATTGCCATTCGTCAGCTTTTATTTTCTAACGACGATTCCGGATGCTTCCTCCCGCCTCCTGGCATTCCGGCGATCTTTCCCGACTCTCTCTGCTTTTCTTCGGATTGATATCTGGCTTCTGCTCAACCAGGCCTAATAGTTTCGGCGCGGAGTTCAAGCGTCTTTTTCTTCCTTGCCTCTTGTGCCAGTCCTTGACTTTTGGCCGCGGGCTCGTCCACCCCTTCTCTGATTGCGTGTTGTGGATTTTTTTCTCTCATCTCGGTGTTTTTGTCCTAGCGTATTTTTCCCTCCTCCCAGCGTCCCCGAATGGGGTTTTCCTCGTTGTTCTAAGAATTCCGATCTCCTTCTCCTCCCGCGGAGAATGGTTGTCTACTTCAGTCTCTCGTGCATTCTGCGGCTGTTGGGTCCTTGTTGATCTTTGGAAGACTGGAAGCACTTTTCTCAATTCTTTTTCTTCCTTAGAAATTTCCCTTTGACTCCAGCGGAGACACAGCCCACCCCTCCCCCCTTCTTCCCTCTCTTTCTCCTTCCTCTTCTTTCCTCTCCGACCTGTAATCCTTTTCGCTTCATTCGCCTCCCTTCCACTCTCTGCTTGTTTTTCTCTGGCCTTCTCCCCCCTTCCCTCTCGTCTTGCCCCCTTCCTCCCTTCGCCACAATTCTATTCACCGTGCCTTCAGCCTTCTTGCCCCTTCTACTCCCCTTCTCTGTTACATTTCTATCTTATCTTCTACCTACCTCGCTGTTCTGTTTCTTTCTCTGTCCCCTCCTGCTTCCTTATCTTTCGTTTCTCTATTTTCCCCTTCGATGTTTTCCTTCTCTTTATTAGCTGGCTTAGATGCAGTGGAGATTCTTGTCCACTACGACACTTATGTTTGTCGGGGGCCCCCGCTCACTCCCTCATGGTTGTCGATAGCTTCCCTTGGCGCTCCCAAACCTGATTCTCCGTGCAACCCGTTCCTTTTTAATTCGCCCGTTTGCCCTGAGGATTTTTGCCATTTTTCTTCCCTCTGCTGTTCCCTTTTGCTGAGTTGGTATAATCATCTCCACTTCTTTTTCTCAACCGACTTGTCCGTGAAACGCAGTTCACTGGCGGACCAGTCTCTTCTCGTCTTGGGTGTCCCAGGGACCACTCCCCTTCTCCCCTCCTCCCGAGTTTCTTCCTCCTCCACCGAGAGAGTTTCTTTTTTCTCCTCTTATGCGTTCTTCATTATTGGTCCGGTCTTCCACGAAAATCTCGCGGCCGGCCTCCTCCCACGTTGCGTGCAATCTCTCTTCTTTTTTTTCCTCCGTTGGTGTTTTTTCTTGCCGACGTTCCCTTGAGATGCCGCGCCTTCCTGGAGACATCGATAATTAACCCTGACATTCTTCATTTAATATCGTCCTCTCATGATGAATCGGTGGTAGATTGCTTTGTGGTCAGCAACGCGTTCCCTCCTTTTACTGTAATTATTTTTTCCCCGGCATGACCCCCCCCCCCATTATTCAAGGGACTTGGTCCGCCGTATCACCACTGCGGCCCCATCGGTTACATTCAAGGATGATTCAAGAGCTTTCCTTTTTCCAAATTCCCTGCAATGGAGAATTTCTTTTCCAATGGAGATCCCTTTCGAGCTCCCACCTTAGTGAGTATTTTGCTAAATTTGTTCGGTTTTCTCTCGCATGCCTCTCCCCATTGTTCGCGTTCGAGGATCTTAACCTCCTGTCTTCCTTCCAAAAGTAGCTTTTTCAAGAGGTATGGTTCTTTCTTTCTGGGCGCCGCTTTCTTTCCGGATGGGACGCTCTCCCTAACTGACTTTCGCCTGCTTGTTCCGACTTCCCGCCATCGTCATTTGTTTTTAGACCTCCGAGAGAAAGATATGCCTTTTTGCCCACTCTTTTCCCCCCCGCTTTAAGAGTTATCGCTTTCTTCGGCCAACCCCCTCGACCACACAACCTGACTACTTGTCGGTAAAGCCGTGATGAAGACATATCCCTGAGCCCGTGCTGGAAAGTGAAACCCAACGCAACTGCGACATCGAGATTTTTCTCTTCTTGCCCTTTCCATTCCCCCTTTCCGCTCCCCTCGCAACGTTTCTGTCGCTCCTGCCCCTATGAGGAATTCTGCTGATCATCAGATCGACTGGACATGACGACTACTGACCCATCTAGATTGATACAGATCTCCGGTTTATGCGTCTTTCCCTTCGCCAGCCTCTGTCGTTCCCGATCTTGACTCCCTGGCACTCACTAGCTGTCGCTCCGGATTCGTGTCACCATGCTTACAGTAGCTCGCTCTTTTTTTGGTGTTGTCTGCCTGAATTGACCGATTCCTGAGTCTGGATAGCCTGTTCTTTCTATCCTTCGGTTGATGTGGGCTCCCCGCCCGCGAAGTGCGCTCACCTTCGAGTCGATCTCCCTAAACGTCTTGCATCATCACTCTGTTCTTTTTATGCCCGGACAGACGTCTTCGTATACGGTCGTGACCCGCGCCAAAAGACCTCCTCCTCCTCTGGGACTCCTTTCTTATGACGGGCTAATCTAGACCCTTCCATCATTTTCACGGGACTTCGGCGGAAATTTCCCATTCTTGTAACCCAGATGAGCTGTCTGTCTCTCTTAGAGTGACCACATCCGCCAGAGCCTTGCCCTTTACCTTTCTGGTCTCTTACTATTACGGAACCCTCCCCTCCTCTGCTGGTCTCCGGCTGTTGGCCCTTCGTGGGTATGGGGCACGCTCACCTAGAAGATGTCTCGCTATGATTCCTCTTCTCCTTAGACCTGCCTCTGCCCACGTACTCCCGACTGGCTTGCAACAAGGACGCAGATCACACTCAGGATTTAAGTTCCCCTCAGCGCCTGCCCCCCCACATTGAAGCTTTTTTCATCTGGCGGTTTGATGGACCCCCCTTTTCGTTTCGACGGCCTCTCCGAGAACGACATTTGATTTTAGAGCAATGCTCCCCAGTTCTCCCCCCTCTGCGCTTTGAGGTGTTGACTTTTCCTTCTGGCAAATTGCACGCGATATCATCTCAGGCGTCCTCGCCCCTTCCGTTGGTCCAAAAAGAACTCGATTCTACCGAAGCTCGTCATTGACCGCGCACTCGCCCTCTGCCCTCTTGCGGTATATTCGTTCTTTTTAGTCATAAGGGTCAGCATTGTATCTCTTCTCCACAAGCCACGCGCACCCGTGCTTTCGTTTGCCAATATCGGCCCACTTTGGGCGATTAGGTACACATCACGTACCCTGACGATATAAAATCCTCTTCCCGCCCGTGACAAAAACGATACTTTTTCTGGCTCAAGCGAGAGCCTACGTCAAGCTGAAGGACCCCTACCATTCTTCTCCCCCTCATCTTCCGTATGACGACCAGTGACTTCGTCTCCTTTAATTGTTCCATCCGATCCTAGAATTTCCACTTACGGCTACGCCCGTACCAAGACAGTTTTTATGATGAATCGTTGTCCTGGTTGAACTCAGCGCCTACTGTTCTCTTCTTTTCCCTCCTCCCCCCTCTTTTTTTTTTGAGCGATACACGACCTCCTCTTATTTCACCTGTGTCCAATTAACGTGAAATTTCTCGTTTCTTGATCGCCTTTTATCTTCTTTGCAGGTGGCCCCCCACGCAATGTCCGTTTCGTCATTCTTTCCTTTCTGATTTTGGCTCTACGAAATTTTCGGCCTCAGCTTTGCAACGCTCTCCCGCTGTCTACAGACTTTTTTTGCGTGTTTTAGATGCCCCTTTTCCATTTAATGTCATTCCTTTTAGTTCCTGTTCTGGTCGAGTTTGTTGCCTTGGATATGTGCACCTGTGATCTCCGTGCTCTTTCTCCTCCTAGAACCCCTGCTAATGAAGCGAGGAATAAGATCCTGTCTCCCCGCCCACTCGCGGTTCCTCCGATGAATGTTCTTCGACCGCCTAGCTCTCAGCTTGATTGTTCCCAGCTCTCTTATAGCGCCTGCCTCTTGCTCTTTTTCCTGTCCCTCTTTGAGAGTTGTCCCCCCTATCAACACCTTCCCCTACTGCTTTGTCAATCGCTTTTTTTGCGCCCCGCATTTTTATATCGCCTTGCGAGATACCCCCTTTCGGTATTTTTCCTCGGTTCTCCTTTTCCCCAGTACGAAATCGCAATTTTTCTCGGGCTTCTTCTATGTTTAATAGAATCCTGTCTTTACTGTCCCTTCTGCTCACCTTTCCCGCCATCTTTCCCCATGGCACATTCCGGTTTTAATCCCTGTCAGTAAAATGCGATTCCTGAAGATTAGATTTATTTGCGGTCTTTTCCCCTTCAAACCGCCGGGCGTTTCCGTTCGCCAGCAGATCTCTTCCGTCAGCGTCGAGAAGTAAGTTGGAAATGTTCGCCGTACGAGCGTTGGAGATTTTGCCAAGAGAATTCGCCCCTTTAGATCTGGTCCGTCTTCCCTGTTTTCCTCTTAGTCTACGCCCCAACCTCCTGCCAGTCGACGAGTCTGGCATAGATTAACCCTATATTCCAAGATGCATACGTGAAATATAGTGTGAGATGACTTTTAGCTCTCGGACCTGATCGTATGCCGCGGTCAATTTCCCTTCTCCCCATTCTCGAGTCGTGAATTCCTTTTCTGGACTCTCCCTCTTAGTGATATCCTTCCTCGTTTTCGAAAAGAGGTAATGAAGTTTGCTGATACGCTCGTTCTTTCATCATTTTCAGGGGCGGAGTCGTCGACCCCCACCTTTGAGCACGATGTTCTTCTTGCCCCTAGGTTGCCTTTTCTTTCACTGCCTGTCGCGCCTTAGAGTAGTGTCACGTTCCATGTTGTCGTGAAGAATCTCCGTATTAAGTCGGTGGCTCCTCTCTGCCCATTAACTCTCTCTTTTTCCCATCTCAGCTCAGCGCGAGGACTTCGTTTAGGATATGTCCTATCCTTGGCTTCCTCTTAAGGTCCCTTTCATATTGCTGGATTCCATTGTGACGTCTGTACCTTACTCCTTTCCCTTTGCCTGCTGGGCTCGTAAAGCCGTTCTGATGTCGAGTAGTGCGTTTGGATTTCTCAGCAGCTGGGCAAATGTCGTTATTTTCTCCCTCACGGTTTCTCGGTCTTCTTTCCCCGCGTCCTGAATTGTGATTTTTTGCTTGCCCGTCCCGCTCTTCGCGCTCCTCTCTTTTTTGTGGCGACATTTTGCCCTTCTACTCAACCCCTTATGGCCCTTGATGCTCGAGCAGGGATATTTTGGAAGTGTTTGTAATTTTCTGCCCTCCATTTTTTTCCGTCCAGGTATTGGTTAATCCCTCTTTTCACTTCTTCGAATCGAGTGACTGACCTTTCCCTTTCCAAAGATGCCTGATCAGTTTTGTCATCCTGCGAAAAGGATAGTTGAGGGGCCCCGAAAAGAGAAGAGACCCTCTATTCCTTCACTTTTCCCTTTCCCCTATCCGTGGGGAGAGACATCCCTCCCTTGAGCCTTTCCGCCCCTAACTCTTTGCCAGTTCTGACGGCCGTCGAGTGTTCTTTTCCATGAAGTGTTAAGATTTGCTCCATGGAAGTGTAGTTTCATCACCCCTTTCATCATGAATTTGCTTCTCCCCCTCTTCTTCCCGAGTGGTCGTTTCGTACCAGTTCTAAGGTTTTTTCCTTCATTGCCCACCTTATTCCCTCAGGAGACCGTTTATCGAAATTTGACCAGCTGATAAATTTTTGAGAGAGCTCTCGGATGATGGCGGAAGCGGGGGTTCTGGTCCTCCTGATTCCCCTCCATCCGGAAGCGGTGCTTCCGCAGATCAATGAAATTCGTCCCTATCCTTCTCCCATGTTTAGGAGATCTGTCGACGGCTTGATTTTCATCCGTGCTTTTCGGTGGAGACGTTACTTCCGCATGCACATTCAGCTCCGCTCTCACTTGTTCTCTAGTGGGTTCATGCCTCGGAGGGAAGACAACTCGTTTCCTTTTCGCCGTTGTCCACCTAAACACACCCCCCCCCCAAAATGTTTTTTCAAACCCACCCCTCCTATAGCCACATCATCTTGGAGCGTCCCACCAAACCCCTCAACACCCCCACCTCTCCCACCCCCCCCACTCTTTCCCCCACCCCCCCCCCCTGGATCTTTGTCTTGCTTCCCCCCCTTCTCGTCAGGCGAATGTACGCATATACAAATACCGTTCCCCTGCACACTTCTCCCTGACAGCTGGATGCGCAAACCACTCATCCTCCATGGAGCACCTTTTCCCGTCCCCCAATATTCGGGCATTAGGTCTTTCTTGGTCTGTCCAAAGTTGCGTATTTTGCGTAAATTTTGATCTTCCGTCAGGTGTAGCGACCGCTTTCCATCTTCCAGAAAATTTGCTTTTGCTCGTTATCTTTTTTCCCCGACCAACCCGATACTGGTCTTCCACCGTCCCCGAGCCTCGGCCATTTGGTTAAGGATTTGATGCTTTCGCGGTCGTACCTGATGCTTCCTGTACGACGCTGCTTGTAGTATCACCTTACCAACTGACAACTTGTCCTGTGTCCCTCACGATTTCCTGATTCCGGGTGTGTGGTCTTCACGCATTCCCCCCATGTTTTTGTGATTCGCCGATGCTTTTCCTGCTGTCCCGTTCCCCCCACACAAATCGACAAATCGTTCTGCTTTACCGTCCCTTCCGTGATTCAGCTAGAACCCCTGCGCCAGCTGCCTACCAACCTCCCCTTCTCGCCCCCCGAATGGTACGCTGCTTTTGGCCCAGTTTTTAGTGCCTCCCAGTCACGTCGCTTGGCGCTGAGGCCCGACTTCTCTTCTTCTCCTGAGGTCTAGGAGAGATAGCCATTTCCTCCTCCTTCATTGACAATTGATTCATCTAATCTTTCTCCTGTTGGACCTGTCTGACTTTCCGTCCAGTCCCCTCTCGTAGATTATTAGCCGCGCACTTAGGAGCTCTTTGGTTTCCTTTCTTTCCACCCCTGATTGAGCGAGAACGTCATTCTTGGTGTGCTCTCCTCCCTCTACTTCTTGTGGCCCTACTGACTCTCCTGGCCCCTTCATGACCTTGCTTTTTTTTGATCGAAGTCCGCTCAAGAGATGTAGTCTAGTTTGAAAAAGTCTTCCCTCCCTCCCTTTCTCATGGTCTTGGCTTTTATGCTGTTTGACGGCTCGAGACCGTTTCTCTTTTTCAAGCCCTCACCCAAGACGCTCGATGTGCGTCCACTTGTACTGGTTTCAGAGTCTCCCCATTCCCCTAGTAAATGGATTTTCTCTTTGCGGTGACGTTTCCTAAGCCACAAGCTTTCCGATTGCTGCTTGCGCTATCTTCTCACCTACGCCCTTTCCTATCCAGTGCGTTTGAGTCTTCTCCCTATAAGGAAGATACTTTTTGCGTTGAAGTACTCGGGCGGTGTGTGTTATGGTGCAAGCCTCAGACTCTCTCTTCTAGGTTCTTTTTTACCGATTGCTTAGATTCCTTTCCCCCCCTGCTGAGGAGCCGAATGGCTGCAACTTTTTGTCCGTTCCCCCCCCCCGACGTCCACACCTGGAGACTCACCCCCTATAAGATCCTCAATTGACTTCCCGTGCTCCCTGTCCCTGCCCGAGGAAAAATGACTTGTCTGCTTCCGACTCGATTGAACCCGCCCTTTTTGGTCCATCTGCCTTTCAATGACGCACACTTTTCGTCGGTGTTGCTTTGCTTAGGAACTTTCCACCCCCTCGTAGCGATATACTTGAGCTGTATCCCGCCAAAGGTTTAACCCTTTGTCTCATCCTCTTTTCCGCTAGTTGTCCTCGACCCCTTTCTCTCCCTCCGCTATGGCTTGCGGCATGCTAGGAGGTCATTTTCCTTTTTCTTGTGTCGCTATCCAAACCCCGCCCCCTCTCTTTCCCACGTGCAGCGGACAGTCATTCCCGCTCCTTACCAGAACGACCGACCCTCCTCCCCTATCCTGCCTCCGCCCCGAAACCCCCACACCCTTTTTTTATCAGCAGAGAGACCCGATGTTCAGCCCCCTTTTAAACTTTTCCGCTCTCTCGTCTGAATCCCTTCTGCCATATTGCTTCCTGGAAAGCGGCCCCATACCGCGATACGCGCAAGTCACCTCCCTATCCGATACCTCCCGTTGCTGATCCCCGCGTGTGCACCCTTGGACTCACGGTTTTTGGGT
>Ga0179593_1368536_pt1 | contig 10714 bp, 8 predicted proteins | sample CZODoug2_1_08_16_FD_185931 | JGI IMG/M metagenome (GOLD analysis project Ga0179593, IMG submission 185931) | Vadose zone soil fungal communities from Angelo Coast Range Reserve, California, USA - CZODoug2_1_08_16fungal (PacBio error correction) | ecosystem: Environmental > Terrestrial > Soil >... | reverse complement strand
AGGCTGTAAGGTCTCACTGCGATGGTTCTAAGTAAGTAACCCCTCTTCAGTTTGACCGTCTTTGCTCTATTCAAGCTGATCGAGACCTTCAGACGACGCAGATCTTGCCGGTTCAATCCTTTTCAGCCCCCCTCGGGCCCTCTCCTTCTTAGACATTATCTTCCATACCCCTTCGCGTCTCGTTCTCCCTCTGGCCTGGCGATGCCCTCCTACGGACCCGCACCGTCCCCACCTCTCTGGTGCTTGCACTCTTGAGTCCACCCGCCCTCCAGGCCCCTTGTCCACGCCTTTTGGCGGGCCCATCGGGCGCGGGCCCCAGCCCGCGCCCCCCTGCCCCTGGTTTTTCCCGGCTGTACCCCGCTTCGTTTTGTGCATCGGCGGGTCCCCGTCAGGGACGTTTTTCCCAAGCCTCCAACAAAACCTGCTGCCCCCATGCGTCTTCTTGGTTGCCCATGTTCCCTCTGACCTCCCCCTCTCCTCGTCCTCCCGGATGGGAGGGAGTTTACTTTAAGGTTGCCGGTTCCTATCTGGGTTCCTTTGTCGCTGTCTCCCTCCTTCCACTTTTGATCCCCCCCCCCCCCCCCCCATGTTCCCCTACGGATCGAACCCAAACGCTTGTAGCTGGCCTCTGTTGTCAAGGAAAACGCTTATTGCTGTATCTAAGATTCCGCGCATCTCCCTACAATCGGGGTCGAAGCCCTCTGACTATCTCCGCCGGCAACTGCCTTCAGGAGTATAAACACCTTTTCCACCACCTTGAGGGCCGAACCGAGTTTTTAATTGGATTCTTCGTTTGCGATCGCGTAGCACGTTTATTTTAGTTTGGCTTGAACTCCTCCTTTTCCATCATTAGCCCTTAGAACGTCGGAGTCCCGATACCCAGTATCCCGGTGGGATTTCCCTCCGAAGCCTCCCGAAGCCTCCCATAAGTTTCGATGTTTCTGGCAAAGTTTGTAACTTTTTTGGCCCGGTCCCTTCCTTGAAGCCATGGACAATTGCCCTGGACAATTTGCGTTGTCAGTTTTAGCCATCTTCGGTTGTTGCTACGAGAATGTGGAGGAATCCAGTCGGCCCTCGTCTTTCTCATCCATCTCTTTCAGATGAGACCCTCTGAACATCCCCTGAGGAGCCCCGGGGGAAGAATTTTCCCAGCCTTTTTTTAACCTGGTCAACGGAAGTCTTTGGTCTTCTCTGCCCTACCCTCTAAACCAGCCTCGGGAAAACTATGTCTTCAGTCCTGTAGAGCTCCTCTTCTCTCTAAGTTCTCCTCGTATCCTCTCCGGTAGTCGCTGGACCATCGACGCTTTCTCCTAGCAGTTTCCACATTCGTAAAGGGCTTTGCATGAGTATTTTTATTTGGAAGGGCTAGTCCTCTACTTCGATAAAGCGAGTTCTTGGAGTCGTTCCCTCCTCTCGCGTTGTCTCCTATGCTCTCCTTGGGGTGCCCGGAGGATTCGGAGGATTTTTCTGCTGCAGTCGGGTTTTTGGCGGAGGATTGTTTGTGGCCAACCAGTAGGTGTAACCTGTTTCGATACTTTTCACCCTAAGAGGGTTCCGACAAGTAGGGACGGAGGACCTTGCTTCAGCGTAGGGCGGCTTTGTTGGCGCTTCGGAGTCTTGCTTCTCGGGAGTTTTTCCGTAGGCTGTTCCTGTCAAGGGTAGAAGTTCCTTGATAAATCGTTTTACCCTTGTTTCCCTAGTTTACTTAAGTACCTCGTATTCGATTTGATGAGATCCCCTTTCCCTTGTTCTCGGGCCAGCTGTTGGGAGTACACGAAAATCTGCGTTACATTATGTAAAGAAACCTTCCGTCTCCTATTCAGTACGTCGCTAGGGTGCTGGACATCTCCCTCGTTTCAGCTGCATACAGGGGTCCGTTCTCGATGTAGAAAGGGAATTAAGCGAACAGTCCTACGCCACTTTTTCCTCCCCCTCCCTTTCTCGGGTTATGAAGGCACGCGGTGATTTTTTTATCTCTGCCCCTCGGCCTTGCGAGGGCTGGACCGTTCCCTTGCTCTCCTTCGTTGTCCCCCCTGCCCGACCCGAGAAAATTCGGGTCCTCCAACGCACCTCCATCCCCCCAATGGTCCCTGACCCTCTAGTTAGAGGCCCATTCCTCCGCCCTGTCGCCATCTTGGTGCCCCCCGGTCTTTTCCCTTTCTCTCTGTGTCAGCCTCGATCCCTTACAATGAGTATGCAGTCCACTTTCACGAAAGAGGCTCGCCCTTACTCCCCCCTTGCATTTGTGGAAATCCTGCTCGCCCGGCTTCCCGGCCTGCATATTCAAAGTCCTCTCGAGGCGCTCCCGGCGTTGGAGTCTTTCTTCACAGAAGTCTCTCCGTAGAAGAATAAAAGCTGAGTCTTTCTCTGCCGGTTACTCCCTCTCCCTGGTCGACTGCCTTGCCTCTTTCACGAAAATTTGGACGGAGCACCCACGTATAGAGGGCATCCTAGCCTTCCACTCCCTCCTTCCCTGTCGCCAGGAAGTAGTTCCATCCTCTTCGTCCCCCCCTCTATTTTCCGCTCTCGAGGGTTCTGCGGGACTCGTTTTCGGAACCTCGTCCGGTGGACTTTTCGGCATGGGAGGCCCCCGCTCTTCCTGGGTTAAAAACTCTCCCATGCCCTCCCCCCCGGGCCGACTGTTCTGACAATCCGCGTGTACGTTCTCTTCTGAGACCTTTTCCCTTTTCCCCTTTGCATATATACCCTCTCATCCGTTGTTGTTTTGTCTGCGAGCTTTCACCCTGCTTCTTTGTTTTCTCCATACAGTAAATAGAAGGCTTTTCATCACCTCCTACCCCCATTCTATGCCGGTAATGCCCTGAGCGGGTGATTTCCGTCCTCGGTAGTTGCATACAATGCAGAAGACCTTCCTCCCCGACCGCTGGTCTGCCCCCCGAGTTCCCCTCCCGTTTTCTCACAAGCTCGCTGCCCCCCTAAAAGCTCGAGGTGCAGCAGAGGATTGTAGTCTGACGTAAGCCTGCGTACGATTACCTGGAGTTCTTGCGTAGCTGGACGGGCGTTTTGAGTGCTACCCGTCCCCTGGACATTTTAGTTAGGTCGTCGCTTACTCGGTCCTGTTTTCGTGTTTTATTCAGTCCCTCCCTCTTCATCTGGTGCCTCCTTTTTCTTCCACGACCAGGTCCAAGAAGAGGATTCCGATCTCACTTTCACTGGGCCCCCCTTTTCCGGGTCTTCTTCTTCTTCCTGCCTTCCGCGTCCCCGAGTTTTAAGGTGACTCGGGACGAGCGTTTTTCAAGTTCTTTGACCCTTTTCCTCCCCTTTCTTTATAATGTATCTTAAAAAGATTTGCCCTTTTAGACTGTCCCCACTTATTCTTCCCGGTCCCCCTGACCTTTTACGAGATTTCCCTGTACCATTTGGGGATGATTTTAATTTTGTTTTTTTGGAAAGGAATTTTTCCCCTCGGTCGTCGCCTGTTGCCTGCTTGACTGTCCTCCGCGGCAGAGACGGGCTGTCCTTGCCTACGCTCCCGCCAAACCCCTGCATGACCCCCCACAATTTTTTGTCCGGTGGGAGTGGAAGTGGAGTCTTTCTTCGGTGACAATCGTGATAGACCGTCCTCCACGAACTGCCCCCCTTATTTCCTTTGCCCTTTCGTACTTCGAGAAATACAGAGATACTGATTTTCCCGCTCTGATCTTTTCTTCCCTTGCTGTACGCTGTCATGCCGTTTCTTTAAGGACAAGTTTTTCCTAGGCATGCACCCCTTGCTCTTCATCCAAGAATTTGCCTTACGCCTCTGACGGTTTCCAAATAGGAAACCCTTTCACTACCTTGCATCAGAACACCTTTTTTTTCTCGCTCCTCGTCACCCTCACGCCCCCCCCCTCCTCCCCTCGGACGCCCCCGGACCCTCCGGCAGACCCCCCAGAGTCCTCAGCCTACCTGTCCTGGCCCTGGGTTCGTCCTTTCCTTTAGGGAGACCAAGGCCTTTTTACGCCTTTCGGTTCACCCCCCCCTTTCCCCTGCCCCCACGGCCCTCCCAAGAAAAACCTCGGCAGCCCCCTACGAAGAAGTCCTTTTCCCCTCCCCCTCCGAGTTCGGCTCAGAGATGCTCGCCTCTCTCAGTGCTCCGGCTCGATTTCCCCCCCTTCCAAGGACTCCTTCCGGCTATGCCCTTACCCACTTCGGGCAGGAGAGGAGCTACGAATCTTTTTTCCCCCGCCGGTCGGTACAGCTAAGGCCCCATGTTTTTACCGTTTTCTCGAGATCGCCTTAACTCTCTTCGGGACCTTGCTCCCCCTCTGATACTGAGTTATGATTCAAGAGGGGACACCCAATTCCGTTCCTTTCGAACGCTTAAGCCTCTTCTTTGGCCCTTTTGGCGCCGAGGTTCTCTTGCGCCGAGGCTCTTCTTATTACTACGCCCCCGATGTAGGATAACGAATGATAGAGTTGATGCCCTCCCCCAGTCCGCTGGCTAAGCGGAAGGTGGGAATGGGTAAGGCGTCTTTCCTTCCCTTGAAAGGGCCCCCCGACCTTTCCCCCCGGTCGGCCGACCCCTAGATTTTATTCAGTTCCTTCGTCGGCCTTGAGTTTGAAATCTTCCTTTTTTTTTTCCTATCTGGACCAGCCTCAGTTTCGCGGGTGCTCCCCTTTGGACTGTCCACGTCGTTGTATCCCGGTTCAAGTATCCTCTCTCGTAGTTTCCTCGCTATTTTTTCGTGAACCCGTCTTGCCTGGATCTTTTATGAATACGGCTTTTCCAGCGGTGTTCTTTCTGACCCTCTCTTAGGCCCAAAGGGAATCCCGGCGATCAAGTTAAGGCGACTCCTCAATAGGAGTTCTCTGGTTTGGTTAATTCTGCAGCACTGTCGGTGGACGACTGTTAGGGAGTCAATGTTTACTACGCACGAACTCCTTTTATACCATGTCCCGCGATTTTGTAGCTGTGTCATTCCCCCCCTCTCTAGGCCTCTCTTGCTCATCCCTGTCCAAGTTTCAGAAAATGACGTCCCCTTCCCCTTTCCTTTGTCGAGTTTGCATATTTTGGCACAGTTCGGAGTCCTTTCCCACGCCGGAGCATTGTCTCTCTCCCTGGTCACTTGTACCCTGTGTTAGACAAGCAACTACTTTCGCAGTTCCCCTAGTTTTTTTTTCCTCGCTTGAAACCATGTTGTTTTCCTGCTCTTCCTACGGTTGCTTTCCTTTTTTTTCTTTTTTCGGTTTCCCTTCACGCGTGCTTCAATTCCCCTCTTTTTGTCGGTGCGGTATCCGACTTATAGACTACAATCTTGAAGCTTCTTTTTTTCTCCCGGCCGCTGGTTCCGGAAGCTCCCTGTCCTTTTTTGGTTTCCCTGGGTGGGGGCTTTCTCTCAACCAGTTCCTTTCTCCGTCGCTCCGAGTAATGAGTAATAGATACGCGTCTTCTGTCTCTCCCCTCCCTCCCCCCCGGGCATTCCTCCCGTGTATCAAAGCTAGTTGATAGGTCCCTCCCTCCGATTCCTAGCGTCCTCCTCCTACTTTTTTTAGTGATCGGCTGTACTGGACTCCCGATTTCTAATCATTCAATGAGATTTTCCCTTTTACTCTTTTCCTGAGGTTTTTGAATCCTCTTCTCTAGTCGTTCCGGCGTGACTGAAGACATTTTTTTCCGACAAAGACTTTTTCCCTTTTCCCCGCGTATTCGACCCCTGTATCTTTTTCCATTACCATGGAAGCAGTCCAGAGGTATAATTTCGTTCTCTTTTATTCTCTTTTTTTTCCGGTCGCCCGAAGCAACCCCGAAGATGGGATTTCTTTGCCGCCGTTTTCCACGCATTCTCTTACCAGACCCCTTTCTTTCCCCCTGGCTGGGAGACGACTGAAACTGTTCCCGTTCTTCTTCCCCCCACTCTGCGATTTGTTGGGTTTACCCGTGTTTTACCAGGAGTTCTGACCCCCACCGCGTCGGGTTGGAAAATGATAGCACCTGTTCAAACTAACATTCCGTGCCCCCTATCTCTTCCGCCCGTGGGGGCCCCCAACCGTACTTTTTTGTTCAATGGGGAAGTGCTGGGCGTTTCTCCTTTTGCCTAGATCTCTGTGATCCGAAGGGCTGGCACCAGTGGGAGAAAGGGGATACACTTATGGGAGTCTCTCCAACAGCTGGTGGCACGGATCCCTTTTAAGCTCCTTCTATTTACCCACTGTCCCACAGTTACGCATAGAGTCTTCTGTATCCTTCTGTCCTATCGAGGGACCCTTTGAAGGTTAGGTTTTCTAGAACCCCCAAGTATTCCTCCCCGCTCTTTTTTTCCGGCGGCCTGGTCCGTCTAAGACAAGAGATGCTTCCGTTTTTTTTTCCTTCCCTGAATTTCCAGGAAATTCGAGTTAAACGAGACCCAAGTTCCTGACAGTTGAATCCCACCCGCCTCCCGCCTCCGTTGGAGTCGCTTGTATGTTCGTCACCCACTTTCTCTACAGGTCATGGAAAGACTTCCCTTCCCCATCCCCCCCCCCTCCCCTTTTGCGGGCCGGTTATCTCACCCCTCGGCAGACTCGATGAATGTTTTTCATGTTTTCCCTCTCTTATTCTCCTCCCCTCCTCCTTCGCTGAGCACCTAGCTCCCCCGTCCCGGCCCCGGGGAGAATTCTTCCTCTCTTCCCCCCCCTTTTTCCGGAATGCGGGTGTTCCTCGCGATAGCGAAGTAGCTCCTTTTTGGTTAGCGATCCCTTCCCTTTGTAGGTCCTCTTAATGTCCATGTCATTGAGGTAGTCTCCCTCCTCTCTTCTCGGGACCCTATCCTTTTTTCTTCGAAGCCTCTCAGCCAGGAGACTGTCGAATGACTCGTTTCTTTCTCCTTGTTTGTTTGACGTCACGCCGGCAGTATTTTCTAGCAAGGGCTTGCACCCTGGGAAGACCTGTAATCGTTTCGTTTTCAGGGTCCTTTCTGCGGGGCGTATGGCCGTAGGATGGAGGAGGAGGGCCTTTTCCTTTCTTTTTTGTCCCGGTTTTTTACCGTGTTGGCGACGTGGTCGAACTTTTTGTTTTCCTCAAACGTCTGGGCGGATTCTTTTTTTTCTTCGTAGGGGTGAGGGAGTCTTAGGAGGCGTGCGCTTTTCTTCTTTTTTTCCCCCCTATTTTTCGTTGTGCCGCGGTTCCCTAACGTCTGGTCCTTCACTTATAGGTGACACTCGGGGACTCCGTCCTTCTTATTGTCTTGATGTCCTAGCCTTTGCCTTGTCAGCTGGTAGTACCCCAGACTCCTTTCTTCCCCCTTTCTCCAGAGGCGAGACTACCGAGTCTGCGAGTGCTTTGGCCAGTCAGCTCTTTCAGTCACTGCACCGGTGTTGCTTCCGGGTTGCTGATCAACGAGTTCTCCCTTCCCTTCAGATAACGTGTAACCGCACTCCAAGGCCACCTTATTGCCTTCGGTCCCGCTTATCTGTTATCATGTATTCCAAGAAGGTCAAGAGAGAGAAGTTGATCAGTTTCCCCCCTTCTCCCCCGGTTCCTACGATTCCACACGGCCCTTTCCTCACCCCCGCCCAACTTCAACCAAATGGATACCCTTCAAACCCTCCGCGTCCCCCTTTCCATGTCAGAGCGGGCCCGTTCTTCCTTTTCCCCGTCTGCCGTGCAGAATAGGTTTTTTCCTACTCCTCCCATCTCCGAAATGATGTACTTGTTAAAGTCAGGGCTGTCCCCCTATCTCCCTTCCTTTTTTGACCCCAGGGCCCTCTCTTTCGTCCACGGTACTCTCTCCAGGATCTCTCGTGTGTCGTGATATCCTTGTCGTTAAGTGACTAGTTCGAATCCTATCCTCCTCTTCCTCTTATGTTCGCCGAGATCTGCCCTAAGAGATACCCGCCTTTTTTCCCCTTCCCTATCCCTCACCCATCTTTCGCTTGTCCCTCGCTTCCGCTCAATGCCGATAGATGTAGAATTATTCTTATCCCATCTTTCCCTCTTTTTCTCTATCGAGTGTTTATTGTTCGGAATCTCCGTCCACTCTTTGAAAGGAACCTAGGGTTCCTCTCTTCCTGGTCTGCCAACGCCGGGCCTTCATGGGCACAGGGTTCCCAAACACTCAGGGGCCTTATTTTCCTTGTCTGTTTGACTTCGAGGGAAGGGTTCTTTTTCACCCCCCACTTGCATGTGAACATCTTTCTTTTCCTCTCCTTTTTTTGTGAATGTCACAATGCAGGTGGTGGGTTCTTAATAAAGCCGCATCTCCTTTTCCTTCCACATCACAGTTTTTTCTATCTGCTTGTTGGTTACCAATGACTTTTGTTCCCATTCAGTCGTTCGTTTGCCCCATGCCGACGACGTCAGCCCGGACTCGTTAAATCGGCAGACCTTCTCCTCTGCTTTAGTCCAGCCACATATTGAAGCAGGGATTAGTTTTCCCGCCGCTGGCCGACCGCATATTTGAGTAGCGGATGGAAAGCGATCTCTTTTCTTCTTTCTTCCTTTAACTTTCTGGACTCGATCAGTTCCCCCTGGGATCGTGTCCTGACCTCTTCCCTCTTTCTCTTCTCGAACTTTGCCTCTTCACGACGGGCTATACGAGCGAAATAGATATCTCTTTCCCGTCCCTTTCTTTCCCTTTTGCTGCTGAAGCGATGTCCTCTTACCTGGATTACTAGGGCTCTGAAGATGGGCGGGCAAACCTACTACTTTCTTCTTCCCTTATCGACTCCCCCCCTATTCTGGCCAGTTCTTTGGCCCAATAGGCCAGGGGAAGATTGCTTAACCTTCCTACCCCGCTATTCCTCCTTGTTCATGGGACATTGTTGAGTGGGTGATCATTGCATTTTTTAGCTCGAAGTGTCGCCGCATGCTCTCGGTTTACTTTCCTCCCCTGCGTTGTTTGGAAATGTCTATCCCACCTCTTCCATCCGTCATACACTATCTTTGGCAGGGCGAGGTACATTCTTGGATAGGCTTTCTTTCTGCCGGTGAAATTTATTCAGTCGCTTTTTCCTTCCCCCCTTTCTTGACTTTTTATTCTTCGAGCTTGATGATGCAGAGAAAGGATAAGATTTGCGTTCGCCCCGTTTCTTTCCATTTATTGTAGTTCGCCACTCTGTTCACCGGTTCCCAATCCAATACGATTACTCCTATATGGCGTTATTATGTTTGACCCGGTCACTTATATCGTCCGCCCGGCATCCTTCTCCGTTAGTTAGTGTGAACGATATACGCGCCCGCCCTCCTCCCATCTTCTTTTCCCGCCTAAAAGGCAGGGCTACCTCCCAACTAAATAAGACTTCCCTTCCCTTTCCTCCGCCGAATTTTTGGTTCCTCAAAACGGATTTGGTTAGGGGCTCTCCTTTCCATTACTTATGACACGGAACGTCATTCCATCCCCCTTCCAAGTCCCCTTCCCCAGCCCTAGAGAAAGGCCGGACCCCCCCCGAAACTGTCCTCTTTCTTTCCCTCTGATTTCTTCACTAAGCAAATGAATCGATGTGGATAGATTTCTCTTCACCCCCCCTCCACAATTATAATGCCAGCCCGCAAACTGTCGATTAGGTCCCCAGTTCTCGGAGAGCTTTTTTCCCTCCTTTGACTCTTCTCTCCTACGTTAAAGGCTGTGTATCGAAGAGGGGCTACGTCTCGCCCCCTCTTTCTGGCCAGGATCCCAAGGATCCGTTCTGTAGGAGAGGGATTACCCAAAGCTTCCCTTTTCCCCTGGTCTTTTTCCGCTTCGCGGCCGCTCTTAACGGCCAGGCTTGGGTATCCTCTTTTTCATCTTGCCTGTCTTTTTTCTTTGATTCTACTCTTTTCAACCATCTTTTTCGCATACATGCTAGTCACTAGTCCCTGAGGGAAACGTCCCCTTCCCCGTCACCGGGTTCTTCATGGGCGGGAGGGAAACAGACGAAAGGTCAACCTTTCCTTTTTTTCTTCTTTTCGGATGGCTCGTTTGAGGCGGGGATTTGGGTTCAGGTCGTTACTTTAAGGGAAATACCGTCTTTGTTCTCCTTCCTTTTCTACCTTTTCCCACCCCTTGGTTTACCAACCGGAAATCTCTTAGTGATGGAGAGCCGGGTCCCGGCGCCTTACATTTTACCCCCCCCAGGATTCTCCTCCGGTGGTGGAAAAGTTTATGAGTCTTTTTTCCTTCTGCCCTTTCCCTCTTCTGATGAATGAGGTGACGGGATAGGATGTCGCTCTGATTTCCCTTTGGAAGTGAAAATATGGACACCTTTTCCCCTTATGCATCAGCCCTTTCTCCCCCGATTGTTTTACCGCCCGAAAGTACAAGGAGAAAACAACCCCCTTCTGTGTTTCCTCCGTTAGACTTTTTTCTAAACGCGCCTCCTGTAAAGAACCTAACCCTTCACCCTGTCTGGCTTCCTTCTCTCTTTTCACTTAGTTTGTTGATCCCGGGGTAAACCCAACTCGATTTATGATTCGAATAGTAAATGTTGACCCCACTTTGTTTTTCATACCTCCTTTAACCCGTTTCTTTATAGTCGTATTAAGAGGAAAGGGGGTCTCTGAATGGAGGGGGCTTTGACCTCAACTTCTTTTCCCTTTTTACGACGCTGAGTGTATTGAGGGACCTCCCCAAGGATCCTTACTCTGGTTTCAAGAGACTGGAGACGTGTAGGAGCGTTCAGCTCGGGGGTTTTTTTTCCCTTTCCCGTCCCGACGCATCTTTTTCGGCCGCCAGTCACCTTTTCACACCTTTCGCCCATCCCCAGCGCCCCTTCCTCCTTTACTTAAGTTATAGTGATCGTAGTAAAGCCGCCCCTT